>JAABUQ010000343.1_pt1 | contig 108129 bp, 102 predicted proteins | sample 5560001 | NCBI WGS metagenome assembly JAABUQ01 (sample SAMN10711888, study PRJNA513371) | rock metagenome | isolation source: Antarctica rocks | place: Antarctica: Victoria Land, Finger Mt nord | collected 2015-12-18
TCTGGTGCGTTACGATAAGCTGGCCGACCGCTATCTGGCGATGGTCAAATTGGCGACCGCGATGCTCTGGTTTCGACGCTGGCACAAGCTTTCGCAGAAACCGTCACTTTTGAAATAGATTGTTAGCAGCAAATCCAGCGCAACCCAAACACGACCACTGGGATAGATATTGCCTGTCATAACTGGGTGAGCAGGTACGATAGCTGGTCCTAATGAGTATAAAAAATGAGATGTTGCAAACGACGGTTCGACCCCCTATGAGGCGGAGGGCATTTCAGAGAATCCCGCCGCCATAGCTTCTTTGTCTGGAACAACAATGTAACTGTCAACGTGATGAATGCTTCGTAGTCGACCGTCATAACGAAATCCAATGTAGTTCGGTGGTAACTTCGGCCATCCACTCCCGCCAACCGGGTGGAAATACCGACGATGTTTTGCCACAATATCTCGCCAAGACAACTGTGACCAGCTAGGTTGACCGCCTGCTAATGCAACGACATATACTTGATTGGATGTTTTGTTCTGTGAGGTCATGATGTTTCCCAAGTAGCGAACAAGCTCTTGTAACAGGCGTTTGCTTGCATGGTTGCTTCCGCGTTGGCCTTCCGACGCGATTGCAGCAACACTTTTCCAACTCAAATAGCTTACTTGGGTGTTACCAATTCTTTCTGGCAACTTAGGTTTTACATAGTAATCCGACCCTTCTGACATAACAACTAGGTGGCTGTGCCTGGATGCTGCTGAAAATCGGGTCGCGTATTTAGCAATTTGCTGTCCTATACTATCCGGTAAGCCCCACCCCCGCTTGGCCTCCACAATCACATGGGCGTACTCTGTAATAATTTCGATGTCGGTGAAACCAGAACCTCCCGACTGCTGTAGTTGCACTGCTTGAATTGCACCGACATCCTGATCTGCAAATAAGCGCTCAAGAAGCAGTGCGAGAAAGTTATCGCACTGAGCGAGCGCCCAACCAACACTAAATGTGATGTCGTTCTCTTTACTACCGAGAAGATCAAAAACAGTTCTTACTTGGCGACCATGCAGAAACAAGTCAGTCATATATTACTGTCCCAAATCGCCCTGCTGGGAGCCGGCGAAGAAGGCTTCTACGTTTTCGGGGCGGAGCAATATCTCGCGGGGTTTGACGCCGTCTTGGGAGCCGACGATTTGGCGGGCTTCCATGACTTCGACGAGGCGGGCGGCGCGGGTGTAGCCGATCTTGAACTTGCGCTGCAAACTCGACGTGGAACACTGGCCCTGCATGACGAGCCAGCGGACGCACGGCTCGAACAGCTCGTCGGAGGAGCCGTCGTCCTCGCCGTCGGCCCCGTAGCCGCCGCCGCTGGACTCGGACGGGATCATGGTGTAGACGGCTTCTTCTTGATTACGCAGATACTTGACAAGCTCTTCGGTCTCGCGCTCGCCGACGTAGCAGCCCTGAACGCGGACGGGCTTGGCGGCGTCAATCGGCATATACAGCATATCGCCGCGCCCGATGAGGCGGTCCGCGCCGGGCATGTCAATGATGGTCCGGCTGTCAATCTGGGTGGCGACGGCGAACGCGATGCGGCTGGAAATGTTTGCTTTGATGGTGCCGGTGATGACATCCACCGACGGGCGCTGGGTGGCGATGACGAGGTGAATGCCGGTCGCGCGAGCAAGTTGGGCGATGCGGCAGATGCTCGTCTCGACTTCAGGACCCTGCTGCATCATTAAATCAGCCAGCTCGTCTACCACAACGACAATGAACGGCAGGCGCTCGTCGGGCGGGACGCGGGAATTGAAGCCTTCGATGTTCCGGGTTCCGAGCCGGGCGAAGCGGTCGTAGCGCTCTTCCATCTCTTTCAGCACGCTGCGGAAGATGCCGGCGGCCTGCTTGACGTCTTTGATGACCGGCGACAGCAGGTGCGGGATGCCGTCGTACAGAGACAGCTCGACGCGCTTCGGGTCAATCATCACGAACTTGACTTCGCGCGGGGTCGCCCGGTAGATAATCGAGCTGATTATGACGTTGAGGCAGACGCTTTTGCCGCTGTTCGTGCTGCCGCCGACCAAAAGGTGCGGCATCCGGGTCAGGTCCGCGTACTTGTATTCGCCGGAAACATCTTTGCCGAGCGCAAACGTCAGCTTCGATGGCGCGTTCATAAACTCGTTTGTTGAGAGGCACTCGCGCAAAGAGACCATCTGGGTGACATCGTTCGGGACTTCAATGCCGATGGCGGCCTTGCCGGGAATAGGCGCTTCGACCCGGACATCAATCGCGGCGAGCGACATGGCGAGGTTGTCGGCAAGCGCAACAATTTTGCGGACCAAAATGCCCGGCTCAAGCTGCACTTCGTAGCGGGTAACGGTCGGCCCCATCGCGACCTGGGCGACGTTCGCACCAATCTTGAAGTCGTTGAGCGTTTGCATGAGAACCGCCTGCTTCTCCTGAATGGCCGACTCATGCTGGACGGGCTTCGGCGGGGACTCGTTCAAAAGCTCAAGCGGCGGCAGGAGATAGTCGTGCTTCGTACCGTCGTCGCCGAGCGCGTCCGGGATGACAAGCGGCCCGGTCGGCGCTTTAGGTTCGGGCGCGAGGATGGGGATGGTCGGAAGGGAACCCAGCGCGTCGGAACCCACCTCCTTGTTCGCTTCGCTCACAGGGGTCCTCCCTGGTAGGGAGGACAAGGAGGTGTCTCGCACGAGAGCGGGCGGTTCTGGCGCAGCAATCTGGATGACGGGCGGCGTAAAGGCCGGAGTTGGGAGAACAGGCGCTGAAAGGGGAGGGACAAGCCCTGCCCCTACGGTCGTCTCTGAAACTGTTGCCCTTCCCGTTTCAGCACTGGCTACCCGGAGGGCGGGAGGGGAGGCCGAGGAACGAGGCAGGGTGGGTTCCTTCGGCGTCACTCCCGGCGTGTAAATCCGCTGACGAGCCGCCCGCTCTTTCAGGGCGTCCGCGCCTTGCCTCGCCGCCTGGGCGGACGCCTTCGCGCCCTGGGCAAGCGGCGTCGTCACCCGCCGCCCGCCCGCGACCGCATGGTCAAACAGGTGCAGCAGGCGCATATCGGTGGCCCAGACAACCGCGCCGACGGAGAATAAAAACAAAACGATGTGGCTGGAAATGTCGCCGACCAGCGCCCGCAGGCCGCCGGACACCGCCGCGCCGAGCCAGCCGCCTTCGGTGATGTCGGTCCATTCGGTCGTGCGGGTCGTGTGACCCAGGTGCCACCACGAAATGCCGACCAAGAACATCAGGGCCGCGCCGCCCGCGAAGTTTGTCCGGGTCTGCCGATGCTTACCCTGAATGAGCATAAGGCCGACGGCGCAGAGCAGCACGGGGAACACCCACGCGCCGATGCCAACGACAAAGTGCAGGCCCAGCACGAGCCAGTCGCCGAGCAGTCCGGCGTGGCCGTGGCGCGACAGTACGAGCCAGACGCCGAGCATCAGACCGAGCGCGAGCAAAGCCAGGCCGGAAATATCATGGGCGAAGCGGTCGTTTCGGCGCGGCGGGCGCGGCGGCGGTGTCGTCCGGCTCGGCGCAGCGGACGGGCGCGGCTGACGCGCCGCCGGGCGTTCGGGGGACGATTTAACAGCCATGCAAAGTTTCTCCTACAAACAGCTAAAGCGTTATTATAACAGAAAAGCGAACAAATGTCTTATACTTTGTCCTCTGAGTGTTTTGCATGGCGAGTGTCGGGTATCATAGGCGCGTGATGCCCTCTCGACTTTATTCTCCGTTCCTCATCGCCTCCGCTGCGATGCTCTGGGGCAGCGACCTGCTACTGCGTCCGAATGCTCTCAGCGCGGGCTGGTCCCCGGCATGGCTCGTTCTGGGTGAGCATTTGATCTTGACGCTGCTGTTTCTGCCGGTGCTGTGGCGCGAGCGCGTGACGCTGGGTGCGCTCACAAAGCCGCAGTGGGGCGCACTGCTGTTTGTGGCTTGGGGCGGCTCGGCGGTGGCGACCTGGCTGTATACGAAGGCGTTCACGCTAGACTTTTCCCAGGCCTTGACCGTCGTTTTGCTGCAAAAGACCCAGCCGGTTGTCGCGATCTTGCTGGCGTGGCTGGTCCTCAAAGAGCGGCGTCAGCCGCTGTTCTGGATTTGGGGCGTCGCGGCGTTTGCTGGTGCCTACCTGCTCATTGGGTTCAAAGCATCGCCCTCGCTGTCGGACATCCATGCGAAGCAGGCGCTGCTGGCGCTGGGAGCGTCGGCGCTGTGGGGCGCGGCGACGGTGGCGGGCCGGTCGCTGTCGGCGTCTTTATCGCCTGGCGGATTGGCGGGAGCAAGGTTTGCGCTGGCGGTTCCGGTGCTTCTCGCGCTGACGCTGGTTCCAAATGGAACGGCTGCCGCGCCGACGCGTTCGGTCCACTTCGCGGCGATCTTTCTGCTGCTGATTGTGCTGCTGCCGGACCTCCTGGGCATGGTGCTGTATTACTTCGGCCTGCGCGGCACCCCGGCATCGGCGGCAACGCTGGCGGAGCTGTGCTACCCGCTGACGGCGCTCGCCATTGCGGTCTTTGTTCAGCACCGGCCGGTCACACTAGGTCAGGGAGCTGGCCTCGCGCTTTTAATTCTGGCGGTGGTGGGACTGGGACAAAAGCCGGGCGTCATTGCCCCAGCCCTTGAACTGCCTATGACTGCCCAGCGTCCGGGTATTATAGAAGAAACATGATCAAAAGAAACATAAGGACAAATTAGTCAGAGGAGACACACGCAATGGCAACGGAATATAGTTTTGATGCGGTCTCGAAAGCGGACCCGCAGGAAGTCAAGAACGCCATTCAGCAGGCGCAGCGCGAGATCGAGACGCGCTTCGATTTCCGGGGCAGCGTCAGCGAGATCGAGCATGACGGCAAAGAGAAAATCACGCTGACCTCGGATGACGAAGTCCGGCTGACGGCTTTAATTGACGTGCTGCAATCCAAGATGATCAAGCGCGGCGTGGATACGAAGTTTTTGGACTACGGCAAGCTGGAACAGGCGTCCAAAGGCACCGTGCGTCAGGTTGTCACCGTCAAAAGTGGCCTGCCGACGGAGACCGCCAAGAAAATCACGAAGCTGATTAAAGACAAGGGCCTCAAAGTAACGACGCTGATCCAGGACGAGCAGGTGCGGGTCACGGGCAAGAACAAGGACGATTTGCAGGAAGCGATGACCGCCATTAAAAGCGCAGATCTCGATGCCCCGATCCAGTTCACGAATTACCGCTAGAAACCCATCAAGGCCACGGATTGAAATCCGAGGTTCGGACAAACGGTGTCGCGGCGACACAAGACAAAGACGCCGTGCGTTGTTCTCTTCCGTCGCCTCGACGGTGGTTTCTCCGAGCCTCGGATTTCAATCCGTGGCAATTCCGCGTTTATCAGGACACTCTTTGGACCCCTTCAAGATTATTGGCGGCGTACTGGTCGCGCTCGGCTTCGTGTTCCGCGCGATCAGCGTCGCCTACTTCAAGCAGCGGGCCAAATCCCTGCCGGATGCGCCGAGAGCCTTGCGGCAGTTTGAGAGCCGTAGGCAGCGGGCGCTCGTTGTTGATGCGCTATTTATTATCCTGGGTTTTTATTTGCTTTTGACGCATTAAGAACCCACCCCGGCTCGTTCCTCGCCGACCCTCCCGCCCTCCGGGTAGCCAGTGCTGAAACGGGAGGGTAAAGAGTTTCAGCAGGGCAGCTTCTTCTTTGTCCTGCTCCTCACCTTCCCGTTTCAGCACTGGCTACCCGGAGGGCGGGAGGGTCGGCGAGGAACGAGCCGGGGTGGGTTCTTAGCATTTCCTGCATCACCCCTAAGCACCATGCAATCTGCTCCCCGGTAATCACGAGCGGCGGTACAAACTCCAAAACGCGCCCGTCACCAGCGGGGAGCAAAATGAGGCCGTGGCGCAAGGCCGCCGGAACGAGTGAGAGTGCCATCTGCGGCGATGCCATTTCAATGCCGAGCATCAAGCCGCGCCCGCGCACGTCTACGATTTGGTCTGGGAACGCGGCTTGCAAATTCCGCAGGGCCTTGATAAAGACGAGGCCGATTGCGCCAGCACGCTGAGGCAATCGTTCCTCTTCCAGCACGGAAAGCGCGGCCAGTCCGGCGGCACAGGCGAGGGGATTGCCGAGGAAAGTGGAGGTGTGCAGAGCCTCGCCCGTAGATTCGCCCCAGACGGACATCCGCTTTTTGGACGCGATGCAGGCGGAGATCGGCAGGCCGCCGCCCATGGCTTTGCCGACGCAGAGAATGTCAGGGATGACGTTCTCAAACTGACACGCAAACCATTTCCCGGTGCGGCCCCAGCCGGTGAAGATTTCGTCTAAGATGAGCAGGGTGCCGGTGGCTGTGCAGAGGTCGCGCAGGCCAGCCAGCCAGCCGGGTGGGGGAACGACGATGCCGCCGCGTCCCTGCAAAGGCTCGGTGAGGATTGCGCCGGGCTGATGCGCTTCGAGGTGGGCGGCAATATGTTCTAGGGGACAGCCGTAGGGGAGATGGCGGGTGAAGCCGCCGAGCTGGGACTGGAACGGGGCGCGGAAGTCGGCGCGGGCGGTAGCGTCAAGCGCCCCGTAGGTCAGGCCATGGTAGCCGCCGTGAAACGCCAGGACGCCGGGGCGGCCTGTGGCGAGAACAGCGGTTTTGAGCGCGGCTTCGACGGCATCGCCGCCGTTCTGGCCGAGAATGAGCTGGGCGTCGGGAATGGGAACAAGGGACGCGACGCGCTCACAGAAGCGGACTTTGACTTCCGATGGGTGAACGTCGCCCATGCCGTGGGTCAGCTTCAGCGCCTGCGCCTGAATGGCGGCGGCGACGCGCGGGTGGGAATGGCCGATGGACGCGACGCCAAATGCCGAGGTCACGTCGAGAAAGCGGTTGCCGTCTATGTCGGTGACGAGGCATCCCTCAGCGCTGTCCCAGAAGACCGGGAAGTCCGGCGCTAAGTAAGTGACGTTCGGACTTTCGACCCGGCGCAGAGCGCGGGCCAGCGCCAGCGAGCGCGGGCCGGGAATGGCGGTCACAATCTGCGGCAGAAGCTCGCTCACCAGCACTTCGTTCACGCAGATTTGTCGGTTTCCACTTGAAGCTTGATCTGGCGCAGGATGCCTGCGACTTTCTCGCATTCTTCATCGTCGCCGGAGAAGACAATAGAGCGGCCTTTGGTGTGGACTTCTAGGGCGTGCGCTTCCGCTTTTTCCTGGGTACAGCCGGTCGCTTTGCGAAGCTGCTTTTCCACCTGATCAAACGTGTGGCAGTCGCAGTTGTACAAAATGACGATGTACGGACCGTCCGAGCCGGGCGGGGTGCGCTGCTGCTGCTCATCGGGAGCGTCAATCGTCTGAACTCCGGGCATAACGGCAGGCATGAGATCAATTCCACGGGGCATAACAGGGTTCCTGTCCAAAGTGTGCTTCCCTATTATACCCGTATCTGCCTCCTAAACACCTGCTTCCCAAATGCCACCAGGTGACAAAATCTCGTGCGGCTGAAAGCGCGTTTTGTATTCCATGCTGGGGCAGCCCGCGACGTAAAAGCCGAAATAGGCCCAGCGCTTTTGGAGCGCTTGCGCGAGTTCGATTGTCTGCAGGAGCGCAAACGTGCCGAGGCTGCGGGGGCGGCAGTCCGGGTCATGGAAGTGATAAACGCCCGACACCGTGTTCGGCGTAATGTCGGTAATGGCGACCGCGCGTAGAACATCGCCTTCCCAGATTGAAATCTCGACGCTCGGCACGGGGTTCTGTGTGAACTGATGCTTGTAACGGGCCATCGTCCGCTCGGAATCGGGCCAGCCTTTTGTTTCGGTTTGCGCGGCCTGGTAACGGCGATACAGGTCCAGTCGAGCGGCGTCGGCAACGGGCGGGGCGTAGCGGACTTCGAGATCGGCATTTCGGCGGAGGCAGCGGGTTTGGCTGCGGTCGGGAATGAACTCCGCCGCAGGGATACGCAGGGGGCGGCATTCGGCACAGCTTTGGCAGACGGGGCGAAAGAGCGTTTGACCGAACTTGCGCCAGCCGCTGTTCATCAGAGCTTCGTACTCTTCCGGCGAAAGCTGGGCGGCAACCGCGTACTGCTGAGTCGCCAGCCGGTCCGGCAGGTAATGGCACACATCGGGGCCGGACAGGAACTGGTCTGTAATCTGCATCAGTACCCGGCCAAACGCGCTTCGTAATCGGCCAGCAGAGCCTGATATGGCGGCAGCACCAGATCGTTTGCCCACATGATGATTGCATTCTCGCCGTTGTCGCTGTAGTAGTTCTTGCGGACCGCGACATCCTCAAATCCGTACTTGACATACAAATTGTGCGCGACTGTGTTGCGCTCACGGACTTCCAGTGTCGCCCGCTCCGCGCCGCGCTTGACGCCTTCCCGAATGGTATCCAGCAGCAGACGCTCGCCAATTTTCAGACCGCGCACTGACGGGTCCACGGCGATTGTCGTCATGTGCAGTTCGTCCATGATGACCCACATCCCGGCATACCCGGCAATCGTGCCATCGGGAAGGGTCGCGACCGTGTAGTAGGCGCTTGGATTGCCGACTTCGGTCACATAGGCGCTCGAACTCCACGGCAGGGTGTAGCAGCGGCGCTCCAGCCGCGAGACATATTCAATGTCGTCAATCCGCATCGAGCGGATCGTGATAGCGGCGGGACGCAGCGGCTCAGGCGCGGTCTCGGCGAGTTCAATTCCGGTAAGTTCGATCATGGCTCGGCTTCTAAAACAGCATTCTTCTCGAATCTGACAGTGTTCGGGCCTTCAACCCAGTGGTCGCCGCCCCGAAAGAACTCATGCTTCCAAATCGGCACCGTTTCTTTCAGCGTGTCGAGAAGCCAGCGGCAGGCATCAAACGCTTCCGCCCGGTGGGCGGCGGCAACCGCGATCCCGACACTGCTTTCGCCGATCTCCAAATGTCCCAGCCGGTGCTGCACCGCGCATTTGACCTGCCAGCGCGTCTCGGCTTCCGCAACTAATCTCGCTAACTGCTTTTCCGCCAGCGGCGCGTAGGCTTCGTATTCCAAATACAGCACTTCGCGCCCGCGTGCATTGTCCCGCACGTTGCCGCTGAACGTCACGACCGCCCCGTACCCGGACGCTTCGACGGTCCGGCTCAGTTCCGCTAGATCTATCGTTGCATCGGTCAGCGTTGACAAGTTGCCGCCGCTCATCGGCGGCATCCAGGCCACTTCATCACCGTCGTGCAGCAGAGTTGCCGCGTCCGCAAACTCCGCATTCACCGCCGCCCGCGCCTGCGTCAGCAAATCGGCAAAGCCGGCGCTGCGCCCGGCCAGCGCTTCCGCCGCCGTTTCAACCGTCGCGTTATCAGGCAGCGACAGGGCGAGTTCATGGCCTCCAGCCACATCCTGCAAGTGAGCAAAAAACAGCATCCGCACGTTTATCATAGTGGTCAAGGCAGCCAAGCTAAAAAGTGGCTCAATCCTGCAAGGGCGTCTACAAACAGCAGGGGAGCGGCCTCTGCATTATTTTGGTGGACAGTGACATTACGGAACTCTCTGACCCGGTGAGTTTCATCGCGAACAGGTGCCGAGATACGCCACTTGCTCGCGGAACGATTGATCAAGTCGTAAACACTGCGCCGGTCTGGACTGCTCGAACTACGGACAGGGAGAACATCCCGCAAGATACTCTCGAAGACTGAAAAAAGCCGGACAATGTAAGTCGCCTCAATGTTCGCTGCTGCCTGCCGAACTTGCGGGAACTCAACTCTATTAAAGCCTTGCTCCCAGCGTAATCGCGACCACTCCCGTTCGGTGTAATCAACGGATGCCTGTGCAGCTCCATACTCGCCTTTAATCAAAATGAGCTGCTGGATTTGGAGATAGCTCATCTGCCCATTTCCAGAAGACCTTCCGCAATCACCTGAAAGCTTTCCTGGTTCCAAGACGAGGGCCAGCGGAAACGAGGGTCGCCTCTCATGGTCCAGTCGTGCCGGCTGGTCTCGTACAAGAGGATTACATCGTACAGTGTCGGCCAAACAGAGAAGTCCACTCGGCTGCTTCTTCTCGCAGCGTCGAAAAAAATAGGCTCGACAACTAATTTGACTTCACGACATAAACCGGAGTAGTCCGCCTCTGTAATGATGTCGAGGACAAGCGTTGTATATTCCTGCTGGGTGGTCTCGTCCACGATTTGCGTTTCGCGAGCCACTGTCCGCCAGCCCTGCAAATGCGACCAGGCCGTCACTTCTTCTATCAAGGTATCAACAGCATGAATCCATTCTTCGCGCCCGGCGTCTTTCTCTGCCGGTTCCGGCGGCGGGATTTTCTCGGCGACTGTCATAGCTGTCTCCTACAAGATGTACCGGCTGAGGTCTTCGTCTTTGACGATGTCGTCGAGTTTTTCGCGGACATAAGCGGCGTCAATGCGCTTGAACTTGTCTTCGAGGTCCGGCGCTTCAAACGAAAGTTCGTCCAGAAGGCGCTCCATGATCGTGTGCAGGCGGCGGGCGCCGATATTTTCCATCTGGGCGTTGACATCGGCGGCGATGCGGGCCAGCTCGGCAATGGAGTCGTCGGCGAACTCGATGGTGACGCCTTCGGTCGCGAGAAGCGCGACGTACTGCTTGATCAGGGCGTTGCGCGGCTCGGTTAAAATGCGCTTGAAGTCGTCTTGGGTCAGGCTTTCCAGCTCCACGCGGATCGGTAGACGACCCTGCAACTCAGGAATGAGGTCGGAGGGCTTGGACAAATGGAACGCGCCGGCGGCGATAAACAAAACAAAGTCGGTCTTGACCGGGCCGTACTTGGTCTGAACCGTGCTGCCTTCGATAATCGGCAGGATGTCGCGCTGGACTCCCTCGCGGGACACATCCGGTCCGCTGCCACTGCCGCCTGACCCGCCGCGCCCGGCGATCTTGTCCATCTCGTCCACAAAGATGATGCCGCTCTGCTCGGCGCGGGTAACGGCCTCGCGGGTCAGCGCGTCCTGGTCAATCAAAGCGCGTGCTTCTTCGCCCGCGTAATGCGCCCGTGCTTCCTTGATTGTCAGAGTCCGCTTGCGCCGCTTCTTGGGGGCCATCGAGCCGAACAGCCCCTGCATGTCCATGCCCATCTCGTCCATGCCGCCCTGCGGGGACAAGACCTGCATGAACGGCATCGGGCCGCTTTCTTCGATCTCGATTTCAACAACATCGTTGTCTTTAACGCCCGACGCGATTTGGGTCCGCAGGCGCTCGCGCACCCGGTTTTCCTGGTCCCGCCGCCGCTGGGAGTTCTCGTCGTCCGGCTCCGGCGTTTCTGCCGGCTCGGCGTCTTCCACGCCGGACGCCTGCCCGGACGGCGTGAAGAACTGGGCTAAGGCTTCCAGCGGATTTTCGCCGCTGCCGGGCTTCGGCATTTTGATCCGTGCCGGCTTTCGTTCCCGGCGCGGCTGAAGCATGTCGAGAACCCGGTCAATCGCCCGGTCTTCGGCCTGTTCTTTGACTTCGTCCATCTTTTCGCGCTCGACAATGCGGAGCGACGCTTGGACTAAATCGCGTACCATCGAGTCGACGTCCCGCCCGACATAGCCGACTTCGGTGAACTTGGTCGCTTCCACTTTCACAAAGGGGGCGTGGGCCAGAGTTGCCAAGCGCCGGGCGATCTCGGTCTTGCCGACGCCCGTGGGTCCAATCATCAAGATGTTCTTTGGAATGACTTCATCCCGCAAGTCGTCGGCCAGGCGACGCCGCCGGTAGCGGTTTCGCAGGGCGATTGCAACCGCGCGTTTGGCGGCTTTCTGGCCGACAATGTATTTATCCAGCTCCGCGACAATCTGGCGCGGGGTCATGTCTTCCATTTCGGCGACAGTCTCAGAAACAGTTTCTTTCTCAGCCACAGTTTTTATCCCATCCATGCTTTCAAGTATACCCAGAGAAGCCAAAGAAAGGCCGCGCTCTTGGTTAGGCCGCGCTCTTGTCCAGCATTTGCGCCTCGGCGGATGCGCCGTACAGCGTCAGCAGTGTTTCGGCGACGTAGTCAATCTTCGCGGGCGTGACACTGGCCGGAGCGAGAGTCGCCAGCGCCGAGAGGTTGCCGCCGCCCTGCGGAATCAGTGCGGCGAGGCTGTTACGCGCTGCCGCCGGAGCGGTGGACGGGGCGTGTCCCAGCAGAACCTGCGCCGTGACGCTGGACAGCCGGGTGGGAGCCTGCGCTGAGGAAGACCCGCGCAGCTCGGCGGTATACGCGCCGACATCCGCGTTCCACGGGGCGACTTTGCCGCCGGTCAGCGTGAGCCAGAGTGTCAAAGGCGACTGCTGGGCGTTGGACGCGGCTTTGATGTTCTGAATCTCTCCCAGCTCCGCCGACACTGCCGCCGTATCCGGCTCGGTCTTCGCCAGCTTCTGGGCGTCTTTCGGGTAGACCAGCGGCGCCATCAGTAGCGCCGCCGACTGGGCCGCCCAGGCCCGAAGCGAGAGGGGCGCTCCCATTTGTGTCAGCAGGCTTGCTGCAAGCGTATACGACGCCGCTTGCGAGCGCCGCAGGGTGGGGATGTTGCTGCTGAAACGCGCGACTTCCGCCCCTCGGACATTTGCGTCGGCGACCGTACCCAGCGCCTGCACCGACTTGGTGTAGGCGACCGCCCGCAGATCCGCGGCCCGAAGCGCGTAGCCCAGCCCAAAGGCCTGCGCCTGCACGCGCGGGACACCCACAGGAGCGGGTTTCGCCTGCGCCGTGAGGGGCAGAAAGGTGAGAAAGCAGAGGGAAGCCCCTCCGCCCCAATTCTGGAGAGCCATACAGAAATGGCCCTGCTTGCGTCTCTGTTCCATATTACTCCCCAGAATTGGGGCGGAGGGGCTTTTGATGTTCATAGCTCGTCTACCGTGATATTGGAGTTTGTATAAATGCAGATGTCAGCAGCAATCAACATTGCTTTTTCGACAATCTCGCGGGCCGAAAGTTCCGTGTTTTCCACCAGCGCTTTCGCCGCCGCCTGGGCATACGGCCCGCCGGAGCCGATGGCGGCAATGCCGTCGTCGGTGTCCAGCACATTGCCGTCGCCGGAGACGACCAAAAGGTACTCCGGGTTTGCGACAATCATCAGCGCCTCAAAGCGGCGCAGCACCCGGTCGGATCGCCATTCTTTGGCGAACTCAATCACGGCCCTTTGCAGGTTGCCACTAGACGCTTCGAGCTTTGCCTCAAACCGGTCGGCCAGCGCCATCGCATCGGCGGCGGAGCCAGCAAAGCCGACCAGTACTTTGCCTTGATACAGCCGCCGGATTTTCCGCGCCGTGTTCTTCATCACAGTCTTTTCGAGTGTCACCTGCCCGTCGCCCGCAATCGCGACCTTGCCGTCTTTGCGAACGCCCACAATCGTCGTCGCGTGCATTGTTATGTTCAATTTGTTCTCCAAAGGTCAGTGAAAATAAGGTCAGTGAGAATTGGGATGCCCTCGGTTGGGATGCCCTCGGCCTGCCCACTGAGGCTCCGACGAAAATCAAATTCCTGAACAATCAGGCTTTACTTCGTAGAAAAGCAGCTTGCCGTGCTTGTCGATCTGAAGGTCAATGTCAATCATCCAATTCAGTGGCAACGGTTCGAGCGTGTCAGCCACAGGAAAAACTATTGCAGAATAAGTTGGGCCGAATTGATTGACGCCGCCTGCTTTGACTTGGGATGGAGATTGGTCATAATCGAACCATCCGTGGGTGTTTTCAGGAATCAGCCCATTGCTCGTGAGATAAGTGAACACTGCCGATTGATTAGCCCCAATGAGATGAGCATTTTTCATCTTGTTCTGCCAAAGCTGTTTGGCAGCCGCAATTTTATGACGGTTCCATGCTTGATCGCCGACAAATGCAAGAACAGCTACAAGAACAGCAAGGCCGATTAAGCACAGAGCAATGCGTTCATTCCGCGCCTTCATCGCTGCTCCTGGTTCAATCCAACATCAAGCCCCGCCATGACTGGCAGGTCTGGGGCCGATGCGCCAACCGCCCTGCGGACGGAAGAGTTAAGATGGCATTATCCCAATGGCCCTCTCAGTCGCAGACTAATTAGCGTCTGCGCCTATAGACCTGCTGTTTACGGAGCAACTGCCTCCACGGTGAGGACTAGCGGCTATAACGCTCCTGTTACTCCTCAGCGCCCCAGCTTCCACCACGGCTTCTTTGTCGCCGCCGGCTCCGGCTTGGCTTCTGCATTGGCTTCTGTGCTCTGCGGCGATATTTTAGCACGAAGCTGAGTCACAACTCCGCGCTCGTCAAACGTCGCGGTCGCGGGGTCGCCGGACGGCGAGACGCACAAAAGGCTCCCGTCCGGCTGATCGGTGCAGGTGTAGGCTTTGTAGCGTGCGTAAGCCGCCAGTGCGGGCCGATGCTCGCATGAATACGTGCTGGTGAAGCCCAGGAAGTTTCGGACAAAGGCGGTTGTGGCCGGGTCGTCCTGCTGCCTCGCTTCCGGCGCGGACAGCAGCAGAAACAACGCGCCGCCGTCATATGGCCCCCGGTAGTACGCATCGGCCCCGCAGAGGCCCGACGCAATCAGGCTGAGTAGATGCCCATTGACATCCTCTAAGCTGCTTTCAGGGTCCGAGAGGGCCGCGACACCGTTCTGCCGTCCGAACTCTTCAAGCTGCCGGGACGCGGTGACAAGCGCCGGCGGCAGGCGGCTGGCTTCGTTTGCCCAGGCCCAAAGCCAGGTTTGTGCGTCTTCGGCTTCGGTGCCAAGAAACTGCACCGGGAAGGTGAGGCGGCTGCCGAACGACAGCTCGCCGCGCTTGGTGTCCAGGTTCCAGCGGTTCTCGTCGGTCATCTCCATCAGGCACATTTGCTTGTCCCAGGACGCCGCGCCATGTTCGGTCAGCAAATCGTCAAGTGTCACTGTGCCTATTCCTTTCCCGTGACAACTTGCCCTGGTGCGTCGGCGCAGGCGGCCAAACGCCTTCAGCCTGTTCGTGAAAGACTTCCGGCTCAACTGGCGGCTTTTCTATGAAGAGCCGGTACCAGCAGTAGCCGACAAATAAGCAGACGGACCCCACTGACATCGCGCACACCGTCCAACCCTTCTGCGTGCTGAAATGCCCGTAGGTGATATAGATAGTAAAGGCGCTGCACAGCGCGACAAACAGCGTGAAGATCACGATCGCGATCAAAGACACCATCTGCGGCAGTTGACGCGCATAAGCTTTGTTGTCGCTGTTCATCATAAGCTTTCATCGATTTTCACAGGACTATCAGAGACTGAGGGAGCGGGAGGCCACACCTCTTTTCCCTGTTCTAAGGCCGGCTCAATCTTTCGAGGCTTTTGCTCATTGGACAAGACAAAGAGGTACCAAGCGAAGGCGACAATAATCCACAAAACAAGATTAAAACCGGCATCGGCGGCGAGGAATCTGGCAGCAGAACGATGATGAAAGACAAAACGAAGATAAGACATGTGCAGCGGAGACAATAAAAGGTAACTTACCTCTGCCACCAGGAGTGTCAGCGACTAAACAAGCGTGACTTTGACGGAGAGCGGAACGCGCAGCAGGTCCAAAAGCGGCAAGGGATTAAGAACTGGCACCCTGACACCCCTTTTAACGCGCAGAAAGTTATACATGTGGATAGGCAATGTCGTCAAGATAAGCGCCGCAAGTCCGCAACAGAGAAGTGCGTGATGTGTATGCCCTGTTAAAGCCTCATGTATTCCGTAATCTGCATAAAGAGGAACAATGCCGCTGATTGCAATTATAATCATGGCGACCCGTTTCAAACTCAGCGGCTTGCCTTTTGTCGCAGCAGCTCTTAACGACTCAAATAAGGCTTCAATCGCCTTCATCGCGGCAAGTCTTCGCCGGTGAGACGCTTGTAGGCGTCGAAGTACTTGGCGGCGGTCTTTTCGGCGATCTCGGCGGGCAATGCCGGGCCGGGATAAGTTTTGTCCCAACCTAGCGTTTCTAAATAGTCGCGGACGAACTGCTTGTCAAACGATGCCTGCGCTTTGCCGGGCTTGTACAAAGACGCTTCCCAGAAGCGCGATGAGTCCGGGGTCAGCGCCTCATCAATGAGGATAAGCTGGCCGTTCAGGGTGCCGAACTCAAACTTGGTGTCGGCAATGATGATGCCGCGCCCCTCGGCATAAGCACGGGCGAAAGAGTAAAGGGCGATGCTGATCTCGGACAGCTTGGCGGCGGTGTCTGCGCCGACAAGCGCGGCGGCTTCCGAAAACGAGACGTTGACATCGTGGCCGGTGTGGGCCTTGGTGGTGGGCGTGAACAGCGGCGATGGGAACTGCTCGCCTTGACGCAGACCGACGGGGACGGGGATGCCGTAGAGGACAACCTCGCCGCCGTGGCCGAACAGGGTTTGATATTCTTTCCAGGCCGAGCCATCGAGGTAGCCGCGCACGACGCATTCCAGCGGCAGGGCCGCGCATTTTCGGACAAGCTGGGTGCGGCCTTCCAGCATCGAAATGAGGTCGGGTGTGACGCTGACGCCCGCTGAGTGCAGGCGCTCGCCGATGACGTCCATATCGCCGGAGAGGAAGTGGTTGGGGATAATGCCGGCGGTTTTCTCAAACCAGAACTCGGAGAGCGCGGTCAGAACGCGGCCTTTGCCGGGAATGCCGGTCGGCAGGATGACGTCGAACGCTGAGATGCGGTCGGTAGCGACTACTAACAGTGCGTCGCCGAGATCGTAGACATCGCGCACTTTGCCTTGAATGAACTTAGGCAGGCCGAGAATGTCGGTGGTCAGCAGGGCAGGCAGGGAAGAAGCTTGGCTCATGGCGTGCATTATACCCGCTAGAGCGGATGTTACGGCACCACTTTCCCCAAGATCTGGCGAAGCCGAATTGGGCCAATATGCCGGCTGTCGTCGGACTCGATGAGGTTATCGCCGAGGACATAAATGTCCCGGTCGGCGGACGGAGCAGGGTTGCGGCCGTCCGCGACGCGGGTGTAGTAGTCGCTGAACAGCAGCGCAAGCGGGATTTTGCGGCTGCCGTTGATCGTGGTCCAATCGGCGTCCGGCGGGGTGCGGACATACTGCGGGCCGACAAACGCGATGCGCTTGATCAGCTCGTCGCCGTTGGTGTCCCGAAAGATGATCACAACGCCGGGCTTGAGAGAGGAGCGTGGCACGGAGGTCCAGACCAAAACCGTGCTGCCATCTTCATAGGTCGGGGACATGGAAGGACCCGTGACGCGGCCCTGCCGGACATTGAGCCGCAGCAGCAGCGCCAGCAAAAGCAGGAAGCCGAAGGCAAAGTAAGTCTGCTTCCGCAGGCGCAGGGTACGCAGAGACATGGACTAAAAGCCTAATGCCCGAACAACAGCCTCTAACTCGGCGGGAATGATCGGCGGGTGCGGAACGGTTTTAATCGCCCGGTCGGGATCTTTGAGGCCGTGGCCGGTCAGCGTCACGGCAACTGTCGCGCCGTCGTAGTCCCGGAAGTAGCCGGCGTCATACAGCTTTTTAAGGCCGGCCACCGGCGCGGCACAGGCCGGTTCGGTGAAGACGCCTTCCAGCGCGGGAAGCATCTGATAGGCTTCTAAAATCTCGTCATCGGTGACTTTGTCAATGACGCCGTGCGATTCATCGCGGGCAGCCAGCGCGTGCTGCCACGACGCCGGGTTGCCGATACGGATGGCAGTCGCAATCGTGTGGGGGTTCAAGACCGGCGCTCCGTCCACAATCGGCGCGGCACCGGCGGCCTGAAAGCCAAGCATTTTGGGCAGATGCAGCGACTTCCCGGCGGCCTGGTATTCTTTGTAGCCCTTCCAGTAGGCGGTGATGTTGCCGGCGTTGCCGACGGGCAGGGCGTGGAAGTCGGGGGCGTCGCCCAGCGCGTCGCAGACCTCAAATGCCCCCGTTTTTTGGCCCTCAATGCGGTTCGGGTTGATGTGGTTGACGAGAGTGATCGGGTAAAGAGCGCAAATCTCGCGGGTGAGGCGCAGGGCGTCGTCGAACGTGCCTTCAACCGCCAGCACTTTTGCACCGTGGATGAGCGCCTGGGACAGCTTGCCGAGCGCGACATCCGTGTTCGGGAGCAGCACGACGCAGGACAGCCCCGCCCGCGCGGCGTAGGCCGACGCCGCCGCGCTGGTATTGCCGGTGGACGCGCACATGATCGCCCGTGCGCCGTCTTCCACGGCTTTCGTGACCGCCATCGTCATGCCCCGGTCTTTAAACGAGCCGGTCGGGTTCATGCCTTCAAACTTCAGCAGAAGCTTCAAGCCCGGCGTGATCGCCGCCGACAGCCGGGGCGCAGGAATGAGCGGCGTGTCACCTTCGAACAGCGTCACCACGGGCGTCGTCTCGGACACCGGCAGGAACGCGCGGTACTGGTTAATAATTCCCTGTCGCATAATTAATGAACGAAGAACCCACCCCGGTTCGTTCCTCACCAACCCTCCCGAAACGGGAAGGTGAGGAGCAAGACAAAGAGCAGGAAACGCTGTCTGTTGCGTTTGTGCCACTTTACACTCTTTACCTTCCCTTTAGGGAGGGTCGGTGAGGAACGAACCGGGGTAGGTTTCTAACGCGCGGCGGACAGCAGCCAGACCGTCACCGAGCGGCGTCCGACATTCGAGGCTTCGCGGAACGTCGTGTGGCCGAGGTCTATTCGGTGGCCTTTAATTGCGCCGCCGGTGTCGCCGGCTAAAGCGTAGCCGTAGCCTTCAATGTATAGCTTCGAGCCGAGCGGGATCAGACGCGGGTCTACGGCAACGACGCCGTAGCCGGCCCGCATCCCGTTCGCGCAGCGGCCCACGCTGCTGCCTTCGTAGGGCGAGTAGCCGGTTGCGACCATGTGGAAGCACTGCATCCGCTGGTAGGAGCCGGAGCGCGACGGCAAAGCGCGGGCCTCGCGGATACGGATACCGGCGAGCGTTTCTTGATTGACCGGCGCGATCGTGACCCGGCTGGCAACCAGTGTGCGGGATTTCAGAGAGTCATTGACAAAGCGTGCGGCGTAGGTCTTGGTGAGGACGCCGGGAACGCCATGCGAGCCGGCCTTGATATGGCCGGGCGCGACGGTCCGGCTCATCTTCAAGACGGTCTTGAAGGGGATCGGCTGGGTCTCGTTCTGCGTTTCCGTGCGAACGTGGCGGATGACGATTTTGAGGCCGTTTGTGACCGGCACGGACAGCGCGGGCATGATGCGGTCGCTGGGACCGAGCGTGATTCCGGCGCTTTGCACCGCATCGCCGACCGTGGCGGAGGCCGTCATCCGGGTCCGGGCGGGCCGGCTGCCGTCATAGATCACGACGGACGGTGGGAGTGGGATTACGCCGACTGCGGGGTCCGGCATTAGCGCCGGAGCCGAAGCCGAGCGGGTTAAAGCAGCGGCAGGGGTCGGGGCGAGAACAGCATTGTTCTTCAATCCCGTGTTCCGGGCTCCTGTGTTCTGCGCGGCGACCGCCGCGAAGGGAGCAAATAGGGCTGTCGCGGAAAACACCGAGGCGACAGACACATAACTGAAAGTGCGGGCCGTTTTCGAGTAAAGCAAATGGTCTCCTCCTACAGGTTGGGTTGCACGCACGAGGGTCTTGCTGTAGAAGAATGATTTCTCGTGCGCCATGCCGGAACGCCTTTGGGCGAGCCGACCTTTGCGTCTAATTTTTGGGGCCGGTTCAGTATAGCCGTGTTGGAAACTCCTGTCAAGGCACGTCTGGCCTTATCTTCTTTTATTGACAGGCATTGCAAGTAAAATCACCCAGTATTTGTGCGTAATTTCTTGACTTCGGGCCTGAATTGGGGTACAATTCAGGCAGGACGAACAGACGTTTGATTGGCGAGATTTTGCATTGGGAGTAAAGGAAGAAGCGAAAATGGACCGAGAAAAAGCATTGGAAACAGCGCTGGCACAGATTGACAAGCAGTTCGGCAAAGGCGCGATTATGCGTTTAGGACAGGCCGAGAAGCTTGTCACCGAGGCGATCTCGACCGGGTCGGTCGCGCTGGATATTGCGCTGGGAGTCGGCGGCATCCCGAAGGGCCGCATCACCGAGATTTATGGGCCGGAGTCATCGGGCAAGACGACGCTGTCGCTGCATCTCGTGGCGGAAGCGCAGCGCCTCGGCGGCATCTGCGCGTTTGTGGACGCCGAACATGCTTTAGACCCGGAGTACGCCAAGCGCCTCGGCGTGGACATCAACAGCCTGTTGGTGTCCCAGCCGTCCACCGGCGAGGAAGCCCTGGAAATCACCGACGGCTTGGTCCGATCGGGCGCGGTTGCGCTGATTGTTGTGGACTCGGTGGCGGCACTGGTGCCGAAAGCCGAGATCGAAGGCGAGATGGGCGACAGCCACATGGGCCTCCAGGCCCGCATGATGTCGCAGGCCATGCGGAAGCTTTCCGGCAGCGTCTCGAAGACAAACACCATTATTATCTTCATCAACCAGCTCCGCGAGAAGATCGGTGTCATGTTCGGCAACCCCGAAACCCAGCCCGGCGGCAAGGCGCTTAAGTTCTATGCGTCGGTTCGGCTGGACATCCGCCGCGTCGAGACCTTGAAGCAAGGTACGGACATGGTCGGCAACCGGGTTAAAGTCAAGGTCGTCAAGAACAAGGTCGCCCCGCCGTTCCGCCAGGCTGAGTTCGACATCATGTTCGGCACGGGGATTTCCCGCTCAGGAGGAATCCTGGACATGGCTATCGAACTGGGGATTGCCAACAAGTCCGGCTCCTGGTTCACCTACGGTGACACGCGCATTGGGCAGGGCCGCGAGAACGCGAAGACGTTTTTAGATGAGCATCCCGACGTAATGCTTGAAATGGAAACAAAAGTCCGCGACATTGCCATCGGCATCCCGGAGAAGCTGCCGGCGTCGCTGGAAGCGGATGTGACCGAAGAAGAAGCCGACTACGCTTTGGCGTAGAGATGAGCGAGCAGACCGTAAAGAACTGTGGCAATAAATTGCGCGGCTGTGGGGCGCAGACGCCCAGTGTCCGCCTGCGCGGACAAAGATTAAGACCCGTGTGACAATCGGTTCCCTGTCCGCGAAGGCGGACATTAGGCGTCTGCGCCCCACAGCGTAGGACTTCAGTCCCACGCTTTTCTTTACACAGACACGTTTTATGAGTATTTGACCTGGTTTAAGGAGAACAGCAATGGCATTCGATTTCAAGCGGCACCTTATCAAAGTGCAGGGCGGCCGCACTTACCTCCCCGTTTCGGCCCGCATCGTCTGGTTCCGGCAGGAGCATCCCGATTGGAGTATCGAGACGGAAGCCGTCGAGATCAACCACGAAAAGCAGTACGCCATCTTCCGCGCCCGCATCTGTGACGGCGACGGCAAGCTGATGGCGACGGGAACGAAAAAGGAAGACGTCAAAGGTTTCGGCGACTATATTGAAAAAAGTGAAACCGGAGCTGTAGGTCGCGCTCTTGCGCTCTGCGGCTTTGGCACCCAGTTTTCGCCTGATTTGGACGAGTCCACGGCGGGCCGGTTCGCCGACAGCCCGCAGCCGATGGGCGGCGGACGCTTTGGCGGCGGCGGAAGCTACGGAAATAGTGGTGGGAATGGCGGCGGCAGTGGTGGAAGTCGCTACGGCGCTCCTCCCGCCCCGAACGGGGACGGCGCACGGTTCAGCCCGTCAGCCCCGCCTCAGCGTGATGCCGCTCCGCCGCGTGAACAGCCGTCCCCGCGTGACAACGGCGATGCGCCGCGTGCCGAAGCGGCCCGCCCGCAGCCAAGCCGTCCTGCCCCGGCAGCCGCTGTCGTAGACGAAGGCGAGGACGACTTTGAGGCGCTCATCGGCGGAAGCGCTTTGCTCGATGCGACTGAAGAGGACCCATTTGGTGATGACGCGCCCGCCGAGCCAAAAGCCGCCGCGCCGCCGAAAGCCGCTGCCGCACCGGCCGCTTCCAGCCCGTCGGGAACGCCTGCGTGCGTCAACTGCGGCAAGGCGTTGACGAAAGCGCAGATGGAGCTGTCGGTCCGCAACTATGGGGAATCGTTCTGCCCCGGATGCCAGCGTGACAAAACCCGGCGTCCGGCTCTCGCCGAGCGGTAAAAAGAAGAACCCAAAAAAGCCCGGCGCTGGTTGCGCCGGGCTTTTTCATGTCGCCCCGGAGCTAACGAGAGGCCACAAGGGCGTGGTGCGACGCGCGGACAATCTGTGCGATGACTTTTGGATTGGTAACGGGGATTCGAAGATGCTGGCCGGGCAGAAGCGGTGCGGTGCCGGTCAGATGGTTTACGCGGGCAATCTGGTCTTCGCGCTGCAATAAGTAGGTATTGGGATCGCCGTAGCGGAGAGCAAGGCCGGCTAAAGTATCGCCGCGCTTGACGGTTTTTGCAATCACGACTGTCTGCGGCAGTGCGGAAGCCGCGTAATTTTGCTGGATGGAGTGCGTCAGAGAAGCGGCGGCGGCGAACAAAAAGTAACCGCAGGCGGACACGGCGGCAGCCGCGAGAAGCATGTTTTCAGCGCGGGTAAGAGGGCTACGGCGCGGGCGGCGAACAACCGGAGCCGGGTCTTTTGTCAAGTCTTTCAGGACCAGAGTGGGCCGGGAGCGAAGTGCTGACGGGCGATCATTACACAAGTCGAATGTCTGCGGAACCATAGTCAATTCTCCTCACAATGCATCTGCCAAAAGCAAACAAAAAACGAACAGCAAAGCAAACATTAGTTTGTTGTGTTTGCAGTATACTCAACATCTAGAGCGGTGTCAAGAAGATTTTGCCCATATAGAGAAAAAAACAAACAAAAGTTTGTGTAAGTTCCCGTCGCCTGTGGTATAATCCTCACGAACACACTTATTCGCGCTTAAAGCACTTATTCGCTGTTGTTCGCTTTTATTCCATTTATACACTCTATTCCTAACAGAGGGGACTCCCTATGCAGACACTCACTGACAAACAGAAACATATTTTAGAGGTCATTCGAACCCATATTGAGCAGCGCGGCCATGCGCCGACCGTGCGCGAAATCGGCAAAGAAGTCGGCCTCAGCTCGTCCTGCACCGTGAAAAAGCACCTAGACAGCCTGGAAGCAAAAGGCTTACTGCGCCGGGATCGCTACAAGCGCGGACTCGATCTCATGGAAGGCGGCGAGCGTCTGTTTATGGGTCGCTCGGTCTCGGTTCCCCTGCTGGGCCGGGTTGCGGGCGGGGCGCCGATCCTCGCGGCACAGGCGGAAACCCCAGAAATGCTGCCGATTCCGGTGTCTTTGCTGCGGCGCGGCGACCAGGGCGGACGGGATTTGTTTGCGCTGGAAGTGTACGGCGACTCAATGCAGAACGCGGGGATCGGCGACGGTGACATTGTGATCGCCCGCCGCCAGAACACGGCGGACGACCGGGATATTGTGGTGGCGCTGCTGGGGGAGGAAACCACGGTTAAGACGTTTTACCGTGAGGCAAACGGGGTGCGGCTCCAGCCGGAGAATCCCGATTACGACCCAATCTACGCCGCCGAAGTCGTGATCATGGGCAAGGTCGCAATGGCGATCAAGCGGTTTGCGTGACCACGGGAAGGCGCAAGATGGAAGAGGCCCAGGATTGAAATCCTGGGCCTTCCCTATACCTTTTTCCGCCGCCTTAAGACCGCCCCGGCCCCTGCATAAGAGACCAGCCCAATTCCCAAATAGATGGCCGCCGTACCAACCCAAAGCGGGCCATTCGAGTAGCCGATGAGGCCCGGCGCGGCGTCGTCGTGTCCAATGCCCTCGTAGCCGGGATGGACGGTATCGGACAACTGGATGAGCGGATAAAACGGACACAGATACAGAGAATTGATGGCCGGATTATGGATCGCCGCCGCCGCATCCTCACCATACAGCCTGCCGTAGGTGAAGAACGGCAGGGCGGACGCAAGGATCAGCGCCAGGTAAAGCAGGGTCAGGGACGACCAGCGGTTGCCGAGCAGGACCGACAGCAGGAAGCCGAACCCCGCTAAACCGAACACGACCGCCGCCAGCATCGCCGCCCCCTGCCAAAGGCAGTGAGTCAAGTCAGCCGTGCTGACGGCGTTCGCAGAAATGCCGTTGAGGTGTGGTGGAAGCGGCCCAGTCATCCCGGTGACCCGACCCAGCGGGAGAGGCATCAAGTGCGGCGACGCCACGGTCAGTCCCAAAACCAGACACCCCAGCAGCAGGACGAACGGCAAGCCCATCGGCAGAGTTGCCGATGTGAACAGCCGCGCGGGGGACCAACCGCGGGTCCCTTGCCATTCCAGATCACCCGTCACAAAGACCGGCACAAGCACCAAGAGCAGGGTTGCTGCCGTGAACAGCAGAAACTCCATTTGCAGCCAGGTCGGAGCAGATGTCTGCTGCGCCGCCCCCAGCACAACTCCGTTGGCGAAGAACACCAGCAGGCCCGCAAATAGCAGGGTGACGCCTCGGAGCGCCGCCGCGCGTTTTGCTGGGAAGTCCTCCAAGCGATTCATGGCGGCAAGCAGCAAAAGCGCCGTCAGCGTGCCGTTCAGCAGCAGCGCCGGCAGCCAGGCAGGCAGGGTCAAGCCGTAATAATGCTCCGGCAGAACTGCGCCGGTGACCGCGCCGACCGGGTTGACCGCGCAAAGTCCAAAGCTCGGCGTGCTGCCGCTCGTGTCCAGCGTCGGGATCGCAAAGGGAAAGGTTATGCCGAAGAAGACAAACAGCGTGAGGTAAGACAGCACCGTCGCGGTTGCGGTGTTCGCCGCAAAGGCCGACCAGCAGAGGCCGATGGCCCCGAACAAAAACGCATCCCCAACCAGCAGCAGATAGGCGAAAAAGACTTCGCCGGGGGACACGCCGCCAAGCAAAAAGCAGAGCGACAAGAGCGGCAGGGAAGAAGTTAAAAGCAGCGCGACAAACGAGACCGACGACGCAAGCTTTCCCCAGACAATCGCGCCGGGCCGCAGGATGGACCCGCGCAAAAGCTCAAAAGTTCGCTGTTCCCGCTCCACCGAGATCGCGCCGGCAGTCAGGGCCGGCGTGATCAGCGCCATCATCACGGCCTGCGAGTAGAACAAAATCTTGAAGAAATTACGCCCGATGGTGAAGCCTGCCTCGCTTCCCCCAACCTCCATGCTTGAGGAGTGCTGAACGGACCAGCCGAGGTAGGAGAAAAAGAGGATCAGCGACAGAACCAAGACATAGCTGAACAGCAGCCAGTAGGTCCGTGTCCCGCGCATTCGCCCGCGCAGCTCTTTGGTGACGACGGGGTTATCGAAAAGCGCATTCAGCATGGCCGGGTTCTCCTTAACAGCAACGGTTAATGATGGGCAGTAGAGGAGAATACAACAAAAGCGCGGGAGAATCCTCTGCTGCCCGAATCGAAGAACACAAATCCGGTAGACGCAGCCCTGTCCCAAGACCATAATAGCTTTATGAACATGACACGAGAAGCGATGGTCGAGGGAATGCTGACGTCCGATAAAGTCTGCAACGGCTTGTTCGTCGTGTGCGTCAAAACGACCGGCATCTACTGCCTACCCACTTGCCGTCCTTCACGACTGCCGAAGCCGGAAAACGTGGAGTTCGCGGTTTCCCCCGAAGAAGCGAGGGCAATGGGGTATCGTGCGCGTAAACTGTGCAAACCCGATGACTTCTACCGGGGGCATCACCCGGAGGAAGTCTTGATCGAAGGGTTGGCCGCCGACGCCGCGCGTGACCCTGGCGCCCACAGAAGTGTGAACGCACTGGCGGACGCCGCCGGGATCAGCCTCAGCCGTCTGCACCGGCTGTTCCGGGCGCACTACCACACGACACCGGCTGACTTCCTCGCGCGGCTTCGAGTCACGGCGGCGCAGAGGCTGCTTCTAGGGACAGGCCGGCAAATTGGAGAAATTGCTTACGAAGTCGGCTTTGAGAGTTTGTCGGCGTTTAACGAGAACTTCCAACGATATGCCGCCCTCAGCCCGCTGAAATATCGCGGAATGCTGAGTCAGCCCTGTTTCGATCTATCGCTTCCTGCGGGCTACCCGACCGCATCTGTTTTGAAGTTCTTAGGGCGAGACCCAAAAAGCTTGTCGGAGCGCGTCAGCGGGCAGACATACACGACAGCGTTTCGTGTCGGCAGTGCGGCCCAAGAGGAAACCTGCGTCCTTGTGGAAATCGAACTCACAGCAGAGGCGGCGCACTGCCGTCTGAGGCCGCAATCAGCCCTCAGCCCGGCCATGCTTCAGCAGACACACGAGTCGCTTTTGAAGACACTGGGGCTGAGTTACGACATCGCCCGTTTCGAGAAGCATATTCAGCGTGCGGCAGAGTTTTCCCTTCTCGCCGCCGAACAGACGGGGCTGCGGGTTCCACTGATTGCCGATCCTTTCGACGGAATAGCCTGGGCCATTATCGGTCAGCAGATTAACTTGGCGTTTGCCTACACGCTGCGGCGGCGCTTGATGGAAAAAGTTTGTGTGAGAGCCGGCGGGGATGTCTATGAGTTGCCTTCCGCTGCCGCCGTGGCGGGGCTGGAACCACGGGATTTGACGGCGCTTCAATTTTCGAACGCTAAAGCGGAATATCTAATCGGCGCGGCCCGTTTGGTGACGATGGGGCAATTATCTTCCGTGTCGCTCGGCAGGATGTCCGCTGAGCATATCGAGCGTGATTTAATGAATGTGCGGGGGATTGGACCATGGTCGGCGCACTACATTATGATGCGATGCCTTGGGTTCATGGACTGCCTCCCGATTGGGGACACTGGGCTGACGACGGGCCTTAAACGAGTCTTTTCGCTGGCTGAGCGTCCCGGCAAGGCGGAAACCATCGCGCTGATGCGCCGGTTCAGCCCGTACCGGACACTGGCGACTTTTCACCTTTGGCACAGCCTGAGCAGTACTGGGGAATAATTACAAAGGACAGAAGGAGATACTATGACTCAGCAAAGCGATACGTCGCGGCATCATTCAATATCCCAGCAGGACAAAACGCTTCGGTTCAGGAAGCTTCACGTTAAGCCGATTTTTGTGTTGCAAAACGCCTGGGATGCGGGCAGCGCCCGTGCCCTGGAGCTGGCCGGCTGCCCGGCCATCGCGACGAGCAGTGCTGCCATTTCCTGGAGCTACGGCGTTACCGATGGGCAGCGGCTGCCTCGCGAGGAGATGATGAGCGTAGTCAGCCGGATTGCCAAGGCAGTCTCCATTCCAGTGAGTGCGGACATCGAGGCTGGCTACGGCATTACACCGGAAGCAGTTGCCCAAACTGTTCGTGATGTTCTCGCTGCTGGGGCAGTAGGGATAAATCTTGAGGATGCGCCAGGAGAGGAAGGCGAGCCGTTACTCGGCATAAACTTACAGTGCGAACGCATTCGTGCGGCGCAGGAGACGGCAGCATCTCTAGGCAGCGATCTTGTCATAAACGCCCGCACAGACACATTCCTACGCGAAACCGGAGATGCTTCGAGTAGAATTGAGCACACCATCAAGCGCCTAGACGCTTACCGCGAGGCCGGAGCGGACTGCCTATTCGCGCCTGGCGCAGGAGGTGAGGCTACGATTTCCGAACTCATCGCATCGCTGACAGGTCCTCTGAATATTTTGGTCGGGCATGGGTCACTCCCGGTTGCTGAACTGGAACGTCTCGGCGTCGTGCGTGTGAGCTTGGGCGGAAGCCTTGCCCTGGACACTCTTGCACATCTACAGCAAGTGGGCCGGCGGATTATCGAGCAAGGGACATTTGATGCTTTATCAGGCACACTTTCCTACAGTGATATTGGAGACTGGTTTCAGTGAAAAGCGTGGGACTACACAATTAGCGCTCCCGCGTCAGGGCGTAATCCGCCAGCGCATGAAGCGAGTCGCGGTATGGGGAAGAGGGCAGCTCTAAAAGCGCGGCCTGCGCGGTTTCGACATAGCGCCGAGCGGCGGCAGACGTGCGGGCGTAGCCGTCGTGACGCGCGATGGTCGCCCGGACATCGGCGATTTCGGCCTCGGTGAGGGCTTCCGGCTCCTCTAAAATGTGCAGAAGGTGGGCGCGTTCGGCTTCGGTAACATCGCGCAGGGTCAGAATCAGCGGCAGGGTCATCTTGCCTTCGCGCAGATCGCCGCAGAGCGGCTTGCCGGTTTTGGTCGGGTCGCCGGTGTAGTCCAGCAGATCGTCAGCAATTTGGAACGCCAGCCCACAGTTCAGGCCGTAGCGGGTCAGGGCGGCGATTTGAGTTTCAGTCGCGCCCGCCAGCATTGCGCCGACCTCGCAGCAGCCGGCGATAAACCCGGCGGTCTTCTTCTGAATGATCGTCAGATAGGTTTCTTCCGATGTATCCACATCGCCTTTCGCCGTGATTTGCAGCACTTCGCCTTCGCTCAGGCCGACCGTGACATTCGAGAAAACGCGGATCACATCAATGTTGCCTTCGCGGGCGGCCAAATAGATGCTTTTCGCCAGCAGGTAATCGCCGACCAAAACGCTGATCTGGTTGCCGAAGGTCGCATTCGCCGTCGGACGCCCGCGCCGCTCCGCCGAGCCGTCTACCACATCGTCATGGATCAGCGACGCCATGTGGATCAGCTCGGCGGCGGCGGCGGACGCAAAGACAGTGGACGCCGGGAACAGGGCGTCGGCGGCATGGGCCGCAAGCACCACGAGTGCAGGTCGCAGGCGCTTTCCGCCGGCTGACAGTGTGTGGCCGGAGATGGCGTAGGCGGCTTTGACGTCGGAGCGGATTTCGTTCCCCAGCAGGCCCTCGACAGAGACCAAGTCCTCGTGAACGATGTCCAGAAAAGAGACGCTCGGCGCAGACTTGACTTCAACACTCTTCGGTTCGGGCAGAACGGCAGCAGCTCCCATAGTCATTATTCCATTCTAAAGCCGTTTACTGCGGCTTAATACCGACATGAACGCAGACCAGTCCAAACGTCAAATCTACCCAGCGCACCGGTGCAAGCCCCGCCCCGCGCATTCGGTCCGCAAGCTGCTCCCGGCTGTCAAACCGGGCTACCGACGCGGGCAGGTACGCATATGCATCCGGCCGGCCGCTGATCGCCCCGCCGATGCGGGGCATGACATACCGGGCGTGCAGCTCGTAGCCCGTGCGGAACAGCCCCGCCGGCGGCTGCGAGAACTCGAGGCACACGACCCGCCCGCCTGGCCTCAAAACGCGGGTCATCTCCCGGAACGCTTTGTCTCGGCCGGCGACATTCCGTATGCCAAACCCGATTGTCACCGCGTCAAAGCTTTCGTCCCCAAACGGCAGCACCGACGCATCCGCCTGCACCTCTTGGGCCGTCTCGTGCCGGAACCGGGCGTCGCCGAACTTAAGCATCGGCAGCGAGAAGTCCGCCGCCATGACCAGCCCGCCCGGCCCGACCGCCTGCCGGAGCGACGGCGTCCATTCACCCGTTCCCGAACACACGTCTAGGACACGGTTACCCAGTTCCAGACACGCGCACCGAGTCGCAAATCCGCGCCACCCTTTATGGATGCCTGCCGACAGCACCGAGTTCAGCAGGTCGTACCGGTGCGCGATGTCATCAAACATCTCACGCACATACGCCGCCTTCTCCTGCTCCGTCACTGGATGATCTAAAACTTCAATCCCGCTCAGCGGCAGCGGCGTGTCTTTCGGCTGAGTAACAGTTGACATTGTGAAAAAAGTCGCAATCTAATTGGCTTGATTATACCCAACAGACGTTGAACTGTCAACGCAAAATATGCCATGATTGTTGCAGCGCGTTTTGAGGAGCGAAAACATGGCAGAAGCTCCTGCCCACAGGGGGGGTGGCGTCCGCGCCCCTAGACCTGTCATTCACGGCGGGGATCGAGATTGACATACCCTGCAATTAGTTGACATACCCTGCAATTAGTTGACATACCCTGCAATTACAGGTAGGCTGACAGCGAAGCAAAGAAAAGCGTGAACCATGAAATACATAATGCTCATTCCCGACGGTATGGCGGATCTGCCGATGGCGGAGCTGGACGGCCAGACGCCGATGCAAGCGGCGAAAACGCCGAACTTCGACGCGCTGGCGGAATTGTCTCTCGTCGGAAGTGTCCTGACCGTACCGCCGGGGATGTACCCCGGTTCCGATGTGGCGAATATGGACCTTCTGGGCTTTGATCCGCGCCGGTACTACACTGGGCGCGGGCCGATTGAAGCTGTGGCAATGGGTGTGCCGATGGATGCCGGCGATGTCGCCTACCGCTGCTCGCTGGTGTCGTCGGACGGCACGACACTGCTGGACAACTCGGCGGGGCATATCTCGACCGAGGAGGCCCGGCCTTTAATTGAGCTGCTGGACCTAAAGCTCGGCACCGACAAGCGCCGGTTCTTTCCCGGTGTCCAGTACCGGCACATCATGGCGGAAAAAGGCGGCTCGATAGACCTTCAAACCATCCCGCCGCACGACTTTGTGGGTAAGCCGCTGGCGGGCCACTGGCCGGAAGGAACGGGGGCGGAGCGGCTGAAACAGCTTATGTACGACTCCCTGGAGCTGTTGGACTCGCACCCAATTAACATCAAGCGCCGGGAAGAAGGCAAAGAGCCGGGGAACATGGTCTGGCTTTGGGGCCAGGGCTTTGCACCGAGCCTGCCGAACTTCCTGCAAACCTACGGCAAGGTCGGCGGGGTGATTTCCGCCGTAGATGTCGTGCGCGGCCTCGGACGCGCGACCGGCCTTCGCCTCATAAATGTTCCCGGCGCGACCGGGTACATTGACACGGATTACACGGCGAAAGCGAATTACGCGCTGGCGGCTTTAGAGAACTTAGACTTTGTCTATATCCATGTCGAAGCGCCCGATGAGTCCGGCCACGAGGGCAATTTGGACCACAAGTTGCAAGCGATCGAAGACATTGACAAGAAGCTGCTGGCAACGCTGCGGCAGGGCATGGCGAAGCGGGAGCCTTACCGGCTGGTGATCGTGCCGGACCACAAAACGCCGATTTCCCTGCGGACCCACGAGGAAGGGCCGGTTCCATTTCTGCTGTACGATTCGGAGAAGCCGCACACGGCGTCTCATTTTCCGTTCGACGAGCGGGCGGTCACGGAAGCCAAAACTCAGATTGACGACGGCACACGGCTGATCCGAATGCTGTTTGCATAACCAATAGGAAATAGAAAGAATAAGAACTTGCGGATTTTAGTGACAGGCGCGGCGGGAAAGATCGGCTCAAAAGTTGTGCAGGAACTCGTGAAATACGGCCACACGGTCCGGGCCACGGACCGGCGGCCTGTTCCGGGTGAAGTGCGGACGATGGCGGAAGTGGTGTATGCCGATCTGACCGACCCTCTGGCGCTGCTGAACGCCGTGCGCGGGTGTGATGCCGCCGCGCATATCGGGGCAATCCCCAGCCCCAGTGTGCCGCCCGATGAAGTCCTGCGCCTCAATGTCATTGGCACGCAGAACATCTTAGAAGCGGCCCGTGCGGAGGGCCTGTCGAAGGTGGTCCTGACAAGCAGCATCGGTGCTCTGGGCTTTTCGTTCCCGACCCATCCTTGCCCGCCGGACTACCTGCCGATAGACACCGCCCATCCGCGCCGCCCGCAGGATATCTACGGCCTGTCCAAGCTGATGAACGAGGAAAGCGCCGCTGCCATGACCCGGCTTTGCGGCCTCACCACGATTGTCATCCGCCCGCCTTATGTGATGGACTTAGACCAGGCGAAAGAGCGCGGCTGGCTTAAGAGTTTTCCCGAACGTAAAGGCGACCACTACGATTCGTCCTTCTGGTCCTACATTGACGTTTTAGACCAGGCCATTGCCTTCCGGCTGGCGCTCGAAGCGGACCTGGTCGGCCACCATGTCTTCTACACAATGGCCGACGACTTCGTTGTCAACGCCACGGCGTCAGCCCTTGCCGAGCGTCATCTGCCCCAGCTTACGGGCGACCTGCCGCGCTTGACCGGCCAGACATTCTTCGACCTTGCCCCCGCCCGCGAGCAGCTTGGCTTCACCGCCAAGCGTACCTGGCGCAAAGCACTGGAAGAAGACTAGGCAGGGCATATATAAACAAGAAGGGCGTAGACAAGAAGGGCGTAGACAAGAAGGGCGTAGACAAGAAGGGCGAACACGAGGTTCGCTCTTCCTTCTGCCACTTTCTCCTCCCCGTGTCATTACGGGTTTTCCTCGATTTCGCCCTCTTTGCTGTCTTTTTCCTCTGACCCTGGTTTCCGTTTTCCCCGAACATAAAATAGCCGGCAAATCGTTTGCAGGCTTACACTGTTCAAACCAGCCTTTCAGGCTGTTTTATAAGGGAAACCAGAAATGTCTCTCTCTCTGCTCCCAACCCGCTTCTCAGCCCGCTTCTTTTCAAGTTCCTTCGTCTCGCTGCTGTTTGCGCTTGCCCTCTTGTCCGAGGCCGCCGACGGTCAAACTGCCACTGCCGCTGTCGTGCCGACTACTGCCGCTGTCGTGCCGGCGTCGGGCCAGACTCTCTATGCCGGGTCCCTGCAAAATGGCTGGCAATACTGGGGGTGGGGGAACGATACCCTCACGAACCCCGCCCCGGCCCTGTCTTCCATGTCCATTAAGGTTCAGCAAGGGCCGTGGCAGGCGCTTTACCTGCACCATGCGCCGTTCCAGACGACGCCGACGGCAAGCCTCTCCTTCTGGATCAACGGCGGCGCGGCCGGCGGGCAGTCGCTGGTCGTCAAAGCGCTTCGCAGCGGCGCTCCGCAGGTCGGCGTACCGCTTGCCCCGCTGAGACCGCGCTGGCAGCAGGTGCAGATCGCCCTGCCGCGCCTCGGTGTCGGCGCAGTCGCCGACATGGACGGCCTCTGGATACAAAACGCCACGGCAGCCTCACTGCCGCCGTACTATGTGGACAAAATCGCCATCACCGGTCTGCGCTCGTTTCTGCCGCCCGCCCCGCCCGCCCCGGCTGGGCTGACGGCAACGTCCCAGTGGGCTGCAAGCTGCCCCGTTTGCGGCGGCATGGCGATGGCCCATGTCGTGCTGTCTTGGAGCGCCGTTCCCGGCGCGACCGCCTACACCGTCTACCGGGACGGCATCAAGCAGGCCAGTTCAGCCCAGGCCGGCTGGACCGACATGAGTGTTGCCAGCGGCCAGACCTACTCGTATGCCGTGTCCGCGACCGGCCTAGGCGGAGAAAGCGCCCGCTCGGCGTCCGCTTCCGCCGCCGCGCCCAGCCTGCCGCTGTCCGCCGGAACCCTGACCGCGCCGGTCAACTTGTGCGTGTCCGGCCTCTGGTCGGGAGCGCCCACCGATACGCTGACCTGGTCGCCCGTTCCCGGCGCGGCCTCGTACAACGTATACCAGTACACAACGCTGATCGCGAAAGTCAGCGCCACTTCCTTGACCCTGCCGCTGACGGTCTGGGAGAACGGCATGACTTACTCCGTCACCGCAGTAGACGCAATGGGCACCGAAAGCCTGCCGTCGGCCCTTGCCGCCGCTCAGGGCGCGTGGAACCCGGCACAAACGCCGGGCTGGACACCCGGCGCTCCGGTCATGCCGACCGCCCTTTCCGCCGTGCCGGAATGGAATGCGGGCCACCCGCGCATTCATCTCGCCTGGCATGGAGCTGGCAATTCCTCCACCTATACGCTCTACCGGGACGGCCAGGCGCTGCTGTCCGGCTTGTGGGGCTTGAACGCTTACGACAGCGCGGTTCAGCCCGGCGAAAGCCATTCTTACACCGTAACCGCCTCAAACGTCGCCTGGACTGAGACCGCCGAAAGCGCCCCCAGCACGGCTGTCACGGCGGCGGCCCTGTCCGGCCCGCCCCCAGCGGTCACCGGGCCGGTATCGGTGACCGGGGTAGAGGCAAACGACGATAGCGCTTTGATCTCGTTTGACGCCGTTCCCGGCGCACGGGATTACCGGGTGTATGACACGGCGCACCCGAACACGGTCAAGTATAGCGGCGGCAGCCTCAGCATTGAGATGAACGGCCTCGACCCTGCCGGTGCCACTTTAGTCGTCGAGGCCGTGGACAAGCTTGGCCCGTTTCAGACCATGGACGGCATGGCCGGGCCGGGCGCGATGCAGATGGACGGGATGCACTCGGCAATCAACGGCCAGGGCGACCCGTCGAACCTGCCGGTTGTCCTGGCGGCCTCCGCGCCGGCCGCCGTCACGCTGTCGCCGCGCCGCGCCGAGGGCGAGCAAGCGTTCTTCGACTCGTTCCGGGCCGAGCCGGCGCTGGTCCCGCAGCCTCTGCCGGCCTTGCAGCCGAATACGTTCTACGGCGACCCTCAGTGCTTCGCCGAGTTTGCGAACGCCAACTGGACAATCCGCGACTACGGCGGGGACCTCAAAGATACGAAGGTCTTCTTTATGGGCAGCCATTTCATGGATACGCTGTACGACGGCGGGACGCCGGGTTCGAGTGTGCCGATGCACAACAACAACGCTTCGCTGGTGATGATGCCGCGTGCGACCGCCGATATTTCCGGCGGCAAAGTGCTTCATATCACCTTTGAGGTGGATGCCCACATGGATGGCCGCCGCTGGTGCGATGTTTTTGTCGGGGCTGCCGGGGACACCCTGGTGGACCCCGGCAAGTTCGCCGACTTTGCGGGCCGGAAGCCGACCCTGAGCGGCAAGCTGTTCCGGTGGGAAATCCAGGACAACGCCCATGCCCTGAGCTTGTTCCCCGGCATTCAGCCCGATGCGTTCTCGGATATCGTGCATTTAACCCATCAGGCAAGCGGCGTCGGGCCGGATTCTTTCGGCATCTGCGCCCGCTCCGGGCCGTGGTGCAAAATCCCGTTTAACGGTACGTCCGGGGATTTGGACAAGCGCCATAAGTTCGACCTGTACCTGTCGCAGCGCCGGGCCGTGATCATGGAGCAGGGCCAGGTCGTCAAAGACGCCGTGTTCCCGGACGGGGTGGCCCTGCCCTTTGACAAGTGCCAGGTCTACTTTGTGCATCAGCTCTACCACACCGGCAACGACCGGCCGGAGCTGCTGAACTACTCGCCCGACGACTGCTACTGGATCAACAACCGGCCCTACTCGGACGAACGACATTGGGACAACATGGGGCAAAGCGTGCTGGATGCTTTCCCGGCGCTGCCGTAGCGTGCCTCACCTGGCAATCAGGGCAGGTCTCCATGCCTGCCCTGCTTTATCCATACCTGCCCTGGTTGGTTTCCTTTTCTTCGACCCTCATGCGGGACCTGTTTTTGCCGATAATCAAGTATACTGTAGCCGAAATGACTACGCACGGCTACTTAACGGAAATGGCGGCGCTGCTGCTGGAACTGCCCACCCCAGAAATTGACAGCGCGATTGAACTCTTTTGGGAAAACTACCGGACCCGCCGCAGGGTCGTTTTCTGCGGCAACGGCGGGTCGGCGGCGACGGCAAGCCACCTGCCCGCCGACTTCCAAAAGAATATGTTCCTGCACGGCGGTACGCCCTGGGAATGCTTGTCTTTGGTCGACTCCGTCCCGCTCTTGACCGCGTGGGGCAACGACACTGAGTACGCGGAAGTCTTCGCCGGCCAGGCCAAGACCTGGCTCCGGCCCGGCGACCTGCTGGTCGCCATCAGCGGCAGCGGCAATTCGCCGAACATCCTGGCCGCTGTGGAAGCCGCCCACGCCTGCGGGGCGGTCACGCTCGGCTGGAGCGGCTTTGACGGCGGCAAGCTCGCGCGTCTCGCCCAGCACAGGGTCGTTGTTCCGAAGCACAACATGCAGATGGTCGAGGACGCGCATGTCGTCCTCGGCCACCTGATCTACTGCGCCCTGCGCGACCGCCTGCTGGCGGAGACAGTCTTTTAAATGCCGCATCTCGGATTTGCGCTGGAATACTCGCTCGGACACACGACGCACGCGCAGAACTTAAAGCGGGCGCTGACCCGGTATCCTGAAATCACGCCCACTTATGTTGACCTGCCCTACGACGGCATCCCCGGCGCCTGGACCCGCCTGCCGGGGGTGCGCTCGAACTGGTCCCTGCGGGCGTCCGCCGGCGCCTGGCTTGGAATGCGCCGCCATATCCGCCATCTCGACGGGGCGCTGTACCACACGCAGGTCACGTCGCTGCTTGCCGCCGGACTGATGCGGCAAGTGCCGTCCGTGATCTCGCTCGATGCCACCCCCCTTCAGTATGATGCGCTGGGCGCATTCTACGGCCATGTCCCCAGCACGAATGCGCGTTTGGAATCGCTCAAAAAGCGGCTGAACCAGCGGGCGTTCGGCGCGGCCCGCCGCCTGGTCGCCTGGTCGGAATGGGCAAAAGCCTCGCTTGTGGCTGACTACGGAGTTGCGCCGGATAAGATAACAGTCATCCCGCCGGGTATTGATACCGGCCTTTGGCGGCGGGAGCGTCCCGCGCGAGCCGCCGGCCCGCTGCGCCTGCTGTTTGTCGGCGGCGACTTCCCGCGCAAAGGCGGCGAGACGCTTTTGAGCGCCTTCGAGCGCCTGCCGCCGGGTTTGGCAGAGCTGACCATCGTGACAAAGACTCCCTTAACCGGGAACAAGCTCCTGAATGTGACAGTCCGGCAGGATGTTCAGCCGAACTCCGAAGCCTTGCTTCAGCTTTATGCGGACGCCGATGTCTTTGTTTTCCCCACGCGCGGCGACTGCCTGCCGCTGGCCGTCATGGAAGCGCTGACATCGGGCCTGCCCGTCGTGACAACCACCGTCGGCGCTCTGCCGGAAGCCGTCACCCACGGCGAAACCGGCTGGATTGTCCCGCCGGATGACCCGGCGGCTTTAGCCGACGCGCTGCTGGCTCTCGCCGCCGACCGCGCCTTGCTTTCCCGCCTGTCAGCCCAGGCCGCAGAAGTTGGGCGGGAGCGCTTCAGCGCGGCAACAAATTACGGGCGGCTCATCGAAGTCGTGCTGGGGAAGTAAAGCAAGTGAGCGCGGATGTAAACGTCCTCACTCGCTATTTTTCGCCACCTCCTATCTCGCCACCTCCTATGAGCAAACTGTGAACAAAGCCTTACTTCTCATTCCAAGTGTCCTCAAGACCGATCTGGACGCCGAAGTCGCCGCCGGCGAGCATCCGGTCATGGACTACTACGCGCTGGCCCACAGTCTGCGCGAGAAGCACGGCATGGCCGTAGATATTTTAGACTACGCTGCCGCAAAGGCAGACACGTCCCAGGGCGTGCGTCTTGCGGCCAAAGCGGGCGGTCTCGACGGGGCGCTGGCCTGGATGGGATTTCAGCGCCGCCGGGACTACAAAGCTATCTTTTCAAATGGCGAGAATATCGGCATTCCGCTGGCGGTGCTTCTCGGCAGTGTCGCAAACTCGCCGCGCCATGTCACCATCGGCCACCGGCTCTCCACCGGCAAGAAGCAATGGTTTTTCACCAAGCTGAAAGTACAGCGGCGCATGGACACGATCTTTTTGTACGCGGACGCCCAGCAGCGATGGGCGATCAACCGACTGGGCATTGCACCGGAGAAGCTTGCGCTTATCCCGTTCCATGCCGACACCCGCTTTTACCGGCCTGATCCCGGCTCCCCGGTGCCGAACCAGATCTGCGCGGCAGGGCTGGAATGGCGGGATTACCCCACACTGATTGAGGCTGTTCGCGCCCTGCCCGACCTCACGGTCAAGCTCGCAGCAGCGTCCCCCTGGTCCAAGCACGAGAACGAGACGGCCGACCGGACCCTGCCGCCGAATGTGGACGCCCGCCGCTATTCCTACCGCGAGCTGCGTACTCTCTACGCCGAGTCTTCGTTTGTTGTCGTGCCGCTCAAAGAAACGGATTTCCAGGCCGGCGTCACGACAATTTTAGAAGCGATGGCGATGGGTAAAGCGGTCGTGGCGACGCGCACGACCGGCCAGACCGATGTGATCACTCACGGCGAGAACGGCTTGTCCGTCGCGCCCGGCGACGTTTCCGGCTGGCAGGACGCGGTTGCCCGCCTGCGCGGCGATGACGCCCTGCGCGAGCGTTTGGGAAAGGCCGCGCGGCGCTGGGTGGAGGAAAACGCGACACTGGAGCGTTGGGCCGACCGGCTTGCGTGTGCGATTTCTGACGAAATTGATGAACACTAGGTTACAAAAAATAAAATCTTTGTTGCTTGCCTGACACTTGGCATAATTTATGCAGTAATAGTACCTGGGACCGCTATTGTTATGAAATCTTACACTGCCCGTATTTTAGCCGTGATCGCGACGGCCTCGATCATCGTCAACATTCTCTTGTTTTTCCGCTACTCGTCCAGCCGGCCCATCGTGACGGTCGGCGGGACTGCTGTGACAAAAAAGCAGTTCCAGGATCAGATGGAGCATGATGACGGTCAGGCGGTCCTGACCAAGCTTGTGTTCACGGCGCTTGTGACCCAGGCCGCCTCGCGGGCCGGAGTGCTGCCGACCGACGCGGATGTCGAAGACCGAATGGCGGGGCTGGCCCGGCAGGCGCCCCAGGTGCTGGCGCCTTATAGCCGCGACCCGGTTAAGATGACCCAGTTCCGGCAGGATTTGCAGACGAACATGGCGCTTGAAAACCTGCGGATTCAGGATGTCGCGCTGTCGCCGGCCCAGATTGCCGGCTACTATGCCCAGCACAAAACCGACTTTGCGCTGCCCCAGCAGACGCTCACGGCTACGGTGGTGACGCAAAACTCTGTCGCCGCCGCGACCGCCGCCGACCTTCTGCGCCAGGGCGACCCGGCGGACGTAATCGGACGCCAGCCGGGCTTGCGGGTAGTCGGCATCGGCGGCTATGACCCGGATTTAGCCACCCTACCGCCGGCGGTCAAGCAGGAAACCAGCGCCTGGGCGCAAGGGGCGAAAGTCGGGGCCGTCAAGACATTCCAGGCCGGCGCGTATTTCCTGACCTTCCGGGTCAGCCAGCGCCGTCCGGGCGTCATCCCGGCGTTTGCCGACGTGCGCCCCGCCGTGGAGCGTGCGGCCCGTCTTGCCCTCGCGCCGTCCCAGACGGAAGAACTGGCCCGGCTGTACCATAGTTCTCGGCCAGAATTCAATTCCGACCGGTATGCCTCTTACTTCACCGAGATCGAGCAGTATCCGCTCGGCGCAAGCAGCCCGAAAAAAACTGCGGCGGCCCAGTAGATTTTCGCGGTTTTTGCGCTATACTGAACTCAGCGCTCGTTCGCTAAACGATCCGCGCTTTTCCAATGCTTTTCTTTGACCACACTGACTAGAAAAAGGGGTGACTATCTATGATGACTTTCAGCAAATCTGCCATTGTCCTACTCGTCGCGGCAGGAGCCGCGTTCGCCGTTGCGCCGTCTCAGGCACAGGGAACGCAGACCGCGTTCGCGAACATCACCGGGATTTCCGTGGGATCTTCCAATTCCAGCAGTGTCTTTACCTACGCGCCGGGAGCTGGCGGCGGGTTCAGCATTACCCCCGGCGCCTTGTTCTCCGCCCAGTTCCTGGAATCGCCGTATTCAACCACGGCCCCGGTGAATGTCACCTGGACGGGACTGCAAAACGTCGGGACGCTTCAGCCCGGCACGAGCAACTTCACGCAGGAACTGTCCGGCGGCAGCTTCGATGTCACGTCCGGCGGCACTTCTCTCTTGAACGGCACCTTCGGCGGCGGCAACCTGCTGGCAGGGTCGAACGGGTCCACAACTGCGGGCCTGACCAATACCCTGACCAACGTGATCTTCACCGGCGGTACCTACTTCAACCAGTCGGGCCTGTTCAATCCCGGATCATTCTCGATCTCCCTCCAGGGAGTCTCCCCGTCGGTCAACACCAGCGGGACTTACTTCAACGGTTTCAAGTCGGCAGGCACCGGAAGCTTTACGGCCTCTAACGTCCCCGCGCCGACCCCGGAGCCGGCAACGATTGTTCCGTTCCTCTTCGGCGGCCTCGGCCTTCTTGCCCTCGCCGTCCGCAAAACGCGCAAATCTGCAAGCGTCACCGCTTAGCGCTTTGTCCGTGCACTATCAGTATCATCAAGACCAGTATCACCAAGCGGCGGAGTTGTTTCGGCAGCCCGCCGCTTTCTTTTTCATTGTTCATTTTCATTATTCTCAACTTTCTTCGGCGCTCTGCGCCGAAACCGGTATATTTCGCGCTATCGTTCCGGCGGGTTTCGCCGAAAATACTATCAGTGTCTCCTACAAGTATGGCAGTGGCGTCAGGTAAATTAAGAGCGGAAAGCGCCGGGTTCCATTTTTGGAAGCTGGCAGCGCCGTTTACACTCGCGGCGGGTTTGCTTCTCGTGCTGGCCTGGCCGGTCCTGCACTTCTGGGCGTATGAATACGCCAAGCCGGAATCGTACTACGGCCACGCGCCGCTCATCCCGCTCCTTGCCGCCTTGATGCTCTGGCACACGCGGACGGCGCTGGCGGCAGTGGTTAAAACGCCGGCGGTTCAGGCTATCGGACTGCTGCTGCCCGCACTCGCCCTGCTTATCTTTGCCCAGAAGATCGAAGCGGAGGCTTTAGAGTCGACTGGGCTTCTGCTGACCCTGACGGCGGGCGTGTGGCTGACACTGGGTACGGCTTTTGTCCGGGCAGCCTGGTTCCCGATTGGGTTTGTCTGGCTGATGGCTCCGCTGCCGGGTCCGGTCTTGAACGAGGCGACCCAGCGGGCGCAGATGCTGTCTACCGTGCTGGCGGACCGTCTGCTGCACTGCGCCGGGTTTGGGACGACCCTGACGGGCAGCATCATTCAGATGGAAGATTACTCGCTGTTTGTGGACGTGCCGTGTTCCGGCTTCAAGCTTTTGCTCGCGCTGCTGACGTTCAGCGCCGCGTTTGCGTTTCTTGTGAACGGTTCCCTGCCGAAACGGCTGGGGTTGTTCGCCTTCAGCCTGCCGCTGAGCCTAGGGGTCAACAGTGTTCGGATTGCGCTGATCGGCGTGGTCGGGGAGTGCGTCGGCGTCCCGGCGGCGCATGTGTTCCACGACTGGAGCGGGCTGATCACGCTTGCACTCGGATTTACGGCGCTGTTTGCGCTGGCGAAAGGACTGGGATGCCGCACGTTTGCCGGATGGGCTATCTTTTAGCGCTGTTTGTCGGCGCGGCCCTGCTGGTCTCGCGGGTCTGGAACCCCGTCCCGCCGGCCCGGTTCGCCGGGGTCGGCACGGCAGACATTCCGCACGCTGCCGGCGGCTTCTCGGCAGGGCCGGACGACGCGGTGCCGGCGGACGTGCAGGCCGCGCTGTCGTCGGCGACGCTGACATCGCGCACCTACCGGCCGGCGGGAAGCGGGGATGCTGTCAACTTTGTTTTGATTGGAGGGACGGACCGCAGCGCCCTCCACGATCCGCGCTCTTGTTTAATTGGAGCAGGGATGTCGGTCCAGAACGACCATTTGGAGGAGCTTTCGGGAACCGGGGTTGACGCCCGCGCCTGCCGGGCGGAAGACGCGGCCAATCATCGCGGCTTCGACGTTGTTTATTTGTATCTGGTCAATGGCCGGGTCGTCAATGAAGCGACCCAGATCCGGGCCGCCATGCTCTGGAGCGCACTGCTGGGGCAGCGCGGCACGCCCGTCTATTTTTTGCGCTTCACGCGCCCCCTTTGTTCCGACCCGCGCCTCGACGCGCAGGGTCATGCAGCTTTGCTGCAATTCGCCTCGGCGATGTGGAACCGGCTTCAGCCCCGGCTTCTGCCGTCGCCGGCCCGGCTCAGTAAAAGTTAAACCCGGCTCAGTAAAGGTTAAAGTTGTGTTTACTAAGATTTCTGTTGCGAATACCGAGTTTCATAACGTCACCATGGAAGAGGCCGTCACCTGCATTGTGCAGATGGCGCAGAAAACCGAGCGGCCGCGCTATGTCTGCACGGGTAACTTAGACCATTTGGTGACTTTGGAGCATGATGACGAGTTTCGGGCGATTTACGAGAAATCGGACCTGACACTTGCCGATGGCAAGCCGGTGGTCCTGCTGTCGCATCTCGCCGGCGGGGAGCCGCTGCGGCAGCGCGTCACCGGCAGCGACTTGTTTTGGGAGCTGGCGCGGGCGTCCGCCGTCACCGGCCTGCGCCTTTTTTTCCTCGGCGGGGCGGAAGGCGCGGCCGATCTCGCAAAAGAAGCCATCTTGAGCCGGTATCCGGCGGCGGTCATCTGCGGCACCTACTGTCCGCCCCGCTCGCTGTTTGCGACCGACGCCGAGCAGACCCGGATCCGCGAAAAAGTGCAGGCGTCCGAAGCGGACATTCTTTTAGTCGGATTTGGCGCTCCCAAGCAGGAAAAATGGATTGCGGCGAATAAAGACCTTTTAAGTGTTCCCGTTTCAATCGGTGTCGGCGGCTCGTTTGAGATGGCGGCGGGACTGGTGCGCCGAGCGCCGGTCTGGATGCAGAATGCCGGGCTGGAATGGGCGTACCGGTTCGGGCAGGAGCCGACCCGCCTGTGGCGGCGGTATTTCGTGCGCGACCTGCCTTTTCTGCTGGTGCTGGTCGCCCGCACGCTGGCCGCCCGCCGCGCTTCCGCCGCACCGGTGGCGGGAACTGTTCCAACGGGAATCGAAACCCCCTAGCGCTGCTTCGGTGAGCGCTCAATGTGAAAGCAGGTCCGCTCATTTCAGTTGCTAATCCAAACAATCCCAGCGACAACGGCGCGGAACCCATGCCGCTGCTCCCGGAAATCGCCCTGCGGCGTCCTCCCCTCAGCCGTGGTCCGCTTTCGGTGCTGTACCGGGGCTGGGACAGAACCCACCGGCGCCACGTCATTGTCAAGGTGCAGCGGCCCACGGAAGACCCGGTGGCGTTAAGCCGCTTTGGACGCGAAGCGGCGGTCATGGAGCGCCTGCGCCATCCTAGCATTGTTTCCCTGTATCTGTACCACCCCGGCGACTCAGCGGGCGGCGACCCCGCTGCGCTTGTCATGGAATATGTGCCGGGACCGACCCTGGCGGTGCTTGTTTCCGAAGGCGGCTATCTGTCACCGGCCCGCGCCGCAAAGATCATTGAAGACATTGCCGCCGCTTTGGATTGCATCCACGGCATCGGCATTGTTCACCGGGATGTCAAGCCGTCGAACATCCTGGTCCCAAAGCGCGGCCCGGCGAAGCTGACCGACTTTGGGGTCGCCCGGATTGATGACGACCACCCGCTGACCGTCATGGGCGATATTCTCGGCACGATTGAGTACGCAAGCCCGGAACAGGTCCACGGCAACGGCGCAGTAGACACCCGCAGCGATGTATATTCGCTTGCCGCCGTTACCTACTTCGTGCTGACCGGGACCCCGCCGTTCCGCGCCGCCGACTCCTCCACCCAGGCCCAGCTTTCCGTCATGCACCGGCAGGTCTTCGCCGAGCCGCCGCCGCTCCGCTTTCATCGCTCGGACCTTACGCCCGCCCTGGAAGCCGCCGTTCTGCGCGGCCTCGCCAAAGCTCCCGCCGACCGCTACGAGTCTGCCGGCCAGCTTGCCGCCGCCCTTCGCGCCGCCGTTTCCGCCGCGACGGTGCCGTCCGAAAAAGCCGCCGAGTCATCCGCCCGTCGCACCGGCGCGGCTGCCGGCGCTCTTGTAAGCGCCGCACTGCTGCTCGCGGGGTTCGCCCTCTGGAAAGAAAGCAAGCACGCGCCGTCTTCCCTCGCGCCGCTTGTTTTAACCGCAAAAACGCATCGGGCCGAACCTATGCCCGCACTGCCGGCCTCGCCCAAGCCACCGCCAAAGACAGCTTCCGCACCGCCAAAGACAGCTTCCGCACCGCCAAAGACAGCTTCCGCACCGCCAAAGACAGCTTCCGCGCCGGTCAAGCCGCCGGTTAAAACCGCTGCCAGGACCGGTGCGCCGACTGTGTCCACAGCGAAGACTACGCTTGTTGCCCGTACCCACGCGCCTCATTCTCACGCGCTTAAACTGGTGAGGCTTGCTGTTCGCCCGCTTGCCGCCGTGAAGCCGAAGCAGACTGCCGCCGTGAAGCCGAAGCAGACTGCCGCCGTAAAGCCGAAGCAGACTGCCGCCGCGCTGAAACACGTTCCTAATCATCGCGCTCCAAGTGCTCATGTTCCAAAAGCGCCGCTGTTTCCGGTGCAGATCGCCGAACAAACTGCGCCGAGCCTTCTGCGCCGTCTGCCGCTTGCGCCCGCCCCCGAAGACTTAGGAATGCCGGCCATCGCGGAAGTCGTGCCGGTCGCTTTGCCCCCAGTCCCCGATGCCATGCCGACCACCGCAACCGGGGTGGGATGGTACACAGTATCCGGCTGGATTGCACTGGCGGAACAAACGCCGCTGCAAAAAGCGGAGGTCGTGCAGGCGTCCCCCGTGTGGATCAAAGTGGACGGACAGCCGCTGGCGTCGCTCGCCCTGGGGCAGTGGGCCGAGCTGCCTGCCGGAAAGCACACAGTTACCTTCCAGCCCTCGGCGGGCCTCGGCGTCGGCCCGAAAACCTGGGACATTGACCTGGCCCCGGCGGCTCATCTCAATCAGCAAATCCCGCTGCCGTCTGCGCCTCTGCCGGCAATCCCCATTCACCTGCGTAACCCGTAGCCTGACAACCGTTTAGCCTGATAATGCTGTGCAATCCCTGCCGTGAATCGCGTATAATAACGGCAGGGAGACTCTTCATGGCCGTTACAACTAAGCCGTCCGCCGGTCCAAGCGCAATTTCAAGTGCGCTGGCGCAGATCACGTCGCGCCTGCGCCTTGTCCGCTGGGTGCAGCACGCCTCGCGGGGGGCGCTTGCCGGAACCGGGCTGGCGCTTGTCGCCGTTGTCCTGGCCCACTTCGACGTGCTGCCGGACTGGCTGCCGCTCGAAGCCGCTATTCCTGCACCGATGCTTCTCGGCATTGCTGCCGGCACGATCACGGCCTTTCTGCGCCCGATTTCCCGGATGGATGCCGCCCGCCTTGCCGAAGCGCGTCTCGGCCTGAAAGAGCGGCTGTCATCAGCGCTGGAGTTTGAGCATTCGCCGAGGGCCGCTGACCCGGAAGCCGCTACCCTGCGCCGCTTGCAGCTTGCCGATGCCGCTTCCCATGCCCAGAGACTGAAACCCGTCGAGGCCGTCCCACTCCGCCTGCCCTGGGAAGCCAAAGCGTTTGCCGGGGGCCTGGTTCTCATCGCGTTGGCGCTCGTTATCCCCAGCCTCCCCATACTCGTGCCGCCGGGCGTCAAGCTGGAGCGGCAGATTGTTCAGAAGACCGGCACCAAGCTGGAACAAACCGCAAAGCTGATCGCCAAGCAGGCGGATTTGCAGCACCTGCCCGGCACAAAGCGCACCGCCGCCCAGATCCAGCAGTTGGCCCAGCGCATGGCCGCCGGCCGCATGGACAAAAAGCAGGCCCTGGTGAAGATGTCCCAGCTCACTCAGCAGATGCGCCAGCAGCTTCAAAAGACGGCCCAAGCCAATTCCAGTGCCGGGGCCGGCGGTAAAAGCATGAGTCAGGCCGGACAGCAGCTCGCGCAGGCGATGGCCGGTGGGCAGAACGCGGCGGGGGCGAACGGCAAGCAGGGAGGCGCGGGCCAGAAAAACGGCGGGTCCGGCGCAAAAAGTGGCCAGAAGTCGGGCCAGAATGCCGGAGCGAACGCGAAAAGCGGGGCAGGCGACAGGTTCAGCGGCTTCAATGTCCCGACCGCCGGCAAGTCGTCAGCAGGCAAAACGGGCCAAAACGCTTCTCAGACCCCCGCCACGCCTGAAATGCAGAAGGCCGCCCAGGCCATGCAGCAGAACGACAGCCAGGCGCTGTCTCAGCAGCTTCGGCAGATGGCGGACAAAATTCAGTCCGGCAAAATGTCCCAAGTGGAGCAGCAGCAGGCCGCCCAGGATGTCCAAAAGCTCGCCGACGCCCTGAAGAACACGCCGATGACCGAAACCCAGCAGCACGCCCAGGCCGCCGCCGATGCCTTGAAGCGCGGCGACAAAGCAGCGGCGGCGGCGGAAATGCGGAAGGCCGCCGCGTCCGCCGAAAAAGAAGCGCAGGAGCAGGCCGACCAGCAGGCGCAGTCGGACGCCGCCCAGGGCGTCGAAGATGCCCAAAGCCAGATGGCCGGCGCAAACAGCCCCGGCGACATTTCCGACGACAGCGGCCAGCCCGGCCAGGGTCAGGGCAAAGGAAAATCGGGTAAAGGGCAGGGGAGCGGCGCAGGTGACGGCAGCGGCCTCGGCGACGGGTCGGGTCTGCAAAGCGCCCAGGGCAGGCACGGCAGCGGCAAAGGCAACGGCGGCTCCGGCGGCGGCGGGGAAGCCGGCGGCAAGCCCGGCGACAACGGCAACGGCTCCAGCCCCTTGAAGCACCTCGGCAAAGCCGGCGCGGCCCTAAACCCGAAAGGCGTCAAGCTCTACTTCGGCAAGCCCCTCAACGCCGGTCCCTCCAAGACCGGCCCGACCCGTAAAGTCGGCGCGAACCCAAACGCCGTCCCCGGCCAGACCGCCAGCCAAGTTCCGTACTATAACTACGTTGCTCCCGCCCGAAAGAGCGCCGAGTCCACCATGGACAAAGAAGATATCCCGCCCGCTTACCGCAGCGATGTCCGTAAGTACTTCAATTCGCTGAACCCCCCGGCGGCAGGGAAGTAGAAAAGCACATGACAGCAGAGTTAGCGGAAATTCACGAGAAACTGAAAAGCATGGTTGCTGACCCGGAAGCAAAAGTAAGGCGCGTGGTACAAACCGGCTGGGATGATGAAGTCGCCGAGGTTCATTTGATCGGTTCGCCTCTATCATAAGTCAAACCGGAACCATGCGTTGAAACGCACGGCTAGACAGCGAAGACGCTACGAAGTACCGCTTCTGCAATGGTCAGCACTGGCTACCCGGAGGGCAGACCTGGAAGGCGCGGCACTGGGAGTTTAACCGTCTTGCTCTTAACTTCGCGAAGCGATGTTTTGTGGCGTCCGCGCCGTGTAGCCATGCGTTTCAACGCATGGTTCCTCAAAACCGCACGATCATAACAAGGAACAAAATGAAGCCGCTAAAGATGAAACACACGAGTTATTTTTTCGCTCTATTTTCTTTGGGGTGGACGATTACGACGTTCCACAGGGCTTTTACCTCACTTCGTCACGGCGGCTCGTTTGACACATTTTGCGGCGCGGTCTTCTCTGTTTTGTGCTTGAGTTTTTGCTCGTTGCTGGCCGTGAACCTGTTCGTAATCGTTCACCAATTGCGTAAAGCTGTCGTGGCTAAACAGCAGGGCAAGACTAAATGATGTTCCGGTTTGCCGAAGGGGAAGCTGTCGCCGCGACGGAAGAATACCCATTAATTGGACTAAAGCCTGGGGATGTTGGCATCATCTGGGCGTTATACACGACGACGCCTCCTGCCTACGAGGTGACATTCCAGACTGAGGATGGCAGACCGTTCGACATCACCATGAGCGAAGACGAGCTTGTGGCCGTGGCGGACATGGGCCGCGCCTAGCTGTGCATGTCGCGGCGCAGGGTGTGGCAGAGCTTTGTCATCAGGTGGACGGAGAATTCGTCGTCGGCGCTTTTGAGGCCGGCTTCGGCGTAGGGCAGGGCGGCGGCGGGGTGATGCTCGGTCGCGGACAGCAGGAGCGCCATTTCGCGGTCCATCTCCCAGTCGTTCGGGTTGTGCTTGATGCCGTCGGCCAGGACTTTCTCGCCTTCGGCAAGGTGGCCGGTGCGGGGGAGGATCGCGCCGCCCATCAGCTCATACGCCTGGGTGAAATGCGGGTCAAGCGTGATGATAAGCTGGAGCATCGGCAGCAGGCTCTCGTTTTTGGCCCAGTCGCCGCCCTGCGCCATGTACTGATGGTGGTAGTGGTCAATCACTTTGTCCCAGATGATGTTCGCGGCGGCGGCGCGAAACTCGCCGCCGGCCTGGGCTAACGCCGCATTTTTGCCGTCGGCGGCGGTTGTCACTAAGTACCCGTGCGCTTGCCCTGCCGGCTCAAAAAGCGACTCGAAGGTGCCGGCGACGGTGAAGAAGCCGAGGCAGAGCAGGAGGCCGGGGAGCGAGTGCCAGAGGCGTCGGTTACGGGGCATAATTAGGCGGCCTTTCGGAAGTTTGCGGCGGCGGCAGAGTCCAGCGTCAGGAAGTCCGCCTCGCCCGGCAGGTAGACAATCTCGCAGGTGTCCTTGCGGCGGGACCGGCGAAACGCGGTCACTGCGGCCAGCACGAGAAGGCCGCCGGCCATGCCGCCGAGCTGAACCCGTTCCTCGCGGGAATACTGTGGATCGCCCCAATGCTCCAGAAGTTCGTCCCCATCGCCGTCATCGTAGACCGGCGTTTTTGGAGCGGGCTGTGCGGACACTGTCGGGGCGGCCTGCACGGCCTCATGGGGAGCCAGCAGCGTGACGGCGCTGAGGGTGAGAAGAATGCTCGGCAGGAGCAGCCAGGGTGCTAGGTCTCGCTTCATACTCTTATAACTCTTTCTCTTATAACTCTTTCCGGGCGAAGGTCAGCGACGCGAGGGTCAGCAGGGCGGCAGTGTAGAACACGCCGTACACGGCGGTCTGCCAGAGATAGGCGTTTGGGACGACCAAATGATGCACCATCGCATCTTTGAAGTTGAACGACTCCAAATTGGGCAGCAGATGGTACAAAGCCGCAATCATAAACCGATTGAATGCATTCTGCGGGCGTGCCGACAGCGACGCATACAGCGGGAACTTGACGTTGCCGAGGAAGCACAGCAGCACCGAGAGGAACCAGGCCAGCGGCCAGGACGCCCAGGTGGACAGCCAGAGCGCCAGGGCCGCGAGAATGGCCGTCTCTAAAAACAAAAACGGCAGCACATACAGCATGGCGTAGTCAATATGGCCCATATAGGCAATTTGCAGGAAGATAAACGTCGCCGCCATGACGACCATGCCGATGGCGACCGTTCCCATCGCCCCCGCGTACTTCCCGCAGACAAACTGCCACCGGGCGACCGGCTTTGCCATCACCGGATAAACCGTCTTCTGCTCGCGCTCGCCGGGAATGCCTGTGACCGTAATCGTAATCGCGACAATCGCGGATACTAGAAAGACCGAGAAGAGGCATAAGTCGTCTAGCATCTTCATCTGAACGTGCCGGTCGAATTTCGCCAGTGACGCCGAGCCGAAGATCAAAAAGACGGCAAACAGCATCAGCACATGGAACACTTGTTTCCGTGCGCCTTCCAGCATCGTGATTTTTCCGATCACGCCGATATTTCGCAGTGCCTGTGTCAAGTTAGCCTACCAATCTCAAGAACGCATCTTCTAAAGTCTCGCGCTGCGGGCTGACCGCAATCAAGCGGGCGCGGCGGGACTCCAGCAGCCCCATGACTTTGAAGACAGCGGACGCCGGCACACGCAGGGTCGCTCCGCCGCCGGAACCTGCCTGCTCAACCGCGCCGCCCCAGTCCTGAACTTGGTGCGTCAAGTCATCGTCCTGCGCGTCCTGCTCAATCATCACCCGAACTTCATCAAAAGCCCGTGTGATTTCCTGCGGCGTCCCCGTGGCGACAAGCTTCCCCCGCGCCATGACGCCGACCCGGTCGCAGACCGGCTCCATCTCGGACAGCAGGTGCGACGACAAGAAGATTGTCTTGCCCTCATCTTTGAGCGATGTCAGCAGCTCGCGCAGCTCTTTTCGGCCCACTGGGTCGAGGCCTGACGACGGCTCATCCATGATCAGCAGATCGGGATTGCCGACCAGCGCGGACGCAAGGCCCACCCGCTGGGTCATGCCTTTGGAGCATTTCGACAGGATCATGTGCCGGTTGTCCCACATGCTGACCTGCCGCAGCGACCGCTCGGTCTGCTCTTTCGCCCGCTTCCCGGACAGGCCGGACAGACCCGCGTGGGCTTGAACCACTTCAATCGCCGACAGAAACTTGGGGAAATACGGCTGCTCCGGCAGGTAGCCGACCGACCGCCGGGCCGCGACTTCGCTGACGGGCTGGCCGAACAGCCAGGCGTCGCCGGATGTCGGCGGCAGAAAGCCGAGCAGCATCTTGATGGTGGTTGTTTTGCCCGCCCCGTTCGGCCCCAGAAAGCCGAACAAGCCGCCCGCCGGAACGGCAAGCGTTAAGTCGCTGACGGCGACCCGCTTTTCTTTCTGGCGCGGAACCGGGTACTCTTTTGTGAAATGCTGGATTTGGATTGCAGTTGCCATAGCATAGTCTCTCCCTGTCACTATCGGCATTGGAACGGGGCATCTTTAGGGTACAATACGGCCTATGTTCTCAGAAATCAGCCCTGCCGAAGTTGAGGCGCTTGCGCGGCGCGGTGGCCCAGTGCGCTTAGTGGATGTCCGCCAGCCCTGGGAATACGAGAACGCCCATATTTCCGGCGCTCTGCTTCTGCCGCTCGGCGAGCTGCCCCGCCGTTTCCGGGCCGAGCTTGACCCAAGCGAGACCGTCATCTGCCTCTGTGAACACGGTGTCCGCAGCCAGCACGCCGCCCAGTTTCTCGCCGCCCAGGGCTTTTCGAGTGTTGCGACGATGACTGGCGGCATGGCGGAATATGCAGGGCCAGTCGAAACAAACATGGCAGAAAGCCCTTCCTAAATGCCTCAGCCGCTCCGTGAACTCGAAACCGTGAAGACGCCTGCTGCCCTGGAAGACCTCTGCCGGCAGCTCCGCGCCGCCGGACGCTTTGCGCTGGACACGGAGTTTGTCGGGGAGCGGACTTATTTGCCTCGCCTCTGCTTTGTCCAGGTGGCGACCGAAGAGTTTATTGGATTAGTAGACACGCTGACGTTCGCCAATTTAGACCCGCTGTGGGATTTAGTCGCCGACCCAGGCATTCAAAAGGTGCTGCACGCGGCGCGGGAAGATTTGCGGCTGGCCTACTACGGCGGGGCGAAGCGTCTGCCGCAGAATATCTTCGACACTCAGATCGCCGCCGGCTTTATCGGCCTGCCGTCGTTCCCGCTCTCCTATGCCCGGCTTGCCGAGGCCCTGATGGGCGTGAAGCTCTCGAAAGCCGAGACCCGCAGCGAGTGGGACCGTCGCCCTCTGACCCCCGCCCAGCTTGACTACGCCCGCGACGATGTCCGTTACCTGCTGCCGATTACCGACAAAATCAACCGAATGCTGGAGCGGCTGGGGCGAGTGGAGTGGATGGAAGAAGAAATGAGCCGCTTTTCCGAGGCTCGCACCTACGAGACCGCACCGGAAGACGCCTACCTACGGCTCCGCACCGGGCGCGGCTTTACCGCCCGGCCCACCGCGCTTTTGCGGGCGGTCGCGGCCTGGCGTGAGGAAGAAGCGGCGGCCCGCGATGTCCCGGCCCGCAGCCTCTTGCGCGATGAAGTTCTCCTTGAGCTGGCCCAGCGCCCGCCCCGGCGCTTGACCGAGTTCCGCCGCCTGCGCGGCTTCCCGGAAACCGAAGAAGTCTCGTTCGGCTCGCCGCTGCTGGACGCGCTGAACGCCGCCCGCGCCCTGCCCGACGATAAGCTGCCGCCGCCGCTTTCCGGCACCGGCCCGGAAGAAACGCCGCGTGAGCGGGCGCTTGGCGACATGCTCTATGGACTGGGTGAGGCGCTTTGCCTGGGCCGCAACCTCGCGCCGGAGCTTGCGCTGACGAAAGCCGACGCACTTGCGGTCGCCCGCCGCCAGTCCGCCTCGGCGCTGCTGTCCGGCTGGCGGCGCGATGCGGTTGGCGAGGAGCTGGAACAAATCGCCTCCGGCACCGCCTCCGTTCGCCTGCAAGTGATGCCTGAAGCACTGGCAATTACACTCGATTCTCCCGCAAAGTAGAAAACTCCTAAGAAGAAGTCTGGACGCTATGCCATAATTAGGGTATACTGCACCAACTCCGCATGTAACCTGCATGGAAGATAAAACAACAGAAATTTACGCAAAACTCGGCAGCGATCAGCCATTCTATGAGTTAGTAGAGGCTTTCTATGCTCGCGTCGAAGAAGACCCGGTTCTGCGCCCGCTTTATCCGGACGATCTGGCTCCCGTCAAAGTCCACACCGCTTTGTTTCTGATTCAGCGGTTTGGCGGGCATACGCAGTATCAAGCAGAGCGCGGCCATCCGCGTCTGCGGATGCGCCATGTGCCGTTCCAGATCGGCCAAGCGGAAAGTGATGCCTGGCTCCGCTGCATGTTCGAGGCGCTGGACGCGGTTCCGGCCTTTGCCCCGTTCCAAGCGGTTTTGCAGCAGTATTTTGTCGACTCGGCGGCATTTCTGATCAATCACCACGAAGTGCCGGCGTTCGGCTCGGTGTAATTGCTATAATTCCGCGATTATGGGCGTGCCTGCTGCTTTTTTAGACGACTTGGCATCTTTCTTGCACAAGAAAAATTATCTCTGTTGGATTGTCTCGTTGAATTCTCTCGCTGCTGATCGGCTTTTGCCGGAGGACTTATTTATGCCGCTCGATTTCAAAGGCCGTTATTCCGCACTTGCCCTTGTTTGTTCCCTGTCGGGGTTCCTGCCGGTTGCGGCTGGGGCGGTGCCGGTTCAGCCGCTCGTTCCCGCCGACTCGTTTATCGCCCAGCATGTCGGGACGGTTTCCGAGCTGCATCAGCAGATCACGCTTGACCCCGTCGTCCGTCGCCGGCTGGCCCGGCACTTCCACACGTCCGCTCCGGCAGTGACGCGCTACATCCAGGACAATTTGGTTCTCACAAAGCTGAAGAAGTCGGGCCGCTACCGGGTCTACTGCGTCGGGCGCAATGGGCAGGAATACACAATTAACTCACGCCTGGCCGCCGGAACCCCGGTGTTTGTCCTGCGCTCCACTGGCCAGCCCGTCTTGAAGCTTGCGTGCGGCAATCCGATGGTTGCGTCGCTGCCGCCGGTGGCAACAAAAGTCGCGGCATACCAGTCTCCCGTTCTGGCTCCCGCCACGGGAGCCGCGCCCGCTGCCCCAGCGCCGGTTCTGGCGTCCAACGGCCCGGTCGTCGTCGCGATGGCGGACACGCCCGGCGTCGTCGTCATGCCGACCACGAAAGTCGCCGGCTTCATCGGCCAGCTTCCGGTTGTCCACGGCGGCGGATTCCCCTTCGGCTATCTCGCCGCCATCCCAGTCATCGCCGCCGTCGGCAGCCACGGCGGCGGCAATGGAAACGGCGGAAGCGGCACGGCGACCAATGGAACGGCCACTAACGGAACAGCGACCAACGGAACAGCGACCAACGGAACAGCAACTAATGGCACGGCGACTAACGGAACCGCCACTAACGGCACGGCGACTAATGGAACAGCGACCAATGGCACGGCGACTAATGGAACAGCGACCAATGGCACGGCGACCAACGGCAACAATACGGGGGTGACTCCTGTTCCTGAACCTAGTACACCCGCCGCGTTTGCCGTTGGCGGCGCGGCCCTGATGTACCTGCTCGGCAGTGCAAAGAAGCGGCGCAGCCGAGGAAACTAACAGCGGAGAAAGCTGAACGTAAGAACGCCCCGGAGTTTACTCCGGGGTGTCTTTGTTTGTGACCGTTTTCCGATACTCCGTAATCAAGTTGTGCGCCTGCCGGGTCGGCTCCGGCAGGCGGTAGCCGCGCACACAGTCCAGCACAAGACGGGTCGCCGAGTCCACGCTGACCCGATGCCCCGGCGAGACATACAGCGGGTTCGTCCGCAGCTTGGTCTGCACGACCGACCCAATCACCTCTTCGCCGCTTTTCTCGCGCAGCGGCGTTGACTGCCCCGGCGCGAGCGCCTGCGCCTTGTCGTACACGCCGTACAGAAAGCTCTTCGCAACCCCGACGCTCGGCAGGTTCAGCAGAACACCCAAGTGGCAGGCGATCCCAAAGCCGCGCGGATGGGCCAGTCCCGCCCCGTCGGTCAGCAGCAGGTCCGGCACGATCTCAAGCTGCTTGAAGGCTTCGAGTGCGACCGGCGACTCCCGAAACGACAGCAAGCCGGGGATATAGGGCATGGGAGGCGTCGCCGTTGCATAGCGCGTTTCCAAAACCGCGAAGTCCGGGAACGACAGGACCACGACCACCGCATAGCCTTCGTTTCGTTCCTCGCTGTACGACAAGTCCAGCCCGGCAATTGTCTGGAGGTCGCCGAAGTCGTCCGCTAAAGACACACGCGAGCGAAGCGCAATCTGCTCGGCCCGCGCTTCTTTCGGCGTCATGTCCCACGAATGTAATTCTTGAAACTGCATTGTTTTCCTCTCAATCGCTTTCCCCTAAGCCAGCCGCTCCGACGCCAGCGTGTCTAAATCCAGACCGTCTATTTTGCCCGCCTGCCAGTGGTAATAGCCGGCGCACGCGATCATCGCCGCGTTGTCCGTACACAGGCGCGGCGGGGGCAGCGTCAGCCGCAAACCGGCAGCGTCGCAGGCGTCCCGTATCGCCGACTGCAAACGCGAATTGGCAGCGACACCGCCTGCCAGCAGGATATGGTCAACGCCGTGCAGATGGGCTGCTTTCAGCGTCTTTGCCACTAACGCGCCGACAATCGCTTCCTGCACCGACGCCGCCCAGTCCGGCAGCGAGACCTCCGCCAGTGCCGGGTCCCGGTGCGCGTTCAGCACGGCAGTTTTCAGGCCGCTGAACGAAAAATCCAGCGAGTCCGGTCCAAGCTGGGCGCGGGGCAGAGGAACCGCGTTCGGGTTGCCGTCCCGCGAAAGCTTGTCAATGGACACGCCGCCGGGGTAGGGCAGGCCGAGCAGCCGGGCGGACTTGTCAAATGCTTCTCCGGCCGCATCGTCGCGCGTTCGGCCTAAAATAACATAGTCGCCGTGGCCGCGCACGAGAAAGATCTCGGAATGGCCCCCCGACGCCACCAAACAAATCACCGGGAACGCGATCTCCGGGTCCACCAGCCAGTTCGCGTACATATGCGCTTCAATATGATGCACCGCCAGCAGCGGAATTTGAAGCGCATAGGCCAAAGTCTTTGCCGCCGAAACGCCGACCAGCAGCGCCCCCAGTAACCCCGGACGGTTCGCGACCGCAATCCCGCCTAAATCGCGAAAACCAATTTCGGCCTCCTGCAATGCCTCCGCGATGACCGCGTTGATCTGCGAGACATGCTGCCGCGACGCCACTTCCGGCACGACCCCGCCGGTCTTCGCGTGCAGGTCAATTTGGGACGCAATGATGTTGGAGCGCAGCTCACGCCCGTCCCGCAGCACCGCCGCCGATGTCTCATCGCACGATGTTTCAATTCCTAGAATATCCATAACTCTCAACAGTGTACCCGAACAAGTGCCGGCGTTGACAAAAGCACCGCGTTACGGTATCATTTGAGCAATCTTCCACTCCAAAATTTCTACAAGGACCCACGATGGCAACACCCCGTCAGATACGCGGACGCATCCGCACGGCGAAAAATATCCAGCAGATCACCAAAGCCATGAAAATGGTTGCCGCCGCCCGCCTGCGCCGCGCCCAGGATGCGGTCGGCGCGGCCCGGCCCTACGCCGAGAAAATCCGGGCGGTCATGCAGAGCCTCGGCGCGGGCGGCATGGAAGGACTCCAGCATCCGCTGCTGCGCCGAAGCGAGGGTGAGCCGGCGAATATCGGCGTGATTCTCATTACCGGCGACCGGGGCCTCTGCGGCGCGTATAACTCGACCGTTATCCGCCGGGCCACCGACCTCATCAAGCCCTACGGCCCGTCCCGCGCCAAGCTCGTCTGCATCGGCAAAAAAGGCGCGACCTTCTTCAAGCGCCGTGGCTTCGATGTGGTTGCCGAGCATCCCGTTCCCGCCACCGGCATCTCCTTTGCCGAGGCCCAGGCCCTCTCCCGCACAGGCCGCGAGCTGTTTGGAAACGGCGAGATTGACGCCCTGTATCTGATTTACACCCAATTCTTCTCCGCGATGACCCAGCGCCCCCAAACGCTCACGATTCTGCCGATCCAGCCGCCGACCGCCGAGGATACCGCCGCCGACGCGCCCCACCAGCAGCCCGCCGACTACATCTTTGAGCCGGACCCCGAAGTCATTCTCGCCAGCCTGCTCCCGCGCTATGTGGACACCCAGGTTTACCAGGCCATCATTGAAAGCGTCGCGTCCGAACACGGCGCTCGCATGACCTCCATGTCCAGCGCCACCGACAACGCCGGCAAGATGATTTCCAGCCTCACCCTGTCCCTGAACCGCGCCCGCCAAGCCACCATCACCAAAGAAATTGCCGAAATCGTCGGCGGCGCCGAGGCGCTGAAGTAGGAGCGGAAGCGTGGGATTGAAATCCTACGCTGTGGGGCGCAGACGCCTACTGTCCGCCTTCGCGGACAAAGAATAAGATCACAGTCAAGGTTCTCTCTTGTACCCGCGAAGGCGGTTACTAGGCGCTTCGTCCCACAGCGTAGGATTTTAATCCCACGCTTTTCTCGGCAACTGCTATGTCAAACAAGCCGCCGCGCATTTACATTTCGGCGTTAGACCTTTCGGAGTTCGAGAGGCTCAAAGACCCTTCGTGGCGTATGGATGTCCAAGCCGGTAATCTTCTTGGGAGGTTGGCTGACATGGGGTATGACATCATTTGGCACAAGCAGTGGCTCGGATATGATGTCATTGAAACAGATATTGCTGCCAGCGACGCCCTAGTTGCTGTCGTTGACGAAAATTGGACTGGTTCCACTTGGATGCTCATAGAACTCTATTATGCTAACGGCACATGTAGGTCGGGAATGACCTCAAATCCGCTCATGGCTCCTATTCCAGTCTTCATATATCCTGTAGTTCCCGACTTACACAGAAATTTACTCAGCCTCGAAGGTCCACAGATACTTCCGCGTGACGTGGATGAGGCCACAAAACAGATTCGGGGTGTACTGCCTGTTTAGGAATTGCCTCCGCTTGACACCCCTCCCGCTTGTCGGTATACTTGGCATAACTTAGCGCACTTTTTCACAAATCAACACACGCTTACACTTTCATCGGATTTTCATTCAAGGGAGAGATACTTTAGACTATGGCTGTCGGTAAAATTGTCCAAATCCAGGGACCCGTCGTGGACGCGCAGTTTGCGCCCGGCGAGCTGCCCCAAATCCTCAACGCCCTGACCATTGCCGATCCGGCGCATGAGTCGAATCTGACGGTGGAAGTCTCGCAACACCTCGGCAATGATGTCGTTCGCTGCATCGCCATGTCCTCCACCGACGGCCTGATGCGCGGCATGGATGTTCTCGATACCGGCGCGTCTATTACCGTCCCCGTCGGCAACGCGACTTTAGGCCGTGTGTTCAACCTGCTTGGAAGCCCGATTGACGAGCGCGGTCCGGTTAAGACCGATACCCGCTACCCGATCCACCGGGCCGCGCCGCCCCTGGAAGACCAGTCGGCGAACATTGAGATTTTGGAGACGGGCATTAAAGTCATTGACCTCTTGTGTCCCTACCCGAAAGGCGGCAAAATCGGCCTGTTCGGCGGCGCGGGGGTCGGCAAGACGGTCACGATTCAGGAACTGATTCGCAACATCGCCGTCGAATTCGGCGGCGTCTCGGTTTTTGCCGGAGTCGGTGAGCGGACCCGCGAAGGCAACGACTTGTGGCTTGAAATGAGCGAAACCGAGTTCAAGGATGCCGAAGGCAAGACGGCTCATGTTATTGACAAGACGGCCATGGTGTTCGGCCAGATGAACGAGCCGCCGGGCGCACGCCTGCGGGTCGCGCTATCGGGCCTGACCATGGCGGAATACTTCCGGGACGAGCAGGGCCAGGACGTTCTCCTGTTCATTGACAACATCTTCCGGTTTGTCCAGGCCGGCTCCGAAGTCTCGGCGCTTTTAGGACGGATGCCGAGCGCGGTCGGCTACCAGCCGACGCTGGCATCGGAGATGGGCGGCTTGCAGGAGCGCATCACTTCCACCAAGAACGGCTCGGTCACGTCGGTGCAGGCCGTCTATGTCCCCGCCGATGATCCGACCGACCCCGCGCCCGCCACGACGTTTGCGTTTCTTGACGCGACCACCTACTTGGAGCGTTCGCTGGCCGCCATCGGCATCTTCCCCGCTGTGGACCCGCTGGTCTCGACCTCGCGCATTTTGGACCCAGCGATTGTGGGGCAGGAGCATTACGATGTGGCACGAGGCGTCCAGCAAATCTTGCAGCGCTACAAAGAGCTTCAGGACATCATCGCGATCCTCGGCATTGATGAGCTGTCCGACGAAGACAAGCTCACTGTCGCCCGCGCCCGCAAAATCCGAAACTTTTTAGGTCAGCCGTTCTCGGTTGCCGAGCAGTTTACGGGTCTGCCCGGCCAGTATGTGCGCTTGACCGAGACCGTTCGCTCGTTCAAGTCCATTTTAGAAGGCGAGCATGACGACCTGCCGGAGCAGGCATTTTTGAACTGCGGGGCGATTGAGCAGGCCGTCGAAAAAGCGAAAGCGATGGGTGGGTAGGGGAAGAGTGCGGCGGCAGGAAGCGAGGGAGTAAACTCCTCTATGCCTACGGCATTACTTCGTATCTGGTGATTAGGGTCGTCCTTCGGACGAAAGAGCCGCATCTGTAAGGCTCTGCTATTCCTTCGTCCGAAGGACGACGGTTTGCAGCGTGTGGAGTTTACTCCCTCGCTTCTTGCTTCGCTCCACTTTTACTGAGACATAAATTATGGCAGCAACGTATATTTTAGATGTCGTCACGCCGGAGAGGGTTATGCTTTCCGAAGAAGTGACCCAAACCATCGCGCCCGGTTCGGAAGGGCAGCTTGGTATTTTGGCTCACCATGCCCCGCTGATGAGTGAGCTTGCGCCCGGCGAAGTGCTGACGACGCTTGCCGATGGCCGGACGACGTCCCATATTGTGATTTCAGGCGGCTTTTTAGAAGTCGCGCCGCACGACGGGCATACGACGATTTTGGCAGACAGCGCCGAGCGGGTAGACGAAATTGATGTGACCCGTGCGGAAGCAGACCTTGCCGCTGCCCGGCAGATGCTGGCGGAGACGGATGACGGCTCCGACAAGCAAGCGGAGGCACGCCGCGCCGCCCAGTATGCAGAAACTCGCGTCCGCGCATCTCGCGGACGGTGAGGAGACTAATTTGGCAGTTGAAAGCGAACCACGCGCGGATAACCAAGCCGCCATTAAAACTCAAACCGCCATTAAAATCTGGCGCGGGGTCTTTGTCAGCGCCCTGCTTGTTCTGGGCGGCATTCTCGGATTCGTGCTGGGGCAGGCGATTGTCTCGGCTGTCAGCGACCCCAGCAGCACCAATGCGTTCGTAGTGGCCTCGCGCGATAGCCTCGGCACCGGAGCGGGCCGCATCACTGCGCTGGCGGCATTCATTCTGCTCGGCATCCTGGTTGCGCTGCTCGTCTCGGCTCCGGCGTTTTTGTGGCTCGTCCGGGCCGGCGACCGGCTGCGCGAGATGAAGCCGAACGAGAAAGTCGCCACGTTTGTCGGCGTCGCGGTCGGCCTTCTTTTGACCATCATGCTGCGCTCGGCATTCCCGATTATGGGCGTCTGGTTCACGGTCGTCGTCGGCGGAGTTTTGATCTATCTCGGCATTGTCGCGACCTGGAGCATGAAGGACGAGTTGCGTATCTTCCTGCCCGGCCCAGCCCCGCTGCCCGCTGACGGCAAAGAAGTCCTGCCGGAGCAGTGCAAAATTCTGGACACAAACGTCATCATTGACGGCCGCGTCGCGGACATCTGCCGGACCGGCTTTATCGAAGGCCCAATTTACGTCCCCGGCTTTGTCTTGGATGAGCTTCAGCACATCGCCGACTCCGCCGATGGCTTGAAACGCGCTCGCGGACGTCGGGGGCTGGATATTCTGAACCAGATGCGGACCGAGCTTGACATGCAGGTCCGCACCTACGACAACACCGACCCGAACGACCGGGACGAAGTAGACGCAAAGCTGGTCAAGCTGGCAAAGAAGCTGCACGGCAAGATCGTCACGAACGATTATAACTTGAACAAAGTCGCCGAGCTTCAGGGAGTCCCCGTCCTGAACATCAATGAGCTGGCGAACGCCGTCAAGCCGATTGTGCTGCCCGGCGAAGAAATGGTCGTGACGATCATCAAAGAAGGCAAAGAGCAGAACCAGGGCGTCGCCTATTTGGAAGACGGCACGATGATCGTAGTGGAAGGCGCCCGGCGGCGCATCGGTGAGACGCTGCCGGTCGTCACGAGCAGTGTGCTGCAAACCGTCGCAGGCAAGATGATTTTTGCGAGTATTCGCGGCGAAGACGAGGGTGAGGAAGACGACGGCGGTTTGCGGGTCTACCCGCCGCGCAGCGGCCCGCCCCAAGACCGGCGCTCCGGCGGTGGACGCCGCTACTAAGCCGAGATCTAAAAGCCGATGCCAGCTAAATATGCGCTTATTCCGGCGGCAGGCCGGGCCACCCGGTTCACCGGCGGCGGCGGCAACAAAGTGTTTACGCTTCTCGGCGGCCAGCCGCTCCTTTACTGGACAGCGTCAGCATTCGCCGCCCATCCGCAGATTGACGGCATTGTCGTGGTCGCCGGGCCGAGTGAAGTCAGCCGTTGCCGCGAGGCGCTTGCCGGAGTAGACAAACTTCTGGCCATCGTCGCCGGTGGACAGACACGCCAGGAGTCGGTTGCCATCGGCCTGTTCACCCTCGGCGGCGATCCCGATGACCTCATCTTAGTTCACGACGCCGCCCGGCCTTTAGTCACTGCCGCCGTCCTTGACCGCTGCCTGGAGGGTGCAGAAAAGAACGGCAACGCGGTCGCCGCCCTGCCGGTCTCGGACACGCTGAAAGCCGTTGACACTGAACTTGTCGTTCAGCGCACAGTAGACCGCCACGGCTTGTGGGCTATGCAGACCCCGCAGGCGTTCCGGCTGGCAACGCTCTTTGAGGCGCACAGCGCGGCCCGAAGCACAGGCTGGCTGGGAACCGATGAAGCTGCGCTGGTCGAGCAGTTCACGGACGAGCCTGTCCATCTTGTGCCGGGCGACCCCGCAAACTTCAAGATTACCCGGCCCGAAGACCTGCCTCTCGCCGAAGCCCTCTGGCAGTCACGACAACTTCCCACCATGTCTCAACCTCGCATCGGCTTCGGCTACGACATTCATCCCCTCGTCGAAGGCCGCCCGCTTTTTCTCGGCGGCATTGAAATCCCCAGCCCGCGCGGGCTGGACGGCCACTCCGACGCCGATGTCCTGCTCCATGCTCTCTGCGACGCCCTACTCGGCGCGGCGGGGCTGCCCGACATCGGCCACCTCTTTCCTAACACTGATCCTGCTTACAAAGGTGCGTCCAGCCTTTTGCTCCTCGCTGAAGTTGTCCGCCGCGTTCACGACGAACACTATATCGTTGGCAATGCCGACATGACCCTCATCGCCGAAGCCCCCAAGATTTCCCCCTCTGTCGCCGAGATGCGAGTCGTCATCGCGAACACCCTGGGTGTGTTGCCCTCCCAAGTGGGTATAAAAGCCACAACAAACGAAGGCTTGGGATCGCTAGGGCGCGGCGAAGGCATTGCCGCCCACGCCGTTGTCCTCCTCAGCGCCTCTTGATAGGAGCCATCCATGCCGCGCCTCCGACAGCTTCTCTTTGCTGCGCTCCTTGTTCTTTTTGCCTTCCTGCCGCGCCCTGTCTCTGCCGCTCCTATTCCGCGCTATGACTTGGAAAGCCTTTGTTATATGAGTACGGACGTTGTGGAAGCGACGCTGGCTCGGCACCATATCTCCGGTCTTCAGGAATCAGAGGATCAGTTCACAGCAACCGTGACAACCTCACTTGTCGGGAAGTACCACCCCGGCGATAAAATTGATGCGTTAAGCTTGTCCCTCTATAACCCAAGCGCAAACGGCCAGCGGTGCCTTTTGTTCATTACCCGCAAACAGTTTCAGTTCTATGCGCTGCCTTCCCCAGCCATCCCGCCGGAGGCGGTTGATATGCTCTTGATAGATAGACACAACTGGGTGGTGCGCTATTACCAGCGCAGCAATCCCGGTGGCCTGACCGCAGACAACAACTCGAAGTCTCCGACCCTCTATGCAGAGCGCAGTGCGATTGCCGCGAAGTGGGCTGCTGTTGACCGTTTGCGGCCTCTGCTGTCACACGAGCTGCGCCGCGAAGATATACCGGTGTTTCAGTCGCTGATTGAGGCGCGACGCTCACCAAGCGGTCCCGGCTTGCAGAACATCATTCGCGAAATCGCAAAGGACCGGCTGGATACGCTACGCACTCTCTCGCAGTAGTCTTCGAAGCAGTAGTCTTCGAGTCGGACGTAGAAGTTTTCGGATCGAAAGGGGATTAAAGCAATGTCCATCGCGGTATCGGTTAAAGGAAAGCATCTACAGGTCACCGACGGCCTGCGGGAACACGCGGAGCACCGGCTTCAGAAGCTGGAAACCTTCTTCCAGAACATTCGAGAAGTCATTGTCGTGGAAAGCGTCGAAGGCGGCCTGCACCGGGTCGAAGTCACCTTGCAGGGCGACGGCCTCACCCTGCGTGGGGAAGAGCGGACCAATGACATGTATGTCTCGCTCGACCGCGTCGTAGACAAGCTGGAGCAGCGGCTTCGGAAATTTAAAGCCAAGCATACCCACCTGCGGAACCATCAGCAAAGCCTGCGGACAAACGCGCTGACAACCAACGGCTCCGGCATGGAGGACATCCTTCCAGCAACGACTGAAGACGACGTGGACGACAGCCCGCGCATTGTCCGCACCAAAGCCGTCACCATGAAGCCGATGGGCATTGATGACGCCGTCCAGATGCTGGAACTGACCGACCACGACTGGTATGTCTACCTCGATATGGACACGCACCTGACCCAAGTGGTCTACCGTCGCCGCGACGGTAACTACGGCTTGGTTGTCCCGAAAATCTAGGGAAAGACCCTTTCTCGATGTCAGATAGCAGGCACAGCAAATGCCTGCTATCTGCTATACTGTTTTAGGAGACAGTCAGATGAGCGAAGATACTAAACCAAACAAGCCTCTTGACATACCTGAAGATTTACAAGAAGAGGCTGCAAATACAATCAAGCAAGCATTCCAGTTATTTTCAGACCATAATGCACAGATAGCAAAAGAGTTGAAAGAATTCAACGCAAACAGGCAGGACGTAAGGAGGAGGCTGCAAAGTGGAGCAAATCGAACAACTGGACGCATTGTATGATTTTCTTTACAGAGACTCAAACCGCATTGCCTCATACTACTCACAGATTTTCCGTGGGCATTTATCTAGCATGGAAAAGAGCGTCTCCGAGCGTCGTAACACGGATGTTACAGGTAAAGTTGATCTGCATGTTGTCTCGGCAGACCGCAAAGTAACCAGTGAAACATTAGAAGGCGACAAGCGCGTGTTCGACCCACACGATTTGATCGCGACCGATGTTTTGTCCTTTCTTGTGTCAAATGATCATGTGCTTGACGATGTTGTCAATGCTCCTCATAGCTCCTTAGTAATTGTCAAAGGAACAGTCGTATTTATAGACCGCCTGATTGCGGAAGTCGCTGTGATTGCCTTTGACAACATGATTAATTCCCAACCCCAAAAACCTAAAACTCAGGAAGAAAAATCCACGCTGCAAGGACTAAAGGTCCTCAAAGATGCTTTGCAAAAAATTTCTTTGCCTTCCGCATTTATTCTACAAACAAGTGAAGGCACCCAAGTTGTAGGCACAATTAAAGAGGCTGGCATGGAAGAAGCTATCTCCAACTACTATTTCAAGCATGGTACTTCTGGACTATCTGATGTTTACATGGTAGGTGTTAAAGAAGTTCCCTCCGCTTCCTTTGCACTTCCTGACAGCCAGCTTTTCGGTGCCGGTCAGCAGATGGCTCAGGCTTTAAGTAATATGCTCTTCCCGCCAGATGCCATCCGCATTACACCCATTGCCTTATTCCGCAAGTTGTTCTGACTGTTAGGCCGTCCCGAAGGTCACTAAACGACTCTGTCAAGCCGCCTGGTATCTGACAGCGTTGTGTTAGAGAAGAATTGGAAAAGCGAATGACCTATACTGGGCCTGCCTGGCAGTGTATGAGGTGTGGAGGACGGTTTTGGTCTTACAACCCTCATAATGAAGATGACTCTAGCGAGTCGCCATGCCCGCATTGTGGAGGTGGGCCGCTCTGGGAGGACCCAACTTATACTGGTGTGGACTTGGATGATGAAGGCATAGATGATGAAGGCATAGATGATGAAGGCATAGATGATGAAGGCATAGATGAAGGTTAGGCGGAAAATGCCGATTGGCGAACATCCCTTTATTTTGTAGCGCAGAGCAACAGTAAGCAGGGACATTAGACTTTATCTTATCGGAAAGCAAGTACAGTCGTGCTTTCCTAAACTATTACAAGGAGAAACACAAATATGAAGATCGGTATGCTGACCGGCGGCGGGGACTGCCCCGGACTCAACCCGGCGATTCGGGGCGCGGTGATGCGCCTTTTGGACTACGGCGATGAAGTGATCGGCTTCACGCAGGGCTGGAAGGGCCTGGTGGAAGGGAACACCGAGGCGCTGACTTTGGAGCGTGTGGAAGGGATCATCAGCGAGGGTGGAACCATTCTGCGGTCATCGCGGACGAACCCATTTGCCCCCGGCAAGGAAGCGCAGCTTGAAGGCGTATCAGAAAATATCAAGAAGTTTGAGCTGGATGCACTGATTGCACTCGGCGGCGAGGATACGCTGGGCGTGGCGTCCAAGTTGTTCACGCAGTATGGGGTCAAGACAGTCGGGGTGCCGAAGACGATGGACAATGACTTAGACCTGACCGACTACACGTTCGGGTTTGACTCGGCAGCGTCGGTCGCTATGGAGCTGATTGACCGATTACGCGATACGGCGAAGTCCCATGACCGGGTGATCGTCGTCGAGATCATGGGCCGCCATGCCGGCTGGACCGCGCTTTGGGCCGGGGTCGGCGGCGGGGCGGACTACATCGCCATCCCGGAAGTGCCGCTGGATATGGACGTGATGTGCAAGCAGTTGCAGGCGAACTACGCACGCGGCAAGACCTGGGGGATTGTCGCTGTCAGCGAAGGCGTCGAGATCGCGGGAGCGCAGAAGGCGGAAGACGCCCAGCTTGATGCGTTCGGGCATCATCAGCTCGGCGAAGTCGGCATCGGGCCGGCGATCGCCAAAGAGATCGAGAAGCGGACGGGCATCCCCACCCGCGACGTTGTTCTGGGCCATGTCGTGCGCGGCGGAGCGCCAACGCTGTTTGACCGCATCTTAGGAACCCGTGTCGGCATTAAAGCCGCCGATCTGGTGCATGAAGGCCAGTTTGGGGTCATGGTCGCCCAGCAGGGAACCAGCATTGTCGCGGTTCCCATCCAGGATGCGGTCAAGCAGTGGAAGCTGGTGTCGCCGTCCCTATACGACGAGTTCCTGACAACGTTTAACAAGTAGCGGTTGGAGGAGCGAGGGAATGAATTCCTCTCGCTGATTAAAATCGTCCTTCGGACGAAGGAGCAGAACAGATTAAATCTGTTGGCTTATCTTTCGTCCGAAGGACGACCCTGCGTAGCGAGAGGAATTCATTCCCTCGCGTCCGAGCAAGTGGAAACCATGCCCACCGACCTCATCACCCTCGGCGAAGCCCTCATTGACCTGCCCGCCACCCAGTCCGGCGTTTCGCTCACCGACGCCCCCGGCTTTACGAAAGTTCCGGCGGGCGCACCGGGAAACGTCGCGGCGGCGGCAGCGAGGCTCGGTCTGCGAGCGGCCTTTGTCTCAAAAGCCGGCGATGACCCGTTTGGCCGGTGCTTGGTGCAGCACTTCGGCAGTCTGGGCGTAGACACCAGCCATTTTCTGTTGGACCGCGCCGCCCGGACGGGACTCGCGTTTGTGTCGGTGATGCCCGATGGCGAGCGTGACTTTTTGTTCTACTTTGACCCAGCCCGCGACTTCGCCCTGCGGCCGGATGAGCTGGACGCGCCCTGGCTGGGGTCTACCCGCGTGTTCCATTACGGCAGCATCTCGCTGATCGCCGAGCCGGGCCGAAGCGCCACCCATGAAGCGGCGCGGCTGGCGCGGTCAGGTGGGGCGCTTGTGTCTTACGACCCAAACCTGCGCCCCTGGCTGTGGCCGTCGGAGGACGCGATGCGGACCGGGGCGCTAGCAGGCTTTGCCGACGCTGATATTGTCAAAATCAGCGAAGATGAAGTCGTCACGCTGTTCACGCACGCGCACAACGAAGAAACTGCCGTCGGGCGCTTGCTGGAGCTGGGGCCGCGCTTGGTCTGCGTCACGCGCGGGGCTGGCGGCTGCACCGGGTACCATGCAAATTGGTCGGTGAACGTGCCGGGGTTTGCCGTGCCGTTCATGGACGCGACTGGGGCAGGAGATTCGTTTACGGCGGGCCTGCTGGCGTTTCTCTTGCGGCAGGGACCTGATCTCGACGGTACATTGAAGTATGCCCGGTATATCCTCCGCGATGCGATGCGCTACGCCAACGCCTGCGGGGCGCTGGCAACGACTGTTTTAGGCGCGTCCCCGGCGGCGCTTTCTGAGGCCGCCATTCAGGCACTGTTAAAGAGCAGCAAATGATACCGATTGACTTGACCGGCAAAAACGCACTCATCACCGGCGGCACGCGCGGGATTGGACGCGCCATCTCGCGGCGGCTGGCGGAAGCGGGCGCAAACACGCTGGCAGTCTGGCGCGGCGACGAGGGCACCGCGAATGTCTCTTTAGCCGAGCGGGAAGCGTTTGGACTGGGAGCGCACCGGAACACGCAGGCCGACATCGGCGACGAGGCGCAGGTGGACGCCCTGATCGCTGAAACAAAATCTACCTATGCCGAGGGCCTGGACCTGCTCATCTTAAACGCAGGCATGGGGCTGGGCGGCAAAGTCACCGAAACCCAGCCGGCGGCGTGGCGGCGGATGCTGGACGTGAACTTAGGCTCGGCGTTTCTCCTCTCGCGCGGCCTCGTGCCGATTATGCGCCGGGGCGGCGTCATTGTCGCCATCGGCAGCGGCTCCGGGCATGACCCGCTGCCGGGGCTGGCCTTTTACGGCGCGGGCAAAGCGGCCCTCAATCTGTTTATCGCCGATCTGGCGCTGGAAGTCGGCCCGGACGGTATCCGGGCGAACGTCGTCTCTCCCGGCGGCACCGATACGTCGTTTCAGGAAAACGCGCCGTCGCCGTCGGTGCCGCAAAACGGCGCGTCTCACAACGCTCTGCGCCGGGGCGGCGTTCCCGACGATGTGGCGGGCGTCGTGCTGTTTTTGTGTTGTGATTTGGCGGGCTTTGTCACCGGCCAGGCCATCCGGGTCAACGGCGCGGCGCTTTGAAGCAAAAACAACGCAGGATTATCCGGTTTTGTGGCGTAAGCTGACGGTGTGACTCTTCAAACTCCTCCGACCGCCCAGACGCCGGGGCTGTCCCGGCTGCAAATCCAGCAGACGCTTCGACTTTCAACCATTGAGGGCTGCGCTTCGACGGTGCAGGGGCAGCTTACCTCCGGTGCGTTCCAGACCGGCTTTGCGCTCTTTTTAGGATGCAGCTCGTTCTGGCTCGGCGTCCTCGGCGGCATCCCCGCGCTTGCCGGGCTGGTTCAGCTTTTTTCGTCGTTTCTCGCCCAGCGGTATGGCAAGCGTAAGGCCCTGATCGGCTGGTTCTCCGTCGCAAGCCGCCTGCTTTGGGTGCCGATCCTGCTGATTCCCTTTGTCCTGCCGAAGCCGCTCTGGGTCGGGGCGTTTCTTCTTTTCACGCTGCTTTCCGCGCTCTGCATGAATGTCGCGGCGCCGCTGTGGACCGCCTGGATTACGGACATTGTGCCGGAAGGCAGCCGGGGCCGGTATTTCGGCCGGCGCAATATGTATGCCGGCTGGGTCGGTCTCGCCGTGCCGATTTTGGGCGGTTATTTCCTGGACACGGCGGTAAAGCGGCACTCCGGCGGCGAGCCGGCGGCGTTTGCGACGCTGTTTCTGACGGCGAGCGTCTTTGCACTGGTGTCGTTCGGCCTGATTTTGAAGAGCCAGGATGTCCCGCAGGCAAGCGCCGAGGGGGAAGTTCGGGAAAGCGCACTCGCGTACTACAAAGCGCCGTTTGCCGACAAAAACTTCCAGCGCATCACGGCGTTTCTCGCGATGATGGTCATCGGCCAGTCCATTGCCGGCCAGTTCTTCACGGTCTACCAGCTCCAGTACCTGCACTTAAACTACACAGTCTTTCAGCTTCTGACTGCCGTAGCAACCCTCGCGTCACTTGCTTCCATGCCGCTGTGGGGGTATCTCGCGGATAAATACGGCAACAAGCCGGTCCTGATGATTAGCTGCGCTTTGGTGCTGGTGCCGCCGCTGCTCTGGATCATTGCCGCACCGGACGGCATCCCCGGTTTCTGGACCTACCGCACTGACGGCAGCCTGCGTGTCTCCGTCACCAAGCTGGTTATTGTGGCGCTGAACTTGTTTGCCGGTCTCGGCTGGGCGGGCGTCGGCCTGACCCAGTTCAACCTCATGATCGGCGCAGCCCCCGCCGAGAAGCGGACCGTCTATGTGAGCGCGATTGCGGCGGTTTCCGGCCTAGCCGGCGGGCTGGCGCCGCTTGCCGGCGGGGCGCTGATTGTCGCGTTCGGGCATCTCTCGTTCCCTGACCACGGCTACATTCGGAGCAGCTACCATCTGCTGTTTCTTTTGGCGACGCTTACGCGCGGCGCAGCCCTGCTTTTGGTCCGGCCGATCCAGGAAGACGGCAGCCACGGGACAAGCTATGTCCTTAAACAGCTCAAAGCGTCAAAGCCAATCGGGTCATTTGCAGGAATCCAGCAGCTCTCAAAAGCCGGCAGCTCGTCGGCGCGGGTGCAGGCCGCCGAGCGATTAGGCCGGCTGAAAACGCCGCTGGCCGTCGAAGAGCTTGTGCGTGCCTTAGACGACGTTTCCCTGCCGGTGCGCGAACAGGCCGCGCGGGCGCTGGGGGAGATCCAGGACCCCCGCGCGACCCTGCCGCTGGTCAGCAAGCTTTCCGATGCGTCGTCGGGCATCAGCGGCCCGGCGGCAACCGCTTTGGGAAAAATCGGCGATAAAGCCGCTCTGCCCGCGCTTGCCGCCGCCGCCCAGCTTGGCCCGCCCACCCGGCGGCTGGCCGCAATGGAAGCGCTCGGACGCATGAGCGACGGCTCGGTCTCGGACATCCTCAGCGTTCTGCTGCGTGACCCCGACGGGACTATCCGCACGGCGGCGATCCGGGCGCTGGCCGAGCGCGAAGACCCGGCCAGCCTGCCGAGCCTTCTGGAACAGCTTAACCGGGAGCAGGAACCCGCAAATCTTGCGATTTTGGCCGATGCACTGGGACGACTCGGAGAGCCGGAAGCCGTTCCCGCGCTGCTGGGAGCTTTAGGCCGGACACACTTCCCGACGGTGCGCCGGGAGATCCTCAACGCCGTCGGTTCCCTGGGCGGCGGACGGGATGCGTTTTATCCCTATCTCGCGCTGGAGCCGTATGCCCGCGATGAAACCGTCGGCAAGATTTTACTGAATTTGGCGCGGCGGTACCGGGCGCGGGCGAAGCAGCAGAAGGAGGGGAATGCGGCGCGGATTTCGGTTTCCGCCAAGCAGGCGCTGACAGCCTATACCGCCGGCGATTATGCTGCCTGCCTGCGGCGGCTAGTCAAGCTGGCGGCCTTGCTTCCTGCGGCGGAAGGCAGTCCAGCGCGCGCTATTCTCACTGCGCTTAAGGCACAGACAGAGTATGTAATTGGCGTGGAAGAAGCACTGCTCGCCGTGTTTCTTGTGCGGCGGCTGACGGGATAAGAACCCCTTCCGCGAGGTAAGAACCCCTCCCGCTTCGTTCCTCGTCTCCCTCCCCTGTTAGGGAAGGGCAATTCAGAGGGCGACGGACAAACGCTTCTACCTCTTGATAAGGCACACGGGCTTTCGTCGTTGGCTTCTCAGCTCTGTGTAGCCCTTCCCTAACAGGGGAGGGAGACGAGGAACGAGGCGGGAGGGGTTCTTACCTCGCGGAAGGGGTTCTTACCTCGCGGAAGGGGTTCTTACCTCGCGGAAGGGGTTCTTACCTCGCGGAAGGGGTTCTTACCTCGCGGAAGGGGTTCTTACCTCAGCGGATCAAACAGCCCCGCCGTGACGGTGCGCGGCTTGCCGATGACCGACTGCACCGTTAGGACGTGCGGCGGGCCGGAAGGCAGCGACAGCAGGCGACGGGCTTCGGTCAGCCCGACCTGCCCCGCAGGCTTGCCGTCAATCGCCAGAACTTCGTCGAAGTCGCTCAGGCCCGCTTTGAGGGCCGGAGCGCCCGGCAGGATGTCCGCAACCGCAAGATGAGCGCGGCCCGACTTATCTTTGGTTTCCAGCAGCGTGATCCCGGTTGTTCGGGTCACAAACGCCGTCCGGTCTGCCGTGAGCGGCGCGAAGAAGACCCGGTTGTGCGGGTAATCGAAGGTCACCACAAAGCGCGACAGCAGGCGCGAGCCGAGCGAGCCGGCATTCACAACTGAGGCCCCGCCTTTCGTATCCAGCGAGAAATCCGCCGGAATGTCCCGGAGTGTCTGCCCGGCAAGCGTAAACGACGCGACGCGCGTTCGGCGGGCGCGGGAAACCCCGCCGATGCCGCCGCCGACTGCCACCACGCCGCGCGGGTACTTCTTGTCCAGTCCGTACTTTGCCACATACGGCCCGTACAGCCGGACCGCTGCATCGGCGTCCCCCGTGTCAACAAGGAAAAGAGCGGGCGGCAGGCCGTCCACAGAGGCTTTAATTGTCGGCAGGTTGCTGTCCAGTGTCAGCGGCAGCTCCGTCCCGTCGCTCGGTGACGGCTGGAACGCCGCCGGCTGGGTGAACGTAATCTTCTTGCGGCCGTAGTCTATCCGCACGACAAAATGCGACAGCAGATCGTAGCCGATGAAGCCTGCAAGCGGGCGGGTAAAGTAATTGTCAAGCTGCTGCGGCAGGTCAATCGCAATCCCCGTGATGTCTGAAAGCTGCACCGCGCCCGGCACTTCCAGCGACTGGATGGCGACCGGGTGCTGATCGGTCGAGCCGCCGTAGCCGCGCACTTCTAAAAATCCGTCGCTTTTGAGGCCAAGCGCCGTCGCCGCCGTTTGTGACAGCGCGATGCCGCCCGCGCCGCTGTCCAAAAAGACGCGCTCTTCCGTTCCGTTGATCTTGATTTCCAGCCCGATCTCGCCGTCATCCAGATCAAACGGCACGCTCGCCGTCTTCGCGCCGGGCGAGACAAACCCGAAGTTTTTGGAGCCGAGCGGCTTTGCAAACAGGCTGGGCAAAATCGGGACATTGTTCTCTAGGTGCATGACTTGGCCGACAATATCGTAGCGCGTGTTGCCGTTGGTCGTGACCGTGTGGAACGGGAACGGGGTGCCGTCTACCCCTCTGTAGTCGGAATACGCGGTTGTCACCAGCACATCGTCGTCGAGATGCTGCTCTTTGACAATCATAAACGTCTTCGGGTCGAAGTAGATCGTGCTTTTCTTGCCGCCTTCCGGGAGCGCGTCCACCACATAATTGCCGGTGCCTGCCTCTGCCTGCGGGCGCAGGGAGAGGGAGCCGGGAATGCGGCCCGGCAGAACGTAAGAGTTCGTATCAAAAAAAAGCTGGACCCGCAGGTCCTTCAGCTCCTCGCCCGCGAGGTCCCGGACATTGCCGTTGGTGTCACGCTCCCATGCCGTCTTGCCGTCGTAGCCTTGCAGGCTATCCAAAATCCCTAATTTGTCTTCTTCATACTCTTTGTCCGGCGCGGCATAGATCGTTGTGATGACGCCGTGGATGCCCCCGGTCAGCACATCCGACGTGATTTTGGTGTCTTTGATCGCTTCCAGCGCCGAGGCCCCGCCGAGTGCGGCCAGATGCTTTTGCAGCAGCGCGTTCAATGTCAGTGCGGCGGGAGTGTCGGAGGCAAATGTCCAACGCGGGCGGGTAATCATCGTAAATACTGCCGGCGTCGCTGCCGGCGTCGGCGGGGACGGGCGCAGGGACAGGGTGCCGCGAGCATAGTCAAATGTCACGATGAAGTGGCTGAGAAAGAGGTTGCCGATGCCGCCGGCCTGCGACGAAATCTGCGAAATCCCCGGCCCGCCGACGGTGGACAAGGTTAGCCCGGAGACCCGCTCGCCGCCGATTCGCAGCGAATGGCCCGGCGACAGCGTTTCCGTCATCTGCCCGCCGACCCCGACGCCCTGCTGAGTCGCCGCTCCCGGATCGCCCGCCTTCGGCAGCAGGCCGTTTGCCAGGGCATACTGGGTGTACAAATGCGCCGCGCCGGAGTCGCCGGTGTCAATCAGGAAACGGCCCGGCGCTTTGCCGTCCACCGATGCCAGCACCGTCGGCATCCGGTTTTCCAGCTTGATCGGTACGACGCTTTCCCCTGCCTGCTTCGGCGGCACGGTGGCCGGGTCGGTCAGCGTGAGTGTTTTGTTTGTGTAGTCAATGCCGACCGTCAGGCGTGCAAACAGCTCATACCCGACTGCGCCGTCGAGATGCCCGTGCTCGGCCAGCAGGCGCGTGATCGCCGGGTCTTTGATGACATGCAGGGTCAGATGAGTCAGCCGCACCGCGTTTCCCACCTCCAGCGTCGTATCGGCGGCCAGTCCGGTCGCCGCCGAGCCGCCGTAGCCGAGTGCCGGCAGGTCACCCTGCGTGGTCAATCCCGCTGTTTTCGCGCCGCCTTCGGTCACAAACGCCGTCCCGGAGCCGCTGTCGAGAAGGAACCGGAGCGCATGGCCGTTGACGGTCACCGGCACCACAATCTCGCCGCTTTCCGCCGTAAACGGCACACTCGCTGAAATGCGCGGCCCTTCCGCCAGAAAACGCCAGTCTTTCGGGAGGGTCGGGGGCGCAAAGAGCGCCGCTGTGACTGCCGGTATCCGGGCCACAGACTTCAGCGTTGCGTCAATCACCAGCGGCAGCCCGGCGTACTGGATGACCATGCGGCTCGGCACCTGCGTTCCCTCCCGCTGCGTGTACCCCAGAATAGTAATCACTCCGGTCAGCCCGCCTTTATGCTCAACGGTCTTTTTGATGAGGAATGTTTTCGGGTCGAGGTAGATGTTCTGCTCGGACCCGTTTTTCGGATAAACGTCAACCACATACAAGCCGTCCGGGTCAAGCTTCGGCCGCAGCTTAACCACTGTTCCCGCCTTGTTATTCAGCGGGTTGAAGGTTTCCAGCGAGAACCCGGTGTCGGCGGCCCGCTCCGTCAGCTCTTCGCCGCCCAGTATCCGCACGTTTCCCGCGCCGTCCTGCTCCCACGTTACCTTGCCGTCCGTGCCGGTGGTCATGGAGATCGGCCCCAGCAGCATTTCCATGCGCGACTTATGCGGCGGCGCTTCATACGTCGTCATCGAACCCGCCAGCCCGCCCGCGCTGATGGAGTAGACAATCTCATGCGCCGATTTATCGTGCTGGGCCGGCGGCGTCGCCGCCGCGTTCCGGTGCCGCACGAGAAGCTGCGAGAGGGTCAGCGGCGCGGCGTCGGCGGGCCGGGCGAGGGGAAGAAGCGGGCAAAGCAGAGTGCAGGCCAAAACCTGCGAAATTAGGTTGTGTTTCACAGTGTTATTCTACCTGATAAGCGGCTCTGCCTCTGCGCTGGGCCGACAAAACATTAACTACGCCTTGCTACTTTCGTGGTTTTTTCTCCGCCGCCACCACGCTGACCAGTGCATCCAGCGGCGCGGTTCCCTGCGTCATGCTCTCGTTCTTGAAGTATAAGACAAAGCCGTCGCTGGGGAGCGCCTTCGCGGCCTCCTGCATCTTCCGGGACAGCAGAGCGATGTCATCACTTGTTTCAACCACCTGGCTCCGCACAAGCAGCCGGCTCTGGGCGTGGGCCGCCTGCATGACCCGCGCCTGCGATGGGAACATGACGCCGGGCGTCAGGTCGCGCAGCGGTGGAGGCGTCTGCTTGGGGTTGTCCCAGCTTGCGAGCCAGTTGTCCCGAAACGAGTCCTGCTCCATGAGAATGGGCCGGACAGTTCCGCCGGACTGGGCCGCCGCGTAAAGCTGGGTCAGCAGCGCCGTGTCGGTGCCTGCGTTGAACTTCGTCCACTGCTCCGGCAGGGATTTGTCTAAGCCTTCATCGTCGAACAAGGGCAGGGTGCTGTCAGCCCGGAAGTAGGTGCTTGTCGTGATGTCCACTGGGTCGGCGTGGAACGCCCGCAGGAAGGCCAGGCGCATCTGCGGGGTGTAGCCCAAATCGCTATCAGTGTCGCCATCCTCCCAGACAAACCCGGTCAGCCCTGGTCGCGCTGCAATCTCGTGTACCGCTGCGGTTAAAGCGTCGTGAACCCCGGACGCTGCCGGGCTGACCCGGACAGGCGGGACGACAAAGGGGATCGGAGTCCCATCATCGGCAAAGTTCTCGTTTTCTATGCCCTTGTTCGCCGCAATCGCCGCTTGCCGGCTGGTCAAGCCGTCCATTGTCAGGTCGCGCACACTATCCGGCTGCTCGCCGCCCCACGCCAGCAGGCTGAGACCCGCGTAGACGGCAATTCCGGTGCCGCGTGTTCGGTTGACAGCCTCCGTCAGAACATCCGGGCCGCGTGTCCCGCTTGCCGCCACATGGTTCACGCCGTCTGAGTAAGCGTCCAAAATCAGCGCGTTCAGCTTCAGCTTCTGCATGGCGGCGATGAAAGCATCCACTTCCAGCGCCGTGCGCGGACGCCCGAACACCGCCCGAATTTGCCCAGAACTGAGCATTGCTGACAAAAGAGGCGCAGGCGGCAGCTTCGCGAGTTCTTTGGCTTCCAGCTCGGCGTAGCCCTGACGCGCTTCGGGAGTATCGCCAGGAAAGAAGAGCATCCACAGCCCCATCTGCAAGTTCGTGTCTACTGGGGTGCTGGCTGACGGCACCAGAAACTGGACCCGGTAGTCTACGTTGAAGTCTACATTGTGCGTCGTGTCTGCGTCGCCGATGTCATCGCCGTCCAAGTAGCCCGGCAGTTTATCGGTATGGTGTTTTTCGTCGTAGTCCGCCGCGACTTGACGCATCCACGTCTTCTGCGCGGGTGTCATCTTGGCGAACGGAAACGTGCGGTCAGCCATTGTCGGCACCCCCGGCATTCCAGGGCCGTCCGGCAGCATCGCCATCTCTTCCGGCGTCACCGCCAGCGGATCGCCAAAGTTCGGTAGTGTGCGAGCCTCTTTCCCCCGGCGTTTGAGCAGGGTCCGATTGGCCTTGCGCTGAAGCGTTTGCTGGCTCGTCATCGCGCCTTCTTCCCATTCTTGGAGATGCTTGCGCCGAACTCCGACACCGATCAAATCATCCGTCAGCACATAAGCCGTGCCGACTTTGCGGAACGTGCCGGTGATGCACAGGCAAACAGCGCGAAGCAAATCTTCTGCCGTTGCGGTCGCCGCCGGGCCGGTAATTGTCAACATTTTTCCGGCGTAGTGCGGGTCTGCGTATAGCTCCACCTGAGCTGCCTGACCGATGCGCGTTACCAGCGCACCGACTGTCTTCAGTCCGGCAGCCGGGACTGCAACTTGGAACACTTTGCTGCCCAGGTCTAAATCGCTGGATTTGGGCGTGTTCGGCGTCGCCGCCCGCAGCGTGACATTATGTTCTATGGGTGCCGGTGGCAGCTTTGGACGGTAGGTATGCAGGCGGCTCGCGGCGTCGGGACGCTCCCCGCCAAAATACAGCGTTTTTCCCTTACGGTCATGCAGATAGATTTGAGCGGTCTGACTGAGGCGTATCCGTGTGGCGTCAATTTGATCCGTGACATCGCGCACATCGATCCGCTGCTCCTGCGGCACCGCGTAAAGCGCAGGGTCTCCCGACCCAATCCATAAATGCCCATGATTAAAAAGCGCATGGAAGAGCGCCTGCTGCGTTTCATCGGTGAGATCGCTGAGACCCAGACCTTGCGCGGACGTGAGCTTCTGCCACTGCGCGTCGTCGAGGCTTGCCGTCAGCATATCTAGCCCGACCATCGCGTTCACGTCTTTCGCCAGGTTCGGCGGGTCCGGCTGCGTGTTCAGCAAAACCATTGTCGCCGGCGCAACCGCCGTCACTGGCCCGAAGCTTAACGTGATCTCGCCGAACGCCCCGGCGATGTCGGCCAGTGACGACCCAGCAGGCGGCGCGTCCGTACCGTCGGGCAGAGCCACTTTCTCGGCCCCGATCGTGAGCAGAAGGCCGTCTCCCGGCGGCGGCAGGGCCGACAGCGCCCCCGCCAAAGTCAGCTTTTTCGGCGTTGGCGCGGCGGGCTGAGGTGTCTGCGCGACGGCAGGCAGGGTGGACAACACGATGCAGAAGACAAGAAGGATAAGACGCATGGCAATTTCCTCTTCTCATGTTCCCCAGAATTGGGGCTAGGGGCGATGCTTCTCGGCGGCAACTGCGCTCACCAGCGCATCCATCGGTGTGGTCCCCTGCGTCACCGACTCCTGTGCGAAGTCCAGCACGAAGCCGCTGCCGGACTGCCGTTTAGCGTCGTCCCGCAGCTTGCGGGCCACGGCCGGGATGTCGCGGTCGTTCTTGATCGTTTCGCGGCGCAGGGCAATCCGGCCTGACATCTTAGCAACAGCGGCGAGTGTTTCCGGCGGTACAGTTGGGCCGTTCCAATCGGTAAACCCGTCGTCACTGTCAGGCGAAGTCTGCGGAAGCAGAATCGTCAGCGGCGGGCCGGAGCCGCGCCACGCGGCCGCCCGGAGGCTGCGAAGCAGGGACACATCGGCGCCGTCGCGGAACTTGGCCCATCGGTCGGGCAGGGCGCTCTCTATCCCGGCATCATCGAAGAGCGGCAGGGAAAGATCGAGCCGGGAATAGCCGGTTTCAGCAATGTCTACCGGGTCGGCATGGGCGGCCCGCAGAAACGCCAGCCGCATTTGGGGCGTATAGCCGACGATGCTGCTAGACTCGGCGTCTTCCCACACGATCCCTGCCAGCTCAGGCCGAGCTGCGAGGTCCTGCACCAGCGCCGAAAGCGTCTGCTGAACCGCCGGCGCGGCAGGGCTGACCGTCACGGACGGGGCGACAAAGGGAATTATGTTGTCGTCGTCATCATACACGGGGTCCGGGCTGGCTTCATTCTCGGCAATCGCTTCCTGCCGGCTGTCTTTGCCGTCAATCGTTAAATCACGGGCGCTGTCCGGCGGCTCGGCACCCCAGGTCAGCAGGTTGAGATGCGCGTAGACCTGAATGCCGGTTCCGCGCGTCTTGGTCAGGGCTTCCGTCAAAATGTCCGTGCCGGACGACCCGCTTGTCTTGACGTGGTTCGCCCCGCCGGAAAACACGTTCAGCCAAAGCTGGTTCAGGCCCAGCTTCTGCATGGCGGCAACCAGCGCATCCACCTCCGCCGCCGTGTATGGATGGGCCAGCAGGGCGCGTCGCGGCCCGGCATGAAGCAGCGGCGATAGCGGCGGCGGGGGCGGCAGCTTCGCCAGCGCGGCGGCTTTTCCGTCAACGTCCACGCCTCTTGCTTTTGCCGCTGCAATCATGTCCTCGATGTTAGGCCAGAAAAGGCTGATCCCGATGTTGCTCAAGCTTGTGTCCACCGCCTGACTTTCGGAAGGCACGATAAGCTGCATCTGGATAATCATCCGCAGGCTGACATCATGGGTCAAATCGGGTTCAGGCGATGCGCTCTCTGTCGTAAGAGCGCCGCTGTGCAGCTTTTCCTCGTAAGCCTCGGCCTGCTGCCGCATCCATACCTGCTGCGCGGGCGAAAGATTCACGAAAGGATAGGAAATGCTTATCATAGATGGGAGATTGTTCATAATCTCATCATTCGGAATCGCTGCGATCTCTTCCGGCGTCAATCCCAGCGGATCACCGTAGGCTTTCAGCGTGCGGACATCCGCCGCGTGGCGTTCCAGCAGTGAAAGGGCCAGCTTTCTTCTCATCGTGCTTTCAGAGCCGTTTGCTTGGTCTTCCCAGTCAATTAGGCGCTTGCGCCGTACTCCAACCCCGACTATGTCGTCGGTCAGCACAAATGCAGGGCCGACTTTACGGAACGCACCGGTGACGCACACGCAGACGGCCCGGAGCAGGTCGCCGGCAGGCACCGCAGGCATCGGACCGCTGAAAGTCAGCGTCTTTGCGGCGTAATGCGGATCGGCGTATAGCTCCAAGCTGCTTAACTGCCCGATGCGCGTCACCAAGTCGCCGACTGTTCTCAGGCCCGCAATCGGCACGGAGACGGCCAGCGCCTTGCTGTCCCAATCTAAATCCGACGGCTTCAGCGTGTTCGGGACTTCCGCCCGCAGGGAAACCGTGTGCTGGGCCGAGAGCGGCAGGGCTTTCGGACGGTAGGTGTGCAGACGGCTTGCGGCATCGGGCCGGCCATTGCTGCTGGAAAAGAGTGTCGTGCCCGACTTGTTGTGCAGTTGCATACGGGCGGTTTGGGCGAGTCGTATTCGGGTCCCGTCAATTTGAGCCGTGTCGTCGCGCACATCCGTCCGCTTCTCCGGCGGCACATCGGCAAGCGCCGGGTCTTCCGAGCCGACAAACAACTGCCGCCCGGTGAACAGCGCATGAAAGAGGCCGCGCTGGGTGTCGTCGGTCAAGTCACTCAGCCCTAAGCCATGCTCGGACGTAAGCGCCGCCCACTGCGAGTCGGAAAGGCTGGCGGCCAGCAGAGAAAGCGCCGCCGTGGCACTCATATCGGAAGCAATGTCCGGCGGGCCAGGCGACGGGTTCAGCAGGACCATTGACGAAGGCGCAGCGGCCACGACATCGCCGAAGTTGACGGTGATGTGGTTAAACGCCCGCATGATGTCGCTGAGTGAGGCTCCGGGCGCCGGCACATCAGCACCGTCCGGCAGCGAGACCTTCTCCGCCCCAACCGAGAGGCGCAGGCCGCTGTCCGGCGGCGGAACACCCGACAGCGCCTGTGCCAAAGTCAGCTTCGGCGGCGCAGCAGGCGGCTTAACCGGCTGCGCGGCGGCAGGCAGCGCGGCAGCAAGGAGGCAGAGAACAAAGAACGCAGGTCTCATAGATTACTTTAACGAGAGAAGCGGGGAAACGGTTCGGAACGAACAAAGATTTTAGGAACGAAGATTTTAGGCGGGATTTTCGTGGCGCGGGTCGCCGGCCCGCAGCGTCAGCAGCAGGGCGGAGACGGCAAGAACGCTGGATAGCGCGAACACACCTTTGTAGCCGCCGAGATGGTCGGCGAGCAAGCCGCCAAGCAGCGGCGCGGCGGCGCGGGGCAGGGCGGTCACGGCATTGTAAAGCGCCGTATACAGCGGGATTTCGCGGGCCGATCCGGCGTACTCCATCACAATGTTGTTACCTGCGATCCCACCCCCCGCAAGCGCGAGGGCCAGCAGGACAAAAACGCCGTAAAAGACCAGCGGGGTTCCGGCAAACAGCGCCAGAACCGACGCCGCGCCCGCACACCCGCACGACGACAAAAGCACGTTTTTGTTGCCGCCGTGGTCGCTCCACGCCCCCCACAGCAGCCCGCCGAACGCCGTCGCCAGCACCAGGGACGCCGTGTAGCCCGCCACGCTCCCCGCCCCGGCGTGCAGATGATGCTGGGCATACAGCACATAAAACGGCACGGCAAGCGACGCCGCAGTCAGCGCGATTTGGCCGTACAGAAACCGCCGAAAGCTGTGATTGGTCCGCCAGACCATTCGGCTGTCCCGCCCGTAGTGCCCCGAATGCGGGTCGCTGTCCCCCTTCGGCTCCCGCAGCGGCTCCCGGACAAAGCCGAGCGGCAGGCAGCTCACGGTCAGGACAATGAACCCGATCAGAAACCCCGCCGCGTAGCCATGCGGGAAGCCGCCCGTCGGCCCGGACAGCAGGCGCCGAATCAGACCGTCCATGCCGAAGCCCAGCACCCCCGCAACGCCCCCCGCGTAGCCGAACAAGCGTCCGCGCCACGCCGCCGGAACGCATTTCCCGATCACCACCCAGTAGGCAGGCTGGTTAATCCCCATTGCCCCGGCATGGACCGCAATCGCCCCAAAGACCGCCGCAACTAGCCAGCCCGGATGGGTATGACCCCAAAGCAGCGTCAGCGGCGCAAGCGCGAGCAAGGCAAACCTCTCCACCAGAGCAACGGCCAGCAGAAAGCCCCGCACACGCGGCAGCCGCCCGACAAACCCCACCATCAGCAGCCCCGGCAGAAACACCAGCAGGTTATACAGCGCCGGCAGGCAGCCGATCAGCGTATTGCCCGCGCCTAGATGACGCAAAAAGACTGGCAAAATCGTTGTCTGCGAAAACAGCGCCGCCCCAAGCGGCCAGCCGACAGCATCGGTCAAACACGCCGCAAAGTTCCAGCGCTTATCGGCGGGAGAAAATCCTAGTGAGGGGATGTTGTTGAGAGAAGTCAAAAAGAGTTCCGCAGAAGAATAGGTTCAGTTAAACTGCCATGCTCAACCGAGTATTTAATGGTGGATTAATTAGGTTAGACTCTGACCAAATCTGACTACTTTTCGTCCGCAGCATCAAGCCGAGCGGATCGCTTTGCTCGGCCTTACTGATCTCTTGCAAGTCAAACTGATATTTCAAGACCTTGCCTTGAATATCAGATTGCCTTCCAATTTGCTGTTGCTTTGCCTGTTGAAAGAGTGCCTGATTTTTCTGAATGTTGCTATCCGAAGGGAAAAGCCGACGCGCTTCATCAAAATAGTGCTGGGCGAGATCAGTTTCCCCATGCGCCTGAGCTTCGGCAATTGCCATGAACTCGTAGGCTTGTCCTTGAACTAGAGGCCCGCCAATTTTCATTACTGATGAACACAGAGCATTTGCTTCTGCATAGTTTCCAGTTTTAAGTGCTTCTCGTGCAAGGATCAAATACGGGAACGGATCGGAAACACCTAAATTGACAGCAGAGCGAAAATCCGAAAGTGCTGTTTGTTCATCGGCCTTAAACTTTAAACCAGCGCGACGCAAAAACGGTATGGGATCGTCTGGCATCAGTAAACATGCTTGTGAATAGTTTTCTCGTGCCTGCGTCGTGCGATGAAGAATTTCGGAAACCTCACCTAGAAGCGTAAATGCAAATCCAACTAAACCCGGATTTGAATATGGCATTGGCAAAACTCGAATTGTTTCTTCAATTTGCCGCCTCAACTTGCCGAAAGCCACACGATTGTCTGGCTCAAGCTTCTTCAAGATGTGAAGCAAAACTCCTACCGACAGGAAAAGCGCTTTGTAATTTCCACTAAAGCCTTTTATAATGGCTTCCGCAAGAAGTCTTGCCTGATCTAAATCGCCTGCCGACTGAAAATTTCCCATGAGAATAACTTTGTATTCGATACGTTCAGGATTAAGTTCGATTGCAAGGCGCAAGAAAAGTGTTGCGACAGAATGCAATCCAAGTAGTGAGTAGGCACGTCCACGGTAATAGGCAACAACATCTAGCGACAGAGTATTTTGCTCTTTACGAAGCAATGTCAGCACCGCCTCTGGCTCACAGTCGAAGTTTTGGAGAGCATTTTCCAAGTCTTGCTGATATTCGCCCAGCGTGAGTTTGCTCGGCTCGAAGACTTCTTGATTACACAGCATGTCTAGATCGCCAGAGAGGCCGCGCAGCCATTCGTTTGCTTCCCAGCCTAATTTACTAAGGGGAATGTCTAAGGCGTCCCGAAGCGCATCCGCCCGCTCCTCGTTATCTTCACAGATAGCAAACTGTAAATCAACGAGCAAGGCGACTGCCTCAAGAAATTCCGAACTGTTTGCATACTGGACAGCCATCACTATGTTCTTCGTCTACTTTCCATTGGTCCTGCGTCGCAGCGAGCGCTGCTTGATACTCTTCTAAAAGCATCCGCCGGTTGGGTGCCACGAGGCCATGACCCGGATTGTCTTTTGATATGGGTGGAATACGCAACTTTAGGTCCACATTGACCGGGGCTGATTCGTAAGTGCCTTCACCCATTGCCCATACTTTGTGCGCGTCTTTTCCTTTCGCGCCTCGTGCCCATTGAGGGTAAATCTTCGCAAGTCGTTGAGGCAGGATATTAAAATAATTCGTTCTAACACAACCTCCGACCGACAATCCTGCCTTTTCAGGTTCCAAGAAATTGCTTGGCGGTACTTCCTCCCTTCCTAAATCACGTTCTCTTGCTCCCAACATGCAACTGCTGTTTCCGGTTTCTGGTTTACCATTAAGTTCTTTCATCACCCGGTAGATGCGCGGCATAAAATAATATCCTTAATCAAGTATACCTGAATAAACTGCCTCCTCTACTCGGCGGCACAGAAAGGCTGTGTGTCCGGTGCCGACCCGCGCTAGGACGACTATGACTTCTTCCGTTCCGCGCAGATGCAGCCTCTTTTTCAGGTCGTCCGGCTCCATCGGGAACCCGCGCTTCTTGATAATGACGCGGCCGACACTGCGGGCTGAAAGCGCGTCCTGCAGCCGCTTCTTGCTGTAGGGAAATTGGTTTAAGACTTCGTAAGCATCGGCAAACGGCGTCGGCAGGAGCGTGTCGCCCAGCAGGTAGGCGATCTGTGGGTCCACCGCCGCCGCGCCGAGCTGACGGGCCAGCGTGCCGACCAGGTGCGCCCGGATGATCGCCGGGTCCGGCTCATACAAGTAGCGGGTGCCGGTCGGCGCGGCCCAGTCGCCGCGCTCGTCGGCGTCCCCGAACAGCGTGCGCGTTGCTGTTGGCGTAATGATTGTCGCCGACAGCGAGTGTCCCGATTGGGCCTGCCCCAGCCAGAGCAGCGCTTCCCGGCACTCCCCGCCCTCCGAGAGAAACTCCAGTTCGGCCCCAAACAGCCCGGCAAGCGCATGGTCAATCGCCGGAGACAGCTTGACGCCAACCGATTTCATGCTGGGCTGCGCCAGCGTGTGCAGCCAGGAAAGTGGCGGCGTGTATTCTTCCGGGTCGGACACGCGGCGGCTGTTCTGCCGCCGGGCCGGGTCAAGCCAGGCGGTCTCGGTGCCGAGCGCGGCCTCCGTGAAGTCGGCTTGGCGCACGGTGATCCGGGCGTCCAGCTCCCAAACCCGCGCGTTCTCCTCGGCAAACGCTGCCCGAACCGGGTCGCGCTCGTACAGGGTCACGCGCAGGTCCGCGCGGGCAAACGCCAGTGCGTCGCCGCCGATGCCGCCCCCTAAATCAGAAACGCTGAGAGCGCCGGATGCCTTCAGCCGCGAAGCATGGTAGCCGGCAACTCCCCGGCCCGATGCCTGCTCCAATGCTTCCCGCACAAAGTACATCCGGGACGCAAGTGGCCCGAACTTCGCTTCGCCGCGCTTTCGCAGCTCCGACTGCTCCCACGCGGCATTCGCAAGCTCCGGCGCAGCCGTTCGGCGCAGGCGCGTGAGCGCCGTCAGCGTGTCCGCCCGGTCTGTCCGCATCTTGCCCGCCTCGGCAAGCAGGGTACGGCCTGCCGAAGTCAGCAAAAATAATCCTGTCTCTAAATCCACGCAGGGGATTGTACCCGGCGCGGCGAATAGTCCGCCATGACATTCGCGCTGCCGAGTGATTGGGACGGGATTTATGCCGGCACGGGCGGCTACTTTTTCGGCACCGAGCCGAGCCAAATTGCCATGGCGGCACTGCGCTTCTTCCGGGCGTTCGGGGGCGACCCAGGCGCTGCTTCCGCGCTTGACCTCGGCAGCGGCGAAGGCCGGGACACGGCGTTCCTCGCGGGAGCCGGCCTGCATGTCACGGCCCGCGACGTATCCCCGGCTGGCCTGGAAAAGACCCGCGCCCTGCTGGCGGGGCGTGGCATCGCCCCTGAGCGCGTAGACCTCGCGCTGGCGGACATCAGCGATTTCGAGTATCCGGCGGGCGTCTATGACGTGGCGCTTGCGGCGAATGTTTACCAATTCCTGCCGCCTGCCGCCGTGCCGGGGCATTTAGAACGGCTGAAGGCGAGTGTCAAGCCGGGCGGCGTGTGCGCGGTCGGCGTGTTTAGCCCGGCGATGGCCGGGTGGGGGGCGGACACGCACCCTTACTGGACCGCAACGGCGGATGAGCTTTTAACTTACTTCCCGGAGAACGCTCGCTGGCTCCTGCTGGACCGCACCGAATACTGGACATACCGAGTTTCCGAGAAGACCCGGATGTCGTTCGCTTATGTGGTTGCTCGGAAAGGAGAGGAGTTATGACAGCGCATCACTTGTATCTAATCGCGCCCGGCGCATCGCCCGCCGAAATCCGGCAGTTTTATGCCGAGACGCTCGGCCTGCCCGAAGTGGAAAAGCCTTCAAGCCTTGCGAACACGTCCGTGCTTTGGTTTGATGCCGGGGGCATTGTCTTCCACATCGGCCACCCGCAGGCGGGAACGGTCGGCGACGGGCATACCGCACTTGCGGTCGAAGATGTCGCCGCCGCCCGCGCCCGCTTTCTTGCACTTGGCCTCGCAGTAGACGACAACGTCATTCCGATGGGCTACCCGCGCTTCTATCTACAGGACCCGTGGGGCAACCAGTTTGAGGTGCTGCCGCTGTCTTTGCCGTAAAGTCCAGCTTTTGTGGTAAAATCGGAATCAGAGGACTCGCATGTTTGGCTTGATGCTGTTGGGACTGACGGCCGTGCTGCCGGGTGGTGGGAGCCAGACCGACGCGGCGCTGGTTGCGGCGGCCCAGCGCGGCGATGTAAACGCCTTCGGCGCCCTGCACACGCGCTACTACCTGCGCTTGTACCATCTGGCGTACCTCAAAACCAACAATGCCCAGGACGCCGAAGATGTGGCGTCGGAAACCTTTGTCCGCGCCCTGGCCGGCCTCAGCCGCCTGCGCCTCAAAGATGACGCGGCTTCTTTGTACCCGTGGCTGCACCGGATCGCGATGAACCTCATTGTAGACGGACACCGGCGGCGTCCGCCCTCCGGCGTAGTTTCGCTTGACGCGCCGCTGGTTGCCGGCATTCGGACCCTGCTGGACACGGAAGAGCTTGCGTCGGGTCCGACCCCGCACGAAGTCGCCGAGCGGCATGAAGTCCAGCAGCTTGTCCGGTCGGCCATCGCCGCTCTGCCGGAAGACCAGGCCGACGTGCTGATTTACAAATACCTCGGTGATCTCAGTATCCGTGAGATCGCCCCGCTGCTGGCCCGCTCGGAAGCCGCTGCGAAGTCACTTCTGCACCGGGCGGTGGTTGGCCTGCGCCGGGAGATCGAGCGGCGGGTAGACGCGGTCGAGCGGCTGGAGCAGGATCGTTATTCCCCGCCCGCCGTTCGCGGCACGACGCCGGAGGAGACGCTGCATGTCCGACGATCTTGACTTTTCGACTTCGGAGTCGCGCCTGCGCGGCACGGTACGCCTCGCACAGTCTGCGCTCCATGCCCCGCCGCCCCCGGATAAAGCCGAAGCAAAGTCCCGCGAACTGGTTGAGCGGCTGATGCAGGACGCAGCCCTGTCGCCGAAGCTTCTGCGCGAAGCCGTCCGGGAACAGCCCCGCCGCCCCTGGTGGCGGAGGTTAAGAAAGCCATAAGAGCGGGAAGCGAGGAATTTATTCCCTCGCTCTCTCCCTGAGTAACAATTATGCCCCTTATCGCTGGAATAGTCTTCAAGCCGCTCGGAAAGATCACGCCCTGTGACCCAAATGGCCTTTCGCTTGAAATGGACGCCGCCGTCATCGCCGAAGGCGAGAATGGGCCGGAGTTTGGCTTTGTCAAAACTCCCCTGCGGGCCGCCGCCGCCGAAGACGCGCCCGGCCCGGTGCGCCGCCTCCTGCGCCATGCCACCCCCGAAGACTGGCAGCGGCGGGAGCGCGGCGAGCGGCGTCAGGCGGAAGCGTACAAAGTCTGCAAAGAAAAAATTGCGCTGCTGAAGGCCCCGATGAAGCTGATCGAAGCCGAGTGGGCCTTTGACGGTACTCAGGTCACATTCCACTTCACCGCCGAAGGCCGCGTGGATTTTCGGGAGCTTGTCCGGGAAGTCGCCGCCGTGCTGCATACGCGCGTCATTATGCACCAGGTCGGAGCGCGGGACCATGCGCGTGTCTTCCCCGGCATTGGGCCGTGTGGCCGGCCCACCTGCTGCTCCACTTTTCTGCGCGAGTTCCAGCCGGTTTCCATGAAAATGGTCAAGAACCAGAACTTGGTGCTGAACCCGGCCAAGTTTTCGGGCCTGTGCGGCAAGCTGATGTGCTGCCTGCGGTACGAGATTGACGACACGGAAGGCCGTCCCAAGATGCCGTCGCCGGGCATGGTCGTGATGACCCCGCTGGGCCGGGCTAAAGTCGAGGAAGTCAACGCCGTTCAGCAGATGCTCACGGTGCAGCTTGAATCTCAGCAGTTTGTCGAGGTCCGGGCCAAAGACATTTCCGAAGTCCCCGACTGCGTAGACCATGCCGAAGGCGGCTGCGAGGACTGCGCCGCTTCCGGGGCGCTCTCCGACTGCGCCGTTCCAACGCGCGATGTCCCGCCCGGCGCGACGCCTCTGCCCGTATTTTAACGAGTTTGCTTGTGCTTCGTGCATGACTTTGGGCAAAAATCGGGTACTCTGAACTTGATCCGATTGAAAGCCATTGAGCGCACCAAAGGACACCGTGTTATGACCCTGCTGCCGACCACGCTTCCCGCCTCGCCTGCCGAGCGCCGCCGGCTGCTCGCCCGCGCCCGGCGCTTGACCCAGCGTGCCTTGACGCTGGCCGGGGCCGGCAAGCTGGCCGAAGCCATCCAGTGTCAGGACGAAGTGACGGCGATCCGGCCCGAAGACGCCACCGCCTTCTTCCGCCTCGGCCTGCTGTGCCGCGAAGCCCGCCGCACCGAACAGGCCGTCGAGGCGCTGCGCCGCTCCACCCATCTCAGCCCCGGCGACCGTGACCCGCGCGAAGCCCTCACCGAAACCCTAGTCGAAGCCAGCCGCTACGAGGAAGCGGTCACCGAGGCCCGCGCTCTGCTGAAGATTGTTCCGAAGAGCTTGTTTGCCCGCGACGCGCTTTCCATCTCTTACTTGCAGCTCGGCAAGCTCGACAAAGCTTTGCAGGTCACCGGCGAGATGGTCTGGCTCGATCCCCTAAATCCCGGCCACCATTTCCGGCGCGGGCTGCTGTTTCAGCAGAAAAGCAACCTCACGGCCGCAGTCGGCGAATACAGCCGCGCCCTCGATATGTCTCACCCGGAAAGTGAAACCTACACCGACGCCGAAGAAGCTCTGGAAATGCTCGACGACGACCAAACCCGCCAGATTTTGCTGCTGGCGTCCGAAGACTGGTTCTTTCTCCTGAAGCTGCGCCGCGACCTCGCCGAAGCCGTCACCGAGCGCGGCTTCTGCCTCAGCGAAGGCGGGTTGGCCCGGCTCCACCACCTGATCCCGCACGAGTTCCCCGACTGGATCGGCGACCGTCCCGCCCCGATTTCCTGGGGCGCACGGGGCCGCTACCATTAAGACGGATTCGTTGAGCTTGGTCTCCAAAGACCGAACGCTGATCATCGGTGTCCTGAACATCACGCCGGACTCCTTCTCCGACGGCGGCCTTCACTGCGATCCCGCCGCCGCGCTGAAGCAGGCGCACCAGATGGCCGAGGGCGGCGTCCATATCTTTGACATCGGCGGCGAAAGCACACGTCCGGCCACCTTCGCCGACCAGTCCCCACTGCCCGCCGCCGAAGAGCTTGCCCGCATTCTTCCTGTCATCACCCGCCTCACATCCGAGCTGCCGCAAATCCCTATCTCCGTTGACACCTACAAAGCTGAAGTCGCCCGTGCTGCCCTGGGTGCCGGGGCATCAATCATCAACGACATCAGCGGTCTGGCCTTTGATCCACAGATGGCCCCACTTGCCGCCGAGCGCGGCGTTCCCGTCATTCTCATGCACCTTCTCGGCAGCCCCCGCGACATTCCCCAGCAGCCTGTCTACACCGATGTCGTCGCCGACATCAAAGCGTTCTTTGACCGCCAGATTGCCTACGCCCTCTCCTGCGGTATGCGGCGCGAACAGATCTGGCTTGACCCTGGCCTCGGCTTCGGCAAGACTGCCCAGCACAACCTCGAAATCCTACGCCGCCTTTCCGAGTTCCAGTCTTACGACCTGCCCCTTGTCGTCGGCGCTTCCCGGAAGCGCTTCCTCGGCTCCATTCTCGGCACTGATGACCCCAACGACCGCAAGGAAGGCACCGCCGCCACCGTTGCCCTGTCTATTGCCGCCGGAGCCGCCGCCGTCCGCGTCCACGATGTCCGCGAAATGGCCCGCGTCGCCAAAGTCAGCGACGCCATCGTGCGCGGGTGGTCCTAATCAGGTACAATGAGCAGGAAGGCAGACAAGGAGGTGAAACATGGCGACATGGAAGGAACTGAGCGAAGACAGCCTTTTAGCCGCCGAGGCACTTTTGCAGGAAGGGCGATACCGAAGCTGTATCAGTCGTGCCTACTATGCTGCTTATTGCGCGGCGACGCAGGAGATCGTTCAAAAGCTCACCACTTTTTCTCACGGACGTAACAATCCATCACATGAGTTATTACCGTCTTACATCCAAAACAACCTGACGATCTCGCGGGCAAAAAAAGACGTCGTCAGCACACTGACCAGCTTGCTGCGCCTTTACCGAGAAGATGCTGATTATCGTCCGCACCTCGCCGTTGACAAGATTACCGCGCAGGAGTGTGTTCGTGCTGCTGTAGAAGTTCAGCAGGAACTCTGGGGAACCTAAAGATGGACGATACAACCACAACTGAGACAACACAGAAAATCATTGAGGCCGTTCGTAAGCACCTCAGCAGCCGGCACCCCGGCGGCGCAGTTTTAGAGGTCGTGCCGGAGGGCATCCGCCAAGACCGTGAATGGTGGTACGTTCCGGTTCGCCCCAGCATCCGCCCACCCAAACGCTTTGAATACTATGAAGCCCTTGCAGAAGTCGAGAATGAGGTGCAGAAATCGGATCATCTAACCGTGCTGCTTGTGCCGTCCATTCCTAAATCCGAAGCCTCAGCCAATTGATGTACATGTTCAACGCCCGGACTCAAATCTGCTATGACTTATCAAATCGGCGACAAAGTTCAAGTGATGACGGTCCCACCGTATCTCTATCGTGATAACCCTGTGGACAGAGAGACGGCGGCGTTCTTTGAGCTATGCCTCCGCAAAGTCTTCCGCGTCGAGGACTTTGATGAAAATGAGCAGTTGGAGCTTTGGACGACCGAGAAAGGCAACCGCCGAAAATCATCTCGCGGCCTGAACACGCACACAATCTGGATTGAGCCGGAGTTCGTCGAGCCGTCCCCGAAACAGCAGCGTTAGCCTAAACCGTCCGCACCACAATGTTTCGCTCTGCGAGATACGCCTTGATCTCGCCAATCGTGTGCGTGCCGTAGTGGACAATGCTGGACACTAAAGCCGCCTGGGCGCCGCCGTCCGTGACGGCCTCGTAAATATGCGCGAGGCTGCCTGCGCCGCCGCTGGCGATGACCGGGATGCCGACTCTCTCCGTGACGGCGCGGGTGAGCGCAATATCGTAGCCGGCCTGCGTGCCGTCGGCGTCCATTGACGTCAGCATGATCTCGCCCGCGCCCCGGTCCTCCATCTCCCGCACCCAGTCCAGCGCGTCAATTCCTGTCGGCGTTCTGCCGCCGTGGATATGGACTTCCCAGCCTGAGTATGTTTTTCCCGTCTTCTTCGGGTCCACGGCCACGACAACGCACTGCGCTCCGAAGTCTTTGGCGCATTCGGTGGTCAGTTCGGGCGTCGTCACCGCCGCCGTGTTAATGCTTGCTTTGTCCGCGCCGGTCTTCAAGATGCGCCGGAAATCGTCAATCGTCTTGATGCCGCCGCCGACGCAGAACGGGATGAACACTTCTTCGGCAACCCGCCGGGCATAGTCGAACATCAAATCGCGCTTCTCGTGCGAGGCCGTGATGTCGAGAAAGACAAGCTCATCGGCGCCCTGCGCGTCGTACAGCGCGGCCCGCTCCACTGGGTCGCCGGCATCGCGCAGGTTTTGGAAGTTCGTGCCTTTGACGACCCGCCCGTTCTGGACATCGAGGCAGGGGATAATTCGGGTAGCAAGCATAGAAGAGAGTGTACCCTGCCGGCGCGTTTCTCACAGGTGCTTCCTTGACAAACCGGCATTTATTTTGTATCATTAAGGAACGTCCTGCCTAAGCTGCTTCTATGAAATTTCCGCTCGCCTTCTTCCTGTTCGTTTTCCTCCTGCGTTTGCCCTTGCCGCTGTACGCCCAGGCTTCCGCGCCGCTGATCCTGAAGGTCGGCGGGGCGGGAGCCTTTAAGCTGCCGGACAAGAATACGACCGACCCGAACTCGCGGGCGAACCGGGCGATTGTCGAAGCGTTCGAGAAGCTGCACCCCGACATTCGGCTCGAGAGCGCCCAGGGACTGCAAATCGGCGGGCCGGGCGCGGAGTCCAATCTGCTGCTGGCGTTTGCGGGCGGCACGGCCCCGGATGTCGTGTATGTCAACTTCCGGTCGTCGGCTTCCTATATCCAGCAGGGGTTTCTTATCCCGCTCGACGATTATCTCAAAAACGACCCCGCCGTGCTGGCCTATATTCAGCCGACCCTGCTGCCGATCCTCAAAGATGCCGGCCACGGCCATATCTACTCCCTGCCGTTCCTCGCCGCCGTGCAGGCGCTCTACTACCGAAAAGACATGTTCCAAGCGGCAGGGCTTGACCCCAACAAGCCGCCCCGGAACTGGGACGAGTTCTACCAAGACGCCCAGGCGCTGACCGACCAGCCGAAAGGGGTCTGGGGCTTTGAGTTCGGCACCGACTCCGATGCGTCCGCCTACTGGTGGATTAACTTCTTGTGGCAGGCCGGCGGCGAAGTGATCCGGCGCGGCCCAAATGGGCAGTGGCACGCCGCGTTCAACACCCCCGCCGGCGTCACGGCCTTGAAGTTCTACGGCAAGCTCCTTTCCGCGCCCTGGATCGGCAGGGACGGCAAGCGCTACGTCGGGGTCGCAACCCATTCTTCAACGCTTGGGCAGGACCGGGCGACCTCCAAAGTCGCCATGTGGTTCCAGTACCAGAGCAACGTGATCGCAAACCAGGCCGACGCCACTCAAATCAGCCCCAGCGTGGTCGGCATCGCGCCCATGCCCAAAGGCCCGACCGGGATCACGGCGAACGAAGCGAATGCTTACATGTGGGGCATCTCGTCTCAGATCAAAGACCCGCGTGTCCGGGCCGCCGCCTGGCAGTTTGCCGCATTCATGGCAAGCGACGCCGCCGACCGCATCCGCACGAAAGCCTATGTGGAAGCCGGCCTCGGCAACACGGTCAACCCGGTCGCGCTCCAAAAGTATGGCTACGCGGATTACACGTCGCCGCAGTCCAAAGTCTGGCTGCAAACCAACAAAACGCTCTTCCAAAACGGCCACCCGGAGCCTTACGGCGAGAACATGAGCCAGATTTATAACCTGCTCGGCGTCCCGCTCGGCGAGATCAAGCAGTACCCGAACGCCGATCCAAAGGTGCTTTTAGACCGGGCGGCGGCGTCGGTGGATGCCAAGCTCACCGGCTATGTGCCGCCGGAAATCCAGCGGCAGCGGCGGGCCGGGGCATGGAGCATTTTCGGCCTGCTGCTGGCCGGGCTGGCTGTGTATGCCTATTGGCAGGCCGCGCTCTGGGCAGGCCGGCGCAAAGCGTCGCGCCTCAGCCGCGTTTATTCGTCCCGGCCCGCCGGCCTCGGCCTCAGCGTCCATGCACTCATCTGGATGTTCATGCTGCCGGCTGTTCTCACAATTCTGGTCTGGCGCTACTACCCGCTGGGGCGCGGCCTCGTGATGGCCTTCCAGAACTACCACATTCTGGGCGGAGCCAGCTATGTGGGCTTGGACAACTTTATTGAGCTGTTTACGGCGGAGACGTTCTGGAAATCAACGCTGAACTCTTTTCTTTACACGGCGATTAGCCTGACACTCGGCTTCTTTCTGCCGCTTTCAGTCGCCGTCGGCCTCACCGAAGTGCCGCGTGGAAAAGTGTTCTTCCGAACCCTCTATTACTTGCCGGCGATCACGGCCTCCATGGCGATCACGTTCATGTGGAAGTGGTTTGAGGACGGAACGCCCGCCGGCCTCTTTAACTCGCTGCTGCTTTCGGGCGCGAGCTTGTTCCATCTGCACCCGGACCCGGTGAACTGGCTTGGGAACCCCAAAATTGCCCTCGTCTCGGTGATTTTGCCCAGCGTCTGGGCCAGCGCCGGGCCGGGGAGCCTGATTTATCAGGCTGCCCTGCGCTCGATCCCGGAAGAAATGTACGAAGCTGCCGATCTCGACGGGGCCGGGGTCTGGACCAAGTTTTGGCGCGTGACGCTGCCGACCCTGAAACCCCTAATACTCATCAATCTAGTCGGGGCGGTGATTGGAACCTTTCAAGCGACCGACAACATTCTGGTGATGACCGCCGGCGGGCCGCTGTATTCGACCCAGACGCTTGGCCTGGAAATCTGGTACAACGCTTTCTTGTTCTTGAAGTTCGGCTACGCGACTGCGGCGGCCTGGGTGATGGGGGCGCTTTTAGTCGGGTTCACTATCTACCAGCTTCGGGTAATGAAAGATTTGCGTTACTCGGCGGCGCGGTAGCGCAACAACAGGAAACGCGGCAAAAAGACAGCAAATTCATAAGGAATTACTATGCACGGTTGGCATGGTTTGTGCTAGTTGGTAGTGCATCAAGTGTGATTGCACCCGCAACAGGGCGCCGGCCAAAAAGCACTAGGAAGCACGAATACAGGGATGCTCAAGAGTTCAAGCGATGACGCACAACCGATAGAACAAAAAGACGCACAACCGGCAGAACAAGCAGCACCGGCAGAACAAGCAGCGCCGGCAGAACAAGCAGCACCGGCAGAACAAGCAGCACCGGCAGAACAAGCAGCGCCGGCAGAACAAGCAGTCCCGGCAGGCGCGATCAATCTCTGGGGCAAACGCGCCTTTGTGTTTGACCTCTATGGCGGCTTTTCCATGCTCCGCGAGCAGATGGTTCGCGAGATGGGGCAGGAGTTCACGGCGGATATCTTGTACCGCGCCGGGACCGCCGGGGCGTCCGTGCTGATGGGGCATCTCGCCGAGGAAAGCCAGACTGAAAACAGCCTTCAAAGGCTGGAAGCGGCGCTGGCCCAGCTTTCCGGCTCCGGCTATGGGGTCTTTCAGCGCGATGCGCGGCAGGAACGTCCCGGCGAAATCAAAATCCGCGTTGAAAACAGCGCGGAAGGAACACTGCTGCGCGGGCGGCTCGGACGCACTGGAGGGGCCTGCGATTACCTGCGCGGCCTCCTGCGCGGCATCGCCGAGGCTCTGCCGCCGGACAGCCGCTTTCCCGGCGGGACGCTCGACTGCGTTGAGACAAGCTGCCTTGCCAACGACGACTCCGCCTGCCGCTTCCTGATCGCCTCGCCCGACCATCTCGCCCGGCACGGCTACCGGCAGGGGGATCTTTCGCACTCTTCCGTGCGCGAGACCCTGCTCCGGCTGAACCGGCAATTAGAAGACGTTCTGGAAGCGGCGAAGCGCGACACGCTGACCGGGCTGTTTAACCGCGCCCACTTTGAGTCGGTTCTGCGGAACCGCATCGAGCAGTCCAAGCGCCGCACCGATACGCTGTCGGTGGCGATGATTGATTTAGATGGCTTCAAGGAAGTCAACGACGGCATGGGACACGCCATGGGCGACCTCGCGCTCCGCCAGGTGGGCCGTCTGCTCGGCGCACAAGCGCGGGATACCGACATTGCCGCCCGGTATGGCGGCGACGAGTTTGCCTGGCTGATGCCCGGAACCTCGGTGGAAGCCGCTGTTGCCGTCGCCGACCGCATCCGCCGCCTGGTCCGGGACATGAGCCGGGACCTCAACCTGCCGATCTCGCTGTCCGTTGGGATTGCGTCCTGCCCGGAAGATGCCGCAAGCCTTGCCGACTTGATTGACTTCGCCGATACCGCCATGTACCAGGCGAAAGGCGCCGGCGGCAACCAGGTCCGCCGCTACGCCGCGTCGGAAGATGACCGCAGCGCCCGCCCGGCCCGGCCCCGCCTTGCTGCGGGGCAGCCCGACCTGCCGGAGCCGGGCGAAAACCCGGCGGAGGACTTACCCTAGCGTAATTCAGACGACTAACTTGCCAGCAGACGCCGGGCAACTGCGACATCTTCGGGTTTGTCCACGTCTGTGCCGATCTCGGCATACGCCGAGCAAATCCCGGCGGCGCGGCCACCCAGAACGCGGCTGACGGCGGCTTCCAGCGCCGCCACCGAAAGCAGGCCCGGCGCGATAAGCTGCGCTCCCAGCAGCCGCAGAAGCAGACCGAAGCCGAGCAGGCGAGCCACTTGGACCGGCGACTTTCGGGACGCATACGCTTTTGAGATTTCTTCCTGCCGGGTCCGCAGAAACGCCGGCTGGACCAGCATCAGATTCCCCAGCGTAAACCGTCCTTCCGAGAGCCGAACCGCCGTCCGCTTCATTACCGGGTATTTCCGAAGGCACAGCGAAAGCGGCACATACGAGCAGCACAGCGCCGCCCCGGTTGCCGCCGCCCGCGAGAGAAAATCTTCCACGGCGTCCGCCGTGAGAAACGGGATGTCCGACGTGCTGACAAGAACGCGCTCAACTTCACCCGCCGCGTCAAGCCCGGCCAGCAGGTTTTCAAGCAGTGTTTCCCGCCCGGCAATCTGCGTGTAGCGGCGGCTTTGCGGGACATTGCCGACAACAAAAACCTGCCCGGCCGACGGCGCTTCGGACAGCGCGGAGACCACATAATCCAGCATCGTCCGCGCCCCGATCGGCGTCAGCGCCCGGTTCTCGGTTCCCGTCGCCGCCGCCATTTCTTGGCTGTTCCGCCCGCCCGCGAGTACCACCACCGTTGTCCCTGCCGCATTCGTTGTCATTTGCTGCTTTCTGTGCCGATCGTTTCCGTCACCCAAATTTTCCCGATGCCCGCCGCCCGCACCGATGCCGCCGCCGCTTCCGCCGCACTTCGAGTCGAGGTCCGCAGGAACAGGGCCGCGCCGCTGCCGCAAAGCAGCGGGGTGAACGCGCCGCCTTCGGCTGCCAAAGACAGCAGTGCATAAGCCGTCGCCACTTCCGGGTACGCGGGCAGGATGACCGCCTCGAAGTCGTTCGAGACGATCCCCTCGCCGCCCAGCCGGCGCTCGGTCGCTGTGCCGGCCCGCCGGCCCGGCATGACATCCAGCGCGGCATAAGCCGCCGCCGTCGAAACCCCGGCGCTCGGCTTGACAACAATCAACGGCCACGGCGCAGCCGGCGGCAGCGGCGTAATCCGCTCGCCGAGACCTTCCGCCAGCGCCGTCCCGCCGGTCAGAAAGAACGGCACATCGGCCCCCAGGGCCGCGCCGATCTCGGACAGCCGCACCGTGGACAAAGCTAAACCAAATAACGAATTGACTGCCAGCAGCGTCGCGGCGGCGTCGCTGCTGCCCCCGCCAAGACCAGCCTGCGACGGGATGCGCTTGTGCAGGCTGATTGCAAGGCCGCGTTGACTGCCGCCCGAAATGCCCCGTGCCGCCGCGATCTTTTGGAGCCGCACCGCCGCTTGGTGGACTAGGTTGCTTGCGTCCGCCGGGACGCCGTCCGCCTCTTCGCCGGTGACGGCGAGGGAGACACCTGGCGCGTCTGCAAGCGCGGCCGTCACCGTATCGTGCAGCCTGAGCGTCTGCATTACCGAGCGGATGTCATGGTAGCCATCGGGCCGGCGCGGGCCAACATCCAGCGTCAGATTAATTTTCGCGTGCGCGTGCCGCGTTTCTGCGTTCATTGTTTCTGAGTTCACTGGCGTGCCGACGCCGAAAGCGTTTGCGTCAGAGACGCCGCAAAATCCTTCGCGGTCGCCTCGTGGAAGCGCGGCAGGCGGGAAAGCGCGGCGCCAAGCGCCGCCGACCCGTATTTGTCGTCAAACGTCAGCGCCTGGCCGATCAAATACCGCATTCCGGGTTCATCCTTCCGGGCCAGCCACTTCGGGTTCGGGCCGATTTTCTTGTACAGCGCCAGCGGCGGGGCAATCAGCAGCCGGTTGAAGTTGGGAGCGCCGCTGAAGTCGCCCCAGAGCGCGGAGACTTCGGCGGGGCCATTCGGCTCACGAATCAGCCAGCGCACCAAAAGCCGCTCGCCGAGGTAGCCGTTTGCCCAGTATTCCGGGGCCTCGTAGCCGCCGACCGCCGGCAGCGCGAGATGCGAATACTCATGCACCACTTCGCGCAGCCATTCAATCGAAGAGCGCGGCGTTTCCAAATTGTACAAGTAGAGATTGGAGCGCCACTGCTCGCCGCCGGTCGGGCCGCCCGTGCAAAGCCAGACATCAAACGGTTCTGCGCCGTTTGCCGCTTGGCGCCCTGTCTTTTGAACCAGCGTGCGATGGCTCAAAGCCAGAAGCCGGGCGATCCGGTTCGCCAAGGACGCATCGGCGCTGCTTGTGTAATGCACGGCGCAAAGTAAGAAGTCGGACTGGCTGAACACCCCCGTACTGGGGGTATAAAGATAGGAGACTTTGGCGAACTTCCCGCCGTGCTGCGGCTCGGCCGCCTCGGTCGGCAGGAACGCCTTGGGAACCACGAGGACGCCGAGACCGTAAGGCAAAGGAGCCGCGTCCACCGGCAGGTCCGGCAGCCAGTGCGGGTCGAGGTGCGGCGGCAGTCCCGCGCTGACCGCGTCTTCCAAAGCCTGCACGGCCACTTTTGAGTCTGGCTCGGCCCGATGCGCCGCAACCAGCCGCCCTAAGTCCGGTGCGGCGCAGGCGCTTCGAGACAAAAACAGACACAAGAACACGCAGACGAACAAACGAGCCATAGCGCCATTATAACACAAAATACTGCTTGGAAACTTTTGTTTAGGGAGGCAGCCACGATTATGAGACAACTTTCTATTCCGCTTGCGCTGACCGGCCTGAGCCTGTGCCTCAGCCACGCGGCCCTTGCCGATGACCCGATCTCCATCCAGACCGTTTCCCCGCCGCCGGTGCTGTCCGCGCAGGATCGCACTCAAATGGCGGACGAGATCAAGCAGGGACAGGACGCCGTCGCCGAGATCGCAAAATCCGGCAGGATTGTCAAAGACCAGGACCAAAACGACCGGGTGGACCGGATCGGCCAGCGGCTTGCCGTCGTTGCCGACAGCGTGCAGATCCCGCAGGGCTACGGCAACGACCGCGTGTACCCGTTCACCTGGCATTTCCACATCATTGAAGACAAATCCGTCAATGCCTTTTCGCTTCCCGGCGGCCAGGTTTACATCAATTCGGGCCTGCTGAAAGTCGTCCGCTCCGACGACGAGCTGGCTGGGGTTCTCGGCCACGAGATGACTCACAGCGCCCACCACCACATTCAGGCCCTCTCCCATGAGCAAAGCAAAATGTCCAGCACGATGGCCGCCGGCCTGCTTGCCGCCATTCTCGCCCATGTCCCCCCCAAAGCCATCGGCGATCTTGCTTCCGGGGCGGAGTATGCACAGCTCAGCCTGATGAACACGAAATACAGCATTCCGGCGGAAAGCGACGCCGACCACGGCGGCACGATTATGATGGCAAAGGCCGGCTTTAATCCCGTCGGGATGCTCACGTTTATGGAGCGGCTGGGCGACTTCGAGAACGCCAGCCCGAAGTTCGATGCGGGTATCTTTCAGAACCACCCGGAAGCTGCCGACCGGGTCGCCGCCATCAGCGCCGAGCTTGCCGAGATGCACGTTCCCATCACGCCGAGCGCCATCCGCAAAGTCACCGCCGCGCCGCACGCGGTCGCTCGTCAAGACCCCGCCGGCGGGATTGACATTGAGTTCAACCATCACATCCTGCCGACTCTGTCCGACCCGGACGGCGACCGCGTTCCGAAGATTGTCAACAAGTTTAACTCGTCCCTTGACACCGGCCTTCAGCTTTATCAAGTCGAAGCGAGCGGTCCCCAGGTTCTGCTGTCCGACCGACCGCTGATCACAATTTCCCAGGCCGACCTTGCCCTGCATCCCGGCCAAACAGCCGCAACTTTAGCCCAGGCCGCCTCCGACGCCCTCCGCAGCGGAATTTACGCCCAGGCGTTCACAAGCAACAAATTGTAAATTATTTTTGTAAATTATTTCTGCAAAACGCTTGACAAACCGAAAACCGGCGGGTACTATTGCCCCCGTTACCGAATTAGCCCGCCCAATAAATCGAAAGGAGCAGCCGAGGATAATGTTTGCCATTTACACAGTCGAAACCACGAAAAACGCCGAGCGCCTTCAGTCCAACCATGCAGGTTGCCGACTGCCATTTGCCGGCTCTGACTACTCGCCGGCTGCTCCCTTTGACGGAGGCTGCGTCTCTTAACCCTCACTGTATTCCTGTGAGCGAAAGACGCTCCCCGCAAAGGCCATCCAGCCGTGCGAGGAGCGTCTTTTTTTGTTCCGTATCGAGGAGGATACAGCAATGACACAGGACATCGAGTTATTTGACAAAGCAGCCGAAGGAAAAGAGCAGGACACCACCGCGCCGCCGCTATGCCTTGTGCATTACTTCGGAGCGACCGGACAAGGACCGCCGCCTCAAAGCATCGGCCGCATCGCCGAGCGAGACGGCAACTTGCTCATCCTAGAGTTCGCTCCGCCGCCGAAGGCAGCGAAAGCAAGAGGGCAGGGGAAACGCATCATTGCGAAAGTGTACGACACACTCTTTTTGCTATTATTGCTAGCCAGCCTCATCGCCTGCATTGCCGCGTTTCGGTTTTAGGAGAATACATCGTAGAAAAGACGTTCGGGCCGTAGTCATTGGGTTATCTGGTTCGACTCCAGGCCCGCATCAGGAGAGCGCCAAAGTCCGCTTTGGCGTAGGGTCTACTCCCAGGGCGCTTTTTGCCTGAACGCCTTTTCTCGAATGGACAAGAATTGTGGGGAGCGTAGCTCAGTGGCTAGAGCGCGATCCGTTTCCGCTCTTTGCCTGTACGAAAACCAGAAATGGAAATGTGCGGGCCGCTGGACAACGGTTATCATTATCACTGACGAGGACGGGGGTTCGAATCCTCCCGCTTTCCACTAAAACTCAATAAAGATGTACGATGGGAACCGTAGCTCACGGAGAGCGCAAAACTTCCGTTTCCGTTTTTGCCTGCACAAAACGATTGATGCGGGCCGTTGGACAACGGTTATCTTCTTCCAAAAGATGCGGTGGACGTTCGACTCGTCCCGGTTCCCGCCAAAACAAAAGTCAGTCAAAGTCAGCTTCGGTCCGGGCCGGCGTGCCTGGGTTATCCTTTTAAGATTAACCCCCAGACGCATATTTTGCCTGGGCCATCTCAATCCGCAGATGGGGGCATAGCTCAGTAGGTAGAGCAGATCCGTCGCCGCAATCTCGCCCGTGTCCGGGCCGTCAGGCGAAGGTTATCAGGTCCCAGTTCGAATCCGGTTGACCCCATGAAAAGCGAGGGAAGTGCGTGGGAGTAAACTCCTACGCTGTGGGGCGAAGCGCCTAGTCTCCACCTGCGTGGAGAGAGAATAGGACGATAATTATCGTTCTGTTCCTTGCCCGCGAAGGCGGTCACTAGGCGTCTGCGCCCCACAGCGTAGGAGTTCACTCCCGCGCTATCCCGCCGATACTGCAAGTTTGGGCCGGCGGCATTGCGTTATCTAGTTAAGAGTCCTAAAGTAGCACAGCGGAGGCGACTCCGTGCGCGAGCCTCGCAATTCTCGCCGAGAAGCGCAGGCGTGTCCACTGCCAAGCTTCGCTTGGTACAGGACGACAGCAGAGCCAACATTTGCCTGAACGATGACCTATAAACAACTTAATGGAGAGCGTAGCTCAGTTTACAGAGCGCCTAGTTTGCCGCAAGGCAGTTGTCCTCGCCGTACCTTGCCCGGAAACGGGCCGAAGGATGAGGGTTATCGCCAATTAGGAGGTCACAGGTGCAAGTCCTGCCGCTCTTCAAACAAATGTGACACGGACGGGCCGCAGCGAGTGAGTTACCACTGTGAATGGATCCCGCGCAATGCGGGATATCCCCACTCGCGTTTTTTTGCCTGTCCGGCACTTGCCTCACTCCAAAAACTGAGAGGGGCCGAAAGGAAACGAAATGAACTATCTGAAGACAGTGATGAACAAGAAGCAGACGCCGCAGAGCCAGCCGATCCCCGGCTCGGCGATGGTTAAGAACAGCGCCGGCGGGTACACGTTCGCCGTAGACGACTGGACCCGGCTGGCACGGTTCCTCGTGCTGGGCAGCGAGGGCGGCTCGTTCTATGCCGCAGAGAAAACGCTGTCGCTGGACAATGCCGAGGCGGTCAAGCGGTGCATCGCGGCGGACGGCCCGCGCGTCGTGCGGGAGATTGTCGCCGTGTCCGATGCGGGACGAGCGCCGAAGAACGACCCGGCCCTGTTCGCCCTCGCCATGTGCGCGGCGTTCGGGAACGAAGACACGCGCCGGAACGCACTGGCAGCGCTGCTGACCGTCGCCCGGATCGGAACCCATTTGTTCCACTTCGCTGAGTATGTGGACGGGATGCGCGGGTGGGGGCGCGGGCTGCGCCAGGCCGTGGGGAACTGGTATGCCCAGATGCCCGCCGATAAGCTGGCCTACCAGGCGGTCAAGTACGGCCAGCGGGACGGCTGGAGCCACCGGGACCTCCTGCGCCTGTCCCACCCGAAGCCGGAAACGGAGCAGCATTTCGCGCTCTACCACTGGCTGACCAAAGGCTGGGAGTCGGTCGGTGACGCGCCGCACCCGGACGCTGCCCTGCGGCTGGTTTGGGCGGCGGAGCGGGCGAAAACGGCAGGGTCGGCGGCAGAGGTCGCCGCGCTGATTCGTGACTACCGCCTGCCGCGCGAAGCGGTTCCGACCGAGCGGCTCAAGGAGCCGTCGGTCTGGGAGGCGCTGCTGGAAGAAATGCCGATGACGGCGCTTATCCGCAACCTGGCGACGCTGACGCGGGTTGGGCTGGTTGCGCCGGGCAGCGAAGCCGCCCAGAAAGTGGTGGCGGAACTCACGAACCACAACCGGCTTCGGAAGGCGCGGGTGCATCCGATTGCCGTGCTGTCGGCGCTGAAAACCTACGCGCAGGGGCATGGGGAGCGCGGCGGAAGCACCTGGACCCCGGTGCCGTCTGTTGTGGACGCGCTGGACGCCGCGTTCTATGCGTCCTTCGAGAACATCAAGCCGACCGGCAAGCGCTGGCTGCTGGCACTCGACGTTTCGGGGTCTATGACCCTAAGCCAGATTGCCGGCATTCCGGGCCTAACTCCGCGCGTCGCCAGCGCGGCGATGGCCTTGATCACGGCAGGGACCGAGGCGCAGCACCAGTTCATGGCCTTCTCGACGACGTTCATGCCGCTGCCGATCTCGCCGCGTCAGCGGCTGGACGACGTGCTGAAGAAGGTTGACAACCTGCCGTTTGCCGGCACTGACTGCGCCCTGCCGATGGTCTGGGCCTTGAAGAACAAGGTCAAGACGGACATCTTCGTCGTCTACACCGACTCGGAGACGTGGGCCGGAAGCATTCAGCCGGTGCAGGCCCTGCGGCGGTACCGGGACGAGATGGGCATTCCCGCGAAGCTCATCGTCTGCGGCATGGTGTCGAATGCGTTTACGATTGCCGATCCCGACGATGCCGGAATGCTCGATGTAATCGGCTTCAGCACGGCAACGCCCGCGCTGATGAGCGACTTCGCCGTCGCTTAACGCAAACAAGCACCAACATGAAAGAGCGGCAGCCTCTCTAGGAAAGGCTGCCGCTCTTTTTCATTCCTATCACTCAACTACCACCCGCGAGTTGCCATCAGCTCTTCTCTCGGCAGGGTGCTGATGTCAATGCCGACCATCGGCTCGCCGATGTCGCTGGAGACTTCGGCCAAAATCTCCGGGTTGTCGTAGTGGGTGTTCGCATCCACAATCGCCTTTGCCCGGCGCTTCGGATCGCCCGACTTGAAGATGCCGGAGCCGACGAATACCGTTTCCGCTCCAATCTGGCGCATGAGGGCGGCGTCCGCGGGGGTGGCAATGCCGCCGGCGCTGAAGTTCGGCACGGGCAGCTTGCCGGTGCGATGCACTTCCAGCACTAAATCATACGGCGCTCCCAGGTTCTTCGCTTCCGTCATCAGCTCTTCGAGCGGCAGGACCTGAATGCGGCGGATGTCGCGTAGCAGGGTCCGCATGTGGCGCACGGCCTCAACGACGTTGCCCGACCCGGCTTCGCCTTTGGTACGAATCAGAGCCGCGCCCTCGCCGATCCGGCGCAGCGCCTCGCCGAGATCCCGGCAGCCGCAGACGAACGGGACCTTGAAATCGTGTTTGTTGATATGGAACGCATCATCGGCGGGGGTCAGCACTTCGGATTCGTCGATGAAGTCCACGCCGAGCGCCTGCAAAATCTGCGCTTCCGCAAAATGTCCGATCCGGGCCTTCGCCATCACCGGGATCGTCACGACATCCATGATCTCTTTGATCATCTTCGGGTCGGACATCCGGGCAATCCCGCCCTGACGCCGGATGTCCGCCGGGACACGCTCCAGCGCCATGACCGCGACCGCGCCCGCTTCTTCCGCAATAATCGCCTGCTCCGGGTTGATGACGTCCATGATGACGCCGCCCTTCAGCATCTCGGCGAGGCCGACTTTGGTCTGCCACGTTGATTTCTGCTCGCTCATTTTCCTGCTGTCCTTCTAAAAACTCCGAACTACGCCGACTCTTATTCTACCCGAAATCTCCTGCTCTTAGCAACCAAAGCAGGACTCCGCGCCCCGGAAGGGGAACAACCCGCCATGCGCCGCCTCCCCAAGCAGATCTTTACCCCTCAGCAGCGCCGCAAGCGCCGCGTTTTCTGGATCGCGGCCGCCGTCCTCTTCACCGCCCTGCTGCTCATCTACGCCGATGTTCAGCGGTCCCGCTCTCGCATCTGCGCCGGTGTCGCCAATGCCCCTGTTCGCCCGGTCGCCATTGTCTTCGGCGCGGCGGGGGACATTCTCGAAGACCGCGTCTCCACCGGGGTCGCACTCTACAAAGCCGGCAAAGTCAAGAAGCTGCTGATGACCGGCGACAACAGCCGCGACGGCTACAACGAGCCGCAGGCCATGAAAGACCAAGCGCTTGCCGAAGGTGTTCCCGCCCAAGACATCGTGCTGGACTACGCCGGCTTCCGCACCTACGACAGCCTCTACCGCGCCCATGCCATCTTCGGCGTGACGTCCGCCCTCTTGGTGACCCAGCGCTACCACCTGCCCCGCGCCCTGTTCCTCGCCCGCCGCCTCGGCATTGACGACGCCATCGGCGTTGATGCCGCGAGGCGCACCTATGTCGGCCAGTGGAGCTTCGACATCAGAGAAATCGCCGCCGTCGAAGTCGCCTGGCTCCAAGCTGTCATCCTCCATCCGCGCCCTAAGTTCCTGGGCAAGCAAGAGACGCTGTCTCCGCACGAGGCTCCTCATGGCACCTAACCTGCACGACCCGGCAGCCCGCCGGCATTTCTATATCCAGATGGCAAAAAAGCGTGTCCGCCCCGGCAGCGGCAGCGGCCCCGAAACCCTCTGGGCCAGAACTTGGAGACGCCCTGTGTTTGACCTCCGCACCATTACTCCCGTCCCATTTGTCGTCATCGGCGGCGTCGCCACTCGCCTTTACGCCCCGGAGCGCGTCACAGACGACTTAGACATTCTCATTGAAGCCAAAAATGCAGTCACTTTAGCCGCCGATTTGACCGGCGGCGGTTGTGAGAAACTCGGCAATCTCTCTATCGGCGGTAGTCACTGGAAGCTACCTGATGGGATGGCATTGGATGTATTGGAAGAAGACGCACTGTGGGCGGCAGAAGCAATCGCAAGTCCAGCCTCTGCTCCAAACGGTCTGCCGGTTATTGCGTTGCCCTACTTGGTGCTGATGAAGATGCGGGCCGGGCGTGCCATAGACATCGGTGATTTGTCACGGGTTCTAGGTGCGGCAGACGAGGCAGCGCTTGCCGAGACCCGGCGTGTTGTCCAAAAAGATTTAGCAGACGGCGTGGAGGATTTGGAAGGGCTGATCTACTTGGGGCAGTTGGAGTATGGGCGGACGATTAGGGAGTAAAGAGCGAGGAACTGAAGTTCTGCGCTGTGGGGCGCAGATGCCTATTGACCGAGGGTAAGGGCAAGAGATAGGATCGCAACAACGGTTCTCCCTTGTACCCGCGAAGGCGGCTACTGGGTGCAGCATAGAACAATAGTTCCACGCTCTTTTTCTACAACTCTCTTCTATATTCGTAAGCCTGAATTAGCGTTGCCTGGTCGGCATAATCCAAATCGCCGCCGACCGGCATTCCATGGGCAATACGGGTGACGCGAACACCGAACGGCTTCAACAGGCCGGCAACATAGAGAGAAGTTGTGTCGCCTTCAACGGTCGGGTTCGTCGCCAGCACGATTTCTTCCACTTTCGGCTCGCCATCAGCGACCCGCTGCTGCAAGTCTCGGATCTGAAGCTTGTCCGGACCGACCCCATCCATCGGCGAAATGACGCCCTGCAAGACATGGTAAACGCCCTTGAACTCGCCGGTTTTCTCCATCGCAATTAAGTCGCGCGGCTCGGCGACAACGCAGATCTTCGCATGGTCCCGGCGCGGGTCGGCGCAGATGTCGCAGACATCGCCTTCCGAGTAGTTATGGCAAATCTTGCAGAACTTAATGCTGCTTTTGATCGTGACGAGTGCGTCCGCCAGCGCCCGCGCTTCTTCTTCTGGCAGGCGCATCACATGAAATGCCAGCCGCTGGGCGCTTTTCGGGCCGATGCCCGGCAGCTTTTCGAACTCACCGACGAGACGCGCCAGCGGCTTGGGATAATAAACAGCCATAGATATTTCTTGAACCAGTGAAGGACGAACACAACACGACAAGGGCGAACACAAGGTTCGCCCCTACGGGTCCATCCGCGTGATGTAGGGCGCGAACCTTGTGTTCGCCCCGCGTTTCCCGTCTGCTCTTAAAACAGCCCGGCCAGACCGCTGCCGCCGCTGCCCATGCCCGATGGCATCACACTTTTCAGCCGCTCCTCACGCATGGAATTGGCTTTGTCCACGGCTTCGCGCACCGCCAGTGTCACCAAGTCTTCCAGCGACTCGACATCTTCTGGGTCAACCACTTCTTTGGCGATCTTGATGGTGAGAATATCCGCCTTACCTGTCGCCGTCACACGGACCAGCCCGCCGCCGGCCTGGCCTTCCACCCGCGCTTCGTCGAGTTCCGCTTCCACCCGCTGGGCGTCTTCCATCGCCTTCTGTGCCTGCTTCATCAAATCGCCGAGTCCGCCCGGCATCTTTCCAAAGGGATTATTTGCCATTTTGTCCTTCTTCTTTGTCCTTCTTCTTTGTCCTTCTTTAATGCGCTAGTGTGTATCATCGTCGTCGAGCAAGCGGCCCCCAAAGACCGCGATCACTTCGTCTACAAAGGGGCCGGGAACATCGGCGGCGACGGCCGCCGCCATCTCGCGCGGCTTCGGCGCGAGGGCAGGGGACACGCCGCGCACCGGCAGGGTCTGGCCGTGCATCACGCATTTGACTTTGTAGGTGTCGAGGTCAACGCCGAGGGTCCGGTTGATGATCTCTTCAATCATCTTCCGTCCTTTTTCCTTGCTTTGCACCCGGTCAAACGAAAACTGGTTGTCAAACTCCAAAAGGACCGAATGGTCCTGGATAGCAACCGGCTTTGCGGCTTTCACATCCTGAACGCCCGCCGGGCTGCGGCTGCCGATCAAATTAAGAACCTCCTGCCAGGACTTTTGCAGACGCAGCAGCTCCGGCGGCGCATCCGGCGCTTGCACCGGCTTTACCGGCACGGGGACAGGCGCTTCAAACGCGACCTGCTGCACTTGGAGCAGGTCTTCTTGCAGGGGATCTTCTTGCAGGAGATCGCCGGTTAAATCTTCTTCCGGCAACTCTTCCACCAGTACGCGGTCGTCTTCAGACGTGACAATCGCACTCGGCAGATCGTCTAAATCTTCGTCGCCCGGCACCAGCGTATATGCCAGGCCGTCGTCCTCGTCATCGGCCAAATCCGACAGCTCTGTGTCGGCTAATGGGGGCGGCATATCGTAGGGAATCAGCCCCCCCGCCCCCAATTCTGGGGGAGCAGGAGCAGAACTCCTCCCGTCTCGTTCCTCGCCACCCTCCCCGCCCTCCGGGTCTGCCAGTGCAGAGTGGAGAGGGAAAGAGCCGAAAGCCGCCGCGTCGCTCAAGTCTCTTTGCCCTCCCGAAGCGGGAGGGCCGATGCTCGCGGCGGGGTGGATTCCGCCCCCCCCCTCATTGAGGTCAGGGAGGATCATCACCGCAACCGGGTCCGGCACCAGCGCCGGGAGCGCCGGCTGGAATGCAGCAATCGCGGCCGGCTGCGACAATGATTGACGCGGCGAACAGGCCGGGCGTCCACCCGCCGGCTGGAATGCAGCAATCGCGGCCGGCTGCGACGGCAGCCGCATCAGCTTCAGCAGGGCCATTTCTAAAATCAGCCGGTGCTGGTTGGAGCGCTTCGTTTCCTGCTCCGCCGCCGTCAGCACCTCTAATGCTTTCAGCAGATCCGCCGGCGCAAACCGGGATGCCTGTGTTCGCAAGCTGGCGCTGTCGTCCAAGTCGCCTGCCGACGCCGGCACGGCCCCGACCCCGACAAACAGCATGTCCCGGAACCGATCTGCCAGACTTTTGAGGAACTGCCGGACATCTTTGCCGCTTTCCAGCACCTGCCCGGCCAGCCCAAACGCCCCGGCGGCGTCCGAGTCGGCGATCAACTCCACTACCTGCCGCAGCACATCTTCGTCAATCGTTCCCAGCACGACCGTCACGTCTTTGACCGTCACATGCACCCGCTGATAGGCTAAAACCTGCTCTAGCAGCGACAGTGAGTCCCGGTATGAGCCGTCGGCGGCGCGGGCAATCAGGGTCACTGCCGCCGCATCGGCCTTGACCCCTTCGGCGTGCAGCACCGCGCCGACACGGGCCGAGATCTGAGCGACCGATCCGCGCTTGAACTCATAGACCTGACAGCGGGACGCGATTGTGATTGGCAGTTTTTCAAGCTCCGTGGTCGCCAGCACGAAGACCACCCGGTCCGGCGGCTCTTCCAGCGTCTTCAGAAACGCATCCATCGCATCCCGCGAGAGCTGATGGGCCTCGTCAATGATGTAAACTTTGTAGCGGCCTTCCATCGGCGGGAACTTGATAGAGGCCACGAGGTCGCGCACATCATCCACTTTGCCGTGCGACGCCGCATCCATTTCCAGCACGTCTACAAAAGACGACGACGCGATAGACCGGCACGGCCCGCAGACCCCGCACGGCTCCGGCGTCGGGGCTGTCAACTCACCATCCGGCCCGATACAGTTCAAAGCTTTTGCCAAAATCCGGGCGCACGTCGTCTTCGCCGTCCCGCGCGTTCCCGTAAACAGGTAACCGGAAGCGACGCGCCCGGCGGAAATTGCGTTCCGCAACGTCGTCGTGACATGTTCCTGCCCCACCACGTCTTCAAATGTCTGGGGCCGGTATTTGCGATAAAGGGAGATGTAGGTCATACTCTGTTATTATACCCGATGCCCGCCCCGAAAGATTTTCACAAGAGTTTGTCCACTTTGTTGTTTGTCCGCTTTGTTGTCTGGCCGTAGGTAACACAGGGAAAGGAGCAAGAACATGGACGATGACCGGCAGCTACTTCGGCAGTTCACGCAGCACAACTCGCAGGAAGCCTTTACCGCGCTGACGGCCCGCTATCTCAGCCTCGTCTACTCCACCTGCCGCCGTGAGCTGAACGACGCGGACCTCGCGGAAGACGTGACCCAGGCCGTCTTTCTGATCTTGGCCCGTAAAGCGCCCACCCTGCGCCGGGAAGTCGTGCTGTCCGGCTGGCTGTTCCAGACCGCCCGGTTCGCCGCCCGCAACGCCCGCACGCAGGAGACGCGCCGCAAAGCCACCGAGCAGAAAGCCGCCGACACGTTGAGGGAGCAGCAGATGGAGACCGAAGACGCCGCTTGGAACGACATCGAGCCGCTGCTGAACCAATCGCTGGCGGGACTTCGGGACGCCGAGCGCGAATGCGTCCTGCTGCGCTTCTTCCAGGGCATGAGCTTCGCCGAAGCCGGCGCAACACTCGGCGTCTCCGAAGAAGCCGCCCGCAAGCGCGTCACCCGCTCACTCGACAAGATGCGCCTATTTTTCACTAAAAACGGCGTCATTGTTCCAAGCGCTGCCCTTGCCGTTCTCTTGACGGCTCACGCCGCCAAAGCCGCACCCCTCGGCCTTGCGCCCGCCATTTCCCAGTCAACCGCCGGTCTTGTTGCCGGACACGTCAATGTGGGCCAGACTAGCCCGCACGTTTACCACATCTCGGAAGGGATCATGAAAGCCATGAAAATTGCACAGATCAAAATCGCCACCGGCATCACCGCCGCCGTCATCGGCCTCGGCTCTTACGCCGCGACCCGCGCCGTGACAGTAGTGGCCCCTCATCCTGCCCCACTTCTGCTTAACGTCCCAACACCAGGGCACGTTCTCCAGCAGGTTCCCGGCAGGACCTTGACCGCCGCACAGATCGCCGCGCGTTGCCGTGCAGCATACGCCGCACTTTCCTCATACCAGATAGACTCAACGGTGAATGCACAGGCTGTCACGACTACAAACCCGAAACCACACAAATATCAAACCTCAGCGAAAATTGAGTTCGTCCGGCCTGGCAAAATCCATGCTGAAGGAAGTGATATGAGCGGAACACCGTTTGCTTATGTTTCCGACGGTGCCGCAACAGAGGAAACATTCGGAGGCAACGGAAACTGGAAAACAGAGCAAAACCCAGAAACAGCGATAGCAAGCGCCACTGGGATTGCCCAATCGGCAGCAACGACTATTCCTGCTATCCTCCTCGGTGCGAATTGGGGGATGCCTCTGCCTCTGACTGCCGGTAATAAACTTGGTAGTGGCTCAATAGCGTTTGATGCTCTTGTTCTTACGTCTGCTTGGCGTCTGGTACTTGGGCTGGTTATATTCATCCAAAAACAAGCGCAGGCAGTTGTCAAGCGCAGGCAGTTGTCAAGCG
>JAABUQ010000344.1_pt1 | contig 108104 bp, 118 predicted proteins | sample 5560001 | NCBI WGS metagenome assembly JAABUQ01 (sample SAMN10711888, study PRJNA513371) | rock metagenome | isolation source: Antarctica rocks | place: Antarctica: Victoria Land, Finger Mt nord | collected 2015-12-18
CTAGAGTGGCGCACCCAAGTAGGGAAATTGCTGTAAGGTCAAGCCTTTGTTGGCGCAACCGGCAAATTGTTTGGTGAGATTCGGGCGTCCGTTGCGGCCGTCTTGTTCCGCGTTGTCGTCGGGCGGCGCGGCCGTCGTCAGGTTCGGAGTCGGACCGGCAATCGTCGCCCTTGTCGCGAGCGAGCCAAAGGTTAAGCCGAGCATCGCATTGACGACGTCATCGGTAAGGCTGCGACCGCCGAACGACGTCGCGGGGGCACCGTTACAATCGCTCGCGATCTGTCCGGAGGTCTCGAAGCCGAGATAGCTTGCACGCGTCGCGGGGTTGGCGATGTCGGCGACTAAGGCATCGGGCACGAGGAGCTGCTGCACGAATTGCGAGATGCCCGCGGCGCGGCCACCGGTACCGGTTACGAACGTATCGATCTGGGGCCCAACTTGTGCGACATCGGTCGTCGGCGCGGCGCGATTGAACGTATCGTGATTGGCATAGGGCAGATACAGCTCTTTGATTCCGGGCCGGCCGACGCGGTCGATCTGAACGAAATTGATGAGCGTGGTTGTGCTCGAGATGTTGGTGGCGGTGGGATCGTTGCTACAGCCGCCGAGTGCGAGCACGATGCCGACCGTGGACAGAAGCGGAACGAGGCGATTCATCGGCATCCTATTGGCCCGAATTAGTGCTTGTCGTTGCCCAAAACGCGACGGGACACGTCGTCGCGCATGCGCCGCCATTGTTGACCGTCAGCGACGTCTTCGGCATCTCGACGACGATCGAGAGCACGTTGGAATTGGCAAAGAGATCGTTCGAGCTGCCGAAAGCCGCGGGTGTGAAGCCTTGCGGGCACGGCGACGAGCTGCCCCTCAAGCATGATGTCGTGGTGCCGCCCTGATTGCGATCGGGAAAGATTACATAAAACTGACTCGCGTTGAAGAACGCCGGGTCGCGGCGGGCGCCCGCAAATACCGATAACGGCGTTGTCCCGGCGACCGCCGCGCCGGCCTGAAACGGGCGATTGATGAAGCCTTGACCGTTGGCGAGGCCGCCGTCAACGAGCGTCGCCCTCGTGCCGACCGTCGACGGCGTGGCAGGCCCGTACACGAACACTTGCTGCGTTCCATTGCTCGCCGCTGCGAACGTAAATTGAATGACGAGGTCTTCGATCGGCCGGCCGCCATTGGCCGATTCCTGGCGATATTTGTTGTCGAACTTCATCGTGTAGAGCACCGATGGATCGAAGAAGGTCGAGAGCCCGGCGCCGGCCGGAATCAGCGGGTTGACATCCATCACGGCGACCACGTTATCCGGATTCGTCGGACTTGGAAAGAAGTACGTATCCGTAATATCCGCAGCCGGACGCTTCACCGTGACCGGGGAACCCTGGAGATCGAAGCTGCGCGCTGGAGCACCTGCGTACAGGAAAGCGGCGACTGCAGACGCGCAAAGCGCCGCCAATCCGCCGAAAAGACGAGCGAATCTCATGCGGTCCGAGTTACGCCGGGGGAACCGTAAAGCCTCGCATGGTGCTAGAGCTTGGCGAGTTGTGCGCGCGCGTCGTCGGCATAGACCTGGTGAAATTCGGGGTTGAGCGCGAGCGCCTGCGTGAAGTATCGCTTGGCTTGCTCGCGTTCCCCAAAATGCTCCGCAATGACGCCGGCGTGATAGTGCAGAAGAGAATTCTCAGACTGGAAGCGCATCGCTTTGCGGTCCGCGGCGCGTGCTTCGTCCCAGCGGCCGTCCATCGCCGCAGCCCAGGCGAGCGTATCTTCGGTCAGGATGTCGTCGCGCACGGCGAGTTCGCGCTTCGCGATACGGTACGCGTCAGCCGTGCGGATATGGTGCTCGCTATAGTAGATCGCTAGGAGCCGGTCAGAGATATGTTGGGCGTTGCCGATTTTCTCGATCGCGACGATCGTATCGGCCGTCGCTTTGGCCGCCGTGTCGTTGCCGAGCGCGTGCTCGGCATCGACTTCGTAGCCGAGCGTCTCCGGATAGGGCACGATGTTTGCGGAGGCTTGCGCGCTCGTGAGACATTCATGCCACCGGTGCAAGGCGCATTCGAAGCGAGCCTCGGCACGGTACGCGTCCGCGAAGTTCGGAAAGACCGCGATCGATTGTTTTTCGTCGGCGACGGCGGCGTCGTTGTCACCGGCTTCGAACGCCATTTCGCCTTGTCGGAAAAAGTACCACGCGCGCGATTGCGCGGGCGCGTCGAAATTTGCGTTCTGATAGGCCGAGGCCGTCGCGAGCAGATCGCGCGCTTGGCCGAGCTTTCCGGTCAGCTCCAGATAGCGCGATTCGACGACGCGCCAACTGTCGTCACGCTTGGCGACGTCGACGCGGTCGAGCAGCGTGCGCGCCCGCGCGTACTCGCCGACCTCCATATCGAGGCTTGCTTCTCGAACGGACATCGCCTCGTCGGCGATGTCGTGGTTCTCGATAAAGTGCGTCACGCGCAAGGCATCGTGGAAGCGGTGCAGCGTAAGGTAGATCGAGGCGAGTTCGAGTTCGGCCGGGACGTTGTGCCGCGGCATCGCCCGGAGCGATTGTTTGGCGGCTTTCTCCGCGCGCGAAACGTCGGCGATGTCGCCGTGTTCGCGATAGCGCTGAAGATATTGGCCGCTGAGTTGGCGCGGACTGAGCATATCGCCATTCATGTGTTTAGCGACCATTTTTTCCCAAAATGCAATCGTTTGGTCGCGCCGCGTGTAGTCGGGCGTCACCGGTGCCATCGTCGGCAGTGACGCGACTCGCGCCGCCACTTCGCTATGCTTCACAAACGTGGGCCAATACGCGATTACGACGATGGCGAAGACGGCTACGCAAAGGCTGATGATACCGGGGAGTCTCTTCATCAAGCTGCGCTCGTTCGAGAAAACGTGCAGCCTCCATGCGAACATGGAGGCTGCGAGCGATCGGTTTTTCGGGTTATGCCGGGCCGGGCAGGTAGGGGAATGCCCCCGTGCTTTGTTTTCCAGCGGGGAGACCGCCGGTGATGTTTTGCGACGAAAGACAATTGTTTTCTTCATTGTCTTCGCCGAGTCCGGGGACAGGCACTTTGACCAGCGCGTTTCCGAACAGGGCGGCCAGCTCGAGGTCGATGACATTGTCGTTGGGCGCACGACCGCCAAACGCCGCGCCGTTCGTGAGTTCGTTACTCAGGAAAGACTCGCCGAGCGTTGCGGCTGTCGGCGCCGTACCGGCAAGGTTCACGGTGTACTCGTCGGGATACAAGACTGTCGCCAGGGCAGTGCCGAAATTCGTGGTTCCGGTCGGCGGACGCAGTGCGTTCTCGGTGGCCACGATATCGCCCTGAATCGTTGCATCGGCGTAGGGCTCGGCAACGTTGGATTTCTGGTGGTCCTGAAACGGCTCGAAGACTTCTTTGATCACCGGACGTGAAAGCCGCTCGATCTGCGTGTATTGCACGGGACCGGGACCGCTATTCGGAGGCGTCGGAGTCGGTCCCGGCTGGAGATGCACGTCCCCACCGTTGTTACTGCACGCGGCAAGTCCGAGTGAGAAGACGGCTAGAACGGACAGGTTCTTCACTTGAGTCATCATTGTAATTTTCTCCTAACTGCCCGTGGACGAGTTTGCCGTCGCCCAGACGTGAATCGTCGAGGTGTTGAACGGCGGCCCGCTGATCAGATACTTCGGAACTTCGACGACGAACGACAACACGTTGAACGGACCTACGCTGAGGATATCGCTCGCTGGATTGGTGCTGCACGCGTAGTTGGCTTTCACGCCGAGCGCCATCAATGCCGGCGCAACATATCCGGCCGTCTTTCCTGGAGCAAAGCCGTTGAAGCTCGGCGCAGCCGGGCCCGGATTTCCGCCTTTTGTGGTGTCATACGGGGTTTGTGTCTCAAATTGAGCGAGATTCGCCGCGTCGTTACCGTTCGAGAAGCCTTCGGGATTCGCTCCCGTTTCCGGGCCGGGATCCGTCTGGCTGGTATGCGTGCCGTAGTTGCGGTCGCCCAGGAACGTGAAGAACGCGAAGAGATCGAAGAAGAACGGGTCGCGGCGCGGACCCGCGAAGAATTGGATGTTATTGGCGAGTGTCGTGCCGCCCGTGTTGTTGTACGTGATGTTGCCGGCGGAAGCGGTCGTCACAAGCGTGTTGGTGGTGCCGACTTCGGCCGGAGCGACGGGACCATAAAGCGAGAGCGTTTGGCCCGTTCCCGTACCAGTTGCCGCTATCTGGATGACCTGATCTTCTTTATAATTCGTCGCGCCGTGCGCGATCTTGAACTGCCAGATCAGCGTGGGGTCGAAGAATTTCGTCGTTCCTTGTCCCGGCATGATGAGCGGCGAGACATCCATCGCGAAGACGACGTTCTGAGGATTCGTTGGCGACGGGAACACGAAGACGTCGGTGATGTCGGCGGACGTATTCGTACGGGTCGCGAGGTTGTAGGTATCTTGGTGGTCGGAGCTCTTCACCGGGTGAGCGGTGTAGAGGACCGCGGCGGCGGCGATGGCGATAGCCGCCGTCCCCGCGCCGATGATCCGCTTGAGATTCATGGAGGTGGTTCTCCTCAAAGTAGTGGTGCCGAGGTGGCTAGTGACGCACGGTTTGGAGCCGGTGCGTGCGGACACGCGACAACGGCGAGGAGTGTAGCGACGGTAACGTCGCCCACGTAGGGTCGGAGATGACGGCGAGTGCGACGAGTGTCATTTTATTGACTCACACGGGCAATGCCGTCAAGTGCCGGCTCGATCGAACGGGCACAACCCGACGAACGAGCATGCTATCGAATCTATCGGCGCAGAGGTTGCTGAAGATAACCATCACACCGACGGAAGTGTCAAGAAAATTCGAGCCGACGCCGTCGGCCGCAGCAGACGTCGCGATCCGGCCGGCGGTCATCAAGCCGCTCCAACGCGACGACGGAAAAACGGCTGCGAAAACGCATAACCACAAATCCCAAGTGCGACGACCGCGGTAACGAGCAGCGGCGAAAACGTTATGCCTTGCTGCGCGAAACCCTGACCGACCATGATCGCGCCGATCGACGAGATGACGATCGCGGATGCAAGCGGGCCGTAGGTGACGAATCGCTCGAATTGCGGCCGGTTCTGCAGCCACGTCGCTCCGCGAACGACAGCGATCCCGAGACCGGTCAGCGTGATCGCAAGGCCGAAACTGAACGCGACGATCACGAAGATACCGTACGCGACTTGGTTGAGCGCGACGGCGGCTAAAAGAACCACGAGTGCCGCGGGACACGGGGCCACGCCGCCGCTCATCGCAGCCCAGACGGTACCGCCGAACGTGAGTGGTGCGCTGCCGGGAATGGCATGCGCGCGAGCGTGCGCGAGGTCATCGAGATCGTGACTGTGGCCATGCGCGGGCCCGTGCCCGTGCCCGTGATCGTGATCGTGCGAATGATCGGCGTGGGCATGATCGTGTCCGGGCGTGACCGCCTGACGACTCCGGATCTGCCGCTGGACGGCGCGTGCGCCGATGATCGCGATCACGATCCCCGACCCTAGCGTGATCCACGGATAGATTGCTTCAGGCACGAAATAGCCTTTGAAGAGATTGATCGCGACGCCAAGTGCGAGAACGCCGATCGTATGAGCGACGGTGAGCGCGCTTGCGAGAATGGTTGCCTGCTTAACGGTTGCGCGCGCGCCGACGAGTGAGATGGCGAGCAGCGTTTTACCGTGCCCAGGTTCGAGCGCATGAAGTGCGCCGAGCGCGATCGCGACGAGAAACGTCAACGCGACGAATTTTATGTCGCCCGTGCCGCGCGCAAGCATGTCGGAAAGCTGGTTCGACCGCACCTGCGAGGGTGCTCCGGGGGCGCCGCTTTGCGCTTCGACCGTCGCTAACGCATGCGCCGTCGCGGTACCATGCGCATCGACGGCAACGTCGACTGCGGTCGTCGACCGCGGCGAACCGAGCAGTGCGCTCGGGTATGCGCTGAGCTCGCGCGTCGGTTCGATGGCGGGGGCAACGACGACATCGTGCCATCCGAGTCGGCCGGCGTACGTCGCGTCAGTATACGAGATCGACGATGCTCGTGCCGGCTGCGGCAGGGCGGCGTGTGCGGCAAGCGTCACGTAGAGCGTTGGCAGGCCACCGGCACCGGGGCGAGTCGTTGCCGAGGCACGCTCGAGCACGAGGGGCAGCGCCGTGCCGTTATTGGAGAGATGAAGCTCGCGAACGAGCTCGTTCCCGAGCGTTTGCGCATACGCATCGAGCTGTCCGCGCGTCATTTTCCCTTCCGGGGTTTGGGCGCGTAAGGTTTGATACGTCGGAATCTCCGCCATATCGAGTACGTAACGCACAGCGATGCGACCCGACTCTATGGACAATTTTGTTAAGTGGTTGATGGTGAAGTTGCCCAGCGGATGTGCGGCGAGCGGCAACGCCGTAAGCCCCAGGAAAAATGCCAACGCTCCCAGCGAACGCATCCGGGAAATCACGAACGGCAAACGCGTTTCCATGAGGGTGACATCATTGATTACACTCGAAACGTAGAGCGAAGGAACGTAGATTGGACTACGCCGCCAATAGTTGGTGCTCCGTCGGAATAGGAATCCCTACTATTACGCTTCTCGCAGAACCAGGAAACGCTCGGACTCGAGCCGTTGCAGATAGCCCGCCTGTGTGAGCGTCTCAAGCACGTCGCCCGTCAACCCGCGTTCATTTTTGTTCGGCATGCCGGCCCAGCGCATCGCCACGTACCCGAGTTCGAGCTCGGTTCCGGGCACGAGCAGCTCGCGTACGAACGACTCCCGTAAATTCAATTTCTTCATGCGATTCGCGTGTGGAGCGAGTGCCGCTTCAAACGTTATCGGCTCGTCGCTCGCGCTTTTCGCGTCCCCGGGCGGCTCTGCTACAGAGACGATGGGAATCACGCGCTCGTGCGCTGCGGCAAGGACGGGCTTTTCCGGCAATGACGGTGGAAGCGCGTCGCCGCCGCCGATGCTCGGTGCACGCGAGAGAATATAATCGGTGAGCTTCGGAAACGCTTCGCCGACCGCGACGAAAAACGTTTGCCACGGGACCGCGTTCACAACGGGCGGACGCGTCGTGAACGCCGCGAAGACGGCGCGCGCGACGTCGTAGGGCGACGCCGCGATCGCCCGTGGCGGGCCCGCAAAACCGGCGCGGGTCATGAATTCGGTCGCGACGGCACCGGGATCGACGTAGGTGACGGCGATTCCGGCGGGGCGCAATTCGTTGCGGGCCGTGCGCGCGAGACTGCGCACGGCTGCCTTTGCGGCCGGATAGGCACCGAGCGTACCGACGGGAATGCGGGCGACGCCGCTGCCGAAATAGATGACCAGGCCGCGCGAGGCGCGCAGCGACGGCAGCGCCTCGCGGGTGAACGCGAGCGGAACGATGACGTGCGTTTCCATCGCTTCATATAACGCCGCGTCGCTTTGTTCAGAGATGGGGCCGACCGCGACGCCGCCGGCGTTATTGACCAGAACGTCGATCCTGCCGTACGCGGCGAGCGTTTCGCGAACGATGCGCGCCGCCGCGCCGGGCTCGCGCAGGTCGAGTGCGAGCGTGGTCAGGCCGCCGAGCGACGATGCGACGAGCGCGGCGAGTTCGTCGAGCCGTTCCGCGCGGCGGCCCACCGCGAAGACGTTCCAGCCCGCGCGCACCGCGCGCTCGGCGAGCGCGCGGCCGATGCCCGCTGACGCTCCGGTGACGATTGCCACGCGGCGCGCGCTCATGATTCGAACGGGATCGGCATGGCATCGTCTCTTCTGCACGTCGAGGTCGGTTCTTCGCGCCACGCGAAAATGCGCGCCATGGATCAACCGCGCGTCGGCATCATCATGGGCAGCGTTTCGGATCTCGAGACGATGCGGGCTGCCTCGACGACCCTCGCCGAACTGGACATCGCGCATGAAATGCGGGTCGTTTCGGCGCATCGCACGCCGGATTTGCTTTTCGATTACGCCTCGACGGCAGCGGCGCGGGGCTTGCACGTTATCATCGCGGGCGCGGGCGGTGCCGCGCATCTGCCTGGGATGGTCGCCGCAAAATCGCAACTACCGGTCATCGGCGTGCCGGTCCGCAGCGCGACGCTCGACGGCCTCGACTCCTTGCTGTCGATCGCGCAAATGCCCGCAGGCGTCCCCGTCGCGACGATGGCGATCGGCAACGCGACCAACGCCGCACTCTTGGCCGCGCGCATCCTCGCAATCGCCGACGGTGCCCTTGCGCGACGTCTTGCGGAACGCACGGCCGCGGCCGCCGCCGCCGTCGAAGCGATCCGGCTCTGAAGGAAGTGGACGTCGAAACGATCGGTATCCTCGGGGGCGGCCAACTCGGACGGATGCTCACCCTCGAAGCCAAACGCATGGGGTACCGCGTCGTCACGCTCGAACCGATGCCGAATTCACCCTGCGGTCAGGTCGCCGACGAACAGATCGTCGCGGCGTACGACGATCTGCGCGCGATCGGCGAGCTCGGCGCGCGCTGCGACGTCATCACCTACGAGTTCGAAAACATCCCGCTCGATTCCGTACGGGCGCTCGAAGACGACGGCCGGCTCGTGCGTCCGAGCGGCGACGTGCTGCGCGTCGCGCAAGATCGAATTCTCGAAAAGAATTTCGTGCGCGATGCCGGTTGCGCCGTCGCGCCGTTCGCTCCGGTGACGACCACGCATGAACTCGAAAGCGCGTGTGCCCAGATCGGCTTCCCGGCCGTGCTGAAAACGGCGCGCGGCGGTTATGACGGCAAAGGTCAATGGGTGGTCCGCGACGCCGTGGCGGCCCGCGCCGCATTCGCCGAGGCGAAGGGCGTACCGCTGATTTTCGAACGTTTCGTCGCCTTCGATCTCGAAGTGTCGGTGATTTGCGCCCGCGGCGCCGACGGCGCGATCGTCAGTTTTCCCGTCACGGAGAATCAGCACGATCACGGTGTGCTCGCAACGACGATTGTTCCCGCGCGCGTCAGCGCGCATGTGGCCGAACGTGCGGAAACGATGACGAAAACGATCGGCGCTCGGCTCGGCATCGTCGGCGCGTACTGTGTCGAATACTTCGTTGCGGGCGCCGACATCTACGTCAACGAGATCGCGCCGCGCGTCCACAACAGCGGCCATTATTCGATCGATGCGACGCAGATCTCGCAATACGAAGCGCACGTGCGCGCGATCTGCGGCTTGCCGCTGGTCGAGCCGAGACTGTTCGCGCCCGCCGTCATGATCAATATACTCGGCGCCGGAACCGGCGACCGGCTCGCCGGGATCGCGCCGCTCTTGCGCGATCCCGACGTGCAATTGCACGTGTACGGCAAACGGCACGCGGCGCTGCGCCGAAAGATGGCGCATTTCACGGTACTCGGTACGACGATCGACGACGCGCTCGAGCGGGCCGAGGCCGGGCGGCGAGACTTGGCCTGGGTCCCCTCCGCATCGCAGGAACGCGTGCGCCGGTAACGCCCGGTACGGACGCTCAAGGGCTCAATCTTTCCAGGCGATACCGGGGCCGGCCGTCAGCGTTCGCGGTCTTTGCGGCATATCGGTGAAGGCCATGGGCCGATCCCAATAATCGTGCAAGCGGGCCGCCTGCGCGCGCTCGCTCGCGCGCGGCGGCGTACCTTGTTCGAGTGCCCGCCGGTATGCTGCCACGTAGGCAGCGAGCATATTTTCCGTCGCGAACGTCGTCTCGACGCGCCGCCGGCACGCGCGCCGGTCGAGCGCCGCGAGCCGCGGAACCTTTGCGACGGCGTCGTCGACGGAAGCGCAGAGAAATCCAGTCTCGCCGTCGACCACGATCTCCGGGATGGAGCCCATGCGCGCTCCGAGTACCGGCGTGCCGCACGCCATCGCCTCGATCATCGTGAGGCCGAAGCGCTCGGGCCGCGTCGTCATGTGCACGAGCGCGAGCGCGCCGCCGAGCAGCGCGTCGCGCGCTTCGCGCTCGACGGCACCGACGAAGCGCACGCGGTCACCGTCGATGTGCGGTGCGACCTCACGTGCGAAGTAGGCTTCGTCCTGCGGGATCGCGGCGATGACGAGCCGCACGCCGGCGCGTTTCGCAACCTCGATCGCGAGATGCGTCCCCTTTTCGGGATGGAAGCGGCCGAGAAAGAGCAGATACTCGCCCGGCCGGCCGATGAACGTGAATTCCGCGGGATCGATCGCATTGTATGTCGTCGCCAGATAGTCGAGCCCGGGATCGCGGTCGGCGTCACTGATCGAGCAATAGAAACTGCGCCGGGCGGCGGCGTAGTAGGCGGCCAGGATCGGCGGCGACGAGAAACCATGGATCGTCGTGATCAGCGGCGGCGCGGCCGTCGCAAGCGCGTACGTCAGCGGCTTCCAATCGAAGTTGTTGTGGATGAGATCGAACTCGCTGGCGCGCGCGAAGCAGTGCGCGGTGTGAAGCGCTCCGTAGACGTCGCCGCTGAGCGCGGGATCTTCGTTCAGCCCGACGGGTACGACGGACGCGATGCGCACGGGCGTCGTCGAGTTTGCGCTTGCGAAGAGCGTGACGTCGAGGCCGCGTTGCCGCATGCCGACGGCGATCGTGTGCGCGATCTGTTCCCATGGGCCGTAGCCGCGCGGCGGCACGGGCCACGAAATCGGTGCCAGTAGCGCGAGGCGCATCCCGGCTAGGGAACGATCGACATCCATGCGTTGCGGCTTCGCGCTCGTCGCAGCGATTCAGCGCCGGCGTTCGAAGACGAGCGCCCCCGCTTTGACGACTGCGGCCGGCGCGCGCAAGGGCCGCGCGTCGCTTTCGATATCGGCATCGAGCAGCACCAGATCGGCGCCCGCGCCCACGCCGAGGGTTCCGCGTTCGATGCCGAGCAGATCGGCCGCCGCGAACGTCGCCGTGTGCAGCGCTTCGCGCGCGCCCATGCCGAGCATCGTTTGCAGCAGTTCTACTTCGTATGCGTAGGCATCGTGAAAGTTGAACGGCGTCCCCGCATCGGAACCGCCGGCGAAGCGAACGCCGGCGGCGCGGGCGCGTTGCAGGTTCGTCGTGGCGTGTTCGGCGATCTCGCGCGCTTTGCGCAAGACGAAATCGGGCATCCCCGCAACCTCGCCGCCTTCGATGATGCATGTGATCGCGGCCAACGTCGGAACCAGGTACGCGCCGCTTTCGAGAAAGAGCGCGATGCCCTCCTCATCGACCAAATGTCCGTGTTCGATCGAATCGATGCCGGCGCGAAGCGCGTTCTTGATGCCACCGGTACCGATCGCATGCGCGGCACAATGCATACCGTGCTTATGCGCTTCCGCGATGCCGCTGCGCAATTCGTTTTCAGAAAGCTGTTCGATGCCGGGTACGGCGCCTTTGGTCAGCACGCCGCCGGTCGCGATGAATTTGACGCAGTCCGCCCCGTCGCGCCGCTGTTCGCGAACGGCAACGCGGACATCGAGATCGCCGTCGGCTTGACGCCCGATAAACCAACCGTGACCGCCCGTCATACAGATCGGTCGGCCCGCCGCGACGACATTGGGCCCCGCGATTTTATTCGCCACGATTGCATCGCGGACGTCGATTGCGAGATTCTCGGTGCTGCCGAGATCGCGCACGGTCGTCACGCCGGAAAAGAGCGATTTGCTTGCATTTTCGGCACAGACGAGTGCGCGTTGCGTCGGCGTCGTAAGCACGAAAACGCTCGTCGTTTGCGCTTCGCCACTCATCTCGAGATGGACGTGCGCATTGACGAGCCCCGGCACGACGCACGTGGCCTCGAGCGTGCGCACGTTTGCGGGCAACGTCATCGTCGCATCGCCGACGCGAGCGACGTCACCGTTTTCGATCAGCAGCATGCCGTTATGTTTGGGTTCGCCGAGCTGATCGTTCAAGGTTCCGAAGCGGATCGCGAGCGGTTGCGTTACGGTCGGTGCGATGAGAGTTCTCCGAGATGGACAGCTGTCCGGTAAACGAGCGTCGCGTGACCGCTGCAATCGGCGAGTCCGGTGAAGCGCTGCGCAGATGCAAGCGGCGCGTCGTTCATGGCTGCGCGACGACCGTATGCACGGTTCGGACGTGGTCGGTGTCGCTGTCCGCATCGGACGCGCCATCGGCGGCGGCGTCGATGACGTCGAAACAGCGATCGATTTCTTCGGTCGTATTGTATTGCGCGAAGCTCAAACGCACCGCGACACCGTCCGCATCGGCTGCGAGCGCGCCCATCAAGCGCGGCGAATAGTAGTCGCCGCAGCGCGCCTCGATCTGCGCGACATCGAAGCGCTCGGCAAGCTCCTCGCTCGGCATCCCCGTGATATTGAAGGCGAAGAGCGGAAGACGTGCGCAGTCCGTGGCGCGACCGTAGAGGCGCACGTGGCCCAAGCGTTCGGCGAATTTCGCCCGCGCGTAGCGCGAAAGCTCGAACTCGTGCCGCGCCACGACCTCGAGGGCGAGGCGCGGCGTCGTCGCAATATCGCGGAAGTAGGTCATCGTGCCGAGCCAACCGGCGAGCGCTTCGTGGCTCTGCGTGCCGCATTCGAGCGTCCAGTAGCGCGGGTCGCCGCCGGGAAGGTACTCATCGTCGGCCGTGACGTAGCGTTCCAATAAGGCTTCGCTTGCGTACCAAAAACCGAGGTGCGGTGCGTACATCTTGTAGGCGGAGAAGAACGCGAAATCGATCGCGGCATCGAGTTCGAGTGCGAAGTGCGGAAAGGCTTGGACACCGTCGACCACCACCAGCGCGTGTACGTTTTTCGCCGCGCGTGCGAAACGCGCAACATCGAAGACGGTCCCCGTCGCGTTGGACGCCCACGGCAACGCAACGAGTTTGGGGCCCCGGGCGAGCAACGCCGCATATTTCCGCTCGTCGAGATCGCCGCGCGCATCGACGGGAACGATGTCGATCTGCGCGCCGAAGCGGCGCAGCCAGAGCCACGGCGCGACGTTTGCTTCGTGGTCGGCGGCCGTCACGAGAATTCGATCGCCGCGTACGATCGTGCTCGCAAGCAGCCGCGACAGTCCCATCGCGATATTCGTCGCATTGAGACCGACTCCGATTTGCGCCACGTCGGCACCGACGAGCTCGGCGAACTCGACCTTCGCTTCGGTGACGAGATTGCTCGTCGCGCGGGTACGCGAGAAGATGCCCCCCTTCTGCGCATTGTCGTAGGCGAGATAGCGTTGCATACGTTCGAGCGCACTATCGGGCAGTTGTGCGCCGGCTGCGTTGTCGGCGAGAATGCAGCCGTGCGTGCGGGCGGCCATCACGGCCGGAAATCGGTCCCCGTTCACGCGCGCGCTGCCGCCGCTTCCAGCGCGCGATACGCCCGAGAGGGCACGTCCCGGCCGAGCACGCCGCTCACGAAGCGCGTTGCCGCGCGCACGGCGTCGAGCGAAACGCCCGTTTCAATGTGCATGCCGTCAAGCATGTAGAGGAGATCTTCGGTCGCAAGATTTCCGGTCGCTCCCGGCGCGTACGGGCAACCGCCGAGTCCGCCCGCCGAGGAATCGAAGATCGCGACATTCATCTGGAGGGCGGCCACGACGTTTGCAAGCGCGACGCCACGCGTATCGTGAAAGTGCATGGCAAGACGTTCCACCGGCATGTGCGCTTGTAACATCCCCGCGACATCGACGACGGCATTTGGCGTCGCAACGCCGATCGTATCGCCGATCGAAACCTCATCGACGCCCATCTCCGCAAGCGCGCTCGCCACGCGTAAGACGCGCTCGATCGCAACCGCACCCTCGTAGGGACATCCAAACGCCGTCGAGACGTATCCACGCACCCACATCCCGTCGGCACGTGCGGCTTTCACGATATCGCGAAAGGCCGCGAGCGATTCATCGATCGTCATGTTGATATTGGCTTTGGTAAATGCTTCCGACGCCGCGGTGAAGACCGCGATCGAGTGGACACCCGCCGTACGGGCGCGCTCGAGTCCGCGTCGGTTCGGTACCAGGCACAGATACGTCACGCCGGGCCGCCGCTCGATCCCCGCCATCACCTCCTCGGCATCGCTCAGCTGCGCGATCGCATGCGGCCGCACGAACGACGTCGTTTCGATCGTTGCGAGTCCACTGCTCGAAAGCAAATCGATAAAGCGTATTTTATCGGCCGCCGGGACGACGCCGCTTTCATTTTGAAGGCCGTCGCGCGGTCCCATCTCGCATACTTTGACACGCTTTGGCAACGAAGAGAGAGTGCTCGCGCTCATAAGGGGGCTACCATGCTTTCGGCGATGTGCGATTCGATGTGGTCGGCGATGGCGGCGATCGCACGGGGCCAGATACGGTCGTCCCAGGTAAAGCCTTTGATCAAAAATGTCCCCGGATTGAACGCGCCGATGAGATTGAGGTGGTACGCGCATCCGTCTCTGATTTCATAACTCGGAACGCGACCGCCGAGCGTCGCACTATCTTTCCAGACGATCCCGTCATTGTCGCCGCCGAAATGCGGCACGGAACCGTAAATCGAGTAGAGACAACTGTGCGGCGGCGCGACCCACGGTTCGTAGTCGAGGAACCAGTTACGATCTTTACCGCGGCCGCTCCAATGCCCGCCCGTGCGGTTGTACCATGTCATAAAGTCAGAGCGCAGATCCATCTCACGCATCGAGCGATCTTGCAAACGTAAGAAGGCCGTGAGCATCGGCAGCATATCCGCCGTTACGCCCCAGTGAGGCGTTCCAAGCGTGATCGTGTGCGCGATCTCATGGGCACGCTCGGGAAACCGCCGTAGAAAGCCGCGCACGACGAGGCCGCCGAGCGAGTAGCCGACCGATACGATGGGAAAGCGTACCCCGCGCGCCCGTAATCCATCTATGAAATCGGCGTAGCGATCGATGCGATCGGAAAGCGTATCGGCGAAGACGGGGAAGAGCTGCACCGATATCCGCGCGCTTCGAGGCCCGTCATGTTGCGCCGTCCGCGCGCCAAGGTCGCGAGATCCTTATCCGGTTCGTTGAAGCCCGGAACGATAACGATCGTTTCTCCGCTCAAACGAGCTCCAATAACGTCGCGCCACCCATCACGAGCCCGCCTTCGGTAACGGAAATCCCACCGACGGTGCCCGGGCGCGGCGCTTCGATACGGTGTTCCATCTTCATCGCTTCGAGAACGAAGAGGAGATCGCGTTCGTCAACGATATCGCCTGCGCGAACCGCGATTTTGACGATCTTCCCCGGCATCGGCGAAGTGACGGCGCCGTGCGCGTTGCCGCGCACAGCGCTTGCTGCGCCGAGTACCGGTGGCGGCGCAAGTGCGAATCGATACGCGCGTCCGGCGTGTTCGACGGCGATCTCGTTTTCGCGCAGGCTCGTGCTGCCGACGATGCGGCGCCCGTCGTAGTGAACGACCGTGCGCTCGCGCGAATGCTCGACGGTTACCGCGCACGTCAGGTCGCCGGCGATGCGCCATGCGTTCGCATCCGTACCGCGCGACGCCACGATCGCTATCGTTCGGCTGCCCTCGGTGAGGCGCAGCGGAATGCCGACGCTTGCGATACGCCACGCGCGCGGCGTTCCAAGCGCGGCCGCGATTGCGAGAAGAAGCACATTGTCGCTTGCCGCCGCCATCGCTGCTTCGAGTGCATCCGCGCGTTCCTGCAGATACGCGGTCGTCGTGTCGCCCGCGGCGAAGGCGGGGTCGTCTGCGATGGCGCGGAGCAGCGAAAGATTCGTCGTCACGCCGTCGACACGCATGCGTCCGAGCGCACCGGACAGGTTCGCGATTGCATCTGCCCTGTCGCTGCCGCGTGCGATGATCTTACCGAGCAGCGAGTCGTAGTAGATCGAGACGTTGGAGCCACGCGCGTAGCCCACGTCGAATCGCACGTTCGGGTCGGAGGGAATATCGAAACATGCGATCGTGCCGCTCGAAGGCAGATAGCCGTTCGCCGCGTCCTCGGCGTTGAGCCGTGCTTCGATCGCCCAGCCGGTCGCGACGATGTCGCGCTGTTCGAGGCCGAGCGGCTCGCCGTTCGCGATCGCGAATTGCAAAGCGACGAGATCGACACCATGCACGAGCTCGGTGACGGGATGCTCGACTTGCAAGCGCGCGTTCATCTCCAGGAAATAGAAATCGCCGTTCGCATCGAGCAAGAACTCGACCGTGCCCGCATTGGTATAGTCGACCGAACGTGCAACGGCGATCGCGGCGCGGCCCATGCGCTCGCGCAAGTCCCTATCGAGTGCGAGCGACGGTGCTTCTTCGAAAATCTTCTGATGGCGCCGCTGAATCGAACATTCGCGTTCGCCGAGATGGAGCGTCTTGCCGTAACGATCGGCGAGGATTTGGAATTCGATATGGCGCGGTCGTGCGACGTAGCGTTCGAGCAGGACACGCTCGTCGCCAAAAGCCGCCAGCGCTTCGCGTTTGGCGGCCGCGAGCGCTTCGTCGAAAAGGGCGATATCGTCGACCACACGCATCCCGCGTCCGCCACCCCCCGCGCTCGCTTTTACGAGCAACGGCGTGCCGATCCGGAGCGCTTCCGTGCGAAGCGTTTCGAGCGACAGATCGTCGCCGTCGTAACCCGGGACGACCGGGACGCCGTGCGCACGTGCGCGGCGTTTCGCTTCGGTCTTGTCGCCCATCATCGCGATCGCCGCAGGTGTCGGGCCGACGAAAACGAGCCCCGCGTCGACGACCGCACGCGCGAACTCCGCGCGCTCGGAAAGAAAGCCGTAACCGGGATGGATCGCATCGGCCTGCATTTCATGCGCCGCCGCGAGCACGCGTGTGATATCGAGATACGATTGCGCTGCGGGTGACGGGCCGACGCGGACGGCGTCGTCCATCGCGCCGACGTGCAGCGCGTCGCTATCCGCATCGCTGTAGATGCCGAGCGGGACGATCCCTGCGGCACGGGCTCCCCGCGCGACGCGCACGGCGATCTCACCGCGATTCGCGATGAGAACGCGCGCGATATGGTTCATCGCATCCACGCGGGCGTTCGCTTGTCGAGAAACGAACGCAACCCATCTTGGCCTTCGGCGCTCGTTCGCTGCGCCGCGATCGCACGTGCCGTCAGGTCGAGGGTCGCGTCGTAGTCGCTCGCGGCGACTTCGGCCAGCAACGCTTTCGTGGCCGCGACGGCGGTCGGCCCGGCGGTCGCAATTTCGGAGCACGTGCGTTCGATGGCGCCCTCGAGTCCGTCTTCCGTTTCGACGACCTCATGAACGAGCCCGATTGCCAGCGCACGCGAGGCCCCGAAGCGCTCACCGGTGAGGGCGAGCGCCCGCGCGTGGGAGCGCCCGATCTTGGCCAGGACGAACGGCGAAATGACTGCGGGCAAAATGCCGAGTTTCGTTTCCGAGAAAGCGAAGATCGTTGTGCTCGTTGCGATCGCGATATCGCATACGGCGACGAGTCCCACGCCGCCGCCGATCGCCGCGCCGTGAACGCGAGCGATAACCGGTTTTGGGCAGCGGTCGATCGAGCGGAACATGAGCGACATGGCGCGCGCGTCGGCATGATTGTCCTCGGCCGACAGCTCGAGGGCGGTGCGCATCCACGTGATATCTGCGCCGGCGCAAAAGGACGAGCCGGACCCGGAGAGGACGATGCCGCGAACGCTCGCGTCGTTTGCAAGCGCTTGGAAAGCTTCAGCAATTTCGACGATAAGCGCCGCATTGAAGGCATTGCGGACGTCGGGCCGACCGAGCTCCACATGGGCGAACTCGCCGCCGCGACGCACAGCGAGCAGAGAGGGGGGCATTCGCGCGCTCTTCGCGGCTCGCTGTCGGCTCCCTTACCGTCGTGCATTGAGCGGCCGTGCTACCATGAGCCGATGGAAGCGACCGCCGGCACGAATCCGCCACGCGCGGCAGCTCGCGAGGGCGCAGTCGGGCGCGTGGTCAAGCGGCATTCGGCCATTACCCGCATCACGCATTGGCTTGGGGCGCTTGCGATGCTCGTGCTCGTCATGAGCGGTCTTGCGATCTTCAATGCCGCGCCGTATCTCGACGCCTCCGATCTCAGCGATCCCGCACATCGCGTGCTCTCCATCGGCGCGCAGTCGCCGGTTACGGGGGAGCCGGTCGCGACGACGCAAATATTTGGCCTGCACCTCGCGACAACGCATGTCCTGGGTTACACGGATAATGGACAAGGTGGCGAATCCGCTCGTGCCTTTCCAGGCTGGATTACCTTCCCAGGCTATCAGGATCTCGCCGACGGCCGGCGCTGGCATCTGTTTTTCGCGTGGGTTTTGACAATTGCCGGGATTGCGTACCTGATCTTCGGCCTGCTGCGACGAGATCTGGGGTTGTTGATCCTGCGTCCATCGGATTTGCCGAAGATGCTGCCGATGCAACTCTATTACTTCGGGCTGCGCAAAGAGCCGCCGGTGCACGGCAAATATAATCCGCTGCAAAAAGCGGGCTACACGCTGGTGCTTTTCGGGCTCGTGCCGTTCGTCGTGCTGACGGGCCTCGCGCTGTCGCCCGGCGTCGACGCGATCGCAGGTCCGCTGACGGCGTTACTCGGCGGACGGCAATTTGCGCGTCTTTGGCACTTCGCCGCGATGCTCGCGTTGATCGGTTTTACGTTTGGGCACGTGTTTCTCGTCGCGAGTACCGGTGTCGTGAACAATATGCGCTCGATGACGCTCGGCACGTACCGCCTGGGAAAAAACGAAGGGACGGGGCCGTGAATCGCAAGCTGTTCGTCGCTTCTTCCATGGCGGCTGCGCTCGCCGGCTGCGCGAAAATCACAAATGCTCTCAACGATGCGCCGCAGGTGCACGGCGCATTGAAGGTTGCTGAAGGCCTGAATCATCGTGTCATCGGTACGCGCGGCATGGCAAAGCTGTACCGGGAGTCGGATATAACGCGCAACTTCCCGACCAACGGAAACGACACGCCGAGCGATGCGGCGTATCAGAAGCTCGTCACCAATCGCTTCGCGGGTTATCGCTTACCGGTCGGCGGTCTGGTCGAGCGGCCGCAGACGTTCGATCTTCGTCAGCTTCGCGCGCTGGCAACGCTCACCGAGATCACGCGCCACGATTGCGTTGAAGGGTGGAGCGTCGTCGGCAAATGGAGCGGCATCCCGCTCGGGGACTTTATCAGGCTCGTGCGGCCGAAGCCCGAGGCGCGGTACGTGATGTTCTACTCGTTCGATCGTGATTCGAACGGCCAGCAGTTCTACGGTAGCGTGGATCTCGCGCAGGCCGCCCATCCGCAGACCCAACTCGCCCTCGACCTCAACGGCAAGCCGATCGACCCCGATCACGGCGGCCCGGTACGGGTACGCATTCCCACGCAACTCGCCTACAAAAGTACGAAATGGGTCCAGCGGATCGAACTCGCCTCAACGTTCAGGCCGATTTTCGGCGGCAACGGCGGCTATTGGGAAGATCAAGGCTACGAGTGGTACGCGGGCATTTAAGGGGGCCGTAAGGCCTGTTGGCGGTGGCGGTTGCTTGTTTTGGTGACGGACTTCAAGGAGTGGGCAAGCGTAAATCGGCGCGCGCATGTTCCTTTGCCGACCGTTTACGCGAGCAAGTTACGCATGGGAAGTCCGTAGTGGGCACTAGGTCCTATGGCACGTCGCTGTCAGTGTGTAGCCTTATGACCGATAGTGTGTCGTAGGTCACATGGCCTATCATCTAGCTAGGCGCTTGCATGTGTCGGCGTCACTAATTGGTCTTAGGAGTCTACTAGATGCTTCACGCGACACTCGCAATGTTTTCTTCAGCCGATGTACTCGGCGCTCTTAGCGCGTTTGGACATTTCATCGCCATGCACGCGGGCGGGATAATTGTCTAGTTAGAAAGTCCTCTCCCCTTTGTGCGAGGGCGAGGTAGGGCGATTCATGGCTTTACGTTGAGGGCGCGAAGGTTTTGCGGCTCGGCTGCCGATAGTATAGGCGTCGGCGAATGTTTTGCCGTGGCGCGAGGGTGTTCTGATACAGTCGGTAAGTCGGCTTAGGCCGAAGGTAGAGTCGTACGAGTTCGCATTAGAAAATTTTCGAACAGCGAATTTTTCGATATGCGCCGACGCGTTGAGCGCTGCTTCTGACGCTTGGTCATTATCGTTGCGGGCCCGTGCCTTATTCCGACTCCGCTATTTTGCCGAGGCCATCGAGATCCTGACGTCTCCATCGTCTTCGTTCTCAAAGGCGGAAGTCGGTGAGATGCATGTGGTCCGTGCCGCCGCTGAAATTGCTAATGGACAGGTTGAGGAGGCGGAGTCTTCACTGGTTGAGGCGCGTGGGCTGATCTTTTCCACTGGAATCGCGGCGCTCGAAGCAGAGGTTCACTACGCGTCAGCGCTACTTTCGTGGACCGAGGATCGGCACGACGAGTCGTTGCGCTATCTCGACCGGCTCCTCGCAGTGAAGAGTGGTCCTGTAGCGTTTCTCGGGAGTTCCTTGCAAGCATCGTATCCCTTCCCCCTCGCCTACTGGCGGGGGCGTGCATATGAACTTCGCGGTATGTCCGAGGCTGGTAAGGAGCAGTTTCTCGATCAGGCCGGTTTCCTTATGAAGGCGTTTGAGGAGTTCGAGCGCGGCTCCGTGCAAGACCGGTACGCCGAAGCTGCAATGCTCTTCAATGCGTCGGTGCTTGTCAACGATCTCGAAGTCCCGTTGCTTGCGGCCTACGTCACGAAGCGCGCCGAAAACTTTGCGTGGTGCGATGCGACCCGTGTCTTTGAGTTCGGGCTCTTCCATGTTTTGGGGACACGGCACGTGCTCGAAGGCGACCACCTCTCCGCCTTGCGTTGCTTCCGCCGGTCTGCCGATTGCTCGCCCTCGGTTCCGTTGCGCATGCTTGCGGTTCTCGATCGCTTTCGCCTCATGCGTGAAATCGGTGAGACGACGACCGCCGCCGAAGAACTCGACTATGCTCTGCGACTTGCCGCGCAGACGGATTGGGAGCGGGCCGCCGCGCTCGAGCGTACGGCGATGCCGACGCTGGCAGAGTTGATCGCGCCCACGGACGTGACGCGCGCGCGCGCTATTTTCAGTCGCTATACGGCGATTAAAACGCCGCTCTCGCGGCTCGAGGTCAACGCACACGACCGCCGTCAATTCGCCGACGACTGCTATGCTGAAGCGCAGATTCTCCGTGCCGAGAGCGAGCCGAAGCGCGCCGTCCTGAAGTTGATCGAGGCGTTCGAAATATGGTCGAAGGTCAGCTGCGTGCACCTGCGTGCGAAAGCCGCATTTGAACTCGCCGAACTGACGGGCGAACGTCGCTTCATCGAGATCGCCGATGATGAAGTGCGCCGTTATCCCCACTCGTCTCTCGCCCGCCGCATGCGCGCTTCGAGCGTCGCAACGGAGAAAGCCGTAGCCGTCGCAGGGTAGCGCCCGCGGTAATAGACCTGAGTTAACTCGCCATGAATGCGTCCTGTGCGTGGCGTTTATCGCCGCTTTCTTTGGCCTCCTCGCCAACACTCTCACGTCAGGGCCATAATTGCGCGACGCAATTATGAATCCTCGACCGCGGGTCGTATTTGACGTTTCGCGAGGATCTTCCGACGCCTCTTCCGCTGGGGGCGGCCGAGCTGGTGCATGGGTGTATCAAGTCGACCGGCGGCCCCGAAGAAGCGCCGAACTGTAGCGTTTCCCGCGGTTCAGGGAAGAAGACGTCATGAGCCGAGCGTTCATGAAAGAACGGGACGACGTACCCGACGAGCCCCCGTACGTTCCCCCGGAAGCCGAGCCGATGACGGATGCCGCGTTACGGGCGCCGGGCGCGCATCGATGCGTTGCCCGAAGGTGATGACCGCCGTCGCGCGGAGCATCTCTTCGCGCGTGCCGTCGTGATCGACGCGCCTGGCGACCCGCGCGTCGTCTCGTTCGGTGCGAGCGTCGGTGTGGCGGGGGTCGCGCGGGCGGTTCAAACTTTTACGATCGTCACGGAACACGACGTCGACGTGGCAGCCGGACGCATCGGTCTGAGTTCGCCGCTCGCGCACGCTCTGCTCGGCAAGCGCGTCGGCGAGGAAACCGTTTGGCATCGCCCTGACGGCGACCGCCGCCTAAAAATCCGTTCGGTCTCATACCCGCGCCAGACGTAATCGTCGGCGCGCTACGCCGCGCACGAAGCCGTTCGAATCGAAAGATGAAAGTTGCGTCGCTTGGCAACGTGAGTGCCGACGTTGCTGTCGCGTGTACGCCAGTACCGCTCTCGAAATCCAATCGTCTAAAAACGTGAAGCAGACAATCGTGTCTGCGGCCCTCGATCTCTTGTATGCGTTGCCATCCAAGTGGCGCGACCGGCGTTGAGTGCGACACAGTCTCCGCGGCGCGCACGAGCCAACGGAATGAGCGCGCAAGTATGGTGATGAGCTGGCGGAAATGGAAGACGCCAACGCGAATCGACGCATTTCGAGACATCCAGACCCGTGTTAGAGGACTTTATGAATCGTCAACTGTCGATCGGTGCTGCTGCGCTTTCAGCCGTCCTTTTAGCGGCGTGTAGTGGTGGTGGTTCAGGCTCTGGCGGCCCGCCGCCGATCACTCCACCGCCAGTTGTTACGCAGTCATATACGTTTCCAGCCGGCGACGCGATCGCGGGTAAAGGCATAGCATGGGACATTATTGGGCTGAAGACGACGCTCAGCGGCTCAGGCAATAACGCGTTAGGCAATAGCTACGACATGCTACGTGTGGATGTGACGTTCGCGCAAGACGTATCGAACGATTTGCCGGCACCAGGTACTCCTCTTGATTACAGCGGGAATCAAGTTGGAGTTAGGGTCTTCATAGACTCGGACGGAAATTCATCGACGGGCAACATCGGAGTGTGTAATCAATCGCCTCCGCTGATAACGCCTTTCGAATATGGGAGTGATCAAGGTAACTTTCCTAACCGACTTCCCGATGGAAACTATTCAATCTTATATAACAATCAAGCGATCTATTCGGGGTCTTCCAATCCGCCTGCTGAGGCGGTGGTTGCCATAAGCGGACATACGCTGAGCTATACATTCAATCTTAACACGCTCGGTGTTTTTACCGGCGCGAAGGCGCCGCGGATTGGAATCGCTGCCGCTGCCTTCAACTCCCCGGGACAGCCTGCGGATTGCGTTCCGACGGGTAGGGACGGCGTAACGGAAGTTTATACGGTGCCATCTTGAGTTATCGTGGAAAGGTGGAACCCTTAGCAATCCTAGCGAACGACCGAGACGAATTGTCGTCAACTGTAGCGTACGTGTCGCCGATTGGCGCTAGATATCCCGTGACCCCGACAGGGGCCGGGGTTGGTCTGTAGGTTGGTGTGCACGCCATTTCGTAACTCCAATCCGCGTCGCCATCCCTGCCCACCTCGATTATGTGATTGTGCGCTTCGTTGTATGGATTACCTGGGTTCACACTTGTTGTATTTACGCAATTAACGGTCGTGACAATTCGAGTGTCTGTAACGGAAGTGGGGTATTGAGGATTTGGAGAGCTTTGAACACTCGCATCATCCTTAGAGCCACGATACCCTCCAGAATCGCCTTCAGACGTCTTGATCGTTCCGTTGATCGCGGATACCGCCCGAACGCCGGTCACGACCACGTAAGGTGAAGCATCGAATATCCGCGCGGTGATCTCGCGTGAATCGCTTGAGAACGTGTGCCTGCCATCGGCGCTTTGGACGTCAACCGACACGATTGCCGCGATGCGTTGTTCGTCGACCGTTCTCGCAAGGTTATTTACCTGAGTCCCTTGCATCGCGTTTCCCGCGCCGGCTTGCGGCCGTCCGCCGGGCGTCGTCGCGCCGACAACCATCCACTTCGCGAACACGAAGTGCGTACACGAACCAGACGTGCTGAACGCAGCTCGTGTGCTATCGCACAGGGGCTTGAATTCGCTCGTGTCGCTCTTGCCGTTAGAGTCTTTGATCGGCTGCCACGACACCTCAGCATTCTTGCGTTGCACACGATCGGCGGCCCACGTCACGAAGTCGGCCGTCGCATCGCTCATCGCGGCCTGCGACTGTGCGATGAGCGACTGATGAAGCGCGGATCTCGCCGTGACGATCGTGCTCGTGAGGATGGAGCCCGAGATCACGACGATAACCGCCACGAGCAAAAGTGCCTGAATCAACATGCGTCAGCCTCCATCGACGTTGACGTTGACGAATGATCGGCCCCGCGACCGATCGGTTCGAGAGCAAAATGGTCAATGGCGGCCGGTCCCCCGTTCACCGTACTGGTAAGGTGAAATGTCGCACCGACGTGCTGCGGATCGTTTGCAAGCGTGACTGTCGCGGCGTTAGGCACAACCGCCATTTCCACCAAGGTAAATCCGCACTGCCGAGCCATCTCACTGAAGCCAGTGCCCACATTCACGCTTTCGCGCCCGAGCCTCAAGCCGAGCAAACGCCGAGACGCAAACGCCACACCCGACCCAAGGGGGGGCGCCCGAACACGCGCTAGCGGCGCCGTCGGCCCGAACGGGAGCCGCCGGCCGAGGAGCCGCGTGCACCGTCGAGCGAATACGCGCCTGGCCCGATCAAGATCAGCGTAATTGCGACGGCGAGATATGCCGCCGGCAATTCATAGCTGGGTGACCTTGGCGTATTGCTGACAAATGTCGCGCCGTGTGGCACGAGCACGAAAAAGATGGCGACGACCATGTTGCAGGCGATCAGAGTTGCGAATACGGGCGTCAAGAAACCGGCGATGAGCGCGATGCCGCCGCCGAATTCTGCAAAGGCCGCGATCGCTGCTAACCAGCCGGGCACGCCCGGTAGGTTAGAAGCAAGCCACGTGGCGGGATGCTGAATTTTCGGCAAGCCGTGCAAAATGAAGGCAGCGCCGACCACGACGCGCAGAAGCAGCAGCGCAAGATCGGGACACGGGCCCAGCCGAAGCGGTACCATCACGCCACGAGGTGCGCTTCGGCGGCGGCAGCGACGTTCTCACGCGAGCGTGTCATCGAAAGCCAAACGCCACCGATTACGAGCAGCGCGCCCAGAAGATCGCGTAGCCCGAATATTTCGTGTCCGAACACCGCGCCGACGACGACGGCAATCACCGGAATCATGAGTGCGGAAAGCCCCATCGTACCGCTGTCGATGCGTTGCAGCAGCCAATGGTTGAGATAGAACGCAATTGCGCTTCCAAAGATCGCAAGATATGCGAGTGCCGCGATTGAGGCCGGTGCGATGGCACGATGCCAATCGGTGCGTTCGAGTCCTAGACCGTAGGCCGCCATCGCGATGCCGGCGAGAAGCATCGCGGGCGGCAATGTCGCGAGCGGTTCGACATGCGCGAAGCGCTTGAGATAGACGTTCGCAAATCCGGACGATGCTGATGCGATGAGCGTCGCGAGCACGTACAGCACATCGGCGCGGACATCGCCGACGAGCGAGATCATCGCCACGCCGCCGAGTGCCAGCAAGGCGCCGACGATGGTGTTGCGACCCGCGCGCTCGCCGACCATGACGTGCGCGAAGGCGAAGATGAAAAACGGCATCGTCCCGAAGATGACGGCAACGAGTCCCGACGCAAGATGCGTTTCGGCCACGTACGTTAGGGCGTAGTTGAGTCCGAACATCGTCAGCGCAAGCACGGCGATGAGATGGAACGGTGGAGCGTTGCGGCGCAGATCGATGCGCAAGAGGCGACCAAGCATGTAGAGAAAACCGCTCGCGAGCATGAAGCGAAGCCCGGCACCCGTTACGGCGGGTAGACCCGTTAGGGACACTTTAATGCCGAGCCACGTGGTGCCCCAGATGAGGACGCAACCCGCATAGGCGGCAAACGTCGCCGCGGGCGACGCGGAAAATCGCGCCCACAAGTGACGTCGTCTGGCGTTGATCACGTTTCCCAAGACCCGCTCGTACGCTGGAGCGTTTCGCAAGAGGGGGTGTTTGGACATCCCGCCGAGCGGCAATGCGGGTGACTATGAACGACCAAAAACTCGACGGTTTACGCGTCGCAATCCTTGTCACCGAAGGCTTCGAACAGGTCGAGATGACCGAACCTCGCAAAGCGCTTGAAGCGGCAGGCGCCCGCGTCAGCATCGTCTCTCCCGAACGCGGAACCGTGCTCGGTTTTAACCATCACGATAAGGGCGATCCATTTCCCATCGACATCGCGCTCGATGCGGCGCAGGTCGGCGACTTCGATGCGTTGCTGCTTCCCGGCGGTGTTGCCAATCCCGACGCGCTGCGAACGATGCCCAAAGCCGTCGCTTTCGTGAGCGCTTTCGCAAAGGCCGGCAAACCGATCGCCGCGATCTGTCATGCGCCCTGGACGCTTATCGAGGCGGGCATCGTGAAGGGGAAAACGATGACGTCGTGGCCGTCGCTGCAAACCGATTTGCGCAACGCGGGAGCGACGTGGGTCGATAAAAGCGTCGTGGTGGACGGGAAGCTCGTCACGAGCCGCAAACCCGGTGATATCCCGGATTTCAATCGCGAGACGATCGCACTGTTCGCGGCTAGCGACGCGCTTCACACGCCGGTGAGATAGCACCCCGTCACATGCGAAAGACGCCGAACCGGGTGGGCTCGGGTGCGGCGTTCGTCGCCGCGGCGAGGCCGAGTGCGATAACGCGGCGGGTGTCGACCGGATCGATGACGCCGTCGTCCCATAGTCGCGCGCTCGAGTAATACGGGCTGCCTTCGCGCTCGTACTTCGCGAGGATCGGCGCGATGAAACGATCTTGTTCCTGGAGATCGAGCGCACGCCCCTTGGCGCGCTCGGATTCCACACGCACCGTCAACAGTGTCGCGGCCGCCTGAGCGCCACCCATCACCGAGATGCGCGCGTTCGGCCACATCCATAGCTGGCGTGGAGAGTACGCCCGGCCGCACATGCCGTAATTTCCCGCGCCGAAGCTGCCACCGATGACGACCGTAAATTTGGGCACGTTCGCACAGGCAACGGCCATGACGAGTTTCGCGCCGTCCTTGGCGATACCACGATGCTCGTATTCTTTTCCGATCATGAAGCCGGTGATGTTTTGCAAAAAGAGCAGCGGCGTTCCGCGTTGCGTGCAAAGCTCGATGAAGTGCGCCCCCTTGAGCGCGCTCTCGCTGAAGAGGATGCCGTTATTGGCAAGGATGCCGACGAGACGGCCTTCGATGCGGGCGAAGCCGCACACGAGTGTGCTTCCATAGAGCGGCTTGAATTCGTGGAGCAGCGACGCATCGACGATTCGCGCTACCACCTCGCGCACATCGTACCCGCTGCGCGCGTCGCACGGGACGATGCCGTAGAGCTCGGATGGCTCGTACACCGGTAATTGTGGGTCGATGGCGTCGTGCGGCACTTCGGGAGCCGGTGCGAGGTTTGCGACGATCGAACGCACGAGCGCGAGCGCGTGCTCGTCGTCAGCGGCGTAGTGATCGGCGACGCCGCTCGTACGCGTGTGCACATCCGCGCCGCCCAACTCTTCGGCGGTAACGACTTCACCCGTCGCCGCGGCAACCAGCGGCGGTCCGCCGAGAAAGATGGTGCCGTAGCCCGCGACGATAATCGTTTCGTCCGACATCGCGGGCACGTACGCGCCGCCCGCCGTGCACGAACCCATCACCGCCGCGATCTGCGGGATCCCCTCGGCCGACATGCGGGCTTGATTATAGAAGATGCGTCCGAAGTGATCGCGATCCGGAAAGACTTCATCTTGCTTCGGTAAGAACGCGCCACCCGAATCGACGAGATAGACGCACGGCAAATGATTTTCCCGCGCAATCTCCTGAGCACGGAGATGTTTCTTGACCGTTAGCGGAAAGTACGTGCCGCCTTTGACCGTCGCATCGTTTGCGATGACGACACACTGGCGGCCTTCGACGATCACGAGCCCCGTGACGACGCCCGCGGCAGGCACGTCGTCGTCGTAGCATGCATCGGCGGCAAGCGCGGAAAACTCGAGAAACGGCGTCAGCGGATCGGCCAGTCGATCGATGCGTTCCCGCGCGGGCATCTTTCCGCGTTTGACGTGACGCGCCGTCGCCTCGGGTCCGCCGCCTTCACGCACGCGCGTCAGCCGTTCGCGCAAATCCGCTGCGAGCGCACGCGCGTGGGCGTCGTTGGCACGAAACGTCTCGCTCGACCGATCGATCCGGGTCTCAAGTCGCCTCATCCCGCGTCCGTTCGCCGCCGCCTCCATCCCGTCCCCAGAAAGGTCTGTCCTTGCGTACGCTGCCCGGACTCATAAGAAGAGACGACGCTGCCCATCGCGTCGTCTCTCTCGTCGGCTTGCGACCGATGCATCATACGGGCGCACGTTACAGGGCCGTTACCTCGCGGTAGGTGCGACGGAAGTCGGGTCTTGTATAGAGAAGGTCTACATGTATGGGAGAAGTGGTGCGGTTTGCGGTCGGGCAGACGAGTGCGCTCCGGCGCGTCGTCACTGCGGCGTCCATCGACACCTTCGCTCAGGCATCGACCGATACGAATCCGGCGCATCTGGACGATGCGTACGCGAGTACGACCCGATTCGGGCAGCGGATCGCGCACGGAATGCTCGCCGCGTCGTACGTTTCGGCGATGCTCGGAACGCAGTTTCCCGGGCCCGGGACGATCTATATCGGCCAAACGCTCAAATTCACAAAGCCCGTCTTCATCGGGGATACCCTCGACGTCGTCGTGACCGTGACCAATTTCCGCGCCGATAAGGCGATCCTTACGATGGACACCATCGTGAGCAATCAGCATGGCGAGAGAGTCGTGACCGGCGAGTGCGTTTGCCTCGTAAGCGACCTTCTAGCGGCCGCCAAGCTTTGACGAAGGACTCACCTATGTGTAAAATGCATATAAAGGCATGAAGAACGCTGTGGACAGCCGGAGGCTATCTCCGGACGACGTTGGTGGCGATCGCGTCGAAGCGACTCACGGCAAGGCTGAAGCGGGTTTACCGCCGCGCGGCACACCGAAAAATTATCTCATGGCGTGGCTTCTCGTGATGCTCAAAGATCTCAACCTGCACGGATACGAGATCATGAAAGCGCTCAAAGAAAATTTCGCCGTCGTATCGGACCCGGGCACGGTCTATCGCGCGCTACGGCAACTGGAACGCGATGGCTATATCACATCGTGGTGGGATCCCAAAGAGCAGGGTCCCGCACGACGCATCTACACGCTGACCGATGGCGGCCGAGATGCGCTCGGCTTGTGGAGCGCCGCACTCGAGCAATACCGAACCAATCTCGATGCGTTCTTCAGCCTCTACACCGGGACATGGGTTAAAGCGCCTCCGCCCAAACGCGATGAGAAATAAGGGATGCAGATGAATGCCCGCTCGACCTTTCGTCAACGCGCTGGCAGCACGAGCGCGAGGCAGTAAGCGCTCGCGAGCGCCGGGAAAACGCTGCCATGGTATCGGTTCGGTTTCTCGGCACGGGCGGCGCGCGATTCGTCGTCGCAAAGCAGATTCGTGCCTCGGGCGGTATGTGGTATCGCTTCGCGCCGGGTCCCTCCCAGAGCGGCCCAACGACGCAAATTCACGTCGATCCGGGTCCCGGCGCGCTCGTTCGCGCGACATCGGCGGTCCCGCCGTGCGATCCCTCCGAGCTCGATGCGCTCGTGCTTTCGCACAAACATCTCGATCATGCCGGCGACGTCAACGTGATGATCGAGGCGATGACGCAGGGCGGCTTTCACAAACGCGGACAAGTTCTCGCGCCGCGCGATGCGTTCGAAGGCGAAGCCGTCGTCTTCCCGTACGCGGCGAAATTCGTCGAGTCGTATCGCTACGTCGAAGAGAAGAGCGGCCCGTACGCGATCAATGACGTTTCGATCCGTACGTCGATCCGGCACGTTCACGGTGTCGAGACGTACGGCTTTCACTTCACGTACCGGGGTACGACGATATCGTATCTGCCCTGCGGCCGATATTTCGACGGTCTCGCCGAGGATTACGCGGCGCACGTGCCCGACGTCCTGATCGTCAACGTTCTGCGGTATCGCGACGAGATGCAAGTCGATCACCTAACGTTCGATCAGGCGCGGCACATCTTTGCGGTTGTCAGGCCACGGGTCGGGGTGATGACGCATTTCAGCACCCGCATGCTCGAGCAAGGCCCCGAGCGGCTCGCGCAAGGGCTCGAGGATGACCTCGGTATCCGCATGTATGCCGCCTACGACGGATGGACGCTCGATGCATCGACGGAGATAGCGGCGGTTGCCGGCGCCGCATGACGGGTGCCGTCGAAATCGAGTCGGTTCAGCCCGCACGTACCGCTGCGTTCCGGCGCGAACACGAACGTGAAGCCCTATCGACGCAGTGGAACTTCCGCGTCATTTGGCACGAGCAACGTCACGAATTTGCGGCGACGATCGGCGGGGACGTCGTCGGCGTGCTCGGGCTGCGTATCGCGGCGTCGCTTGCGCACGTCGACTCGCTCTTCGTAGCGGCGGTTTATCGGCGCAGCGGAATCGGACGACGACTGCTCGAGCGCGCGGAGACCGTCGCGAACTATTACAATTGCCATAAAGTGACGCTCGAAGCTCCCGCCGCTTATCCCGCGCGAACGTTCTTCGAAGCGTGCGGTTATAAGACCGAGGCGATCCTTCCGCAACACACATGGAAACTCGACGTCGCGGTCATGCGAAAGTTCCTGCTGTAGCGTCAACGCAGTTCGTGCCGCCCAGCACCCAAAACGTGATTATCGCAGCGAGAACTTCAGGCGTTCGTCGATACGCTCTTTGACGTGCTCCAGCCACGCGCGAAATGTCGATCCACCGAGAACCGGATCGATGTTGCGTCAAACTCTCCGCGGATGACGCGCCGCAGGTCTCCTTCGCTTAGACCGCTTGTAAGAATCCGTGCGATATTATCGATTAATTTAAGCAACGTTGCGCGTGATCGCCTTTCAGCATGTCGCTTACGACATATTCTTCGTCCTTCGGTTCACCGCGTGACTCAACGACATCGAATCCAGTTCTGAGGGAAATAACAACCGATAAAATACTCAAGGGTCGGATAGAGCTCTTTAGCTTTCACTTTGCGCCCTACTTTACGGGAAGGAGATCACCGCAGCGAGAATTTGAGATGTTCGTCGATACGCTCTTTAACGTGCTCCAGCCACGCGCGAAATGTCGATCCATCGAGAACCGGATCGATGTGGCCGACGAACTCGTATTTGATTATACGCCGCAAGTCTGCTTCGCTGACACCGCTTGCGAGAAGCCTTGAAATTTCCTCCGTCAGGTCAAGCAGAATTGCACGCGACTCACGCCTTAGCATGTCGCGTACGATATAGTCTTCTCTGTTTGCTTCGCCGCGAGGCACGAAGTCAAACCAATTCTGGTTGAAATAACCACCGATAAAGGTCTCAAGCTTCGGATAAAGATCTTTCGCTTCCACTTTACATCCTACTTTACGGGATAGGAGGTTTTAAAATGCCATCCCTGCGGAGAGTCATCACGGACCAGCAGAAAGAACGCTTTCGTCGTTTCGCTTGGAGCCGACTTACCTCTTTCTAAGACCATCCCAACCGGTTTGCCAGTGTCGTATGTCGCGGTCATAATGCTGGAGCGTTTTGGGTCTGCAAGCCAACGGTTGATTTCAGCCCGATGACTTTTCACGAACGCGCCTTGAGCGCGATTTGCGGCGCTTGCACTCGTAAATCCTGAGGCAGCATCGCGTTTGGGCTCTGCTGCCAGTCGGTTCGTGAGTTGATGAATATTCTTATCGTGTCGTGCGATGGTGTGACCGCCGGAGACTTCGTGGTCATGGACGTTCCGTCGCGTGGCCTCCGAGGCGTCGTGACGGCGCGACTCGAGAAACGCCCGGTCGATGTGTGAACTCGGCAACGATCTGCCGCCCGGCAGTGCGAATGCGGGCTCGCCACTGAGGCCGGCGTTGCGACCGGCGCTTTCGAGCCAGCCGCCGATGGCATCGAAGCCGTGACGCACCTCCGTCGCCGCTGCGTTCAGTGTGTTGCCAACCGCGTGGGCACCCTTCGAGCCCGCGGCAATCACGCCGTCGATGCCGCCGAGGGCTTTGGCCTTCTCGGCCAAGCCGAAGAATTTGGTCGGGGCGCTCAGCGCACCGGCCGCGACGCCCAGAGCGTCCGCCGCCTCCTTGCCGCCGATCTCTAGAAAAGCGGCGAAAGCGTTGGAGGCTTTGTCGAGATCGGCGGGCGACTTGGCGCCGCCAACGTCGCTGACGTACTCTTTGAGCTTGCCCAGCGCCTTAGTGACGTTTTCGAGATGCTCGGGACCGGCCGAGAGGTACATCGCCGCGCCGACGACACCGAGCGTCGCATCGACGGCGACGTTGACTCCGGGCACCACTTGCGCGCCGGCGACGACCGCGGTGCCGCCGATGAGCAGCGCGTCGTTCTTTGGGTCTTTGAGGAACGTGCCGAGCGCACCGCCCGCATCCTTCGCCGCCCGCGCAACACCGGCGGCCGCGGTCGTCTTCACCTTCTCCGCGAGGCTCATGCTCGCGACGTCGCCGGACGCGCTTGGCCTCGCGCTCGATGACGTCAGCAACATGCTCGCGCCAAAGGTTCGCGATAAGAAGGCCGGCGAGCTGTCCTGCGTCATCCCGCTATCGGCGTAGGCGACCTGCGACGAGGCGCTGTAGGCCAGCGCCAGATCGGTGAGCCGCCGCCGCTGTCGCTCAGTGCGATGCGATCGGGCGTGGCCGGACGTGCGGTGATGGACGGCGAGGCGTCGGGCTTCTCACCGACGCCGGCGACCGACGTGCTAAATGGTGTTTGAACAACCGAATCAACGTTGATGCCCATGGCGCGCTCCTCGGGAAAAGCGGTGTAACCTCCGTATCACGGGAAAATGTCCGTTTTGCTAGGGGTCGTTGATAAAAAGGATGTTGAGAGCTCGCTTCCCTATGTTTCGAGCGACGCGGCTCGTGAAGTTACGCGTGAAAGCATCGCGTGCAAATGTGCGAGCCACACATTCCACGACGCTCATCGTAACGTCAGCGCGGGTCGGCGTAAGGCGCGTGCGGCCGCTGTTCGGGCCGCCGGCGCGTCGAAGCCGGACGCGGTGTTTCGAAGGGTAAGGCAAACGGTCGCGGCGTCGTAATCGCTCGCGGCTGCGGTAACGCCGGCGCGAGAACCGCCGGATGTGGTGCTTCGTCGTGACGGATTGTCTGCTGATTCATCGTTTCGAGCGGCGTCCGCCACGCTGCGGGCAGCCGCCCCCGCGTGCCGATCGTGCCGTCGTAGAGGAAGACATTTCCGTTTTGCGTCGTCGCGGTAACGACCGGTCCGCCGCCACCGACGAGCGCCTGCGCATTTTCGCGCGTGCCGCTGATGTGCGCGCCGCGCTCGAAGTTCGTATACACCCGGCCTTCGCCCGCGACGTGTCCACCGAGTTGTGCGGCGCCTTGCGCGCCGATCGCAATGTCGCCGCGCGACGATTCGAAATGGGCGAGGCCGGGCTCGAACGAGCCGTTATCGTAGACGATCGACCCGTCGACGCTCGTCGCCTCGATTTGTCGCGTGCGGCACCGGTCGAAGGTGATATTGCCGAATAGCGAGCGTGCGCGCATGCGCTCGATCGATGAATTCGTAACGCCGAGCGCGCCGCGCAACGTTTGTGCGAACACGGTCCCGCCGACGTTCGTCAGCGCGAGCCGGCCGTGCGTGGTAAAGGCCACGAGCGTTCCTGAGCGATAATCGCGAATGTCGAGATTTCCGTCTCGTGCGTACGCGAAGACGTACGCGGAATCGTTCGGTACCGTAACGACGACGGGACCGGCGGGGGTATCGGCGACGCTTTTCACGATGACGGCATCGCGCGGGCCCGCCGGAATCGTCGACACCACGAAAGACTCGGCCGGCAAGCTTACTGAGCCGTTACGGGAGCGCTGCGCAGCGTGCGGGATGAGCACCGGATTTTGTTCGATGGGCTGCCGAATCGTGCGCCGAACGATGGAAAGCGCGGGCTCACCATCGATTTCGACGCTCGCGCGATCCCAGGTCCGAATCGTGACGTCGCCCGAGCGAAGCGTGATGCGGATGATCGGCGCGTTGACGCCGTCGAGCGTTACGACGGCCGCTCGCGCGGAGCGGCATGCGAGGAGAACGAACGCAATGGTGAGGACGTGGCGGAGAAGCGTTGCCGGCACGTGCTTCGACCCGGGCAAGGCCAGTTGCACTCGCCTATGATACCCCGGTGGCCCGCGCATATCATGAAAGTGGCGTGAGCGTCGGCAACGCGACGATGAAGACGCTTCCGCCGCCTGATCTGCGCTGCACGCTTACGCGGCCGTCGTGGACCCGAACGATGCTGCGGACGATCGCAAGCCCGAGCCCCGTGCCCGAGATCGCGCGGTTTCGCGAGGCGTCCGCGCGGAAGAAGCGGTCGAAGACGCGCTCGATCGCCTCGTCGTCGATGCCGATGCCGGTATCGGCTACTGCGACGAGCGCCTCGTCCCCGTTGCTTGTGATCGACACGTCGATGGAGCCGCTCTCGGTAAATTTAATCGCGTTCTCGATCAAATTGGTAAAAAGCTGGCGCAGTAAATTGCCGTCGCCTCGAACGACGGGCCCGGCATCTGCGCCCGCATCGGCCGGCGCAAAGGTCAGCGCGAGCCCTTTCTCGTCCGCAGCGGGCCGCGCGCTGCGGACCGCATCGGCGACGATGCCGTCGAGCGCGAGCGGCTCGCGCGGAAGGTCGTCACCGGACTCCGCCTTCGCAAGCAACAGCATGCCGTTGACCATCGCGGCAAGCGTTGCACTCTGCTCGCGGATCGCGCGTAGGCTTTCGGCGCGCACCGCGGGATCGCGATCGGCCCAGCGTTCGAGCATCTGCGCGTTTGCGTTGATGACGGTCAGCGGGGTCTTCAATTCATGCGACGCATCGGAGATGAACTGCCGCTCGCGAACGAAGCCGTCTTCGAGCCGATCGAGCATCGCGTCGAAACTCTGCGCGAGGCGCCCGAGCTCGTCGTGACGCTGCGTCCAGCCGAGTCGCCGGCTCAAGCGATTTGATCGGATCTCACCCATCGCGGCGCTCAGACGTGCGATCGGATCGAGTGCGCTCGATGCGACGGCGAATGAACCCGCGAGGACCAAGACCGTCGCCAACACCACGACGATAGCAAGCAAGACGCGCACGCGTTGCAAGGTCTCGTCGTAGATCGCGAGCGATTCGCCGACTTCGACGACCAACGCCACGCCGGGGTAGCGCACGAATTCGTCGCGGACCAATACGCTGCCGAGGATCGGCAGGTTTTCGATGCGATAGCGGACCGTCTCCGCGCGCATTGCGCTCGTCTGATCGAACGCGTCGCCGCCCATATTGCTACTCTTGCCTTCGGCGTAGCCGCTGGGGGTATCGATCTCGATGAAGGTCGTTGGGCTCGACCAATGATCGAGGCTTCCGCTCGCGGTGAGGTCCTCCGCGATCGGAAGGGCGGCGCCGATCGCGCTGAGCGCGGAATTTCCGCGCGCGACCGCGCCGATATCGGCACCGATCCGGTCGATCTTCGCGCGCGCTTCATCAAGCAGGATCGCGCGCAGCTGCACCGTGAGCACGATCGCGACGAACGCGATGACAAAGAGTAATAGGACCGCGTAGAAGCTCGCGATCCGTAAGCGCAGCGACCGGAACTTCACGCGCGCAGCGTGTACCCGACGCCGCGAACGGTCGCAATCAGTTTCTGGTCGAAATCGTCGTCGATCTTGCCGCGCAGGTAGCGGATGTAGACGTCGATGAGATTCGAATCACCGAGAAAATCGCTGCCCCAAACGCCGTTGAACAGTTCATCGCGTGTGTGCACTTTGTTGCGATGCAGCAGCAGATATTCGAGCAGCGCGTACTCTTTAGCGGTCAACGCGATCGGGCGTCCGGCGCGAACCACTTCGTGGCGATCGCGATCCATCGTTAGATCGAGCGCCGACAGCACATTTGACTGCGGATGCCGCTCGCGCAAGCGCGCGCGCACCCGCGCCAGAAGTTCCTCGATCGAAAATGGTTTGCTGACGTAGTCGTCGGCGCCGAGATCGAGCCCGCTCACACGGTCGGCGATGCGATCCTTCGCGGTGAGCATGATGATCGGAACGCGGCTCTTGGCACGAACCCGCGCGCAAACCGCTTGACCGTCCATCTTCGGAAGCATCACATCGAGGATGACGAGGTCGGGTTCTTTTAACGCCTTTTCCAACCCCGAAAGCCCGTCGGCGGCAGTCTCGACGGCATAGCCTTCGTGTTCGAGTTCGAGACGCAGCACGCGAACGATCTGCGGGTCGTCTTCGACAACGAGGATCTTGAATTGCCGCGGCGCGGCGTCGATCACGACTTTCGAACGTTCCGCCGCAGCGGTGTGAGGTTTGCGAGCGTCAGCAGCGCAGCGACTGCCCCGCCTGCGGTCATCCAGGCGAGGGTCGTGGGCTCCACGAGACCGCGCAAGATGGCGTATGCGTTCTCCGTCATTGCAACGGCAAAGCGGTGGTCGGCGATCGCCGCGATGAGCAGCCACACGGCGATTGCGAGCGCTGAGCCGATACCGGCGATTTCATAACGCGTAAAAGCCGCTGGCTGCGCGCTCCGCGGCGCGTGTATCGTCGCGCGCAAGATCGCTCCCTTCAAATCCGCGGGCGGCGTGGCGAGGGGGAGCGCGAAGAGCGCTCGGTCCAGATCGTCGAAATCATTCATCGCGTGGCAAGCGCCTTTCTCAGCAGTTCCTTGGCCCGGAAAAGATGCGTTTTGACGGTACCCATCGGTAGCGCCAGCACCTGCGCGATCTCGTCGTATTGCCGGCCCTGAAGATGATACAGCGTTACGACCGCCCGGTATTTCTCAGGCAATGCTTCGACCGCCGCACGCAATGCGTCTGCCCTCGTCGTTGGCTTCGGCGACGGCCGACGGCCCGGGCGTCGGATCGGCGCGATCGGGGAGCTCGCCATCGGTGAAGCGCTTACGCGTTCCGAGCCGGTCGCAACAGGCGTGATAGGCGATGGAAAAAATCCAGGTCGAAAACTTGGCGCCGATCTTGAAGGTCCGCAAGCTCCGAAACGCCTTGAAAAATGCCTCCTGCGTGCAGTCGCGGGCATCTTCGGGGTCGCGGGTGGTGCGCAGGCACAGGTGGTAGACGGCACGCTCGTAGCGTTCGACGAGGATCCCAAAGGCGTCGCCGCGGCCCTCTAAGGCCGCCGCCACGAGCGAGCCGTCATCGAAATTCGAAGCATTCGCAGCGATCATCGGTGCGAGCGGCTCCGCAAGCGCGCATACCACAAGCTCACGTACGGCGCTGCGCCGCGGGGAGTTTCGCGAAACATGCTCCGTGCTGCCACGTATCTGTAGCGCCCGCCCGGAACATCGTCCGCCGGGTGAGGAGGTCCATCGTGAATTCCAGTGATTTCGAAATTCTCGTACCGCTCTTGGGAATATTCTGCTTGTTCGGCCTGCCGGTTCTCGCATTCGTCTTTTTTCGCGTAATGGCGCATCGCGAACGCATGGAGATGATTCGCAACGGCTTCCCCCCCGGCCCACGGTTTTCGAAGAACCAGCGGGGCATGCCGGCCGCACCGAGTGCCGAAGGCAGCTCGTATGGTGCGCCGGGCTATGCGAGCGACGCCGAGGCGACACTGCGCAAAGGCATAACGTTATCGTTCATCGGCTTTGCGATCACCCTTGGGCTCTCGTTCATCGGTTATCACGACGTTCGTGGAAGTGGCATGCCCGGCACCTGGCACCCAGGGCCCTGGCTCTTGGGCGGCCTCATACCGCTTTTCATCGGCCTGGCGCAAGTCATCATCGCCTTACTTTCCGGGGCAACATTGCGGCCGGCGGCGCCCTCGGCACCATACAGGAGCGAGTACGCGCCTCCGCCTTCAGAAGAGCCGACGACCTATGAAGGGCCGTACGCCTATCGGCCCGGTGACACGCAGGAACTCCGCCCGCCCCGCCCGCCCCGTACGCCGCCGGAACGGCGTCTTTAAGAAGAAACGGGACGCCTTGCGGCGTCCCGTTTGCAGACTGGACTCGACGATTGTTACTTGTTCGTCGTTACGAGCGCCATCGCCCAGCCATTATCGGTGCGTGTCCGGACCAAGTACCCGTCTGAGGTTCGATCGTAAATCTGGAAGCCCGCTCTGAGCGCGTCGGCTAGCGATTTGAAGACCATGAGACCAGCCATGTCGGACCCTCCTTTCCAAGTGCTCGCGCACTCTTCCCTATTAACGGTGAGAATTGAGAAAGGTTCTAGTGTTATCGCTCATTCGCGCGTAAAGTTTTTCGTGGGAAATCGCTCAGGAAGCTGGAACAAATTTTGCATGCCCGCCCTCGAGATGTCGCCAGCGGTTCATGCGGCGGTCGTATGTGATCGCCGCGAGCCGATTTCTGGAATCGTCATTATCGGTTGTCGCGCGCCGGGACTCGCCCGCAGTGTACGCCCCGGGCAGTTCGTCATGGTCGTTGCACCGAGCGGCGAACGCATCGCAACCGCCCTCGGCGTCTATGAAGCGGAAGGCGAGCGTGTCTCGTTGATGTTCGTCGTCGTCGGTCCGCGCACGCGGGAACTTGCGCTGCTCGACGCGGGCGATCGGCTCGATCTGCTCGGTCCGCTCGGCAACGGTTTCGATCTCGCAACGCTCGGCAATGACGTTGCGCTCGTCGCGGGTGGTGTCGGCGTCGCGCCGTTGCTGCTTCTCGCACGCGATCTTATCGAGCGCAAAACGAGCGTGACCCTATACTACGGTGCGCGAACGGCGGACGCGCTGGTCGATGCCGATCTCTTTGCCGCACTTGGGACGCACGTCGTCTTCGCAACCGACGATGGTTCGCGCGCTTATCACGGCTACGCGACCGACGTGCTCGCGCGCGACGGCGCGCGGCACGATTCCATCGCGGCGTGCGGCCCATCGCCGATGCTGCGTTCCGTCGGCCGCGTCGCGGCGACTCTTGCGATCCGCGCGCAGCTGTCGCTTGAGGAAACGTTCGCCTGCGGCGTCGGCGCGTGTTGGGGGTGCGTCGTCCCGCTCGATCGCGCGAGCGCGCAGGCACCGCGTTTTCCGGGCGCGGCCGTAACGGAATCGCGCACGTACGTTCACGCGCGCATCTGTAAAGAGGGACCGGTATTTTGGGCGCACGAGCTCCGATGGTAGACGCAGCGACATCACTTGCGACCAACCTTGGTGGTCTCGAACTTTCGGTGCCGACCTTTATGGGCAGCGGCTGCTATGGCTCAGGCGAAGAGTATGGCGACTTCATCGACCTCTCGCGAATCGGTGGCGTCGTGCTCAAAAGCGTGACACGCCATCCGCGGCTGGGGAATGATGCCCCGCGGCTCGTAACAGTCGCGAGCGGCTTGCTCAACGCGATCGGGCTGCAAAATCCGGGCATCGACTCGTATCTCGAACACGACGTCGCGAAGTTCGCGGGCCGTCCGTGTGCGATCGTCGGCAGCGTCGCCGGTTTCTCGATCGACGACTTTGCCTACGTCACCGAACGGCTTGCCGCGCGCGACGAAATCGACGCGATCGAACTCAATATCTCGTGCCCCAACGTTGCGCACGAAGGTGAAACCTTCGCGTGCGATCCGCAGCTTGCCGAACGCGCGACGCGCGCGGCGCGCGCCGTCACAACAAAGCCGCTCATCGTCAAACTCTCGCCGAACGTGACGGATATCACGACGATCGCGCGCGCCGTCGAAACGGCGGGCGCCGACGCGCTCGCGGTCGTCAATACGATTCGTGGCATGTCGATCGATGTCGATTGCGTCGCACCGAAGCTCGGCAACGTTACGGGCGGGTTATCCGGCGCGGCGATCCGGCCGATCGCGCTCCTTGCCGTGTGGGAAGTTGCGCAGACCGTACGCATTCCGATCCTCGGCCAAGGCGGTATCGAAAGCGCGCGCGATGCGCTGGAATTCGTCCTCGCCGGCGCGACCGCGGTCTCGATCGGAACCGGAAATTTCGCCGATCCGCGCGCACCGCTGAACGTTGCCGACGGCATTCGCGCATATCTGAGCGCGAACGGACACAGTTCGATCCGCGCTATCGTCGGCCGCGCAAACCCCAGATTCTTAGGAGTTCGATGACCGTAACGACGCAGCCGACCTTGATCGTCGCCCTCGACGTGCCCGAGCTCGCCATCGCGACGGAGCTCGTTGCGAAGCTCGCGCCGCTCGGGGTCTGGTTCAAGGTCGGTTACGAAGCGCTCTTCGGCTACGGCGACACCTTGCGCGCGGAGCTCGAACGCCGCAACGCAAGCGTGTTCCTCGATGCCAAACTGCACGACATCCCGCGCACCGCCGAGGCTGCCGTTCGCGCGCTCGTACGGCCCGGCGTTCGGATCGTGACGGTCCACGCGCTCGGCGGCAACGACATGCTGCAGGCGGCGGTCTTCGCGGCAAGCGATCGCGCGCGCGAACTCGGCATCGAGGCGCCGGAGATCTTCGCGGTTACGATTCTCACGAGCATCGCACCCGAAGAGTTACGCGAACTCGGCTTGCAGGGTGGGCCCGGCGAAAACGTGATGCGCCTCGCGGCCCTTGCACGCGATGCGCGCTGCGCGGGCGTCGTCTGCGGCGCGAACGAAGTGCCCGATCTCAAAGCCTATTTCGGCCATGGCTTCAAGGCTTTGTGTCCGGGTATTCGCCCGGCGGGATCGGCCCACGGCGATCAGAAACGCGTCGCGACACCGCAGGATGCCATCGCGGCCGGTGCGGATTATCTCGTCGTCGGACGCCCAATCGTCGAATCGGCGGACCCCCTGGCGACGACTCGAGCGATCCTCGCGGAGATGCAGACCGCCTGCGATGCAGGCTGAGGCGCTCTCAGAAGCGCTCGCCGCGCGCGGCGCGCTGCTCGAGGGTCACTTTCGTCTCTCGTCGGGTCGCCATAGCAATCGCTTCATTCAAAAGTTTCGAATTCTGGAAGATCCGGTGCTGGTCGAAAGCTTTGCGCAGTCGCTCGCCGCGTACGCCCGGGCGCTCGCGCCGACCGTCGTCGTTAGCGCCGCCGTGGGCGGGATCGTGCTCGGTTATGAGGTCGCGCGGCAGCTCGGGCTCAAAGCGATCTTCGTCGAGAAAGAACATGGCGTCCCGGCCTTGCGCCGCGGTTTCGCGCTCGGCCCGGGAGATCGCGCTTTCGTCGTGGAGGACGTCGTGACGACGGGCGGCTCGGTGCGCGACGTGCTCGATCTCGTCCGCTCGCGCGGCGCGCAACCGGCGGGCCTCGGCGTGATCGTCCGCCGTCAGCCCGGCGACTTCGGCGTCGAAACGATCGCGCTGCTCGATCTCCCGATCGTGTCCTACGACCCAGCCGCGTGTCCGCAATGTGAACGCCACGAACCCCTCTCCGAGCCCGGCTCGCGTTTCCTATCGCGCTAGACCCGTTCGGCGACCCGGCGCGACGCGTGCATGGGGGTCCGAGCGGCGGAGCGAATTGCAGTTGCGATGCAATCCTCGCTAGACCGCTTGCTTCGCTCGTCTCTCCGCTCGTTCGCGCCGTATCGGCCCGGGACGTCGGTCGATGAAGTGCGGCGCCGTTTTGGTTTCGAGCACCCGGTCAAGCTTTCGCAAAACGAGAATCCGCTCGGCACCTCGCCGCGTGCATTGGCGGCGTTTGCGGCGATCGACGCGCTGAGCGATTACGTCGAGGACGACCACACCGCGTTGCGGACGCGGCTCGCGAAGCCGTACGGTTTCGCGCTCGAGAATGTCGTACTCGGGCACGGCAGCAACGAACTCTTGATGCTCGTCTTCAGCGCCTTCGTCGATCCGGGCGACGAAGTCGTGATGGCAAAGCCGACGTTTTCACTCTTTCGCAAAGATGCTCAAGTGGCGGGCGCGACGGTCGTCGAGGTGCCGCTCCGGGACGGTGTGCACGATCTCGATGCGATGCTCGCGGCGGTGACGCCCAAAACCAAAGTCGTTTTCGTCTGCGATCCCAATAACCCGACCGGGACGCGCGTGGAACGTGGACCGCTCTTCGCATTCGCCGCCGCGCTACCGGCGGACGTGTTGCTCGTGCTCGATCAGGCCTATCGCGAATACATGGATGCGGGCGGCGTCGACGGTGTCGACGTGTTGCGGCTGCGTCCGGCGACGCTCGTGCTGCGCACCGCCTCGAAGATCTATGGTCTTGCGTCCGTTCGTTTGGGGTATGCTTATTCATCGCCCCAGATCATCACCTGGATCAATCGGGTGCGACTGCCCTTTAACGTCGGCCGTCCCGCGGCGGTCGCCGTCTTGGCGGCGCTCGATGATGAGCCGTTCGTCGAAGCCAGTCTTGCGAATAACGTGCGTGGGCTTGCGCAACTCACGGCCGCGTTCGAACGGCTCGGTGTGCACGCGTATCCGAGCGCTGCAAACTTTTTCGCAGTCGAAGTGCCGATCGAGGCGGAGGCGGCGTATTTGGCGTTGCTCGAACGCGGCGTCATCGTCCGATCGGGCGACGGCTTGAGCATGCCGCGGCGGCTTCGCGTAACGATCGGGACCGAACCGGAGAACGCCGCCTTCATCGCGGCGCTCGAAGAACTGCTTCCGGCGTGGCGCGCGACGGGGGCGCTCGAGATCGCGTCGTGAACGTGGCGATGACCTTGCGCCGGGGGGGTCGCGCCGATCGCGTGTTCGTGCTCGACCTCGGGCGCCGAACGGCCATCGACAGTGTCTCCGCATTCCGCCAAGCACCGCTGCCGCTCGTCGAAGCGAGCTACGAACGGCTGGTCGATTTCGCATTCGAGGGTTCGTATGTGCTGCTGATTGCGCAAGACGCACTCGACGGACCACTTGGCTTTTGCCTCATGCTCGACACGTTGCCCGACGAAGTCACAAGCTTGTCGCAAGGCTTCATCGCCTATATGGCCGTTGAGCCGAGCGCGCGCCGGCGGGGTATCGCGCGCGCGTTGCTCGCCGCCGCGGAAGCAGCCGCGCGCGAACGCGGCTTGGCGCACGTCGCGCTGATGGTAACGGAAGATAATGCGCCTGCCCGCGAGTTGTACGCGCAGGCCGGATATGCAACCGAGCGGCGCTTGTTGTGCAAGCTGCTCTGAGCTCACCCGTGATCCGCCGCCGCGCGTTGCTCACGCTCGGGGCGCTCGCGCTCGCCGTCGGCGCGTTTTGGTTTGCGTCGCATATTCCGCGTACGCTGTCGGTTTTCGTCATCGCGGCGTTCATCGCGTTCGGCGTGGCGCCGATCGTCGAGTATCTCGAGCGCCGCGTCTCGCGCGCCGCCGCGATCGCGATCGTCTACGTCGCCTTGCTGCTCGCCGCCGTCGTGCTCGCACTTCTCGTCGTCCCGGCCACGATCGTTCAGCTGCAAAGTATTGCGACCAATGCGCCGGCCTACATCGATGTGATGCAGAGCTGGACCGACGGCGTGCAGCGGTTCATGGCCGCACATTTCGGTAAATCCTATCTGCCGCCCGGCTACGGCGACTTGCGCGCCTATCTTGCGGCGCGTATATCGGGCTCGCTGACGACGACGCTTGCATCGCTGACCGATATCCTCATCGGAACCTTCACAGCGGCCTTCGTCGGGATCTCGGCGCTCGTCTTATCGGCGTTTTTTCTCTTGCGCGGCAATACCGTCGCCGACTCGTTCTATGCGCTCTTGCCGCCGCAGCGCCGTGCGACGGCACGCCGCTTGGGCGTTGAGCTTGCGCACGTGTTCGGCAGCTACGTGTCGGGCCAGGCGGCGCTGTGCGCGATCACGGGTGCGCTCGTCTTCGCCGGCACGCTCGCGACCGGATTCAAGTTCGCGTTGCTGCTCGGCCTGGTCGCGGGCCTGGCCTATGCGGTGCCGTTCGTCGGCATGATCGTCGCGCACGCCGTCGCGCTGATTCTGGCGGCGCCGCAGGGGCCGCAAACCGTCGTGTGGGTGCAGATCATCGTCTTTACCATCGCGCGGATCTCCGACAACCTGCTGGTGCCCAAAGTGATGTCGGAAAGCGTTGGCGTCTCGCCGATCGTCGTCATGTTTTCCGTCTTCGCGGGCGGTGAGCTTTTCGGATTGCCGGGCTTGCTGCTCGGCATTCCCGCAGCGGCGCTCGCAAAAGTCGCGTGGGAGTTTTTCCATTCCAAGCCGCGCGATCCGGCCGCAGCGCTACCGGATCCCGTCGCCGCGACGGCTGAGACTGGGCCCGTCATCTCGATCGTACGGTAATGCGCTTACATCGATGCGGGCGCGCTGACCCCGAGCAGTCGCAGCGTCTGCGCGAGCACGCTCTGTGTCGCAAGTGCGAGCCCGAGGCGGCCGGCCGAAAGCTCCGCGTCGTCGCCGAGCACTTTGCACGCGACATAGAATTGCGAAAAATCGCTTGCGATCGTTTGCGCGTAGCGCGCGAGCCGGTGCGGTGCGCGGCCATCGACGACCGCCCGCACGACGCTGGGAAATTCGCTTAGGCGGCGGGCGAGCGCAATCTCCGCCGGCTCGGCGAGCCGCGCGAGGCCCTCGGCCGCCCGCGCGCGTTCGATGAGCGCTTGCGGCGCTTTCGTAACGATCGAGGCGATGCGTGCGTGACCGTATTGCACGTAGAACACGGGGTTCTCGTTCGTCTGTTCTTTGGCGAGCGTGAGATCAAAGGTCATCGGCGAATCGGGACTGGTCATCACGAAGAAGAAGCGCGCAGCGTCGACACCGACTTCATCCAGGACGTCGTCGAGCATGAGCACGTCGCCGCTGCGTTTGCTCGAACTGACGATCTCGCCGTCGCGCACGATCGTCATCTGCTGCGCGATCACGACTTCGATCGCGCCGGCCTTGTCGAACGCCGCCGCGATCGCCGCTAAGCGCGGGATATAGCCGTGATGGTCGGGCCCGAGGATATCGACGACGCGATCGGCGCGTTGCAGCTTCCCGTAATGGTACGTGACGTCCGGCGCAAAGTACGTCGGCCGCCCGTCGCTGCGTACGAGAACGCGATCTTTGTCGTCCCCGAACGCCGTCGTGCGCATCCAGATAGCACCGTCGGCTTCGAACGTGTGGCCGCGTTCGTTCAGTGCGGCGATGCTCGCCGCGACCGCACCGCTGGCGTGGAGCTCTTTCTCGCTTTGCCAGCGGCCGTTGAACACGCGAAAACGTTCCGCCGTGCGGTGCTGCTCTTCGACGAGCCGGTCGCGGCCGTAGGTCACGAAGGTCGTGAGCCACTCGCTTTCCGGGACGGCATCGTAGCGGTCGCCGTCGCGGGCGCGAAGCTCCTGCGCGAGCGGCACGAGGTATGCACCGGGATACAGGTCTTCGGGAAACGGATACGATGGATCTCCGATTTGGCGATAACGTGCGTAGATGGAACGGCCCAGCGTCTCCATTTGCGCGCCAGCGTCGTTGATGATCCACTCGGTTTGAACATCGATGCCCACAAAACGCATCGCGTTCGCGATCGAATCACCAAGCGACATCGACCGGCCTTGGACGACGAGCAACGGCCCCGTTGGATTCGCGCTGCCGAATTCGAGCGAGACGCGTTCGCCCGTCGGCGCGCCTTCGCCATAGGTCGCACCCGCGTGCAAGACGGTCGCCACGACGTTTTGCCAGTAGGCCGGTGCAAGGCGAATATTGATGAAGCCGCCGACGGCCGTCGCGTCGCTTGCGATCTCGATCAGACCGGGATCGTAGGCGAAGGCGCGGTCGACGATCTCGACGGCGAGCTGCTGTGGTGGACGGCGCGCACGCTTGGCGAGCTGGAGCGCGAGGGTGGTTGCGAAATCGCCGAAGTCGGGATTGCGCGGCGATTCAAAGACGATGGGCGGCGGCGCGTCGCCCGGGACGAGTTCGGCTGCCGCGCGCGCGAGCGCGGCCGCGAGGCGCCCGAGATCGCGCGTGTCCGGCCGCGACACGTCAGTGATGGTAGGGCTCATTGCGGGCGATCTTCGCCGCGCGATAGAGTTGTTCCAGCACGAGTGCGCGCGCCCACTCGTGCAAGAACGTCAGCCGTGAAAGTGACCAGCGGAAATCGGCGCGCGCGAGCAGCGCCGGGCTCGCGCCGTACGTTCCGGCTACGGCGATCGTGAGGCGCGTGGTGCCCCGCTCGGCGACATCGTGTAAGCGCGCGGCGAGCTCGATGCTCGAAAGTTCGTCGCCCGTGCGCTCGAGCAGCCAGAGCGGCTCGCCCGGTTCGAGCGCGCGCATGATCCGCTCGCCCTCATCACGCATCGCCCGTTCCGGATCGCTACCCGAGGATGCCGTGACCTCGCTGATTTCGAACGGATCGTAGCGCCGCAGCCGCATGCCGAAATCCGCCGCCGCTTCGGCGATGTAGCGTTCGCGGAGTTTCCCGACCGCGATTACGCGCGTCTTCACGCGCGGTTGTTCGCGTGCCGCGAAGCGTCACGCCTTGTCAAAGGCCAGCACCGGCCGCAAGCGCGAAGTTTTCGCGGCGATGACGACTTTGTAATGGAACCGACGCGGGCAGTCAGTGTGTTTAGGGACTCGCACTTCACCCGGCTATCTGACCAGTTCATCGCTTCCCTTGAAAACAACCCCACTCAACATTTATCCGCAGCGTGAATCTGCGGTCCCATGTCGCCTTTCTGAAATAAGTCTGACGTGCTGTCACGACGTGTACTCCCCATAGCCTCTTGCCATTGCGGCGGCGAAAATAGGCAACAGGGCGAATAGTGCGACCTCAATCCAAAGAATGCGACGCACGGATCGAATCTCGACATCGTTCGGGACCGTTCCGCTGCGCTGCCAACGCAAATATCGAATCGTGGGCGGCACCGATAGAACGGCAATTATAACGAACGTCGAGATCTTCGCCCAAAAGAAGAGGTTGTGCTCGTAATAGTACCAGCCTTTCGCGGCGAAGATCGCTCGCGTGAAGCCCACGATCACGATCAGTCCTGCGATGATGCCGTACCAGATGTCGATACCAGCAGTCCGGTTGATCGTTGCCTGATCCAAGCCTGAACGCACGAGAACGAGTTCAGCGACGAGAACGCCGAACATCGCGAAGATCAGGAGATGGTGGCTTATCGCAAGGGAATAATCGAGCATTGTGGTTCCAGCTTTCATCGACGAATGTACATGCTGAAGGAACGTCAAGCGGATCTACCACCTGTGGTGCTCAGCGGCACTCGAAAGCCGCTCATGCACGAATCGCGCATGAGCGCTTGCCCGCATCGCGAGATGCTCACATGCCGGCGCTGCTCAATCAGCGTGCAGGCGGCGGCGAATTCCCATTCGGAACAATGCGGGCGGCAGCAGGTGACGCAGGATGTAGAGCTGATGGGCGTCCGCTCCGACGCGCGTACGGAGCGCCGGATTCCGAGCAACGATTACCTTCTCGACGGCTGCAGCCACGGCTTGCGGCGACGCTCCGTTTCCGACGTCGCGTGTCATCGTATTCAAGACGTCTGAACGGGCACGTGCATAGACCTCAAGGTTGCTCGCAGCGCCCACTCGATTTGCGTTGAGATTTGTGCGAATGAACCCCGGTTGGATCAGGAGGGCACGAATGCCAAATGGACGGACCTCATAGTCGAGGCTTTCCACATACCCTTCGAGCGCGTACTTCGCCGAGCAATAGAACGACTGATATGGCTGGGTGAGAAATCCGGCGATCGAGCCGATGGTCACGATTCGACCGCTATGCTGCGAGCGCATCAGCGGGAGAACCGCACGGGTCAAGCGATGGACTCCGAAGAAATTGGTCTGAAAAAGCGCGAGGCTTTCGTCCGTGGTCGTTTCCTCTACGGCACCGATCAAATCGACACCGGCGTTGTTCACGATCGCATCGATGCGTCCCGTACGGCCGAGGACCGTGGCGACGGCGGTCGCGACGCTCTCATCGCTCGAGACGTCCATCGCGATTGCGTCGGGACCGTGCTTTTCCGGAATTGGCCGACGCATCGTCGCAAATACTTGCCGGCCCGGCCGGCGCAGCTTCGCGACGATTGCCGCTCCGATTCCGCTGGAGGCGCCGGTTACGATGATCGTCTCTTCGCGCGTAATCTTCACAGAATCGTGTCTCCTCGGGCTTTCCCCGCATAGTATGGTTACAGTGGTAACTTATGTTATAATGGTTACGGTGTCAACATCCCGTCCGACCTATCATCATGGCGACCTCCGCGCCGCTCTGCTTGCCACCGTCGATGAGGTTCTCTCCGAGCACGGAGCCGATGGCTTGAGTTTGCGCGAGGTCTCTCGCCGCGCCGGCGTGAGCCACGCGGCGGCCTATAAGCACTTCGCCGACAAGTCCGAACTGCTCGGCGTCTACGCTGATGCCGCCTTTCGCGCCTTCGAACAGCTGCTCGAGGCAGCCCGCAAAAAGGCCCGTTCACCCCGCGAAGCGCTCATCGCCATTGGCGTGGCGTACGTCCGATTCGCCCGGAAGCGTCCAGCGGCGTTCCGGCTCATGTTTCGTCCCGAGTTCACGGAAGCCCGGCTCGGCGATCCCAAGACGGCCGTACATCGAACGCATGACGTCCTCGCCCAGACCGTCGTCGCAGCGCGGGCGGCGGGCGCCCTTAAGCCGGGCCCGCTTGAGATTCAAGTCCTCGCAGCATGGTCAATGGTGCACGGGCTTGCGACAATCATCTTGGATGGTCCCGATTCGAATCTCGTCGCGAATGCAGCTGCCGCCGACGCCCTCACCCGCAGCGTGATCGAAACGATGCTGCGCGATACGCCGTCGCCGAATACGCGAGCAGTCTTATGACCGCATCACACCTCAAATCGCGTTGGTCAGCACCGAATCCGGTGCCGAAGCATTAACGTGACTGAATCGCGATACGCCTGCGCGTGGCTCTGGCAGCCACGGTCCCAGGTAGCTCGTCCGGCGGGTTCGCTCCGAGCGCAAGTGGTCGAGGCAGAGCCGGGTCGGCGGGATCGCGACCGAAGGTGCGACATCATCTTCACTGTCTCGCGGTTCGGGTTGGGAGCGCGTAGCAGCCCACGTCGCGTGCTTCGACGGCGCCGGCAATCTCGAGTTGCACGACGGCGGCAAGGACGGCGCCGGGGTTTGCGCCGGTCAGCGCGACCAGATCGTCGACGGCACGCGGCGCAGCGCGTAGCGCGGCGACGATCGCGCATTGCAGCGGATCACGTGCGTCGGTAGCGGCCGCCGAAGGTGTAGCTTCAGCACCGCGTTCCGCGTAGCCGAGCGCTTCGAGAACGTCCGCCGCATCGCGCACGAGCGTCGCGCCGTCGCGAATGAGCGCGTTGCAGCCTGCGGCGAGCGAGCGATCGACGTCGCCCGGGTACGCGAACACGTCGATCCCGAGATTCGCGGCCCAGCCCGCGGTATTGAGCGCGCCGCTGCGTTCGGCGGCCTCGACGACCACGACGGCATCGGCCAGTGCCGCCACGATGCCGTTACGCTGCAAGAATTGTGCCGGTCGCGCGGGCTCGTCAGGCGCATAGGGTGAGAGGACCGCCCCGCCGGCGGCGATGATCCTGTCCGCTAGCTCGCGATTGCGTTTGGGGAAGAATTGCCGGTGACCGCCGCCGAGCACGCCAATCGTGGGCGCGCCGCCCGTCAGTGCGCCGAGATGGGCGGCACCGTCGATGCCGAGGGCGAGCCCCGAGATAACGCAGAACCGGGCGCGCGCGAGCCGTTCGGCAAGCTCTTTCGCACGCGCGATGCCGCCGGCCGACGGCGCGCGCGCGCCGACGATCGCCACCGTCGGCAGCGAAAGACCCGCCTCCCAGGAGCCCGCGCACCAGAGGCCCGCGAATTTGACCGTCGCCGAAGCGTGCGGCCGAGCGGCAAAAAGATCGTCCCGAAAAGCAAAGCGAGGTCGCGTCAGGTCCATCGTTCTCCTCCTCACGCCGAGCGGCAACCACGGCAAGCCCGCCTCGTCGTTCGCGAGGAAACCGACCGTCGTCTGAGAATGGCCGACCGAGATTGCGCACCTGCGATAGCGCTCGGGCGTACGCGGCCGACCGAAGGGACGAACCAGACATGGCAGCACCACAGGCTTATTGCGTCAAGTGCAAGACCAAGCGTGAAATGAAAGACCACACGCAGATCACAATGAAGAACGGCCGGCCCGCGACCGAAGGCAAGTGCCCGGTGTGCGGGACCAAGATGTTCAAGATCGGCGCCGCCTAGTCGCCGTTTGCGACGGCGAGCCCTTGTGGTTTATACTCATATCGGACCCCATATCTAGTGGGGTCCTATCTTTGGGGGCTCGACCCGAACTGATTTGCCCGAGTTGCCGGAAAAGCGAGACGCGCGTCGTCGATTCACGCGACGACGAGAGTGTCGTGCGCCGGCGGCGCGAGTGTCTGGATTGCAAACACCGCTTCACGACCTACGAGCGCATGGAAGCGCCGCGCCTTTTCGTCGTGAAGAAAGACGGCCGGCGCGAGCAATACAATCGCGATAAGGTGCTCAACGGCTTGCGCCGCGCGTGTGAGAAGCGGCCGGTCTCCGAAGCACAACTGGAAGAAGTCGTTGCCGCCGTCGAACGCGAACTTTTTTCCCGCGGCGAGAACGAAGTGCCGGCGACCATGCTCGGCGAGAAGCTGATGGAAGCCCTCAAGCGTCTCGATAAGGTCGCGTATATCCGCTTCGCAAGCGTCTACCGGTCGTTCGACGATATCGGAAGATTCCAAGCGGAATTGGCCGAGCTTGCGAAATGATCCGACCGTTCGCGTCGCAATCGTGCGCCTTCCTGAAGCCGATGGTCTGCCGCTTCCAACGTATATGAGCGCCGGCGCCGCCGGCGCCGACGTGTGTGCGGCGATCGGCGCGGATGTCACGCTCGCACCTGGCGCGCGTGCGCTCGTTCCAGCCGGTTTCTCGCTTGCGATCCCGCACGGGTACGAAGCGCAGTTACGCCCGCGTAGCGGGCTCGCGCTGCGCTGCGGTGTGACCTTGCTCAATAGCCCCGGGACGATCGACGCCGACTACCGCGGACCCGTCGGCGTCATTCTCGCGAATCTCGGGAGCGACCCATTCGTGGTGCACCGGGGCGACCGCATCGCACAACTCGTCGTGACTCCCGTCGCGCGTGCCGTCTTCGACGATGTCGCGGCGCATGAAGAGACCTCACGCGCGACGGGCGGTTTCGGCAGCACCGGTCTCTAGTCGGCATGAACGTGTACGTGGTCGGCGCCGGCGCGGTCGGCACGTATTTCGGCGAGCTCTTTCGAGCGACGGGGGCGACGGTGACGTATGCGCCGCGGGCGCTCGCCGACGTCGTGCCCGCGGCCGCCGAACTGGCAGTCGTCGCGCTGAAATCCTACGATACGCCCGCCGCGATTCTGACGCTGCGTCAGGCCTTCGGCGACGATACCGCCGCAACGATCCTCACGCCGCAGAATGGCATCGGGAACGAGGAGTCGCTGGCCCGTGCCTTCGGCCGGGAACGCATCGTCGCGTGTGCGCTTACGGTGCCGGTCGAACGCGACGCAAACGGCGTCGTCAGCGCGGCGAATCGCGGCGGCATCGCCATCGCGCCGGTCGGTTCCGACGCGCAGAACTGGCTCATCGCCGCGCTCGAACGCACGTCCGTGCCGGTGGATGTCGTGAGCGATTATCGAGCGCTCAAGTGGTCGAAGCTGGCGCTCAATATCATCGCGAACGCGTCGTGCGCGATCCTGGACATGCTGCCGCACGAACTTGTCGCACAGCCTGGCTTTTTCGCGCTCGAGATCCGCGCCGTCCGCGAAACACATGCCGTCATGGCGGCGCTGAAGTTGCGTGCGGTCGATCTCCCGCGCTATCCAGTGCGCGCGCTGTTCGCGACCGCCTCGCTTCCCTTACCCCTGGCGCGCCTCGTACTAAGCCGCAAGATCGCGGGGGCCCGCGGGCGCAAACCACCCTCGCTCTTGCTGGACATCCGCGCCGGAAAAGGCCGCACGGAAAACGACGCCCTGAACGGTGCCGTCGCAGGCGCAGGCCGAGAGACCAGTATCGCGACCCCCGTCAACGCCGCCTTCGCGCGCGTCCTAGCCGAGATTGCGGTCTCAGCGCAGGCACGGGCGCGCTATCGTCACCAGCCCGCCGCCTTACTCGCGGCGGTCGCGACGGAAGAACGTTCGGCAGCGCCGGAGCTTCCCTAAGCAAAACGAATCGCCGCCGTCGCGTCGAACGGCACCCCATGCGACATCCCGCCGTCCCCGAATCGCTCGATAGCTGGCACATCCTCCACCGCATGTTTCGCTTCAAGCGGCGTGCGTTTGACGCGTTACCAGCGGCACGGCGCGGCGATATCGCGCGCGCAGCGCAGACGTCGTTCGCCGCGCAGGCCGACGCCTCCGAAAGCGATGCCGGTCTCGCGCAATTGCTTGGCCACAAGAGCGATCTGATGACGACGCACTATGCCAAGAGTTTCGATGCCTTGGGCGCGATGCAGACCGCGTTCGATAAGCTCGAACTCGCCGAATACGTCGAGCCGCAGAGCTCGTACGTCTCGATTCTGGAACTCGGACTCTACGAGGCGACGGGCAAGATTCACGCCGATCTGCGCGAGCGCGGCCTCAAGCCGCACGCGCCGGAGTGGAACGATGCCTTCGACGCAGCGCTGGCGGCCCAAGCGAATCAACCGCGAAACGCCGGACGGTTGTGGGCGAAAATTCCCTCCCGCCGGTACGTGTGTTTCTATCCGATGGATAAGAAACGCGGCGAAGCGGTCAACTGGTACGACTTGCCCTACGAAGACCGCGCGCGCTTGATGGCCGAGCACGGAAAGATCGGCCGTTCGTTCCACGGGCTCGTCACGCAAGTGATCTCGGGTTCGATCGGCTTCGACGATTGGGAGTGGGGCGTCGACCTCTATGCCGACGATCCGTTGATTTTCAAGAAGCTCATCTACGAGATGCGTTTCGATGAAGCGAGCGCGCGCTACGCGGCCTTCGGCCAATTCTACACGGGCATGCAATTCTCGATCGCGGAACTGCCGCACTTTCTCGACGGCGACGCGGTTCCGCAATTACGCAAACGTGAGGACGCCCTGGCGCTCCCCGCTTAGGGGGCGGGGCGGTGTTTAAGCTGTTTTCCGACGCGGTACGTCAGCGCATATACCTGCGAAGGAGTGTTTGATGGCAGTGACATCCCGCAAGTCGGCGACGGCGAAGTCCGTCAAAAAGACGACGAAGAAGGCCGGCGCGCCGAAATACAGTCCGGCTGTTGGCGCGAAGGTTGGCGATGTACTGGACGCGCTCAAGCACGGAACGTTACGCTCCGGCGGCTCCGGCGAGAAGGTTACAGATCGTAAGCAAGCGATCGCGATCGGGCTGAGCGAGGCCCGGCGCAGCGGCGCGGACGTCCCGCCCAATCCCAACCGGCGCAAAACGTCGTCGTGAAGCAAGCGTAGCTTACTGCGAACCCATGCTGAAGACGCGGCTCTTGCGGATATCGCTTTCGTCGATCGCTTTGAGATCGTCTGCCGTTACGGTCCCGCCGCGCTCGAAGAGACGCGTCGCCTGCCGCAGCCGCGCACGGTCGAGCGCGTTACGGATGCTGCGGGCATTCGCGAATTGCGGTTGCTGTAAGCGCAGCGCGATATAGTCGACAAACGCACGTTCCGCGCTCGGCGTGAAATCGTAATTGAGTCCCGTCAGCATGAGATGCGCGATGGCGAGCAATTCGTCTTCGCCGTAGTCGGGAAAGTCGATGTGGTTGGCGACGCGCGAGCCCAGACCCGGATTGCTCGCAAAGAACGTATCCATGCGATCTTTGTAGCCGGCGAAAATGACGACCAAGTCGTCGCGTTGATTCTCCATCACCTGCAATAGAATCTCGATAGCCTCGGCGCCGTAATCGCGTTCGTTTTCCGGCTTATAGAGGTAGTATGCTTCATCGATGAAGAGCACGCCGCCCATCGCCCGTTTGAGCACCTCTTTTGTTTTTGGGGCGGTGTGGCCGATATATTGACCCACCAGATCGTCACGTGTCGCAACGACGAGCTGACCCTTGCGCACGTATCCGAGGCGCTTGAGAATCTCGGCCATGCGCATCGCAACGGTCGTCTTGCCGGTGCCGGGGCGGCCGGTAAAGGACATGTGCAATGGCGGAGGTTCGGCCGCAAGTCCAACGCTCTTGCGCAGTTTGTCGATCAACAGGAGATGAGCGATCTCGCGGATGCGTGTTTTAACTGGCATCAAGCCCACGAGTTCGCGGTCGAGTTTTTCGAGTATTTCGCCGACGTTGGAATTTCTGTAGGCTGCGTCGAGATCAAGCGGGTTCGCCGCGCCCGCGACGGTCGCGTCGTCGCTCACGTCAGGGCGCCATCTGCAGCAGTTCTTCTTCGATGAGAACGACGCGCCGCGCGATCAACAGTTGTGCGAGCGCGAGTGCATGGCCGGTGCGCGGCGTGCCGTCCGCATCGATGAATTCGCCGATGCGCGCGGGGCGTTGGCGGCCGGTCGTTATATGCGACCAAATTCTCGCTTCGACCGCATCGGCGATGCGCGGCTCGATGAGGCCGTCGAGTTCGATGATCGTCTCGGGATAGCCGCCGCCGGCCGTCTCCGAAAATCGGATCGATGTCGCGGCGCTCTCGAATTCGGCGTAATCGAGCGGTCGGAAGCGGCTGCCCTTCCGTATCCGGCCACTCAGTTTTGCGGCGTCGCCGTGCGAGTTCCAATCACGCGGCCGGTAGAAGCGCACGGTCAAATCGGCGTGCCGGACCTGCGGCTCGATGTAGCGCGCGATATCGGGCTCACGCGAGCGCAGATCCGTACGTGCGGCGGCTTCGTCGCAGCCGCGCTGCCGCATGTCGCGTTGCAGCGTCCAGGCAATCTTGAGCTCGGCTTCGGGCTCGAGCCACACGGTGACGTCGAAGAGGCTGCGTAGCGCGCGCGTGTAGAGCGGAAAGAGCCCGTAGACGATGAGGATTTCACGCGGTTCGACGTGCTCGCGTCCCCGAAACGTTCCGCTCGCGCGATCGTATACCGGTTTATCGATTGCGCGGCCCTCGCGCAACGCCCAGAGGTCCTCTTCCATCGCAGCGAAATTGTTCGCGCGCGGATCGAGCGCGGTAAACCCGACGCTCTTACGCTGGGCACGGTCGAGCGAATGGTAGTCATCGAGGCAGATCGTCGTGATGCGCTCATCGCCGAAGATCTGCAGGAGGCCGCGGCACAGCGTCCTTTTGCCGCTTCCGGAATCGCCGCCGACGGCGATCATGATCGGGCGAGGTGGCATCGAATCTCCGGCGGCACGGGACACGCGTACGACAACGCGTCGCAAGTAGTACGCCGCGGCATATGAGGGCCCTTTCCCGGCTAACGTTTGGGTTTTCGTCGTCCGACAATACGAGCAATGGATGCCCCATCGCTCGCCAATGCACTGGGCCTCATCGAGTCGCGTTTCGCATTTCTCGTCGATCAATACGGATTCGCGCTCGCCCAATCGACGGAGATTCCGTCGAGCGCGTGGTTCCGTCGCGACGAGCGCACGATCGTCATCGCGTACGATTTCATTCGTGAAGCGGCCGTCGACGTCCATTTCGAGGATGCGTCGACGGGGACGCGCTATCGTCTTCACGACGTTCTGGCCTTCGAGAAATCGGTCGCCGTACACCGCTCCGACGGCGTCCGGGAGCGCGCGCTCGTCGCGGCGGAGATCGATTGCTGCGCGGGGCTGGTCCTCGGTTTCGCCCAGGACTTCCTCTGCGGCGACGTCGTCGCGTTTCACTATCGTTTCCGCGAAGCGTTGCTGGTTCAGACCACACGCGCCGCCGCGATGCGAGAGTTTTATGAAGGCGACGTTCGCCGTGCGCGCACGCTCTTCGAAGCGATCCGTTCCTACTGGACCGATTGCGATCGTCAGCATTTCCTCGAGCTCGATGCCGGTACGACGCTACGCTATCTTCGCCGCGGAACCTAAAAGCGCCGGCCGGAGACGGCCGTGTTGGACGGCTGCAGACGAGCGTTATAGGATAGCGGTATGTTGCCCGCCGCGCGGACCGCGCCGCTCGCCGCGGAACGCCGCGCCGTCGTCGCGATCGCCTTCGCGGCAATCGCGGTCTTCGCCGACATGTACCTGACGCAGCCGCTGCTGCCGGACCTCGGGTTGGAATTCGACGTTTCGCCGGCGGTCGCGGGTGCCACGCTCTCCGCGGTCGTTTTGACGATCGCGCTCACGTCGAGCGCGTATGGGCCCTTGGCCGACTTTCTCGGCCGCAAGCGGGTGATGACCGGCGGCTGTGCGCTACTGGGCCTTGCGACGCTGGCCTGCGCGTTCGCGCCGAACCTTGCGGTGCTCATCATCCTGCGCGCGCTGCAGGGCATCTTCGTGCCCGCCGTCTCGGCCGTTGCAATCGCCTATCTCGGCGACTTGCGCCGCAAAGGCGATATTGGGGGCGTCATCGGACTCTACATCGCGGCGACCGTGACGGGCGGTATGGTCGGGCGCGTCGGCAGCGGCCTCATCGCCGATCGCTGGTCGTGGCGCGGGTCGTTCGTTGCCTACGCTTTTCTCACGCTCGCGGCGGCGGCAGCGCTCGCACTGACCTTACGCGAGCGTCGCGTCCCGGCGGGACGGGCGATGCATACGGCCTTCCGTGATTCGTATCGCGCCATGGTGGGCCATCTCGGCGACGCGCGCCAGGTCGGCGCATTCATCGCCGGCGCAACGCTCTTTTTCGGATTTATCGGGCTGTTCACGTATTTGCCGTACCTGCTGACGTCACCGCCATATGCACTCTCGACCGGAACGGTCGCGTGGTTCTACACCTCATATCTGGCGGGGGTCTTCACAGCCCCGGTCGCGGGCCGGCTCTCCGCGCGCCTGCCGCGCCGCGTGCTCATCGCCGCCGGCTTTGCCGTCGCACTCGCGGGACTCGCGCTCACCGCGCTGCCGTCGCTCGCGGCAATCGCACTCGGAACGGTCATCGTGTGCGTCGGCATGTTTACGGCGCAAGCGATCGTCCCGGCGTACGTCAACGTTACGGCGACGGTCGCAAAGGGCAGCGCGAATGCGCTGTACCAGGCGTTCTATTACGTCGGCGCGATCTTTGGTTCGACCCTACCCGGGATCGGCTGGCAACGCTTTGGTTGGATGGGAGTTCTCGCAACCTGCGGAGCGAGCATGGTCGTGGGCCTCATCGCGATGCTGGTTCTGTGTCAGGAAGAACCGCTGGCGCCTTCGCTTCGCGTAACGAGCCGATAGACCGTGCCAAGCGCGCTCTCGGCAACGAGTTCGAACGCCGGATGAGCTTCGATGATCGCGCGTTCGACCGGTGTGTGATAGACGAGGGTGACCGCGCGGCGCGCGGGTTTTGCGAGCCGGTCCAGAACGCGCAACAGAATCGCGCGATCGAATGGATTGAAGAGATAGACGACGAGATCGCCGCGTGGAAACGTATAGGTCGCCGCATCGCCGTGCACGAGCCGCACGTCGCGACAGCGCAGCGACGTCCGGCCGACGGTGGCGAAGTTGTCGCGTGCGATCGCATGCAGCGCGGGCGAGATTTCGACGCCGACCACCTGCCGGAAAGGCCGGCTCGCGGCGAGTAGCACGGCGCGCCCCATCCCCGAACCCAGATCGACGAAGCTCGTGCGCTCGAGCGGGAGCCGCACGTACGCAAGCAGCGCATCGAGATCGCCGACGGGCGTCGGTTCGTAATGCGTCGCGTGGACGATATTGGGACCGATCGCTTCGGGATCCAAATCGCCGAGAAAAAGCATGGCCTCCGTTGCGATATTGCGTTCGGCATCGAAGCGTTGTCCCGCGCGCCGGCCGGAGATGCGCACCTGTGAACCCACCGCCTTCGGCTACGACGGCGTCTAAGCAGCAACATGCCTGAAGGACCTCAAGTCGCGCGCTATGCGCGTCTCCAGAGTGCGAAAATGCGCGGTAAGGCCGTGCACGCGGATTCGCCCGACGGCCGCTCCGACGACGTCGCGGCCTTCATCGACGGCGCGACGTTGCGCGGAATCGAAGCGATCGGTAAGCATCTGCTCTACGATTTCGGTGAGGGCCGCTTATTGCACGTGCATCTGGGACGTTTCGGAAACTTTCACGAAGGCACGCTCCCACTTCCGGAGGTGCGCGGTGTGCTGCGCTTTCGGCTCTTCACCGATGCGGATTGGTTCGAGCTACGCGGCGCGATCGCGATCGAACTCTACGACGCTTCGATGCGCGCTTTGCTCGAAGGCCGCATCGGCCCAAATCCGCTCGACCCCCGTGCCGACCCCAAGCGCGCGTACGACAAGATCGTGAAGAGCCGCACGCCGATCGGCTTGCAAATGATGGATCAATCGATCGTCGGCGGCATCGGCAACATCTATCGCTCCGAAGTGCTGTTCCTAAACGGTCTCGATCCGCGCGCGCCGGGGCCGGCCCTCGAACGCAAGGCCTGGAGCGCGATCTGGAGCGACCTAACGCGTTTGATGGTCCACGGCGCCGTCGTCGGACGCATCGTCACGACGTGGCCGAAAGACCGCAAGAAAGCGCAGGGCGACGTGCGCGCTGAGGATCGCTTCTACGTCTATCACCGCACCGGGCTGCCGTGCCGGCGCTGCGGCACGGCGATCCGAACGGAGCTGCTCGGCACGCGCAGTGTTTTCTGGTGCCCGCAGTGTCAACCCGCGCGCGTCATAACGGCAGTACCGTCGGCACGAACGCGCACGACCGCGAAAACGACGAACGCAAGGGATAAGGCGCGAAGCCGTCAGCTTTGAAGGCGGACGCCGCGTAGGCGCAGCGCGTTTGCGATGACCGAAACGGAACTAAACGACATTGCGAGCGCCGCAACGACCGGGCTTAGTAAAATGCCGAACGTCGGATACAGCACGCCGGCTGCAATGGGAATCCCAAGCACGTTGTAGAGGAACGCGAACACGAGATTTTGCCGGATGTTGCGCATCGTCGCTTGACTGAGCGCCCGTGCCCGCACGATACCCGCAAGATCGCCTTTCACGAGCGTTACGCCGGCACTTTGGATCGCGACCTCCGTGCCGGTCCCCATCGCAATGCCGACATCCGCAGCCGCCAGCGCGGGCGCATCGTTGATCCCGTCTCCCGCCATCGCAACGACCTTGCCGGTCGCTCGCAACTCTTTGACGATACGTTGCTTGTCCTCGGGCAAGACGTCGCCGCGCACGTCCTCGATGCCGAGCTTCGCGGCGACGACATTTGCGGTCGCCTGATTATCGCCGGTGAGCATCACGATCCGAATGCGGTCCGCTTTCAACGCCGTAATAGCTGCCTGCGTCGTTGCCTTGATCGGGTCGGCGATTGCGATCACACCGCCGGGTTGGTTATCGATCGCAAGGAAGAGCGCGGTCGCGCCATCGCGGCGCAATTGCGCGGCTTTCACGTCGAGCACATGTAACGAAACGCCATGCTCGGCCAGCAGCGTCGCATTGCCGAGCAGAAGGGCGTGACCGTCAACCGTGCCGGTGACGCCCTTTCCGGTTACCGATAGGAAGTCGGACGGATCGGAAATGGCGACACCGCCTTCGACTGCGGCCGCTACGATCGCCGCCGCGAGAGGATGTTCGCTCGAACGCTCGAGGCTCGCGGCGAGCGCGATGAGTGCGGATTCGGTACGATCCGCGACCGCAAAGACGGCGGTGACCTTCGGTTTGCCTTCCGTAAGCGTGCCTGTCTTATCGACGACGAGCGTATCGACTTTTTCAAAACGCTCGAGCGCCTCGGCTGATTTGATGAGGACGCCCACGCTCGCGCCCTTCCCAACGCCCACACCGATCGACATCGGGGTCGCTAAGCCCAGAGCACACGGGCAAGCAATGATAACGACCGAGACGGCCGCGATCAACGCGTAGGATAATGCCGGCGCCGGCCCCCACATGGACCAAGCGATGAAGGCAACCAACGCGACTGCGAGCACGGTCGGGACGAAATATCCGGCGACGGTGTCGGCCAATTTTTGAATCGGCGCGCGGCTGCGCTGCGCTTCGGCTACCATTACAACGATGCGCGCTAACATCGTATCCGACCCGATCTTATCCGCTCGCATGATGAGCGCTCCCGTCCCATTGACGGTTCCGCCGATGAGCTTGTCGTGTTGCGCCTTGGCCGCAGGCATCGACTCGCCCGTAACCATCGATTCGTCGACGGCGCTTTTACCGTCGATGACTTCGCCATCGATCGGCACGCCGTCTCCCGGGCGGACGCGTAGTTTGTCTCCGACTCGCACCTGCTCGATCGGCACCGTTTCATCTTCGGCCCCGTCACGTAGCCGCTGCGCGGTCTTCGGTGCCAAGTTGAGCAACGCGCGAATGGCGCCGCCGGTCTGTTCACGTGCGCGTAGCTCCAAGACTTGCCCGAGTAAGACAAGAACGGTAATGACCGCTGCGGCTTCATAATAGACGGCGACGGTGCCGCCCATTCCGCGGAAACCCGCCGGAAAGATGCCGGGCGCAAACGTTGCGACGACGCTGTAAAGAAAAGCCGTGCCCGTTCCTAACGCGATCAACGTGAACATATTGAGATGGCGCGAAACGAGTGAGGCCCACCCCCGCACAAAGAATGGCCACCCAGCCCAAAGCACGACGGGCGCGGAAAGAATGAGTTGAATCCAAACCGAGAGCTGCGCCGGCACGAGTTCATGCACGCGCAGGGCTGGAACGTGCGCGGCCATTTCGAGGACGAACACCGGCACGGTAAGGCCGAGTCCGATCCAAAAGCGCCGGCTCATATCGATCAGTTCGTCGTTGGGCGCCGCTTCGGCGCTGATCGTCAACGGTTCGAGCGCCATCCCGCAGATCGGGCAACTCCCCGGTCCATTTTGCCGAATCTCGGGATGCATCGGGCACGTGTAGACGACACCGGGTTCGGCCGCGTGCGGAATAACCGGGCCGGGCTCAAGATATTTCTCTGGATTCGCGACAAATTGCGTTCGGCATCCGGCCGAACAGAAATGAAAAGCCCGACTATCGTGCATATATTCATGCTCGGTATCCGCCAGGTCGACGTCCATGCCGCAAACGGGGTCGAGGGTCGTCAAGAGTCGCTCCGCTGAAGTCTGCGGCGATCCGTCCTGCACGTGACTGCTCATGCGCCCCTCAACACACTGGGCACCGATCGAAGTTCCACGACTTGGAGGCGAGGACCGTGGTTTCAGTGCCCGTTTCTGCATCCTGTTTGAGATACGACGGCAAGTGGTACGGCTTCGACGAATCACAACCATGTAGCGTATCTGAAGATGTCGCACTGAACCGCTGATGCCCGAGAAAGCTCGGATAAAAGTCTCTTTTGTGAAAGGCCCAGCACGTTGACGAAAAAGCTAGTCGGTACCATGATGTTCGCCGTTGGGCTCGTTGCAGGCAGCGCGACGACGATGGTGCTGCACCCAACCGTCGTCTCGGCGCAACACGCGATGTGGAACATGAAGATGGATTCGAAGTCGGCGGGCGATTCCGAAATGAATGCCGCCATGAGCAAGATGTCAGCTACAATGGCGTCCATGAAAGTGACCGGAACGCAAGATCGAGACTTCATGATGATGATGGTCCCGCACCATCAAGCGGCGGTCGAGATGGCTAAAATCGAACTACGCCGTGGGACGCACCCGGAGTTAAAATCGCTCGCTCACGACATCATTACGAGTCAAGATAAAGAAATCGGCGAGATGCATAGGTGGTTAAAGAGCTGGTACGGCCAGAGTTGATGGGCGTCGTAAGCGTATATCGTCGCCGTTAGCATCTTCTACGGGAACGCATTCGTTCGCGTTACGGGACGGAGCCGATCGCACCCAATTTCCGGTTGTTGCCGGCGTACGAGTCTGGTTCTGATGCTCATGCGACGCCCGCTACGGCGCCCGACGCCGCCAGAGCAAAAGGCCCGCAGCGAGCAGAACGGTTGCGGCGGCGGCGGTGCCCATGAGGTTGATCGGGCGCGGCGTATGCAGGCGGCGCCACTTCAATCGGTCTTTGACCCACGACGCTCTGTGGGCAACGAGTTTGGGGTGACGGTCGCGATGAAGGCCAACGGTGATCTCTACACCTTCGCGGAAAAGTGCGCTCACACGTTTGGGGTCGCGCAGTTCGACGCCGAGTTCCGCGAGCGACAGAACGACGTCGCTCGTTTGCGTACGAAGCGTTGCAATACCGAGCGCCTCGTGCCGCTCGACGATCGTGCCTCGATACCGCGTCCCCGGTGCGAGTGGAACGCACCGTTCGTCAACGATCAACGCGATCATCGCGCCTGCCGGTGACGGGTCTTCGGGAAAATGCCGTCGAGCGACAATGTGCGCGGGCGGTTCCGTCCGCTTGGTCGGCAAGCCGTAGCGTTCGGCATCCTCAGGTGAGAGCGCAATGCGGCCCAAAGCGTCGAGTTCTACGGCGCTGCCGTTGGGTAAGCGCGCGCGACCTTGCGGTTCTCCGCCGATGACGACGAGACGCACGGTGCCGTCCGGATTGTGATGCGCGATTTCGACGACGTGCTCGCCCAGACGTGCCGGTGCGCCGGCATACGTTCCAAAATTCGCACGATGGACGGGATCCTCGGCACCGGGATACCCGGTCCATTCGAAGCGCAGGGAACGTTTGGGCATCGTGACCGCGCGCGGATCGACGCCGCAACACAGCAGCACTCCGACGGCGTATGAATTCGAATCACGGCCGACGCGCAAGAACGGAATTTCGATGGCGACGTAGCGCTGATCGCCGTCGTAATTGCGCTGCGTCGTTCGCACGAGTTGTGCAAAAAAGTCTTCCGTCATCCCGTTCGGTGGGGCAATCACAATCGGTTCGAAATCCATGACGCCCCGCTTGGCGAAGTCGTCTTCCGGATACGCATACGGCACGAGTGCGCCCGTTCCGTTGGCGTGCATCGGCCCTGATTCGATGATGGTCGCGTTCGCTGCATCGGCGTCGGTGATCGCCACGAAGAGGTGGCCGCCAAAATCTTGCTCCCAGCGCAGCGTTCGCGATGCGATCGCCGTGAAGCCGAGTGGTATCCGCGGCGTTCTGGCCTCGAAGGCGATCCAAACCGCGGGCCGCCCGATGAGCGCTACGGTGTGAGGCAAAAGTTTCCAATAGTTCGGAACGACCACGTCGCTTCCGTCGAGCACGGCCCGCGAGCGTTCTTGCCCCGCCTCGATGGTCGATGTGAACAAATGCGGAATTCGCAGGTGAAATCTTATCATCGGCAGCTTCATGCGCCACGACAACCACGCGGATCTCTTGCGCCGTTAGCGCGCGCTTGGCCACGAAGAGCCGTTAGCATGTCATGCGCCATCCATCGCAATGCCAATGACCGACGAAAGCGCCGGCGTTCGGGGGAAGTGCGAGAAGCAGCGCTCCGCCGCACCGAGACATTTCGCACGTCATCCCGACCCCTACTCAGCAGGCTTGCGTGAGCCCTTCGCCGCATGGGCTAGCCGCCATCAGTCGTGAAAGTGGACCCGGATGCCGCGCGCCTCGTTCAATCGTCTTGGAATAACGCTTTCGCCCAATGGAAGCGAGGCCGAACGAGAGGGAACGATCAATCCGGCGAGCGCGCGGACACGCGACGGTGCGCTCGTCCTCTTTCCGCGATTCGTTGCTGAAGGGAATGTGTCGCGTGTGGCGCGTTGCACATCCTCATGGGACGGCGATGACGTGACGTTCCAACGCGACGGCTTCGTCCTCGAACCGGATGCTTCGTACGAACGTCGGTCGGAAGCCGGCGGCTACGGCTGTGAAGATCCGCGCATCACCTTCGTTGAGGCACTCGATCGTTATCTCATGGCGTACTGTGCGTACGGCCCGAGCGGTGCACGGGTCGCGGTTGCGGTGTCGACCGATGCTCGTTCTTGGACGCGGCTCGGGCTTGTCGACTTCCACGGCAAGGAAGGCTACGGCGATAAAGACGCCGCGTTCTTTCCGGAGATCGTCCGGTCACCGACCGGGATACCATCCTTTGCATTGCTCCATCGGCCGACGCTGCATGCCTCCACCGCACAAGGACGCGACTTCGTTCCCGCAATCCTCGCGATGCCGCCAAGCGAACGCGAAGGCATTTGCATCGCATATATGCCGGCCGATGCGGTTGCCGCGAATCTTCAAGCGTTGCTCAACGTCGAAGAGACGAGCGCCTTGATGCAGCCCGACGGCGCGTGGGGAAAAATCAAGGTCGGCACCGGCTCTCCGCCGATCCGCACCGATTTGGGGTGGTTGCTCGTCTATCACGGCATCGATGTTGTCGCGGGTCACGAAGAGTCCGCTGGCCCTGCGCTGCAGTATCGCGCCGGCATCGCGTTTCTCGACCTAGCTTCTCCGCATGTCCTTACATATCGTTCGCCCGAGCCCGTCTTTTGGCCAGAACTTCCCGAGGAAAGAGAAGGGGTCGTCGATGACGTCGTGTTCCCTTCCGCAATCGATCCGCGAGCAGACATCGGTCCAGGCGCATTCGATATCTATTACGGAATGGGCGACTCGGTGATTGGGCGCGGTCGGCTCGAAGTCTCTCCGTAACGACTCCGCCGCCGCAGCGTCGAGTGCGTCGGCCGTTCGTCACGTCCAGGATGATCGCGGCTTTCCCAGCTGAGCGGTCCATCGCCCGGCTGCTCCAGTTATAGTCGGCTTGTTGGAGCCTACAACCACTGTAGGTATGCTGATTCAAGGCGCCTAACGAGACCTGTCTTGACATATAATGATATATCACGTATTACTTTATCATGAACTTTAGGAATCGACTTTTATCCGCCGATCGCGGTGGGTGCGGCAGACACGGCGACCACAATGGGCCACATCACGGCGTGACGTTCGGTATGCGTGCCTTTATGGGGCGCGGTTTCGGCGGCCGCTGGTCAGGACGCGCCCGACGCGGCGACAGCAAGTTTCTCGTGCTCGAAACGCTTGTGAGCGGTCCCCGGCACGGTTACGAGATCATCGGCCTCATCGAGGAGAAGCGTGGCTTCCGGCCGAGCCCGGGCTCCATTTATCCGACGCTACAGATGCTCGAAGACGGCGGCTTTGTGGAGGGCCGTGATACCGACGGCAAGCGCGTTTACACGCTAACCGAGGCAGGCCGGAAACTACTCTCCGAGCGTGGCGAAACGCACGAAGGCGACTCGCTCGACGATGATCCGCGCCGGAACGTCAAGGCGTCAGCCCTAAAGCTCGGTGCCGCGGTGATGAGCGCGCGGGATAGCGATGCGGCGGTCCTGGAGCGCATCGCCGAAATCCTCGACCGCGCTCGCAAGGAAATCTACGCGCTGCTCGCCTCGGCGTAAGTCTGGACGTTTGCGACCCATGCCTGCGTCGGGCGCGTCCGGCGGAGAATGGTGCGCGATCTGAAACGGGCACGTCGCCAAAGCGATCGTTTATCGCCCACTCGATCCCGGGGGCAAGCAGCGTCAGTCGCCTTCAAGGTCACGCCGCATGCACCGCGTTTTCGATCTCGACGCAATGTGAATTTCCGCGAGCAGTCGATGCTAGATGTATTCCCGCGATGTTCGCGGCGAGGACCTGCATGTAGCGGGCGTGTTGTCGCCATTGCGCGTCCCGTAAATCCGTCCTAAAATGAAAAATATGGAAACGCAGCCCACCGAAGATGAAGCAAACTCCAGCGCGGTGTCTGAAGTACTACGCTCCTTGCGGATTGACGGACTCGAGTCTGATCTGGTGGCTCGAGCAATCGCTGAACGGTACATTGATCGAACCCTCTCGCCGCGCGACCTCATGTGCGCCATCGTTGAGCACCTGGGCGACCGCTGTCCGCGGTTCGTACGCTATTCCGTTTTTCCGCCCCCCGACAGCGCGCTCGCTCGCGCAATCGCCTTTGGCGTCGATCCAACGATGACGTTCCATAACATGTTTGCGCTCACGCCGGAAGAGCGCTTCGCGCAGGCTGATCGTATGCTGGAGGAGACGCAAGTGATCGAGCAGTGGCGTTCCAAGCGCTGATCGACTGACGGATGAAACAACGCGGCCCCGCCTTCTCGGCAATGGAGCTTCTGGCCCGTGAGGGCGTCGATGCCGTCGTGATCGGGGGAACTGCGGCCAACATTCATGGCGCTTCTCGCCGCACGTACGACATTGACTTCTGCTGTCCGCGCGACGCGCAGACGTTTCACCGGCTTTCGCGCGCCTTCAATTGCGTGCATCTCCTACGACGCCGATTCGAGCATCGTTACGTTTCAGCTCAACGGCAAGCTCGGCTTGTTCGGCATTCTTGCACTTCAGATCCGTTTGTGTGCCGCCCGGATCGTTTTGGCACGCCGCGATTTCGCGAAACGTCCTTTGGGTTCGCAACGTAATTTTATGGTTATGCGGCGAGTCCGCGGCGTTCGAGGGAACGATAACCGATCGCTTCGGCGACATGTGCGGCGGCGATCGACGGCGCGCCGCCGAGATCGGCGATCGTGCGCGCGACGCGTGCGATGCGGTCGAGCGCGCGCGCCGAGAGATGGCCGCGCGCGCTTGCCGCACGTAAGAGCGCGGTCGCACTGTCGTCGAGCGAGCAGAAGCGGCGCACGTCCGCGCCGTCAACGGCGGCATTGGCGTCATACGTCGTCGCGGCATAGCGTTCGCGCTGCGTGGCGCGGGCTGCATCGACGCGCGTTCGAATCGATGCGGATGATTCGCCCGGTGCGCGCGCGAGCATCTCATCAAAATCGACGCGGGCAACATCGACGTGGAGATCGATTCGGTCGAGCAGCGGGCCCGACAATTTCGCGATATACCGCGCGACCATTGCATCATCGCAGCGGCATTCGCTCGCGCGCGTGCCGCGGAAACCGCAGGGGCACGGATTCATCGAAGCGACGAGCGTGAAGCGCGCGGGATACACAAATGTTCCCGCCGCGCGCGCGATCGTAATCGTGCCCTCTTCGAGCGGCTGACGCAGCACTTCGAGGGCGCTGCGCGAGAATTCGGGAATCTCGTCCAAAAAAAGTACGCCGCTTTGCGCGAGCGAAATCTCGCCCGGGCGTGGTGACGAGCCGCCGCCGCATAAGGCGATCTGCGAGATGGTATGGTGCGGCGCGCGAAACGGTCGCGACGTGACGATGCCGGCACCCTCGTCGAGAAGCCCCGCAACGCTATGGATCTTCGTTACTTCGAGCGATTCGTCGAGCGACATCGCCGGTAAGATCGACGGAAGACGCCGCGCGAGCATCGTTTTGCCGCAGCCGGGCGGCCCGACCAGCAGCACGTTATGCCCGCCCGCCGCGGCGATCTCCAGCGCACGTTTGGCAGCCGCCTGGCCGCGAACGTCGCGAAAATCACCGTGTGCGTTTGATTCCTGCGCTGTGGCCGCGGCACTGCGTGTGTACCGAAATTTCTGACCGTGACCGAGCGCGATCGAGACGGCATCGTGAAAGGCATCGATCGCGTAGACATCGAGCCCGGTAACGAGTGCCGCTTCACTCGCGTTCGCCCGCGGGACGACAAGCGCATCGAAGCCCGCGTTGCGTGCGCCGATCGCCATCGGTAAGATACCGCGGGTCGCGCGCACCGTTCCGTCGAGCGCGAGTTCGCCGAGCGCGACGAAGCGCTGGAGTGCGAGCGTGTCGACCTGCTCGTCGATGGCGAGTAGCGCAAGCGCGATCGCGAGATCGAAACCGGGACCCACTTTGCGGATGTCGGCGGGTGCGAGATTGACGAGCACGCGACCGGCCGGGAACCGGTACCCCGAATTGACGATCGCCGCGCGGACCCGATCGCGCGCCTCGCCGAGCGCACGATCGGGTAAGCCGATGAGCGCGAAACTCGGCGTACCGGCCGCGCTATCGGCTTCCACACGAACGACGTAGCCGTCGATGCCGAGCATCGCGGCGGAATGGGCCAGAGCGAGCACCGGCGGAACCTCCGGGAGGCTATCGCGACGGGCCTACACCGTCGCAAGCCGCGGGGCAAGCGTTTTTCGCTGCGAAGCTGTCCACACGTTGCACAGGCGTGCACGCTGAAATTGTGGATAAGCTCAAAGGAGGCGCATTGGCCGAGCGTCACGTCGATACCGCAGCGGTGCATGCCGGGCGGCTGGTAGTACCGCAAAACCGGGCCTCGAGCCCGCCGCTCTTTCAGGCGTCGTCCTATGAATTCGACGATCTGGTCGAGATCGCGGCCATCTACGCGGGCGAGCGTCCGGGCGCGGTGTATGGGCGATACGGCGGCCCCAATGGCTCGCAATTTGAGGCGGCGATGTGTGAACTCGAAGGCGCGCCGGCGGCCGTCGGCACGTCGGCGGGAATGGCGGCGATCGACGCGGCACTCGCCACGAACGTCGCGGCCGGGCAGACGATCCTGGCGACGCGAGAAGTGTATGGTGGGACGTACGCCCTGCTCGAGCACGACTATCGCGGGCGCGGGATCGACGTCCGGTACGTCGACCAAGGCGATATCGACGCGGTACGGTCAGCGCTTGCCCAGACGGACGCGAAGGTTCTCTACGTCGAGGCCTTGACCAATCCGCTGGTCCACGTCGCCGATCTCCCGGCGCTCGCCGAGGCCGCGCACGCGGCCGGCGCGATCCTCATCGTCGACGCCACCTTTGTGACTCCTGCGTTGCTTCGGCCGTTCGCAAGCGGGGCCGACCTGGTCCTGCATAGCGTCGGCAAATATCTCGGCGGTCATGGCGACGTCGGCGCGGGGGTGCTCGCCGGCCGAGCCGATCTCGTGGCGACCGCGCGGGCCTACCTCGTGCGGACCGGCGCGACGATGCCCCACTTCGAGGCGTGGCTTGCACTACGCGGGCTGCGAACGCTCGCGCTGCGGATGGAACGGCACAGCCAAAACGCCGTCGCGGTTGCCGCGCATTTGGCCACGCTGCCGGTGGTCGGCGTGGTCTATCATCCTTCACTGGTCAAGCATCCGCAGCACGAGCTCGCGGCGCGCCTCTATCCACGCGGCACCGGCGGCATCGTCGCGTTCGATCTCGCGAGCGGCGACGCACGCGACGTCGACCGGTTTCTGCGCGGGCTCGAAACGATCGCGATCGTGCATAGCCTGGGCGAAGTTGCGACGACGATCAGCTATCCGGCGGTGAGCTCTCATCGTCCGCTCCCGCCGCACGCGCGCCGCGCGCTCGGCGTCGGCGACGCGACCCTGCGCATCTCGGTCGGCATCGAACACCCGCGCGACATCATCGCGGATCTTACGCGTGGCTTCGAAGGGCTCGGCGAACCGCTGCGAGCATGAGTCGCCGCGGAGGTAGGCCCATGCTCGTTCGTCCGATCCTATCCGTCAGTCTCCTTACCTTTGCGCTTGCCGCATGCTCCGGCCGTTCCGACTCGTCGTCGACGACGGTCGTCAACGAACGTGCAAGTCCCGCAGCGGCGGGCGGCAAGACGATCGGCGTCTCGATTCAGAATCGTGAAGCGCAATTCTATCAGGACATGGAGGGCGGCATGAAATCCGAGGCGGCCAAATATGGCTACTCGGTGACGGTCGTCGATGCGAGCCGCGACAATTCCAAGCAGCAGAGCCAGGTCGAAGATTTCATTTCCCAACACGTCGCGGCGATCGTTTTAACGCCGTACGATTCGCAAGCGATCGGCAGCGCCATCGTGGAGGCCAATAAGGCGGGTGTCCCGGTCTTCACGGCCGATATCGCGAACGGCTCGAGTCAGGGCAAGGTCGTCGCTCACATCGCAAGCGACAACGTGCAAGGCGGCGGTCAGGCCGGCAAGCTGATGTGCGCGGCTCTCGGGAAGAGCGGCGGCAGCGTCGCGATCATCGACGAACCGGAAGTCACGAGCGTGCAAGATCGCGTCAAGGGATTCAAGGCCGCGCTCGCTTCGGGCTGTCCGAACGCGAAGATCGTCGCGGACATAGATGGCGGCGGTGAACGCGCGAAAGCGAGCTCGTCGATGGAAGACATTCTGCAGTCGCACAAAGATCTCAAAGGGGTGTTCGGCATCAACGACGATTCCGCGCTCGGCGCCGCTAAAGCGATCGACGCGGCGGGCAACACGGGCAAGGTTGTCGTGATCGGTTACGACGCGACGCCCGAAGGGCGCACGGCGATCAAGGCGGGATCGATGTACGGCGACGCCATTCAGCATCCCGATCAAATCGGCAGCAAAACGGTCGACGCGATCCGCGATTACTTTGCGAAGAAAACGCCGCCCGCGAAGATCTCCGTCCCCGTCGGGCAATTCACGAAGGCGAACGCGCAGTAGCAGCCGCGGTGCAGGCCATGCCGGACGCCGTCTTCCTGCGGATGACGGGGATCGTAAAAGCGTTTCCGGGCGTTCGTGCGCTCGATGGCGTCTCGTTCGACGTCCGGCGCGGTGAAGTGCACGCGCTCGTCGGCGAGAACGGCGCGGGCAAATCCACCCTGATGAAAACCCTCGCCGGCGCGTACCGCGCCGACGGCGGCACGATCGCGATAGATGGCACGACCGTCGCAATCGATGGACCGCGCGCCGCTGAGGCCCTCGGCATCGGCATGATCTATCAGGAATTCAATCTCGTTCCCGATCTCAGCGTCGTCGATAACTTGTTACTCGGCCACGAGCCGGTGCGCGGCGCATTTCTCGACCGCTCCGCGGCAGTTGCGCAGGCGAGCTCGGTGCTCGCCGAACTCGGGATCCTCGTGCCGCTGGATCGGCTCGCGCGCAAACTCAGCGTCGCCGAACAGCAGCTGGTCGAGATCGCAAAAGCGTTGCTGCGCAAAGCGCGGCTGATCGTGATGGACGAGCCGACGGCGGCGCTCACCGAGCGCGAGATCGACGCGCTATTCGCGCTGATCGCACGGCTCAAAGCGCAAGATGTCGCATTCGTTTACATCTCGCATCGGCTCGAAGAGTTGCCGCGCATCTCCGATCGCATCACCGTCCTGCGCGATGGAAAGACGATCGAAACGCGCGTCACGGCCGATTTGCCGCAAGACGAAATGATCCGTCTCATGGTCGGACGGTCGCTCGACGCGCAGTTCCCCGTGTTGCCGCCCGTTGCGAACGACGCGCCCATCGTGCTCGCCGTTCGCGGTCTCTGCGCCACGTCTGGTGTCTCGATTCGCGACGTCTCATTTTCCGTACGCGCCGGCGAAATCGTCGGACTTGCGGGGCTCGTCGGTGCGGGGCGCACCGACATCTTGCGTGCGATCGCCGGCGCGGATGTTCCCGCTGCGGGCGAGGTTGTGGTTGCGGGCGAGCCCGTCATGGTGCGCGGACCGCACGATTCCATCGGCGCGGGCATCGCGCTGATCACTGAAGACCGCAAGGGCCAGGGCCTCGTGCTCGGCATGAGCGTTCGCGAGAACACCACGCTCGCGCATCTCGACGCCTTCGTGCGGCGCGGACTCGTCGATCGTACGGCCGAAGAAGCGACCACCAACGAGGAGATTGCCGAGTTGCGCATCCGCACGCCCAACGCCGAGCAGCTGGTGCGCAACCTTTCCGGCGGCAATCAGCAAAAAGTCGTGCTCGCGAAGTGGCTGATCGGCGATGCGAAAGTCTTTCTCTTCGACGAACCGACCCGCGGCATCGATGTCGGTGCGAAAGCCGAAATTTATGCCCTCATGGTCGCGTTGCTCGCTCGCGGCGTCGGCATCGTGATGGTTTCGAGCGAATTGCCCGAGGTACTGGGCATGTCGCACCGGGTGCTCGTGATCCGCGAGGGCCAAGTGCGCGGAGAATTCGCGCGCGCCGATGCAACGCCGGCCAAGGTGATCGCGGTCGCTGCCGGCGTCGCGGCGTAGTGGCCCAAAACGCGGAGCACGTCAAAGCCGAGCTCGAGGCGAGCGCGGGAAGCGTTCGCGCCAAGCAACAGCGCACGCGGCTCGTGCGCACGGCTGGCGCCCTCGTCGCGCTCGTCGTGGTCGTGATTCTCGTCAACGCGTTCTCGCACGGCTCGTTTCTCACGCCGGGCAATCTCACGAACGTTCTGCGACAGATCACCTACAACGCGATTCTCGCGATCGGCCAAACCTTCGTCATCATCACCGCGGGGATCGATCTCTCCGTCGGATCGCTCATCGAACTGACGGGCGTCGTTATGGCGAGCTTTGCGAACGCGTCGCACCTCGACGGTCCGCTGCTCGTCGGCACGACGCTGCTGGTCGGGCTCGCCGTCGGCTGCGCCGCGGGTTTCATCAACGCGGTCCCGGTCGTCAAACTGAATCTGCCGCCGTTCATCACGACGCTTGCGATGATGTTGATGGCGCGCGGCCTTGCGTTCAAACTCGCGCATGGGCGGCCGGTTGCGGTCGATTCGGCGGCCTTCAATACGATTGGAACGGGCTTTCTATTCGAAGGGCTGCTGCGACCGGTCGGGTTGCCCGGGGTACCGGTCGCGGTACTCTGGATGGCGCTGCTCGTCGTGGTCTTTGCGATCGTTCTCACGCGAACGCGCTTCGGCCGATACGTCTTCGCAATCGGCGGCAACGAAGAAGCTGCGCGGCTCGCCGGCATCAATGTCGGCCGGGTCAAGACGCTGGTCTACGTCATTTCGGGCGGCTGTGCGGCCGTCGCGGGTCTGTTGCTCATGGCACGTTTCCAGTCGGGCTCGCCCAACACCGGGATCGGCAGCGAACTGCAGTCGATCGCCGCCGTCGTCGTCGGCGGCACGAGTTTGACCGGCGGCCGCGGCAGCGTCGTCAACACGTTCTTCGGCGCACTCTTGATCGGCGTGCTCAATAACGTGATGAATCTGCTCGGCATCGAATCGTACACGCAAGATATCGTGCTCGGGGCGGTGATCCTCATCGCCGTGATCGTCGACGAACTGCGCAAGAGGTACTTGCGCACGTAGCTTGCGGCTGAAAGTTCCAGGAGACGCGTGTTCTTCGTGGAACATCGATTCAACACAAGCCGTCGTCGATTCGACAAGCTTAGGACTGTCTATGTTTGCGCGTTTATTGGTCGGCCTTTGGGCCGTCTCTGTGTTTACTATTCCGGTGTCGGCGAGTGCCCAAGAGCCTCCGCCATCGCCGCAGCCGGTGGCGAGCGCGGCGCCTCAGCCGGCGGCGCAAACGGCCCGTATCGCCGGGAGCGTCGTCGATCGTTCCACCGGGCTGCCGCTTGCCAACGTGCGGGTCTCCATCACGGGAACGACCACGACGACGCTCTCGGACGGAAGCGGCGCGTTTCGTTTCACGCTTACCCCAGGCGTCTATGTCTTCGAAGCGCGCATAGCCGGCTACCAAGCGGTCCAGACGGATTCGGTCGCGATCACGAGTGGGTCGACCACGAACGTTACGCTCGCGCTCGGTAAATCCGAAATCAGTTCCGCAAATCTGCGCGAAGTCGCGCGCGTGACGACGCGTGCCAACGATGCCTTGCGCCCGGCTTCGGTCGTGCAGCACACGCTCACGACGAGCGACGAACTTGCGCGCGGCACGTTTCGCATCGATCGCGCGATTGAAGAACTTCCCAACGTCGTCTTCTCGACCGGCATCTCGACGCCCGGCATCGACGGCTTCATCAGTCTACGCGGTATCGCCGGCGGTACGCAGCAATTGATCGACGGCCATCCGACGAGCGTCTCGCTCAATGGCGTCGCGCTGTTTCCGTTCCAATCCGTCGACGTCGTGTACGGTTCGGGAAAAGGTCAGCTCTATCCGATCAATGCGATCGGCGGCGTGATCGATCTGCGGACGCTGCAGCCGACGCGCACGCCGAGCGCGAGCTTTCTGCAAAGCTACGGTACCTTCTCGAAGCTTACGACTGATGTGCAGTCCACCGGAACCTTTGGAAAGTTCGGCTATGCCTTCGCATTCGGTAGCGAAGGTACCGACACGCCTTACGGGCGCTCGACGCGCTATGAGCCGCTCTCAGGATGGGATCCGACGGCGACGGACCCCGCCGTCCGTAATCGCAGCTTCTATGCGCTCGACTCCCCATATGCGGTGCGAGCGGAACTCGGGAAATTCGCCTACAGTTTCAACGACACACTGAAGATGACGGGCACGGTTCTCGGTGGCGCGGAACTGCATCTCAACGACGGAGATAAGTCGATCGACTATCATAGCTTCGATCGCGAACTGGCTGACGGCACGCGGAACCTCGCCAATAAGTCGAGCAAAGACGGTTGTCCGGCGGGTACGTTTACCGCGACGAATTTTGCCGGCGTACCCAACGGAACCGGACCGGGACCGAATATGCCCCCCGACGGCGGAACGCCTTGTCAGACGCCCCAACAATTCGCATCGTTGCGCGCCGGCTATACGACGGGCGAACTCGGTTCGATTACAACGACCAATGCCGACAATGATTTCAAACTCGAGAACACGACGGCGCACAATTACTTCTTGATCGACACCTACGCGAGTCTGTTCCGGCGTTCCCAGGACTACCACTCGACCGAGTATCGAAACGTGCCGGGCGACCTCAACGGCCTGCATACCAAGCGCACCAGCGACTCGAATGCCGGCGTAACGATCTCCGATGATATCATCATGCCGAGCGACACGGTCGGGTTCGGTTACTACACCAATAATTATCGTCAGAATGAACTTGGGACGGGATTCAATCCCGTCACGAAGAGCACGGATGGGACGTACCTGTTCACTTACGGCAACGCGATCCGGGCCGAGTTCTTCAAGTATATCCACCACGCGAGCAATTCGCCGCTGACGTTTTACCTCTACGATTACATCAAGGATTCGCAGCAGCCGCACGCATTCTTCAACGATCCACGGCTGGCCGTGCTCTATCGCAAGGGCAACAATACCATTCGCGTTGCGGCCGGCGAAGCATCGTCGCTGCCGTATGCGCCCGATAATCAAACGTATCAGCCGGTCCCCATCGCGCAGTTCACCAACGGCATAAACTGCACCGGGCAGAATAACATCGGCACGGCTCCGACGGGCTTTACGCGACCCGAGCGCGCGAGTGACGAGGAGTTCTCGTTCGCGCATCGCTGGCACGGCGACTCGACGACGCAACTCGAACTCTATAGCGAGAATTTCGCGAGCAAGGTGGAATACGGCTATCAGGCCCCGCTCACGTACACGGGGACGGCGTTTCTTTCAAACGCTGCGCTGCAAAGTTATTTGAACGCCATCACGACGAAGTGCGGGCAGCAAGCCACCCCTGCTCAGTTGACCTTGACCGGCAACTACAACCTTGGCCGCGTGCTCGCGCGCGGTATCGATCTGACGGGCCGTCAACGCGTCGGCAGCAACGTATTCTTTGATTACAGCTACGGGACGCAATCGGTCGGCTATCGTTCGCTGCCCGGCGAGATTGTGCGCGGCGATAAGCGGATCATCATCGGCGCGCAAACGTTCATCCCGGACTCCGGCCAGCAGATTCCGCTGCATTCGGCGTCGCTCGCGCTCGACGCGCGCGACAAATCGGGCTTCGACGGCCGATTGACCGGGTACTACACGGGGCCCGGGAACCAGAACGGTTTGCCAGGTTATATCCGCACCGATCTCTCCATCAACAAATCGCTCTCGCGTTTCGGTAGCATCACCGCCTTCGTGTATAATCTCTTCAATTACGCGGCGTACTTCGACAATCAGGTCGGAATGGGCATTCCGCTCGCACTCAACGGATATGCTACGCCGGGCGACTACGCAACATATTTCGGGGCTGGAGCGCAGAACCGCTTCGGCATCGGAGCGCGGACGGTGACGTTCACCTACCAGGTCAAGATTTGATGCTGAGCCGCCGGGCAATGCTCGGCGTGCTCGCCGGCGGCGGCGCGCTCTGCGGCGGTGTACTGCCGGCGAGCGGCGCGTCGTCGGGGCCGTTTAGCACCTGGACCCGGGTCTCGGACGAACCTCTTCTCGTGCCGGCCGGTGCCGGTTTCGAGAGTGCCGGGGTGTTCAATCCGACGGCCGTAAAAACCGACGACGGCATCGTGCTGATCTACCGCGCCCAAGACGCGACGGGCACCTCGCGCTTGGGTTACGCCAAGAGCTCCGATGGAATCCATTTCCAGCGGCGCTCCGCACCGGTCCTTCGTCCGACGGCACCTTATGAATTCCAAGGTGGCGTCGAGGATCCGCGCATCGTGCGCATCGGCGGCATCTACTACATGACCTACACCGGCTATAACTCCGTCGCCGAAACCGCACAGCTCTGCCTTGCGACGTCGGCCGATCTCGTGACGTGGGAGCGTCACGGCGTCATCCTTCCCGCCAATGCCGGCACATGGAACGTTCATTGGACGAAATCGGGTGCGATCGTTCCGCAACGAGTGAACGGTCGGTGGTGGATGTACTATCTCGGCGAGAGCAACGAAAATCCCGCGGGTCAGATGGGCGTCGCCGTCTCCGACGATTTGCTCGCGTGGCGGGATGCGACGCCAAAGCCGGTCTTGCACACGCGGCCGCGTATGTTCGATAGCGCCGTGTGTGAGCCGGGCCCCGCACCGATCGTGACGGACGAAGGCATTCTGCTCGTCTACAATGGTGCGAACGACTATCTCGTGTATTCAACGGGCTGGGCGCTCTTTGATAAAAACGATCCGACCAAACTGATCGCGCGCGCCGAGATGCCCATGTTCGGTGCGGAGAAGCGCTGGGAACGTATCGGTCAAGTTCCCAACGTCGTCTTCGTCGAGGGTGTGGTGCGCGACGGCGACCGTCTGACGTTCTACTATGGGGCCGCCGACACAAACATCGGGGCGGTCGTGACGACGTTGCGTTGGCGGCAGGCCGTGCGATAACGACTTACGCGAGGGCGCGTTCGATCGCGCGAATATCGGCGCGTGCTTGGACCGTGACGTGCGCTTCGATCTTACGATAGCGCCGGACGATCTCGATTCCGAGCGGCGTCAGGACCGCGCCGCCGCCGCCCACGCCGCCGAGTTGTTTCTCGACCAGCGGTTTTTTGAACGAGCGGTTGAGTTCATCGATCAAGAGCCACGCGCGACGATACGACATCGCCATCTCGCGCCCCGCGGCCGAGATCGAGCCGGTCTCGGCAATCAATTCGAGCAACCGGACTCGTCCCGGTCCGATCAGCCGGTCGCCGTCGAATTTTAACCTCAGCGAAACACGTGCCATCCGGCGTGCTTTGCTCGCGTGCGCACGTTCCCCGCTCCGCGACGGATGGCGAGCGGCGCTATATGCGGTGGGATATAGCGCTCGACCGTTGAACGTCGCGGCTATGAAGCGCATTGTCATGCTCGTAAGCGTACTCGTGGCGGCCGCGGGTCTCTCCACGCGCGCGGTCGTTGCAGCCGATACCATCACGGTCTTCGCTGCCGCTTCGCTTCGAGAAGCGTTCGAAGCTGCGGCGCCCGCCTTCACGAAGAAGACGGGAATCGCCGTCAGCTTCGATTTCGGCGGCTCCGATACGCTTGCAACGCAGCTTCTGCAAGCTGCTCCGGCGAGCGTGTTCGCATCGGCGAACGAAGCGCAAATGAAGAAGGTCGCCGAGGCCGGTTTGCTGGCAGCACCCGCAAAGACGTTCGCACGCAACCGCTTGGTCATCATCACGCCCAAAGCGAACGTTCGCGACGTAAACGCGCTCGCCGATCTCGCCCGAACGGGCGTGGCCGTCGTGCTGGCGGCGCCGACGGTTCCGGTGGGAGCGTATGCGCGCGCGGCGTTTGCGAGGATGAGCGGCCGCCAAGGCTATGCCGCCGATTTCGCAGCAGCCGTCGAAAAAGACGTCGTCTCGAACGAACTCGACGTCAAGGCTGTCGCTATCAAGGTCGCACTAGGGGAAGCCGATGCGGGCATCGTGTATGCGACCGACGTCACGCCGTCGATTGTGGCGAAGCTCCATGTTATACGCCTGCCGGCTGAGGCCACGACCGACGCGACCTACCCGATCGCCGCGCTTACTTCGGCACCCGATGGAGCAGCCGCGCGGGCGTTCGTCGACTTCATGGCCGGTGACGGCCAACGCTTTCTCAAAGAACGCGGCTTTCTTACGCCGTGATTCGAAGCGCGATCGCGCTTGCGTCGGCGCTTCTGCTTGCGTTTATCGCATTGCCGCTCGCCGGACTCGTGTTTCGGCTGACTCCGGCGCAGCTTTGGACGGCTCTCGCGACGCCGTCCGCGCTCGTCGCGCTGCGCCTGAGCCTCGCAAGCACGACGGTCTCGCTCCTGATCACGCTCGCGCTCGGCACGCCGCTTGCGTACGTGCTCGCTCGCGTTGATTTTTACGGCAAGCGTCTGGTCGACACGGTCGTCGACTTGCCGATCGTCGTACCGCCGGCGGTCGCCGGGCTCGCACTGCTGCTCGTGTTCGGACGCAATGGACTTTTCGCGCCGGAGCTGCACAGCGTGGGACTGCAGCTTTCCTTTAGCACGGCGGCCGTCGTCATGGCGCAGACCTTCGTTGCCTCGCCGTTCTACGTTCGCGGCGCGCGCGCCGGATTCGTCAGCGTCGACCGCACCCTGGAAGCCGCATCGGCAACGCTCGGGATGGGACCGCTGCGTACGTTCGCGCTGGTGACCGTCCCGCTCGCCTTGCCCGCGCTCTTCGGCGGAGCCGTCCTCGCGTGGGCGCGCGCGCTCGGTGAATTCGGGGCGACGATTATGTTCGCCGGCAATCTCGCCGGGATCTCACAAACGCTGCCGCTCGCGGTCTATCTCAATCTCGAAGGCGGCAGTATCGACATTGCGACGGCGCTCTCGGTCGCACTGATCGCGATCAGTCTTTGCGTCGTTTTCGGTCTGCGTCTGTTCGAACGCCGTTGACGCTTACGATCGACGTCCGAAAACGTCTGCGCGAATTCGAGCTCGACGTCACGCTCGACGTGCCCGACGGCGTGACGCTCGTGCTCGGGCCGAGCGGCTCGGGAAAGACGACGCTGCTGCGCCTCATCGCGGGCGTGCTGCGTCCCGATGCGGGGCGCGTAGCGACGGACGAGCGAGTTTTCAGCGACCAGCGGACGTTCGTGCCGGCCTTCCGGCGCAATATCGGCGTCGTCTTTCAGGAGTACGCGCTCTTTGCGCACCTATGCGTGCGTGACAACGTCGCATTCGGGTTACGGGCGCGTGGCGTCGCGCGCAGCGAGCGTAAACGGCGCGCCGCTGCGATCCTCGAGCGTTTCGAAATCGGCGATCTCGGCGCTGCCCGGGTGGACGAGCTCTCCGGCGGTCAACGGCAACGCGTCGCACTCGCGCGTGCCCTGGCGATCGATCCGGCCGTGCTTTTGTTGGACGAGCCGCTCTCGGCGCTCGATGCGGCGACGCGGAGCCGTATGCGCCTTGAACTGCACGCGATGCTTCGAAACGTAGGTGTGCCGACGCTGCTCGTTACGCACGACAGCGACGATGTCAAGGCGTTTCCCGGGCGGAGCACCTATCTAGAACGGGGCCGTGCGGTCGCGGCTCTGACCACATAGAAGGAGACATGCATGGAAATCAGCGCACGCAATCAAGTGCCGGGTCGAATCGTGAGCGTTCGCAAAGGAACGATTATGGCCGAGGTCGAGGTGCACGTGGAGGCATCGGCGATGACGGCCGCGATCACGAGATCGTCGGTCGAGCGGCTCGATCTCAAGGAGGGCGATGCGATCGTCGTCATCGTGAAAGCGACCGAACTGATGATCGGAAAAGCTTGAACGCTAGCGTTGTTCGTAGGCGCGACTGCGCGGGACGATCCAGGCGACGATCTCGTCGCACACGCGAGGGCCGGTCGGTTCGCGTAGCAACTCGTGCTCGCCGCCGGGAATAATACGTAACAGCACGTCACTTCCGCCGAGCGCATTCGCGAAGCGCCGCGAACCGCGCGCGGAAACGAGTTGATCGCGATCGCCGTGAAAGATGAGAGTCGGCAGCTGCAACTGTGCCGCGGCCCGAAAGGCAGCGCTCGACGCGCGCATGAGTTCGGCCGCCGTGCGCGCCGCGACGGTACGCGTGCGGCCTCGCGCTTCGCCCGGCAACGGCTGCGGGCTTCCAAAATCGACGCGCGCGACCGGCAGATACGGTATGTAGCGTCCGACCACGATGCCCAGATGTTTTACGCAACGCGGAACGCCGCGCGCCGGATCGAGGCCCGGCGCGATCAGGATGATCCCTGCGAGTCCCTTTGGGTCGTCACCGGCACTGCGCAAGGCGATAAGGCCGCCCATTGAAAAGCCCGCGATGAAGAGCGGCACGCCGGGCAGCGCGAGCGCGACGCTGCGGCGCATCGCAGCCGTATCGGCGACGAGGTGCGCGAAGTCCTCGACGTAGTCCCGCGTTCCGGCAGCCGCGCCGTGCCCGCGCAAATCGAAGGCGAACGTGGCGATACCGCGTTCGGCAAGCGCCGCTAAGGTCGGCTCGTGGCGTCGCGCATGTTCGGCGAAGCCATGTACGAACAGGAGCGCGGCGAACGGTGAGCGCGGCACGAAGCGATACGTCGTCATCGCGACGTCGCTCGCAGTCGTTTTCACGTCGGAAGGGAAGTCGTCGTCGCGCGTTTCTCGCGGAGCTCGATCTGCGGCGGCGTGAGAATCTTACCTTTATTGCCTTGGATGCCGATCAGCACGTCGCAGGTCGCTTGTGCCGCGATCACCTCGATCAGCCGGCCCATCGGCGCGCCTGTGTATTTGCCCTCGCGATAGGCGCCGAGCACGATGAGGTGCGCTTCTTTGCGCTTCGCGAGCTCGAGCACGCCTTGCGCGACGTTGCGCGCGGGCGATATGTCGGTCTTGATCTCGACGTTGCTTTTTCGGCCGATCGACTCGGCGACTTGGAGGACGCCGAGTGCGTCGCGATGCTCGCGCTCCATGTGCGCGTCGAGCGGTAACGTATGCGGCACTTCGATGATATAGGCGGCGAGCAGCTCCGCGCGCTCGCGTCGCGCGAGCCGTACCGCGAGCGACATCATGTGCTCGGAGTGGATCTCTTGCGAGAAGACGATGATGATGCTGCCGATGATTTCGTCGACGTCGCGCTCGGTTGCGCTGGCGGCGCGTTCGGCGGTGGTCGAGGGCGGGTGGAGCATCCAATACAGCGTCGCCGAAATCGCGCCGAAGACGGCGAAGGCGAGCAAAACGCCGGCGATCGTGGTGTGCGCGTGCGTCATCGCATCCGCCGCGCCGCGATATAATCGCGGAAGCGAAATGCGCCGAGCGCAACCATTGCGGCTCCGAGCACGTAGGCCGGAACGGCCGAGCCCGAGAGACCGACATCAGCGACCGTGCGAACGATAACCGAGAAGCCTAAAACGATGAAGAGCGCGCCCGAAACCAAGCGTGCGCGTCCATAGGTCTCGCTGCGGACGAAACGTTTCACATGCGCGTCCGCGCGGCGGCCGCTTCGAGCGCGACGCGTTCGTCAATCCGCTTCACGTTGACCAGATATTCGTCCATCATCTCGAGTTCGCCCGCAGCCTGCAAGATATTGAGCTGCGCTTTCCGCCAATCGTGCGGCTGCGAGCGGAACACGGGTAAGCCTTTGCGACGTCGGTACACTAGATAACCGACGACACCGAAGGCGATCCACAGCGGCCCGGCGATGCGCCCGATCTCGTGGGTGAGCATCGTGAAGACCAAAATCGAGACGATCCCGATGAAGCCGATCACGGCGACGATCGGGAATTCGACGCGATTACCCCGGTACGTAAACGGGATGTTGAACGGCATCTTGAAGCGCCGTGGACTCTGCGAATCGTTGAGGCGTAGCGCGATGAGCGCGACGAAGACGAACGAATAACTCGCCGCCGCCCCGAACGCGTAGAGATCGCCAAGGAACGTGATGCCGTCTTCGCCGCGAAAGAGATGCTTGTAGATGTTGCGGACCGCGGGTGAGAGGCTGGGTAACGCCGCGAAGACCAGTTCGACGATTGCGAAACTGCAAAAGGTCACGATCGACACGGCCGGCGTTCGATATCTCGGATGGACTTTCTGAAACATGCTCGGCAAGAGGTTGGTCCCGCTCATCGCATAGGCGATGCGCGAGCTGCCGAAGACGCCGGAGTTGCTCGAAATCAATAGCAGAATCGCGCCGAGCACAGGCACGTATAAGGCCGCGAGCGCGCCGTAGTACGGCACGTTCGATGCCAATACGGCGACCGCCGCACCGTTATTTTCTTCGTTGCCGAGATAATGCCAAAGCGCTTGAGCGTGGCCGTGCGCGTCGACGGGAATCGAATGCCACGGCTGCATGCCCAGCGCTAGATTGGAGTACGCCAGCGCAAAAATCAGAATCGTCAAGATCAAACTGATCGACGTCCGCGGAATAACCGAGGCCGGGCGCTGGGTCTCTTGCGCGGCTTGCGAGATCGATTCGAGACCGACGAACGAGATGATCGCAAGCGAGACGCCATTCATGAGGTTGAACGGCGTCGGCCATGCCGTCGTCATCGTGTGGATCAACAACTGCGGTTCAAACGCGAAGAGAAATCCGAAGAAGAGGATCGCCGTCTCGCTGACGACGTCGAGGCCGCTGACGAGTTCGTTGAACGCCGAACTTTCGCGCACGCCGATGATATTGAGTAACGCGAGTCCCACGATGATGCCCAAGACGACGATGAAGTGGACCCATGGGTGCGCGGTAAAGCTCAGGATCGGCACGAGTTTGCTCAAATAGTCGATACAGCTCCAGGCAAACAGCACGATATCGATCGTGAAGTCGAGCAGTACCGCCCAGCCGGCAATAAAGCCGAAGATATCGCCCAGGCCCCGGAAAACGAAGTACTGACCCCCGCCTGCCACAGGGTAAGCCGCTGCCAGTTCCGTGTAGGCGAGACCGATGCAGACATAGACGAGGCCCGCGAAGAGAAACGCGATGTTCGAGGCACCCGCGGCGGCGCCGAGCACGAGCCCCAGGCCGACGAATATATCGGCGCCGACATCCGAGTAGCCCCATGAAAACGAGCCCCACGGCGTTACGGAGCGGCGGAGCGACGGTTCTTCGAGCGCCTTTGCCGCGGTGACGCTCACCCCAGCACCTGCCGGCGGCGCGCCGGTGGCGGCTTGATCCTCGTATATATCACGCTTTGGTCACAACGCAGGACGATACGACCCGGTTTGCGGTCGCACCCGCGACTTAGAACGCAGCGCGGTAGAGACGCAGCTTCGCACCGTCGATGGCGAGGACGTCGAAACGCGCGTTCGTCCGCGCGGGAAGAAATTGAAGAAAATCTTCAGCGACGGCGCGAACGCGCGCTCGTTTGCGGCCGTCCACTGCACCGAGCGCTGAACCGAAACGATACGATGCGCGCGCTTTGACCTCGATGAAGACAATCGTTTCGCCCTCCCGCGCGACGATGTCGACCTCTCCGCTAGGAGTACGGTAGTTACGCGCGAGGATGCCAAAACCGAGCGAGCACAAATACGCCGCTGCGGCATCTTCGCCCGCGATGCCGAGGCGGTGCGCGCGCGTCACGGAGCGAGGTTCGCGAAGAGCGTCAGCATAGCGCGAACGCTCGTGAAGTGCCGGCGATGGTGCGGGCATGGGCCATGCTCCTTGAGCGCCCTGAGATGGCGTGGTGTCGCATACCCTTTGTGCTCGGCGAAGCCGTATTCGGGATGGAGCCGGTCGAGTTCGACGAGCATGGCATCGCGATGAACCTTCGCGACGATGGAAGCCGCCGCGACGGTCGCGCACTTCGCATCGCCTTTGATGACCGGAAGCTGTTCGCCCGCGTACGCCTTGATGCGCACGGCGTCGGTAAGTAAAAAGTGCGGCACGGTCGCGAGCGCCGCGAGCGCGCGTTCCATCGCGAGGATGGAGGCCCAATAGATATTGAGCGTTTCGATTTCGGCGACCGATGCTTCGCCGATCGCCCACGCGACGGCGCGCGCGCGAATCTCGACGGCGAGCGTCTCACGACGTTCGCGCGTAACGCGCTTCGAATCGTCGAGACCCGTCAGCATCAGCGGCCCATCGGCCACGACGCAGGCCGCGACGACGGGCCCCGCGAGCGGGCCGCGCCCGACCTCGTCGATCCCGCCGACGTACACATGACCGCGTGCGTGCGCGTCGCGTTCGTAGGCGTGCAGACGCACGAGTCGGCGGCGCTCGCGCTCGCGGGCGAGACGTCGTTTGCGAGCGGTGTCGGTCACGTGTTTGCCGGCGGCGCTTCGAGTGTCATACGCCCGAATTTCCCGTCGCTCCAATCCTTGATGTAGGCCCATGAGGCGTTATGCGTATTAACGATATTACCGTGGCTATAGAAGCCGCGTGATGTCGCGAATGTTTCCAAATCCGCAATCGGTGTCGCGGGGTCGACGGCGAGCGCGTAACGGTGGAAGCGTGCCACGACGTCTTCGGCATCGAAGCGGGCCCGCGGTACGGCCCCGACGAGCGCGAGCTTCCACTGGGCGTCGGCGCCGTCGATCCGCGGCACGAGAATGCCCGCCGTATCCATGATCTCCAGGCCCGTGCCGACACGAAACCATTGCCGTGCGCGCGTCACGCCGGCGCGATCTTCCGCTCGCGCGACGTTGCGGCCGACGATCGCATTGATAATCGTCGATTTCCCGGCGTTCGGGATGCCAAGCACGATCGCGCGAGCGTTACGGCGCCCGGCGCCAAGCGTTTCGAAAGCCGTGCGTAAACGTGCGGCGCCCAAACGATCCTTCGCGTCGACGGCGAGCACGGTGCGCCCGCGCTCGCGAAAGTACGTAAGCCACGCCGCCGTCTTTTCCGGATCGGCCAGCTGTTCGCGCGAGAGCACGAGCATCCGCGGACGGTCGCCGCTTATTTTCGATAGGGTTGGATTGGTCCCGGCGAGCGGCACGCGCGCATCGCTCACTTCAACGACGACGTCGATCGCCTGCATGTCCTCCGATAAGCGTCGCATCGCTTTCGCCATGTGTCCGGGGTACCACTGGATCGTCGCCTCGTCGGCGATTGCGCGGCTCACGAGCTGCCTACCGTAATGCGCCGATGTGCGGGATCGGCCAAACGCCCAGGACGGCGCGGCCGATGAGATCGCCCTTGGGAACCAAGCCCCACACGCGCGAATCGTCGCTGTTCGCGCGATTGTCGCCGAGCACGTAATAGGTGCCCGCGGCGACGCTCACTTCGCGTGCGCTGCGACGGTCGCCGAAACGCACGTAGGGCTCATCGAGCGCGATTCCGTTGACGAGGACACTTCCGCGAAAGATCGCTATGCGGTCGCCCGGGATGCCGATGACGCGCTTGAGATAGACGGTCGGCGCGGAACGCTCGTGGCGAAAGGCGACGATATCGCCCCGCGCGGGCGACCCGAGCCGATAGGCGAGCGCGTTGATGAGCACGTACTCATCGGATTCGATGCGCGGCTCCATCGAGTAGCCGCTGACCTGTCCTGGGCGCAATCCCAGAATCGCGAAGACGATCAGTACGAGAAGCGTGAGCTGCCACGCGAGATTTGCCGCCGACCTTAAACGCATGGGCGCGCGCGCACGCCGCTACTTGAGGATTCCGAAGCGTCCCGGCGGCCAAAAATTCAAGAACGCGTGGCCCGTGAAGCCGGCTTTGTGACCGGCCTCGGGTCCCGTCGCGAAGGTCCCGCCGAGTTGCGCGAAGCCCCAGATATGGGAATCTTCGGAGTTATTGCGGTTGTCGCCCATCATGAAATAACAGCCGTTGGGAATCGTGTCGGACGAGCGCCAGCGATCGCGCCGTGGAACGTTCGCTTGCGCCGGATCGAGTGCGATGCCGTCGACATACACGCCGTAGTTCTTGATCTCGAGTTCGTACGCCGGTTTTTGCGCGATGTATCGCTCGTCGAGTGCCTTGCCGTTGCGATACACGATACCGTTATGGATGCGCAGCGTCTCGCCCGGGCTGCCGATGAGGCGCTTGATGAAATCGTTCGTCGTGGGAATGGGCGGGGGGAACACGACGATATCGCCGTCGTGCGGCTTGACCAGCCGGTATTCGAATTCGTTCACGAGCAGGACGTCGTGAATTTGAAGCGTCGGCTCCATCGAGCCCGACGGAATGAAGAACGTGCGAACAACGAAGGTGATGAGGAAAAGCGCCACGAGTCCCGCGACGATGAATGCATCGAGGTATTCCTTGACGACCACCGCGATCGAAGGTGAGCCCGAGGGCGCAAGCGCGGGACCGGCTCCGGTTGCTTGCAGCGATGCCGACGAATTCGCGGTTGCGGGCCGCAGCGAGATCACCACCCGAACGACGGTGAGGACGCAGATGAGCCCGAAGAGTTCGAGTGGGGTCACGTTGCCTCGCGGAGTCGCGCTAGCGCGCGACTTTCTTTTCTTTGATGCGCGCGGCTTTACCGACTTTGTCGGAGAGATAGTAGAGGCGGCTGCGGCGAACGATGCCGCGCTTGCTCACTTCGATCTTCTCGACCCGCGGACTGTGAAGCAGGAACGACTTCTCGACCCCGACACCGTGAGAGATGCGGCGAACCGTGATCGTCTCGCCGATTGCGCCACCCTTGCGCACGATCACAACGCCTTCGAACATCTGCGTACGCTCTTTGCCGCCTTCGACGATCTTCGAATAGACCTTGACGGAATCGCCCGGACGGAACTCCGGCACACCGGATTTGAGCTGTTCTCTCTCGAGCAGATCGATGACGTTCATATGGTTCCTTAGCGCCACATACTCCGGCGGCCGCAAGTGGTTCCACTCGGGCCGCTGGGACAACCCGGGCATCATATCATGGCGTCGCCCCCAAATCAAACGCTCCAACGTCGTACGGGCCGTCTGTTCCCGGGCCGTGGGATTACGTCTGGCCGCCTTCCAGCAAGTCGGCCCGCCGGGCGATCGTGCGCGCGCGCGATTCGTCGCGGCGCCACGCGGCGATCTTGGCATGGTCGCCCGAGAGAAGCACGTGGGGGATTGCCATGCCGCGGAAGACCGCCGGCCGCGTGTATGCCGGCGCGTCGAGAACATTATCCGTGAAGCTTTCGTTGGCAAGCGATTCGGCATTGATCGCCCCCGTCATGAGCCGAACCGTCGCGTCGATGAAAGCGAGCGCCGGAATCTCGCCCCCGGTCAAAACGAAGTCGCCGAGGCTGTATTCGCTCGCGCCATAGAGGGCGATGAGCCGCTCGTCGATCCCTTCGTAGTGACCGCATACGATGATCAGCCGCTCCAGCGTCGCGAAGCGTTCAGCGTCGGCTTGTCCAAACGGCGAGCCGGCAGCGGCGGTCACGACGATCGCGCGGCGCTCGCCCGCCGGAGCGCTCGCGAGAATCGCATCGAGCGTACGCGCGAGCGGTTCGACGCGTAATACCATCCCGGGACCGCCCCCGAAGGGCCGGTCGTCTGCGCGTTCGCCGTCGTCGAGCGCATCGAGGAGGTGGTGGAGCCGGATCTCGACGAGGCCGCGGTCGTGTGCGCGGCCGACGATCGATAGGCCGATGGCGGGTGCGAACATCTCGGGGAAAAGCGTGACGACGTCGATGTGTAACACGGTGGGTGACCATGTTCGCCGTTCGTCAGCTTTTCGCCGCGTTCGCGCGTCGCCCACGCCGCGACGCCTTCGAGCGCGGGGTCGCGGCGCTCGAGCGTGGAGAACGATCGCAGGCATTTATCGAGTTCGAGACGGCGCTCGCGGAAGCGTCCGACGACGCGCGCCGTGCGGCGGTTCACAACAAACGGGGGGTCGCATTCATGGCCCTCGGCGAACGCGACGCGGCGCTGGCGGCCTTCGCAAGCGCGCTCGACGTCGACGAGCGGTGCGCGGCTGCCCTCACCAATCTCGGCAACCTTCTCTTCGAGGACGGCCACGTCGCCGATGCGGTCGACTATTACACCGCCGCGCTTCGTGCCGATGCGGCGTATGCGCTCGCTCACCGCAATCTTGGTGTTGCGCTCAAGCGCCTGGGACGTCGCTCCGAGGCGGTGCGCTCGCTCCGAACGGCTTCACGCTCCGCGAGCCGCCGACACTGGGAACGTGCGTAATCTCGTCGAGATATTCGAAGAGCTGCGGCAGTGTGATTTTCTCGAGATCGCAATTCGCAGCGAGTTCGTCGCTCTCGTCGCCCTCGTCGCGTAAATAGCAGCGCGATTCCACGTCGCCGAGCGACTCGCTGAGAAACGAAACCGCAAAGCCTTTGCCCATCGTTTCGTCGTAGATCCGCAAAGCCGACGGATTTAGGATTTCGATACTGTGAGTCGAATTGTGCGCATCGAAGATCGTGATCGTCAGATAATCCCGATTGACGACTTCGATCGATTTGACGACGAAGGTGTTCTTCGTCGAGAAAAACTCATGACCGCGCTTATTTCGCGAGGAGACCTCGTAAAAAACACGATGATGGACGAAACGCCCGAGAATCTTTCGCAAAGTAGCGATCGAGGCGAGCGTTTCGGTGCGGTTCCCGCGCGTGTAGATGATCTTCAAGCGCTCGCTGCCAGTCCTTCGTTCCAAAAAATCAACCGCTCGCCAGCCACGGTACTGGTGGGTCGCGAAGCATTGTACCTTCGGCAGGAGGAATCCTTTGCTTTCCCCTGCTGACATGGTCATCATCGGCGCAGCGGCGCTCATCTTTTTTGGGCCCGATCAGTTGCCCAGAGTGGCCCGCCGGGCGGGCCAAGTTATCCGTGACGTGCAAAACACGTCGCAGTCGTTCATTCGCGAGATGGAGCGGGCAGCCGACGCTTCGGATAGCCACGACTACCAGGCCCACGCCGATTCAGCGCCGGTGCCCGAACCGCCACTGCGCGAGGGCGAACCGCCCCCCGCGCCTGCGGGTGACGTGCGACGAACCGGAGCGTCCCATGAGGACGCTTCCGGCATCTGACCCAAGCGGCGACGAAGCTAGATGTTAAAGCGGCCGCGTAGTTCGTTGACGCGGCTTTCAACCAACCCGCGGACTTGCGTGTGCAAACGATCCTTTTGATCGTCCGGCAAACGCGAATAAACGAGGTATCCGGCAGCCGACAGCACGCCGCCGACCAAGCCGACGAGCGCCGTCCGGCCGGCATCGGTCGACGGGGGCGGCGTACCGGCATACGGATCGTGCGACGACGTCGTCGATGTCCCATTGCGGTCGTCATTGATCGGTTTGAAGATGTCGGTCATAGTGCTGGTTCCCTTCGCTCTGGCAAGCTCGCTTTACCCGTCGTCGCGCTCGTGAATCACCCTGACATGATCCGGGTATTGCGCCGCGATACGTTCGACAGCGAGCGCGGCGGTCCCAACGATCGCCGCAACGCCGGCATCGCCGCGCTTCTCGGCCGGCCACGCGAGTTCGAGCCGGCCGTTCTCGCGCGTCGCCGTTACGGCGACTGCGGAAACCTCGGAAAGTCCGAGCCAGGCAGCCTGCAAGATCGCGGATACGGCGGCACAGACGACATCTTCGCCGCTCTCTGCCCAGCCCGCATGACCGCTGGCAAAAAATGAAGACAACCGAGCCCGGCTGTCTTTACGGACGCAAACCTCGACCATAGAGCCTTATGCAGGCAGTTCGATCTTGTCGATCCGCACTTCGGCGAAACGCTGACGATGGCCGACCAGTTTACGCACGCGCTTCTTCGGCTTGTACTTGAAGACGAGGATTTTCTTATCTTTCGCTTGGCGCACGACCGTCCCCGTGACCGAGGCGCCGGCAACGATGGGATACCCGACCGTTACGGCCGAGCCGCCGGCGCTGGCGAGAACGACCCGATCGAATGCAATGGTAGCACCGACTTCGATATCGATGGCGTCGCAGCGGATCGTATCGCCCTCACTGACGCGAAACTGCTTCCCGTCCGCTTCGATGATCGCGTACATAACTGCGGTATGTTACCAGAGGTCCGCTCCGCTGTCAATTTACACGTTGGCGATGCAACTACGCGGCAGCTTCGATCGGAGCCGGCCCGTCATTGAGTTTGAGCGTGAGACATTTCGCGAAGCCGCCGGCTTTGTGGAAATCGGAAAGATCGGTCGCAAAGATTCGATAGCCGGCGGCGTGGAACCGTTGGCGCAGCGCCGACGACGCGCCATGGAGCACGAGCGCATCGCCGATCTCCACGACGTTACAGGCGAAGTCGAGCGCATCGCGCACGGAGATTTCGATCAAATATTCCGGCTCGATGGTGCGCCGGAGCAACGCCTGAGCGTGCGGCGAGAACGCCTCCATAAAAGCGATCACGTGGCCGCTTCCGAGCGGACACAAACACGTGTCGAGGTGGTAAAAACGTTCGTCCACAAGTAACAACGGTACCGTACGAATTCCCAAAGTTTCCGATATCTGCGTTGCGGCCCCGCGTTCGCTGCGCCAGCCGTAGCCGGCATAGAGCACCGGTCGCACGCGGTCGAAAAGCGCGTCGCCCGCGCCTTCGAAAAACGTCTGCTGCAAATAGGTCGTTGCAAAGCCGGCTTTTGCAAGAAACGAACGATAGGCGTTCTGTTCGCGGCGACGTTCCGGATGGCGAAACGAACTGACGATCGCCAGGCCATTGCTAACGAGCGCTGCATTCGCTGTGAAGACGAGGTCGGGAACGCCCATACCGGGTTCCATGCATTCGATCGCGACGTCGCCGGCGCACTGGAGCGTCTCGACGAGACGGTGCCACTGTCGTACCGCATCCGGCGTTGCCGTCCCGACGTTACGCGTCATCCACGGATTAATGTCATACGCTACCGCGAAGTTGGTGGGCGGACACATCAGGAGTCTCGTCATGGGACGAGTCTACAGCGCCGAACTGAGAAGATGATCCGCCAAACGTGACGCCGTGTGCAGCGCGCCTTAGCCTTCGATGAAGATCGCGTCTCCCTCGATCCGGACCGCATAGGTGCGCACGGGAATGACCGCCGGAAACGTTAGCGCGGCACCCGTCGTGACGTCGAAGTAGGCGCCGTGCCGCGGACACATGATGCGGCAATCCTCGAGTTCGCTCTGGCCAAGTTCGCCGCCATCGTGCGTGCACGTGTCTTCGATTGCGTAAAATGTGCCGCCGACGTTACAGATGAGAATTGGTTCGTCCCCAATTTCGACTCGTTTGGTCTTCCCTGGTGCGATCTCGCCGATACGCGCCGCCGGTCTTGTCGATCCCATTGCGACCGCATTCGCGCAGAGAGAAACGCATACCGTGCGAGTGATCACTTGATTTTGATGGCATGTCGCCGATAGAAACGGCGGCGTAACGTAAGAAGCCCATCGCTGTGAATCGATGGGCTTCGACGAGGCGGATCCGGTTGCGTTTAACCTACCGAGCCTTCCATTTCCATTTTGACCAGGCGATTGAGCTCGACCGCATATTCCATCGGAAGTTCCTTGACGAAGAAATCGAAGAATCCGTTGACGATCATCGCCGTCGCATCGGCTTCGCTGAGCCCCCGTGACATCGCGTAGAAGAGCTGCTCTTCACCGATTTTCGAGACACTGGCTTCGTGTTCGACCGTCGCGTGCTGCTCGTCGATCTTCATCGTCGGCTTCGTATCGCTCGATGAGAACTCGTCCATGATGAGCGCATCGCACTTGACGCGCGTCTTCGCCCCGACGGCGCCCGGGAAGATCTCCACGAGTCCGCGATAGGTCGTTTTGCCGCCGTGCGCCGAGACCGACTTGTTCGTCACGACCGACGTCGTGTTCGGGGCGGCATGAATGACCTTCGCGCCGGCATCCTGATGTTGCCCTTCGCCCGCGAACGCCATCGACAGAATCTCACCGCGCGCGCCTTCGCCCATCAGGTAGATCGCGGGATACTTCATCGTTAGACGAGAGCCGATGTTGCCGTCGACCCACTCGACGGTCGCATTCTTGTGCGCGACCGCACGTTTGGTCACGAGATTAAAGATGTTGCGATACCAGTTTTGAATCGTCGTGTAGCGAATCGAAGCGCCTTCCATGGCGATCAGTTCGACGACCGCGCTATGCAGTGATGCGGTCGAAAATTGCGGTGCCGTGCAGCCCTCGATGTAGTGGACCTTCGCACCTTTGTCAGCGATGATCAGCGTGCGTTCAAACTGACCCATGTTCTCCGTATTTATGCGGAAGTAGGCCTGCAGGGGCGTCTTGACCTCAACGCCCGGCGGCACGTAAACGAACGAGCCGCCCGACCACACCGACGAATTGAGCGCCGCGAACTTGTTATCGCCGACCGGGATGACGGTCGCGAGATACTTCTGAACGATCTGAGGATGCTCGCGCAGTGCCGTATCCATGTCGCAGAAGATCACGCCGTCTTTTGTGAGATCCTCGCGTACCGAATGGTAAACGACTTCCGATTCGTACTGCGCCGAGACGCCGGAGAGAAACTTGCGTTCCGCTTCGGGGATGCCGAGACGGTCGAAGGTCTTCTTGATGTCGGCAGGCACGTCGTCCCAAGAGACTTCCGCACGATCGCCGGCCTTCACGAAATAATGAATATCGTCGAAGTTGATCTCTTCCAGCAGCGCCTTGTCGCCCCATTCGGGCATCGGCTTGCTGCGGAACATGTCGTACGCTTTGAGCCGGAAATTCAGCATCCACTCGGGCTCGTTTTTCATCGAGGAAATGCGCGAGACGATCTCTTTATTGAGACCCTTATCCGACTTGAAACGGTACGACGCTTCGGAGTCGTGGAATCCATGACGGTAGTCTTCGATCAGCGCTTCCGGCGCGACCGCATCCTTGATTTCCGTTGCCATACGCTATAAGGCTACGCCCGGCCCAGGAAATAGTCAAGATTCTTCAGTAGTATGTTGGTTATCCGCCATGGTTCGCGGTTGTCGGGAGCATGTAAGGTGGGACGCTGCGCCAGGACAATGCTCACGGCAGCGGGACGGCTTGATGGTGGGAGCGCTTCCCTAATCCGTCGTCGTCCATGCGAAACGCACTTTGCATTACGACGGAGTGACTTTGGGGCCTGTCTTGGCGCCACGCGGATCGCCTTTGAAATGCCTTTACAAGGGGGGATAGCGGGGGTATCATGTGCGTCGGGCCCCGACGACCCTTAAGAATTTCTTAAGAAATGGGGCCCGACATGCCGTAAAAGCGGCAAAGGGGGACGGCACGCCCTACGTGCCTTCGCGGCGAGACGTCCGCATCAGCCAACGATGGCCGTGGTGCCGACAAGATTTCGTCGATAGGTCGGGGACGCAAGTGCACTGCACGCGCCAGCCGACGCAGCCTGGAGGTGGGATTACCCCCCGCAGACCCGAGGAAAAAAAATTGGAAACACGTGGTACCCATATCGTTTGCGAGCTCTCTGGCTGCAAGCAAGATGTTTTGACGGATGTGGACGGTGTTCGCCGGATCATGGAAAACGCAGCGCGCGAATCGAACGCCGAAATTCTGAAAGTCGTGTTTCACCGCTTTGAGCCCCAAGGCGTCTCCGGCGTTGTCGTCCTTGCCGAGTCGCATATCTCCATTCATACCTGGCCCGAAGCCGGCTATGCCGCCGTCGATTTCTACACGTGCGGAGATCATACCGATCCGTGGCTTGCGTGCGAATATGCAGGACAGAAGCTTGGAGCAACGTCGATGCTCACGACCGAGGTGAAGCGCGGCATCGCGTCGACCAACGGACAATACACGCACGTCGTTCACGAACACGCGGGTCGAGCGATGGCGAAGCGCTCGGCATAGCCGCGTCCGCCGATCATCCGACGAAGGGATCTTCCACGTTGGCACGACTCAATCTGACGCGACCGCGCACGTTCGGTATCGGACTCGCGGTCGTTTCGCTCGCGTTCGCAGCGTGCTCCAAATCGAACACGTCGCCGACTCCGAATCCGTCGATTGCGCCGAGCGCGTTCCCGACCGCGACGGGTTCGCCGAACGCGCTGAGTTCGCTCTGTGCAAACAGCGTTGGAATCGCCTACGAACCCGACGCCGGTAACGGCGGCGCGTTCAAGGGCGTGCAAGTGACGCACTTCGAGGACACCAACAGCAATCTATGCGGCGTCGCTGCGGCGCCAAATGCGCTCCCGCCCGGCGTGGCGTTTTCGGCCCCGGTCGGTCCGCTCGCGTTTTCAAGCGATCGCTCCGACGCAATCGCGGTCTTACGAAATCCCTCGGGATCGTACACCTTGGCGCAAGACATCTTCGGTGCTGCGGCTGGATCGATCGTGCCGGTTGGCAACGTGTACGACCTAAGCGCGCCGCCGCCGACGCCGGCGCCCGCCGCATCGAGTAGCGGCTCGCCCAATCCCGCTCCGACGCCGGCCGATGTGCCGCTGCTCGCCGACGCACAGTCGATCGCAATCATCGGCGCGTCATCCGCCGGCGTCGCCCTAACGACCGGTCTCGCCGCCGCGGGCAGCCGGAACGCGATCGTCGCCTTGACGTCGCTGATCAATGCGCCGCCGCAATATGGTTCGGCTGTCCCCTTCAGCGGCTCGAGCTTCACCCTCAAGACGATCCCCCCCAATCCGCGCTCGATCGTTCGCATCGGTATCGATGCGGCTCAGATTGTGGCGCTCGTGCGCGGGCCGCAAGATCTGCTGTCCTTTGCGGTCACGGTGGTGGGATCGGGCTATCAGTTCGACGCGAAGGCGGTTGACGCAACGCTCGGTTCGAACGTTACGCTCCGTGGCGGGGGAGCCATCGCTTTCGATCCACAGAATTCAGGCCGCGCGCTCGTCGGCGGCACGACCGCCGGCGGCGGTTCGACCTTGACCCTGGTCACCGGCCTTCCCAATGCGATCGTGAAAGCCGCTACGCTCGGCCTCTCCGGCACGATTCGCTCGATCGCGATAACGAGCAACGGCTCGTTCGGCATCGTCGGAACCGACGGCGGTATCATCGTCGTCAAGGGTGTCGATACCGGAACGCTCTCGCTCGTTGCGCCCTTCGCGCCCGTCGCCGGGAGCTCGAACGCAAGCGCCCCCATCTACACGACGTGTACCGGCGCCGTAGCCGCGCTTTCGTCGATTTACTCCGTCGCGGTCTCGCAAGATCAGCATTTCCTCGTCGCGCTCGGGACAGCGCCGGGCGTTGCGTGCCCGAGCGGATACAACGCGAGCATCGTCGCGGTGCCCTTCAGTACGAGCTCCGGCACGTCGCCCACGCCGGCTCCGAGCACCGCACCGTCGCCCGGTTCGACCGTGACGCCCGCGCCGACGATATTCGTCCAAAATAACGTCATCGCACCGCCGCCGGGCGCCGATTATTTCTACGCGTACTAGCGATGCCGAAAACCGAACACTGGCAGTGGTACGTCGAGCGTTTCGCGCCGACGGAAGCGCACCATCATGCCATCGAGGAAACGTACTACGCGGGCCGCTCGGCGTTTCAAGATATCGCCGTCATTCGGACCGCGCAATTCGGAAAGATGCTCGTGCTCGACGGCGATACGCAGAGTTCGCAGGGCGACGAGAAGATCTATCACGAGAGCCTCGTCCACCCGGCGCTCGCCGCGATCGACGATCGGCGCGACGTGCTCGTTCTGGGCGGCGGTGAAGGCGCGACGTTGCGTGAGGTATTGCGCCATCCGAGCGTGCGCCGCTGCACGATGGTCGATATCGACGGCGACGTCGTGGAACTTTCGAAAAAATATCTCGCAGAGTGGGCCGACGGGGCATTCGAGAGCCCCCGCGCGCGCGTGATCGTCGGCGATGCGCTCGCATTCCTGCGCGACGATCGCGATACGTACGGCGCGATCGTCTCCGATCTCACGGAACCTCTGGCCGACTCGCCGTCGAATCCGCTTTTCGGCGATGCGGTCTTCCGCGATATCAAGGCGCGGCTAGCGCCTGCCGGCGTTTACGTTCTTCAAGCCAGTACCGCCGGTTTCCACAACATGTTCTTGCACGCAAAGATGGCGCGCACGCTTCGGGCGCACTATCGGCACGTCCGTTCCTTCTACGCCCATGTCCCGGCTTTCGATAACGATTGGGCATTTATCGCGTGCAGCGACGCCATCGACGTCGCTGCTCTGGACCCGCAGCGCATTGCGGCGTACGTCGCGGAACTGCGCGGCGAAAATTACTTCTATGATGCAGAAACACATCGCCGCATCTTCAGTCTGCCGCTTTATCTGCGGCGCGAACTCGCCAAAGACGGAGACGTCTTCTCGTGAGCGCCGGACCTCCGATCGACGTTTATGCGGCGATCGAACGTTGGGATAAGCAGAAGGCCAACTTCATCAAGACGCTCGATCTGCATCTGGTCGATGTCGCGCATGGCGAAGCGTCGATGCGGATGCCCTTCCGCTCGCAAATCAGCAACGGTGCCGGCGCCGTTCACGGCGGCGCCATCGTCAGTTTGTGCGACACGGTGTTCTGGGTAGCGCTCTCGTCGATTTACGGACCGACGCAACCGACCGCGACGGCGGCTCTATCGTGTGCTTTCCTACGCCCGGCATTTCCGCCGCACGATTTGATCGCGCATGCAAAAGTACGTAAGCCCGGCAAGCGGATCGTCTACGGCGACGTCGAGGTGTTTAGCGGCACAAAGCTCGTCGCGCACGCGACGTTTTCTTTTCTCAACACGCCGATCGAGGAGGCGCGCGGATGGAACCCGATCGCGGATCGCGATGGCAAACGCGAGCCGGATAACGCATGAACGCGCTGCGGCGCACGGCGCTGCACGACGAACACATTGCGCTTGGGGCGCGCATGATGGCCTTCGGCGGCTTCGATATGCCGGTCCAGTACGGAGGGATTCTGCGCGAACACGCTGCGGTGCGACAGCGTGCGGGGCTCTTCGACCTCTCGCATATGGCGCAATACGAACTGCGCGGCCCGGGCGTGGCCGGTTGGGCCGATGCGCTTACCGTCAACGACGTCGCGACGATGAAACCGTTCCAGGCACGCTACAATATCTTCACCAATCCCCACGGCGGCTGTCACGACGACGTGATCTTTTATCGCTTGCCGGACCGCTGGCTACTCGTCGTCAACGCGGGCAATGCTGGCAAGATGTGGCCATATCTGCAGACTTCGGCCGCCGGTCGCGATGACGTGACACTGACGAGCCATCACGGGACGCACGCGCTCATCGCGGTGCAGGGTCCGCAGGCCGTTGCGCTCGTGGCATCACTGTGCGATAGCGACGTTTCAGCCCTGAAGTATTATTTTTGCGCGGAGGCTCGCGTTGCGGGCGTGCCGGCGTTGATCGCGCGAACCGGGTATACCGGCGAGGACGGTTTCGAGCTCTTCGTCGAAGGCGCGGACGCCGCACGGCTCTGGCGTGCGTTGCTCGCTCGCGGAGCCTCCGTGGGCCTCGAGCCCGCCGGGCTCGGCGCGCGCGACGTCTTGCGTCTCGAAGCCGGGATGCCGCTCTACGGCCACGAGCTGAGCGAGGAACTCACGCCGCTTGCCGGCGGGCAACGTTGGGCGGTGAAGCCGGCAAAAGCCGCGTTTCCCGGCAAAGAGGCGATCCTCGCGCAAGCATCGCGTGACGAGTACGATCGCATCGCGGGTATCGTGCTCGACGGCCGCGCGCCCGCGCGCGAAGGGTACGCGGTTTTCGCAGGCACCGAGCGCGTCGGCGAAGTGCGCAGCGGTACGCTCGCGCCGTCGGTTGGGAACAAGAACGTTGCGACGGTGCTCGTACATAAAGAGGCGGCAACCGTGGGGACCGCTCTCGCGGTTGAGATTCGTGGAACGCGACACGGCGCGACCGTCGTCCCACTACCATTTTACAAACGCGGCGCGTAGCCGCGAGGGAGAACCAATGGCGCCCGAGGGACTTCTCTACAGCAAAGAACACGAGTGGTTGAAGGTCGACGGCGAGACAGCAACGGTTGGCATTACCGACTACGCGCAAAATTCGCTCGGCGATATCGTCTACGTCGAGTTGCCGCGCGTCGGCCAAGAACTCAAGCAATTTACGACGATCGGCGTCGTCGAATCGGTGAAGGCTGTTTCGGATCTGTATACGCCCGTCGGCGGCGAAGTCACCGAAGTGAACGCCGCGCTTGAGAGCGACCCGGCTTTGGTCAACCGCGATGCGTTCGGTGACGGCTGGCTTTATAAGGTAAGACTCGCCGATCCGGCGGAGCGCGAGAAGCTGATGGCGCCGGTCGCCTACGAGGCGCTCGTCCGACTAACGTAGCATAGCGTTTCGCGGCGCGCTCCGCAGAATGAAATGTCTGCCGTCACGCGCCGCCGATTTGTGGAGGCCTTCCCAAGGTGTACTCGCCGCATACCGATTCGGACATCGCCGAGATGCTGGCCGTCGTCGGCGTGCAGTCGCTCGAGGAACTCGTTCGCGTGCCCGACGCCGTCGCTTTGAAAGCGCCGCTCGACGTTCCGCCCGGCCTGCCCGAAGCGGAGCTTGCGACGAAGATCGCCGAGTATGCCAAGCGAAATACCGCGATCGCATACACGTCGTTCCTAGGAGCCGGCGCGTACCGGCATTACGTTCCGCCGGTCGTTGCGTCACTTGCGATGCGCGGAGAATTTTTGACGGCCTATACGCCGTATCAAGCGGAAGTTTCGCAAGGCTACCTCCAAGCGATTTACGAGTGGCAAACCTACATCTGTTTACTCACCGGCCTCGATATCGCGAACGCTTCGGTGTACGACGGCGCGACGGCGCTTGCGGAAGGGGCGATCATGGCGGTGAACGCGACGGGCCGCCGCGCCATCCTCGTCTCGCAAGGCGTTCATCCAAACTACCGGACCGTGCTGAAAACGTATGCCCGCGGGCTCGATCTCGACGTCGAAGAGTTACCGCTCGGCGCCGACGGAACGACGGACTTCGCGAATCTCGAAGCGCGTTTGGCCGATAAACGTTTTGCTGCCGTCGCGCTGCAATCGCCCAATTTTTTCGGGTGTATCGATACGCCGGACGCGGCGGTGCAAGCGCTGATCAAAGCGACGGGAACGGTTGCGATCGGCGTGGTTGCGGAAGCGATGTCGCTTGGCGCGCTCGCCACGCCCGCCTCGTGGGGTGCCGACATCGCGGTCGGTGAAGGTCAGTCGTTCGGCAACGCGCTCGCCTACGGCGGCCCGTATGTCGGTTTCATCGCGGCGACGACCGACCATATGCGCCGCATCCCCGGCCGGCTCGTCGGACGCAGCGTCGATAATCGCGGCAATACGGCGTACGTCTTGACCTTGCAAGCGCGCGAGCAGCATATCCGGCGCGAAAAAGCGACGTCGAACATCTGCACGAACCAAGCCCACTGCGCGCTCGTCGCCACAATCTATCTCGCCGCGCTGGGCGCAAGCGGCTTACGACGCGCGGCCGTACTCAATCTGGAACGAACGCACGTGCTCGCTGAACGCGTCTCACGCGTCCCCGGCTTCGCGCGCGCTTTCGCCGCACCCGTTTTCAACGAAGTTGTGATTCGCATTCCGACGGGACGCCGCGCGAGCGATGTGCTGGAAGCGTTGCGGGCGCGGCAGATCCTCGGCGGCGTTGCACTGGGGCGCTGGTATCCCGGGTTCGCCGATTGCATCTTGATGAACGCGACGGAGATGACGACGCACGCCGAAATCGACGCCCTTTGCGCGGCGCTCGGTGATATCATCGCCACCGGCGTTCCTGGCATGAAGGGCGCCGCCGCGCATGTCTCTGCATAGCAACGTCACCGTCTCGCACGGCGAGCCGCTCATCTTCGACCTCGGTAAACCGGGCCGGGCGAACACCTATTTTTCCGATGGCCATAGCGCGGATGAATTCGTACCGGCGACATATCTGCGTGCGTCCTTACCGTTGCCGGATAACAGCGAGCTTGACGTCGTGCGCCATTACACGCGGCTCTCGCAGCGCACGTTCGCGATCGATGTTGGCTTCTATCCGCTAGGCTCGTGTACGATGAAGTACAATCCACGTGTCAACGAGGCGATGGCGGCGTTACCGGGCTTCCGAGATCTCCATCCCTACGCGCCCGATGAGCTCGCGCAAGGCGCGCTTGCGGTGATGTACGAACTGGAGCGCGCGCTCGCGTCGATCTTCGGGATGTCCGCTTTCACGCTCAATCCCGCTGCCGGCGCGCACGGAGAACTCACCGCGCTCTTCATCGCCAAAGCGTACTTCGAAAAACTTGGCCAGGGCGCGCAGCGCCGGACGGTGATCGTGCCCGATACCGCGCACGGAACCAATCCCGCTTCCGCGGCGATGGTCGGCTACCGCGTCATCTCGCTGCGCAGTGACGAGCGCGGCCGCGTCGGCATCGACGCTTTGCGCGCGGTGCTCGGCGACGATACCGCGGTCTGCATGATGACCAATCCCAATACGCTTGGGCTCTTCGAAGACCACATCATGGAGATCACCGCTGCGGTGCATGCGGCCGGGGGCCTGATGTATTATGACGGCGCGAACGCGAACGCGCTCATGGGCAACGCACGGCCGGGCGACATGGGCTTCGACCTCATGCACCTGAATTTGCATAAGACCTTTTCGATTCCGCACGGCGGCGGCGGGGCGGGTCACGGCCCCGTCGGCGTCGCCGAGCGACTCGTTGCGTTTCTTCCGACGCCCGTCGTCAGCGAGCTCGATGGTACCTACGCGCTCGATTTCGAGCGGCCGGAGGCGATCGGCATGATGCGTTCGTTTTGGTCGAACTTCGCGCATGCGGTTCGTGCGCTGACGTACGTGTACGCCAACGGCGGCGAAGGCCTCACGCGCGTCTCGCAGCTTGCGATCCTCAACGCCAACTACGTGCGCGCGCAGGTGCGCGAGTTCTTGCACACGCCGTACGACGAGACGTGCCGTCACGAGTTCGTCGTGAGCGCGCAAGACCTCAAACGCGAGACCGGCGTGAAGGCGTTCGACCTTGCGAAGGCGTTGCTCGACCGTGGATATCACGCGCCGACGATCTATTTTCCGCTACTCGTCGCCGAATGTCTCATGATCGAGCCGACCGAAACCGAATCGAAGGAAACGCTCGACGGATTCGTCGCCGCACTGCGCGAGATCGTCGAGACGGCCCACGCAAATCCGCAAGCGATCCTCGCTGCGCCGGTCAAGACGGTCGTCGGCCGCATCGATGAAACGCGCGCCGCCCGGCACCCGGATTTGCGCTGGCGAGCGCCCGTTTGAAGTCGAAGTCAACCCATTAGGGCGGACCGTTAAGATGTCGATATTGCGGGTCGCCGCCTCGGAACAGGTTCAGCATTTTCAGCAATATCGGCAGTACTAGCGCTGCTACCCCATGTAATATGCGAGGCCGAGACCCACCAAAATTAGTGAACGCTACACAATTGCAATTAGCCGTCAATGCGAATAAAGCCACGCTGTCGTCGCCGTCATCGATTGGACGACGAATAAGTATCTGGCTATGCCCTCTCCGCCGCCAGAAGATCGCCGCGCCAGCGCGTGAAGATCGCTGACGGACGAGCGTGGGCGCGATGATCGTCGCGGCGCCGAGTTCGACCGGGAACGAGGCCAAGCCACGTGAAGGCGTTCGGTCTCCCGCAATTCCGCTTCCATATCATTTGGTCTTATTTTTTGACATCTCATTTCGGTACCAGCGCTGCCACCCCAAGTAAGCCGTAATGCCAATAAGACCAAAATTCAAGAACGCTAACAATATTGTAAGTAGCCGCCAATGCCAGTGAATCCACGCGGTCATCGCCATCATCTATTGAACTGCGAAATACATCTGGTCTACGCCCTCTCCGCCGCTTCCAAAACCATCAGAAGGTGCATTGAAACTAGTATCTCTCTTGTTTCGCATTATGAAATCGGATGGGTATTGCGGTTGCGCACAATACGGTTCGCAATTATAGTAGTCGAAAATTCCTGCCAATATCCCTGCGATGCTTGCTGCAACAGATGCAATGCCAACGATAACCGCGAGACCTCCGAGGGCGGGAATTGACACAGCAGCAGTTGCGATAACAAGAGCTGCTATTGCGGTAACGGCACCGAAAACAAGTAGGCCGACGCCAATCTTACCCATCAAATCGTACGATTTGGTCTTCATTTCTCCAGACGCCTGCGCTTGCACGTAGAACCCACCCTGATCGCCCGAATAGCCGACATTAATGGTATGGGTAGCCGGGTCGTAGTAAGCGACTCCTGAGCCATGAACGGGATCATTCCAACGCGAAATCGGAAGTGTCGGGTGCGACGTGATGGTCGCCGTTCCATATTGGTATGTTCCAGAACCAAAGCCGTTAAGCGATCGATTTAGCAGAATTTGATTTTGTCCATAGCCGTTGACTGCGTAGTTGGAACCGCTCGAATATCCGTTTTCGATCGCTCCGTTCGAGTCGATCGCAGGAAGAGTCCTTATTGCGCTAGGAACAGCTCCTATATGAGCCACCTGCGATTTTCGTAACCTTCGTGAGGCTTGGTATGATCGGCCCACTCTCTGGGACGCACGGCGGTGGGGCCAACAAAGGGTGCAGGCGACGAGCGGCCGTGCATGGCGCCGCGATTGCGGACGGGAAGACGTGGCTTACCATAGCGCGGTCGATATTGCGCATTAATGCTCGTGCCTGCCGTGTAAAGGTAAGCGTCCGCTCAAGACCGTCTTGACGGCGAACTCGGTGTTGTTCTAAGAGTGGACTAGGTCTGCGGCGCGAGCTCGTATGTCGCGTCGCTGCCGGTGAGCGCAGTAGCGTTCGTCGCCTGCAAATGCCAGGGCAGCAACTCGTTGATTCGAGCTACTGGATGTTCGGCGATCCGCGCGAGCACCTCGCGGAGAAACGCTTCGGGATTGTGACCGTTGAGTTTGGCGCTGCCCAGTAAGCTGTAGATTGCCGCCGATCGCTCGCTGCCTGCATCACTGCCGGCGAACAGATAATTCTTGCGCCCAAGCGCTACGCATCGCAACGCGCGCTCCGCTGCATTGTTGTCGATCTCGATGCGCCCGTCGTCACAATAGCGTCCCAGGGCCTCCCATCGACCCAGCGGATAACGGATTGCTTTTGCCGTCGCAGATTTCTGCGAGAGCGTTGGGAGCGTCTGCTCTATCCAGGCTTTCATGGCATCCAGCAATGGCCGGCTGCGTTCTCGTCGCACCGTGCAGCGGTCATGGGGAGGGCGACCGCGAATCTCTTGCTCGATGGCATAAAGTGCGCCGATACGTTCGAGCATTTGTGCTGCTATCGGAGATTTGTGCAGTTCGCCCAGATCGACGAACTTGCGCCGAACGTGCGCCCAACACGCCGCTTCGAGCACCCGGCCGCCGTCGTAAATCTTCGAGAAGCCGGCATACCCATCGGCTTGCAAAATGCCGCGGAAGTCTGCCAGATGTTGCTGCGGATGTTCGCCTTTGCGATCGGGGCTATAAGCAAACCAGACCGCCGGCGCGATCTGGCCGGCTGCTGCCCGCTCGTCGCGCACGTACGTCCACAGCCGACCGGTCTTGGTCTTGCCGCGCCCCGGTGCAAGCACCGGAATCGGCGTATCGTCGGCGTGCATGACGTCCGCGGCAAAGACATGCGCGCGTAACGCGTCGGTCAATGGGCTCAAGAGCGCACTAACGTTTCCGACCCACTGTGCCAAGAGCGTGCGGTCCAACTCGACTCCTTCGCGCGCGTAGATCCCCGCCTGTCGATAGAGCGGCAGATGATCGGCGTATTTGCCGACGAGCACGTGCGCGAGGAGTCCGGGCCCGGCCATGCCGCGCTCGATTGGGCGCGTCGGTGCCGGCGCCTGCACGATCGTATCGCAGCTCGCGCAGGCCAGCTTTGGGCGCACGTGCCGAATCACTTTGAAGCGCACCGGCTCTAGTTCGAGCATCTCGCACACGTCTTCGCCCAGATGCTTGAGCTGGCCACCACAGTCCGGACAGATTGATTCATGCGGCGCGATCGTCAGCGTTTCGCGCGCGAGACTTGCGGGGAATTCACGTCGCGGCTTGGGGATGCTCGCAGCCGGTGCTAAGCCGGCTCGCTGCAGCTCGCACGAGCGTTGCGCTGCGGCTGTCTCGAGCTCCTCGACCCACAATTCCAACTGCTCGATTTCTCGCGCGCGCTTTTCGCTGCGGTTTCCAAACTGCATGCGGCGCAACTTGAGAATCTGTAACTTGAGCGATTCGATTTGAACGGTGAACGAGAGAATTTGCGCGTCTTTGTCGGTGAGCTGCTCGTCTTTGGCAACGAGTTGACGATGCTGCTCGCGCAGCAATGCTTGCAATTGCTCGACATTCAAATCATCGAGATCGGGAAGCGCTACGTTCGCGCGATCCATCCCCTCAATGATATGAGATTCATTAGCGTTGTCAAGCATCGCGATGCTGACATCGCCCTGACTCTTACATCTCCATCAACGGTTCGGCCGTGCGTAACGGATGGCGCCAGTCGATGCCCTCTAAAAGCATCGAGAGCTGCGCTGAACTCAGCGACACTGTCCCATTTCGTGCCTGCGGCCAGATAAAGCGACCGCGTTCCAAGCGCTTTGCCATCAAGCAAAGTCCGGTTCCGTCCCACCACAAGAGTTTGATCAGATCGCCGCGCCGGCCGCGAAAGACGAACAGATGACCGCAAAGCGGATTGCTCGCGAGCGCTCCTTGCACCAAACTGCAAAGCCCGGTAAAACCCTTGCGCATATCGGTCGTACCCGCAGCGAGCCAAATGCGCGTAACTGCCGGCACGCTCGTTGCCGTAACGCTCATCGTTGTAGTTGCGCAACGAGCGCGCAGACCAATCCACCGTCGAGCGCGCCGGTCTCGATGCGCAGCATGGAACCGCACGACAGCGTGATCTGTACGATGCTTGGGCTATCAGCCAGATCCCGCGCAGCGTGCGCAACAGGCGTGATCGTCACCGGCACAAACGTCCCTGACGTGGCGACGACGGTTCGCAGTGCCGGGCCTGACATCGCATCGAGTTTTCCAACCCGATACCGCGCTCTCCACCGCCTGAGGCTGTTCGGATGGATGCCCTGCTCGCGGGCGGTCGCATCGATCGACGCGCCTTCGCGCAGCGTCAGCTCTACGATCCGGCGTTTTTCAGAGAGCGGATGACGGCGACGGCGTACTTTTGCTGCTGCCATGAAGACCTCGCGTTGGAAACGATGTTTTCTCCATCATCGCCAACGGCCGTTCGTCTAGCAAGACGGCCCTCAACGGACGCTTACGTGTAAAGCGCGGATTTCGATTAAGTAGGATCGTGAGTGGGTGATCGAGCGCGGCTTTTGGGGTCCACACCGGTATGTTTTGAAGATAAGCTGTCCCGCCTCGACCCGGAATAATGATGTTCGGTGTGATTCCCCCGCCGAACGCGGCTTTCGTCGCGGCTCCAGCAGCAAGCACACTGCCGGAGGACAATAAGAATGCCGAGCGTTTCACCATAGTCATCGATCCTTATGAAGAAGTGGACATCTGGGAAGCTTCGAAGTCGCTGGGTAATCATTCAACAAGTTTAAGGCAACAGTGTCAAGTAGCTGGTTACCGCCACGATACGCGGACGCGACGGTGCAGCGCAAGGTTACGCCGGGGAAGTCACCGCACCGTTCATTACGAAAGCGTGCTTTTAAAAAAAAAACCGGCGAGGGCGGGCAGCATCGCACGGTGATCGCGCTTCGTACCGCGCACGGAACTAAGCCGCTTTCGCGGCGACGGTAGGCTTCCGCGTCACCAATCGCGATGGTACCTACGCGCTCGATTTCGAGCGGCCGGAGGCGATCGGCATGATGCGTTCGTCTTGGTCGAACTTGGCGCATGCGGTTCGTGCGCTGCTATAGCGCTGTGCGATCCGGAACTTACATAGGTGCGTTCCGAGCGCAAGCCACGCGCTTCCCGCTATTGGGTGGCAACGGCGCTATACAGAACGGATATCAAAGCGGTTCAAACTACGTTATGAATGGATACGGACAGTCGCAAGCAGTCGTCACGGCGGCTTCCTTACGATACTTTGGAAGCGGAACAACGTATCAGTGGGGTACAGCGACCATCTCAGCTCATCCAACGCTACCGCTCGTGCGATGGACCGATCCTGTTCATTGGCTCGGGCGTCGCATACTACGACGCGAACACGAACACTGCGAATTTCGGCTATTCAGGCGCTGGCTATTACGTGCAAGCCGCGGGACAACTTCCTTCGCAAACCGTCATGGGACGGGTGGCGGTCGGATTATCGGTCTTGGCTCTAATATTGGGAATAGCAGCGGGAGTCGTAGCGTTCGGAGCAATTCTGGTGCCAGCGAGCGGCTTTTAGCGGCATGGCTAGGATTCGCCGCACTTGCAGCCGCGTTTGCCGCCTTTATGAGCACCATGTTCAACGACTATGTGTGCGAGCCGTATTGTATGCAGCCTCAAATCTACCACAGGGCTGGCGGAGCTGCTTTCAATACGCCGGCCGATTTCGGAGGAATCGGCGGAGAAGGAAGCTCGCAAATGTATTTCGCAGTCCAATAGACTCTTGAAAGATGGAGCATGCCCGGATGGACTTCAGCAATTCGATGTACGTTCTGATTCTCGCAATCTTTGCAATGCTTGGTCTCGGCGCGTATCTTTACTGGCAGCGATGGTATAAGAAGCAGATGACCAAGAAGTAAGGTGAAGCAGAGAAGCAGAGATAGGCATGGACGAAGCGGGTGCAGCTCCGTCCATGTCTAGCGTCGCACGCGGTTCTACAAAAGAGCAACGAACGTCGCTTGCGATGGCGACGACATTGGTATCACCGCTGACGGGAACGGCACGACGAACTTAACGTCGCTATTGAATGTCCAATCAGAATTCCGAGACTGACCAGGCAAATCGGGACAGCGCAGATAGTTGACGACGCGCCGGTGATCAAGTCGGCGTCGTGATCGTGCGCTCCGCGTCCGCGAGCAAGAACGGGCCGACCGGACCGCCGCTCTTCTTCGACGGCGCGCGCCGTCTGCGCATCGTCATGATGCTCGCGCGGTGGGCCTTCGGACTCCTACGCCGACTGCATGGCGCGCGCGTCCGAGCATCGACGGTCGGAGAACGAGAATTTGCGGCCTGCGCACGCCTTCGCCCAGGGACAAAGCATGGGTCATGCGATGGCGAGAAGCCCTCCATGCGCATCCTGTAATTGCTCGAAGCGATCGGCACGTGCCCCGCCTTCGTCCTCGTCGGCTTCAGCGGCATCTCCGTCCACGGATACCGCGCCATCCGCGAGCTAGAGCTACACAAAAATCGTGACGAGGCAGCCGAAGGGCCGCGACCTCTTCGTATCGCTGAATCGCGACTGGTACGCCGCTGCGCCGCTGCGGCAAGTCCTCAAGCGCATGAACGAGCATCTACCGCAATACCGCCGCGCTCGCAACGTCTTATCACGTCGAACGCGCGAAGGGGCGTTACACGCGGAAATGGCGTCTCGAGAGCAAGAAGCGAACGCTCCTGGATAGGTAGCGACCGTGACGGTGCGGCACATTGACGTTAAAGAGTGTACCGATGCGTGAATTAATTAGAACGCATCTCATAATAGAGTCCGCAGTAAAATGACGATACAGCCGAGCATCACGAAGCCAAGGTAATTGTCAGCGTGAAAATCATGACGGACGAGGGTACGTCGATAGTTGTGAAGCCAAGCGAAGAGTCGTTCGACTTTCAATCGCCTACGGTATCTTCGCAACGGGCGACCGTCTTGCGTTGCGGGCCTTACCCGATTTGAAATGCCAGCGTGGCTGTTCCAAATCGGCGATAGCTCCCTCGTTGCTGTTGATGGCTTCTCTGGAACAATTCTCGGTGCTGAGACACTTTAAAGCCTTGGCATCCGTGCCCCTCGTTTTGTTTGCTGCTGCCGGCTGTGCTCAAGCGTCGTCGAACCAGAATTCTAGCACAGTCGTGCTGAGCGCGCTCGCTGCAAACGATTGTCCGACGTCGACGAGTTCTCTTTATGCGCCAAGCGCTTTGCAACGTCTTCTTCGGCTCTTCGAAATTGCAGCGCCCAACCTCGAGCAAGAGCTTATGAATCTACGACCAAGTCAAGACGGATTCCAGTCAAATGCCCGTGCTGCTCTATTCGTATCGCCCTTTGTCCGCGTGAAGCCGGAATTCGTGCGGAAGGCCCGCGCAGTCATGCCAATGGACGTCCTCTCCGGCGACGTTGAAGGTGAGATTGTGTCATCGTGGGTCGCGAAGCAAGGCGGGAAGGCGATCGCACCGCCTCCTCTTTCCGGAAGCGCTCTTGCGCTCGTCGTTCTTGACAGATTCCAGGTGTCGTGGTCACAACAATTTGACGTGCGAAGAACGAGGCTTCAACGATTCGCAGACGCTCGAAAGGGCGTAATTCTGGTACCTGTTATGCGATCGCAGAGGGTTGTTTCGTTTATTTCGACTCCGGAACGCCAAGCGGTGAGACTTCCACTGGAGCGTGGTCTCTTTCTAAGAGCCATAAGCTTAACCTCAGATATGACCGGCTGCGCTGCCTTTAGGGCGCTGCATCAGCACGACGAAGCGTTTCATGATGGCTTCGTGGAGCTCGAGTTACCGAAAGTACAACTCAGCACTGATTGGGTCGACTTACAGGCTCCTTTAAGTCGGCTGCACTTGTCATCTCTTTTCAATCCGTCTGCGTCGCCAGTCACGCGCCTCGTAGAAGGCTCCGCACCAGCATTCTCCTCTGTGCGCCAGAACACGACGTTAGAGGTCAACGAGAAGGGCACATCCGAGCAATCGGTTGTGGTTGCAGATATCCCGGTTGGGCGACCGCTTCAGCTCGTATTCGACCACCCCTTTGCATTTTCAATCGAAGATGCAAAGGATAATGTGTTAGTCGCCGGTATCTTTCGAGGTCACTAAGTCGCGTGATGAACGGCTTTCGGGAGCATCATGTCATCATGTCTACATTATCGATAGCATTTAGAGGAACGCCGAGTTGGAGCTGTAGTGATAGCAGCGGTTCGGCCGTTCGAGCAACATCGCTGCGCCGCTCGAGCCAGTCAATCGGTGTAGTGGAGCCGATTCCAAAAAGTGGAGCTGACCCGGTTTAGTGGACGAACGGTTTAGGCTGCTTCGGATCGGTCTCGCTCCTCAAATTCAATCGGGCTGAGATAGCCAAGAGTCGAATGGAGCCTCTTCGAATTGTACCAAGTTTCGAT
>JAABUQ010000345.1_pt1 | contig 107440 bp, 98 predicted proteins | sample 5560001 | NCBI WGS metagenome assembly JAABUQ01 (sample SAMN10711888, study PRJNA513371) | rock metagenome | isolation source: Antarctica rocks | place: Antarctica: Victoria Land, Finger Mt nord | collected 2015-12-18
CTTTGGATAGATCGTCTGGCAACTGTAAGGTTGGAAATGTTCTTTTTCTCCGCAACGGTAAAATAAGCCCTATCTCTGAGCCAGGAATAGTTTCTCTAACGAGAGCAAGCGACATCAGCATCACCTGTGAGACAAAATAGTGCCATACCCACCGCGCCTCTGTATCCTCCATGAAATCATCAATATACTGTTGCTTGTTCATTCCGCCTCCAAATATGGATTCCCTCACAAAGGCTTCCATACGGTGAAATTACTGTGCCACAAAATTGTACTATCGCTCTTCAAGCAAATGATTTGTCTTACTTGACAATAAGGGTAAGCGTTTCATTTTATACACATCACGATTGCTTCGTCAATATAAGTAGATGCAGATACTAACGACAAATATATGCTGTTAGTATCTGTGTATAAGCGCTGATCTGATAAACTAAACCAATGCCTGGGCGATAAGTAATCTTTACCGTTTGATCTCTGCTGCATCTTATTAAGTAGAGTAGCTTTATACTGTTTTGAAATCATGTCATAAAAGCTGATATAGTCAAAATAAATCATGGTAATACTTGACATAGTAGTAGGTTGATGGTATGCTTGTTTTAAGATAAGAGAAAAGCTTGTCTTGCACCTGTAGATGTTAAGGTAGTAACAACAACTATTGGAAATTAACACAAATTAATTGCAGTGTTTCACTTCTACAGGAGGGCTACATGCTATGAGTGATATGGATCATAAACCTAGATTTTTCTTCGCTGTAGCTTTTATGCTTAGTGCTCTCACGACGACCTTTTTTACTTCATCTGTTATGGCTTTTACCATGAATGAAGGAAATAGTCTTTCGCTCTCTCTAACTGCTTGGCAACAAGGAACGTTTGTCATTTTACTCATCCTTAACTGTCTATTAGTGTTTTTTTTAGCTGTATTCTTCATGTTGGCTACTTTGTATGGAATTCTTGAGCTGCGATTGCAGTTTCGCAAGTTTAAGCAAGCACAAATGCAGGCGCCATCTCCTCGTGCGTCAGTGAACCCACGTACTTCTTATCAACAAAGAAGTAGAGGCTACAGAAATTAAAAGTAGCACGGCTTGTGCCTGTATGCTGATAACATTCCAGGAGGAACATAATGGATTTGCCAACGGTGGTCACAATTATTGTGGGGCTAATAACATTCAACCTCGGTTTTGTATTAGGGGTAGCGCTTTCAAGACCTCGTTTTTTGCGCTAAATTAAATGTACGAGTTCTTTCACTTTGAAAAAGCTGGATGTATCACAATCCTCGGCATGTCCAGCTTTTTCTGTACTATTCTCTTGTTTTCTCATTACTCAGTGTTACAAAGCGATATCCAACGCCTGGTTCGGTAAGTAAAAAGCGTGGATTGGCAGGATCTTGCTCAAGCTTATGGCGTAAACGGTTGATGTACACGCGCAAATACTCAGCTTCTCCGCCATATTCAGGTCCCCAAATGCTTTGAAGCAGTGTACGGTGAGTAACTACCTTCCCAATATTGATGATGAGCAACTTCAGAAAGGCGAATTCTGTAGGTGAGAGACGCACTTCTTCGCCTCGCAATCGCGCGACATGTCCTGCGAGATCAATTTCAAGGTCGCCAAATTGTTGTATGCCACTTACCTGTGGCAACATTTCCCCTTGAGTACGCCGCAACACGGCTCGCACACGAGCTAGCAGTTCTTCCACCCCAAATGGCTTGGTAAGGTAATCATCAGCACCGAGATCGAGTGCTGCAACTTTGTCACTTTCATCGTCCAGTGCAGTCAACACAATGATGGGCACTGCGGAGTGTTCACGCACACGTCGGCAGACCTCCAGACCATCCATGCGGGGCATCATAACGTCCAAAATCAGCAAATGAGGGTTTTCCCGCTCCCACGTAGCAACAGCCTCTAACCCATTGTTCGCCTCTAATACCTCGAAGCCACGTGCATGCAGGTTCCGACTTATGAAGTCGCGCAACGTCACTTCGTCTTCAGCAAGGAGAATGCGTTTTGTTCTCGTTGTCATGCGAACCTCCCCTCCTTTGTTGACAACTCCATTGCTGCCTCATCGATGTATGCAGTTGATGAGATGGACGGTAACGAAAACGAGATAGTCGTACCTTGCGTTCCGCTTTCCACCCATATAGTACATTTATGCGCCTCGACGAATGCTTTGCAGATAGTAAGTCCGAGACCAGTACCTCCAGAATGTTGCTGGCGACCATGTCGTGCTCGGTAGAAACGTTCAAACACGTGGAGTAGCTCGTCGGGGGAAATACCAGGACCATTATCTGAAACAGAGACAACAATTTCATTATGTTGCCTCTTCGCAGTGATACGTGCCTCGCCTTCTCCATAAGCGAGTGCATTAACGACTAGATTGTGGAGTACAACTTCTATACGGGTCCTGTCTACATTGACTAGCGGCAGATTCTCAGGAATGTGCGATGAGATCACGACACCTGGACGGCTCAGATGTTCTATGGTCGTTGCGACCATATCCTGTAATTTGACAGGCACACGATTGAGAAGGAGCAGCCCAGCTTCCTGGCGCGAGAGATCGAGCAGGTTACTGACAAGTTGTGCGAGACGATCAGCCTCACTGCTAATTGTCTGCAAGAAATGACGCTGATCTGCAAACGACCAGGTCACATCCTCCTGGAGTAGTGTTGAGGCATGACCTTTGATTGCTGCTAGCGGCGTGCGTAATTCGTGACCAACTGTCGCTAGCAACGTTGTCTTAAACTCGTCAAGCTCATGCTCCCGTGTTACGTCACGCAATAATAGGCCACGTCCAATGGTCCTTCTCGACTCGTCATATACATCAAACAGTCGTAAGTGAATGACTCGACGACGGTCATTGCGCTTGATCTCGATAACCAGTTCTGAAGCTTCGGCGGACTCGGCTTGTGCTAATGCCTGTTCACACTCTTCTAAACGTATCGCCCAGGACCGTAGAGCATCGTAGAGTGCGCTTATAGGGTGGGACTCTAGTGTTCCGCTGGTCAAACCTACAAGTGCGTTTGCCCCCACGTTGGCGTACAGCACCATTCCATCGATGCCTGTGAGTACCAACCCATCGCTCATACTTCCCATAATCGCCTCTAACCTCTGTTTTTCTTCCGAGGCTTGCTGGTAGAGAAGTGCATTTTCTCGTGCGACTTCGCGTAGCCGTTCATCGCTGCGTTCATAGAGTACCGCGTGTTCCCAGGCAAGTGTGGCGTAGTTGGCGAATGTCAGCAGCAGATTGATCTCATTCTGGTCAAAGGGATGTGGCTCGGTACGGTGTACAGACAGGACTACGCCTCCTGCATGGCGGCTAATGATCGGAATTGCTAGCACTGAGCGAAAGCCCTCATCGTAAGAAAGAGCTGATGATGGCCCTGACGCTTCAAGAATTTTCTGCACCGGTTTGCCCGCGTGCAGTGCCTGCACAGCAGAAGAGTTTGTATTTTCAGGAGCAAGAGAGAGCATATGATTGTAGCGTTCACTGTGGCCGTCACTAACCATCACGCGCAACACACCTTGCTCATCAGGTAGTAGTACCGCAGCAGCCTGCACATCTACGAGCCGCCGTACTTCGTGAATAATCTTTCCTACAACACCATATGGCTCAAGTGATCCGACTACAACATTTGATGTTTCAAGCAATGTGCGTAGTTCGCCAAGTTTTTGCAGCCCATCACGCTCAAGACGTAGAAGCGAACGTGCAAGGTCGCCAACTTCGTCGTTCCGTTTAGCAAGTAGAGTTGCATCTACTGGAATTGCTTGCTCTGAGCTAGGTAGTACCTGATGTTGGATGGCGAGTGTGTGGAGTGGTTGAATGACTCGCCTTAGTAGTATGAGCCAGAACAGCAAGCCACCAATGGCGAAGAGTAGTGGTGCTACTAGCAACCAGAGATGAAATTGTGCGACGACAGATAGCGCTTCACTTTCTGGTCGCTGCACGATAACTGCCCAATCAGTATCGTGGATGGGAACCGCGCTAAAAAGCCACTGCTGTCCATCTTGCCCCATAGCGAGACGCGAAGCCTCATGACCTTGTAGCGCCTGATCTGCCCCCGGCAGTTCGTCTAGCACCGTCTGCAACATACGCGTATGATCAGGTGTGGCGATCAGTTCACCTCGATTGTCGATGATGCTGATCATAAGCCTTCGTCTCTGCTGCTGTTGAGCTTGAACAACTGAACTCAATGGATCGCTGAGTTCTTTGAGTGAGAGGCTGACCGCTACAATGCCAACTAAATTCCCGTAGGAGTTACGCATTGGTTCGGCAATGATAACCCCAGGGTCCACAGACGTTTCTGCTGCAATACCTACAATGCCGACCTCGAAGACTGGACTAGTCGCTATACGAGCCTGCTGGACAACACTGGGGGGAGAGAATTCCGCCACGATTCCCACAGGCGGCCAGGAGACAGTCATACCTCCTAATGGATCAAGCCAATAGAGGTGATCAACAGCATTATGGGTAGTCTGAAAGGTACGAAAGGTGCTTGTTATCGCGTCAGGTGTCTTAGCTTGTACCACAAGTTTTCCTAGTGCGACCAGTCCTTTCACAGTATCGCGTAACTGTACGCTGGTCTGAAGTGCAATTTCTTGTGCCAATGCCTTGTCTGATGCTTGAGCATCATTTCGTAATTGCTGCTCGACCAAAGCATCAACTGCCATACTTCCAATGAGTACGACGACCACAAAGAGCAGATACACACTTAATAGTTGGATCAGGAGAGATCGACGCACAAAATGCAGCATAGTCAGACCTCCTCAATGAGTCATGCGGGCGATGCGTCAGCGTATCTCCCAGACCTTTAAAAATCATCGAGCATATGATCTTACACAGGCAACGTACTACACGGTCAATCCTCATAGAACAAAGAAACCACGGCACTCGCTGCCTTCACCACATGAGCGTTGACTGTGTCGTACGCACATATCTCGTGTCACATTCCGTATGAGTGTAGTATATCATTTGGTTGCCTGCTAAGTTGATATTTGCTTGCCCTTCGAAACTTGGTCTTGCATCTTGCCCAGACGCCGCATTTCTGGCCAGAGAAGTGCAACTACTAGCACCACAATCACCGTCCCTATCCCACCACCTACAACAGATACTAGCGGGCCAAACAGTTGTGCAACGAGGCCAGACTCAAAACCGCCTAATTCGTTAGAGGCGCCAATAAAGAGCGTGTTGACAGAGGAGATACGCCCGAGCATGGCGTTAGGTGTACGTGTCAAGAGGAGCGTGCTACGAATAATAACGCTGATATTGTCGAGACCACCTAGCAGAAACAGCATAAGCAGAGAGAGCCAGAAGGAGTGCGATAGACCAAAGATAATCGTGGCGAGTCCAAAGCCACCCACAGCCCACAGCAATGTTTGCCCAGCTTTTTTGAAGGGAGGAATATATGCAAGACTCAAGGTAACACATAATGCACCAATAGATGGTGCCGTACGTAGCCAGCCCAGACCTGCTGGACCAACATGCAGGATGTCTTTTGCAAAAATTGGAAGTAGTGTTGTGGCACCGCCAAGCAGAACCGCGAACATATCTAGCGTGATCGATGCCAGGATTATTTGCGTACTCCACAAAAACTTTATGCCTTCTAGCAATGAGCTGAGCGTCGTCGTTGTGCTTGCTACAATCTGCTGCTGTTGTCCACGTAATGGCAGTAGCAAGAGGGCATAGAGTATCATCACAGCAGCGTTGAGTCCATAAATGAGAGTTGCACTATGCAGAATCGCGATGAAGATACCGCCCAACGCAGGGCCTGCTACAGATGCAAGTTGCCAGGAACTACTGCTCCATGTCGCGGCACTCTGATAGGCATGTTCAGGTACCGCTTGCGTAACCAGCGTTGAGCTAGCAGGCCCATTAAACGCCGTCGCTCCGCCCATGAGCAGCAAACAGCCATAAATCAAGAGAAGCGGGCCATGTAGATATGACAAGACCATCAAGCCAACGGAGGCAACAGCGAGTACCACAAGCGCGATAATCACAATGTGTTTGCGATTATATCTATCAGCAATATGTCCCGCTGGAAGTGAAAAAATAAAAACAGGAATAACTTGTACGAGTCCTACCAGACCCAGGACAAGCGCGGAGCTAGTACGCTCATAGAGTTCCCAGCCAATCGCAATGGTAATCATCTGCTCGCCGAGTGCCGCAAGAAATGAGCCGACAAATAAGAAGCGGAAGTCAAGAAAGCGCCATGCGAGATAGGGGTCATGGAGAACTACAGGTTCGCTAGAACGGATAGGCTGCTCTAACGTAGTCGAAGACTCAGGGTTATCGTTCAAGGGTTCCTGGTCGGTAGGGCTCACAGTGTTTCCTTAGGAGGTATAATAAGCTTAAGTTGTGATAGCACATGACAGGGGTCTTGCCCTGTCATGTGCTATCACAACTTAAGCTTATTATACCTTAACTTTTTTGTTTTCTTGTAGCAAGATAGCCGAGGCCAAGTGCGAGTGTATCTTCCGCGCTCGCCCATACGAAGTCTGGCACAAACTTTATCTTGTCGAGTGTTTGACGACCATAATAACCTGCAGCACTCCCTGCACTCGCAGCAGTTGCGCCAATTGCCATACCCACAATAGGTGAGACGCGCGAACGCTGACAAATGGTTGCGCCAGCCAGTCCACCAATCACAATGCGCCCGATAAGTGGGACAGCAGCAAGACGACTTGGTGTAAAGGGTAGCTTATCACCAACAAGTTCGCCAACCGCAAGTGCGCTCGATACCATACGGCTTGCAGGAGCGTTGAGAAATTGCTCAATCGCCGAATCTGTGTCAACACCAATACGGCTTGTCCAGTTCAAAAGTGCCAGAGGTGTCATAGAGCGCAGACCTGCTACAAAGCCAATTAGCCCTGCACGTGCGTATACGCCAACAAGATTTTCACCAGGTTTCTGAGAAGAATTTGCCATGTATATTCCAAACCTTTCTATATAACGCTTATTACATATCTCATTGTATATCACGCATATGCGCTCGTTAAGGGTTCATTATGTCTAGCTCTGAACCCGTACATGCTATACTACGTATAAAATAATATCTACCATTTACAATGTGTCTTCACAGAAGTTTATGCTTAAAGGAGAAATCTCATGTCCGTCAATAGGAAAGCTACACGCCCAAGACAGCCAGGAGGCGTTGCAAGAAGCTTTTTACGCCTCTTTATGAAAGGTCATGTCTCGCTCTATCGTCTCACCAGTGGAAAAGTAGGTGGTGGGGAACACCATCTCATCCTCACCACAACTGGTCGCAAGAGTGGAGTGGAGCGTGACACGCCGCTTTTCTTTTTCACTGATGCAGACCGCTACATCATCATCGCATCCAACGGTGGCGCACCTAAGCACCCAGTCTGGTGGCTCAACCTCCAAAGCAATCCGCAGGCAAAGATACAGATAAACTCGCGCGTCATCCCTGTCACCGCTCAACAGGCTGATGCAGAGGAGCGCAAACGTCTCTGGGCCATCATTGCGGAGAAGTATAAGAACTTCGTTGGATACCAGAAACGCGCCGAGCGAGAAATCCCTATCGTCGTCCTTACACCGAGATAATTTTGACCATCAAAAACGCATAAAAATCACACATGCTTCTAACAAATGCGCGGCAATGGGTCGCCTACCAGCATATCCAACACGCGCGTACCGCCGATATCGGTGCGTAAGAACACCATGCCTGCTGGTTCAGCCTGCACCATGCCAATAATCGCTGCCTCACTACCACGAGGATGGCTTCGCATGGTGGCGAGTGCTGTATCAGCGACCTCTGGCGCGACGATTGCCAGCAGCTTCCCTTCGTTCGCAATCGTGAGCGCATCAAGCCCCAATATCTCACAGGCTCCGCGTACCTCGGCACGAACGGGTATAGCATGTTCATCAAGGGCAATAGAGACTTCGGCCCCGATTGCAATCTCGTTGAGTGACGTTGCCACACCGCCGCGTGTTGGGTCTTTCAAGCAGTGTAGTCCACTTCCTACCGCTGTGAGTAGCTGTGCTACAAGGCTATGCAGAGGAGCGCTATCACTCTCTATATCGGCCTCCATTTCCAATGCCTCACGTGCTAACATGATTGCGATACCGTGATCACCGACAGGACCGCTCAGGAGTACCTTATCACCAGGCTTCACCTGCGCCTGGCCAATCTGTGTTGTGGCACGCACGACGCCAACACCCGCCGTGTTGATGAAGATACCATCAGCCTTACCACGTTGCACAACCTTTGTGTCACCTGTGACAATGAAGACGCCCGCCTCAGCAGCGGCATTCGCCATCGAAGCTACGATACGGCGCAGCGTGGCAATAGGAAAACCTTCCTCAAGAATGATACCCACCGAGAGGTAAAGCGGAGAGGCACCGACCATCGCGAGATCGTTGATGGTACCATGTACTGCTAGCTTGCCAATATCACCACCAGGAAAGAAGAGCGGACTGACAACATAGGTGTCAGTGGTAAAGGCGAGGCGTTGCTCTGTCCCTTCAAGCGCAAAGGTTGCTGAATCATCCATGCGATCAAGCAGTGGATTGGAGAATGCCGGCGCAAAAACACCTTCAATCAGATTATGCGTTGCCTTACCACCACTGCCATGACTGAGTGTGATGTGTTCATCGCGTAAGTAAAATTTGTGACGCCGTGCCTGGCGCGTGCGTTCAATCTTGCCGAGCACGTCATCAGTTCGCGTATCCATACTCTTCTCCTCATCCATAGGTCGCTTGCTATTGTACGTTTGCTGTTGGTAAGAGACGTAAGCGGTTCCGTTCGCTCGCCATTGAGAAGCGCCCGTAATTGAAGTATGCAGCACATGCACCCTCTGGCGAAACCATACACGTGCCGATGGGTGTCTCAGGCGTACAGGCGGTACCAAAAACCTTGCATTCCCACGGCTTGATGACGCCTTTCAACACCTCTCCACATTGGCACGCTTTAGGGTCAGCGACACGTAGTCCTGGTACCGAGAAGCGCAATTCGGCATCCCACTGCGCGAATTCAGGACGTAGCTTTAATGCACTGTGTGTGATGAAGCCAAGACCGCGCCACTCAAAGAATGGACGTAGCTCCATTGTACGCCCCATCGCCTCTAGTGCTTTCGTGTTGCCCTCTGGTCGTACTACGCGTGCGTATTGGTTCTCAATCTCTGCACGCCCCTCGCTGATTTGTGTCACAATCATATGCACTGCCTGAATGATATCGAGCGGCTCAAAACCAGCCATCACAACGGGTTTATGATGCTCGCGTGCCACGAAGGTGTAGGGACGCAATCCTATCACCATAGACACATGTCCAGGTCCGATAAACCCATCCAGGCGTAGGTCTGGCGAGTCGAGAATAGCTTTCATTGCAGGTATGATGGTAACGTGATTACAGAAGATCGAAAAATTCTGAATGTTCTCAGCTTGTGCGCGTAGCAGCGTTACTGCCGTCGAAGGTGCTGTGGTTTCAAAGCCGATGGCGAAGAAGACAACCTGCTTGTCGGGATATTGACGTGCCAGTTTTAATGCATCTAGTGGTGAATATACGAAGCGTACATCGGCCCCACCAGCTTTGGCATCTAGTAGGCTTTTCTTGGAGCCAGGAACACGCATCATATCGCCAAAGGTGGTAAAAATGACGTTCTCCGTTTCAGCGATAGCGATGGCATCATCGATGCGTCCCATTGGCAGCACACACACGGGACAGCCCGGCCCATGTACAAGGTCGATATTGGATGGAAGTACATCTTCAACACCATGTTTGTAGATCGTGTGTGTATGTCCACCACACACCTCCATCAGTTTAAGACTACGGCCCTTGCTCAATTTCGCGATATCTGTCGAGATGCGTGTCGCCATTGTTGGGTCTCGATACTCATCAACAAATTTCATGTGTTATGCTCCTCCTGTATAAGCGTTGCGAGAATCTCTAATAAAGCGTGATAGGTCGTTGCCTGCGCCTCTTGAATGCGCGGAATATGATCACTCGGTGTGACGATACAATGATCTACCGCACTCGAACGAGCAAGTTTGCCGCCATCGTAGCCAGCCATTGCTATCGTGAGCATGCCCTGACGTTTGGCCTGTTCAAATGCAGCTACAATATTCGATGAATTACCGCTTGTGGAGATGCCCAGCGCAATATCACCAGGACGTCCAAAGGCGATAATCTGGCGCGAAAAAATATTGTCGAAGCCAACATCGTTGCCCACCGCCGTGATGACCGCAATATCGTTTGTCAGCGCGATGGCTGGCAGAGAAGGCCATGCTGAATCATGTGGATTGAGCAATTCTGTCACCATATCTTGCACATCGGTTGTGCTACCGCCGTTTCCAAAGGCGAGTAGCGTTGCGCCCGATGCAAACGCTTGTGCCATCGCTCTGCCCGTTGCAATGATCTTTTGTCCCGACTCCTTAAGCATCGTGCGACGGAGCGCAACCACCTCGTGACACTTTTCCAACGTGGAATGGCGCACCTGTGCCAGCACCTCATCAGGATTGACCTTTTCACGTTCAAAGAGAAAGGGATAAAACATGCGGTCAAAGTCAGAGCCTTCGGCATTACTCATACTACGCCTCGCCTAGATGTGCAATAGCTACACCGCCATGTACTAGCACCATATCGCCTGCTGTAACCGTCTCTATCAGCGTAACATCAACCTCTTCTGTCACATCCTCAACCGCGACTACTGCCAGTCCAGTTGTATCATCAACGCTCAATACCTTTACCGTTACGGCCTCGTCAGAACAGGTGATGCAATGCCCATCAAGTCCACAACTTGTATGGACAGATTGTGATTCTATAGCAATAAGCTTTGGCGAGGAAAAACTTAATTTATCACTCATTTCAGCATCCCTTCATGTTCAAAGAAGATATGCACTAGTTCCCACAGAACGTGATAGAGCGTTTCGTGCGTCTCCTGGATAACCATTGGGTCATGTGAGGGAACGACGAAACGAAAATCCAGTGCAGTCTGCATCATTGCTCCACCCTCGTAACCAGCAAGACCAAGCGTGAGTAGCCCCATGTGACGTGCCTCGTGCAATGCAGTTCCTACGTTAACACAGTTTCCATCAGGCGAGAAGCCTAACGCAATATCTTGAGGACGTGACAATACACGCAATTGCCGTACAAAGATCCCTTCACTACTCGTTGTTGTACTGATTGTGGCACTATCATTTGTAAGCGCGAGTGCTGGCAACGCACGTTTACCCACAATCACAGGATGCACAAACTCAACGGAGACATGCTGTGCATCCGTTGCCCATGCACCATTGCCAAAGGCCAGCAGGCGTCCACCCTGATGAAAACGGCGGGCCATTGCCCAACACGCCTGCGCGATCTGTTCAGCCTCTTGTGTGAAGAATATTTCTGGTATCGTCATGCTTTGCTCAAAGCGTGCCGCCAGTAGAGCCTCTAAAGAGATTGCACTCATCGTAGTGACCGTTCTATCGTCGTAACAGGGTTCACACCTGGGTGGTATGGAACATTTCCAATTCATCATTAAAGGGATCGCCCAATAATTTGAGGGCCTTGAGCGTCTCTTGCGCCTCTGTCTCGTTGATCTTGCTCATGGCAAAGCCGACATGCACAAGCACCCAATCGTTGGCAGCAATACCCTCCGAACGCAGAAGCGCGATGCTGATGTTGCGTTTGACGCCGGATACTTCTACTTTTGCGATGTCATACTGATCGTCAACGATCTCTATAATTCTTCCTGGAATACCTAAGCACATGTCATACTCCTTTGTCTTATGAGTGCCGCCGCTATCGCAAGTTGACCGAGGCTTAACCCTCCGTCGTTGGGTGGCACGCGTCGATTTGTGTACACCTGAAACGTTTGCTGTTCTAATCGCACTATCAATCGCTCTAGTAACAAGCGGTTCTGAAATACTCCTCCACTCAAAGCTACGGTCTGTAACCCTGTGTGTTGACGTGCCTGAATACACGCCGCCGCTAACATCTCCGCCATCGTCCAGTGAAAATTTCCGGCAATTTGAGCTGGAGCAATATCCTGTTGTATGTCCTGTACGATAGCGCGTACCATCGGACGCACATCGAGGAGCGTTGGCTTATCGCCTTCTAACGCGAAGGGATAGACGTGAGCTGTACGCACGTCAGCCAGGACCTCCATTTCAATCGCTGCCTGACCTTCGTAGAGAACCTCGTTGCGTATACCAAGAAGAGCAGCAACAGTGTCGAAAAGGCGTCCAAGACTCGACGTGAGTGGCGCGTTCACCTGTCGTGTAATCATCTGTGCCAGCGCATGCCAGCGTTTACGGTCGAGTCCTCGCACAAAGGGGATGTCAAGTGCGAGAAAATCAGCGCCATATGCCTGTGCCAGATATGTCGCGGCCATGCGCCACGGTTGACGCACAGCCTGCTCACCACCTGGAAGTGGTACATACGCAAGATGCGCCAGGCGCTCAAATCCGTGTAGGTCGGCATGCAAAATCTCACAGCCCCATACTGCACCATCCGTACCATAGCCTGTACCATCGGCAGCTACGCCGATAACGGGGCCGTGTAGTCCGTGCTCTGCTAGTACGCTGGCGATGTGCGCGTGATGATGCTGAACACCAATTTTTTGCGCTATGTCAGTGTCAAGCGCGTACTTCGTAGCAAGATATTCAGGATGCATATCGTGAGCGATAACTTGAGGCGTAATATCAAACAATTCCTCAAAATGGGGAATGCCTTCGCGGAGGGATTGCAGCGTCTCCATGTTTTCAAGGTCGCCGATATGATGACTGAGAAATGCTTGTTTGTCTTTCCCTACACAGTATGTGTTTTTGAGATGTCCCCCACATGCGAGGATAGGTACAGGACAATCAAACGCTAATGGTATTGGCTCTGGTGCAAAGCCACGTGAGCGCCGAAAAAATTGCTCGCCATTGGCAACAATGCGTGCTACCGAGTCGTCACAACGCATGTAGATATCACGATTATGTGTCAACATACCATCCGCGATACCAAGCAAACGTTGACGAGCATCTGCATCACGATAAGCTATTGGCTCATCGCTGAGATTCCCACTCGTCATGACCAGTATGGCAGGACGATCAGGACCAACTATTTCAGCAAAAGCTGCTAATAAAAGATAGTGCTGCGGCGCATATGGAAGCATAATCCCCAACGTATCATATGCTGGTGCAACTGCTGATGCTACTGACGCGATACCGTGTATAGTAGGGGCGATCCCGAAGCCGCATTTGGGGAATGATGAAGGCAGTGGTCGCCCGTTGGTCCCATCGTTTTTGTGCAAGAGTACAATAGGACGCCGATAGGATTGTAGCAATCCCGCTTCCGCGTCGCTAATCGTACAGAGTTGCCGTACTGTCTCTAGGTCTGGCACCATCAAGGCAAATGGCTTGGCTTCACGATGTTTGCGTACCCGTAGACGCGCTACCGCTTCTTCATGCAGCGCGTCACACGCGAGATGGTAGCCGCCAACACCCTTAATCGCAAGAATAGCACCATCTACAAGTTGTTGTGCTGCTGTAACAATAGGATTGTCGCACGTGACCTGTTCTCCTGTACTGTCCAACAAACGCATCTGCGGACCGCATACTGGACATGCATTTGGTTGTGCGTGAAAACGACGGCTGAGTGGATCTTCATATTCGGCCTGACATGCAGAACACATTGGAAAGACGCTCATTGTCGTTTGTGCGCGGTCATAAGGTACATTCTGAATGATGGTAAAGCGTGGTCCACAGTTGGTGCAGTTGATGAACGGGTAATGATAGCGTCGATCTCTACTATCGAATAGTTCTCGTAGACAATCTGTACACATCGCGGTGTCAGGTGAAATCAACGCTTTCCGCTCATTACCAGCCTGACTGTGCGCAATGCTAAAACTCGTTTCATTGCGCACTGGCAGGAGTTCGAGTGTGAGCACGTCGATACGCGCTAGTGGTGGCGTCTTTTCGCGCAAAGCATGGTGAAAGCCTTCTAACTGCGCAAGAGAACCTTCAACCTCAATCGTGACACCAAGACTATCATTAAGCACAAAACCGCCTAATCCCCATTGTAAAGCTTGTCCGTAGACGAAAGGCCGAAAACCCACGCCCTGCACAATGCCCTGAATGAGAATACGCCAGCGCTGTATTGTAGAACTTGCGACCGATGTCATTGTTATGCCTTTGCAGGGTTCTTGGTTGCAAACGTTTGCAGCCAATCGCACCATGCATCAAGTCCATCACCATTACGACAGCTTACCTCGAAGATGCGCAGATCAGGATTGACTGCCCGTGCGAACCTTTTTACAGCCTCCATGTCGTAATCGACATAGGGGAGCAGATCAGTTTTATTGATAACCATTACCTCTGAGACCGCGAACATATGCGGATACTTGGCAGGTTTGTCATCGCCTTCGGTGGTGCTAACAACGACGACTCGCATATCCTCACCGAGGTTCCAGTTGGCGGGACAGACAAGATTCCCAACATTCTCGATGAAGAGCAGGTCGATCTTTTCCAGGTCTACCGCCTCGATTGCGGCCCGGACCATGTGTGCTTCAAGGTGGCAATTGCCCTGCGTGATAATTTGCACGGTAGGGGCACCGACTGCCTCGATGCGCTCCGCGTCCGCTGTTGTTTCAACATCGCCCTCAATGACGCCAATTTCCAGTCGCCCTTGTAGCCGCTTAATCGTCTTCTCCAACAGGGTCGTTTTGCCCGCCCCTGCTGAACTCATGATGTTGATTGAGCGGATACTGTGCTCTGCTAAGGTATGTTGTACCTCTTGAGCAATGCCATCATTTGCGGCTAAAATATTTTGTACAATAGGAACCTTTGCCATGATAGGGACTCCTAAACTCGACATACTAGTAAAACCATTATGCGGTTTCCATATCAAGCACTTTGAACTCTTTCCCTGAAATAACATCGGCCTCCCATGTTTCACAGGTGGGACATTGGACGATGAAGTGCTTGACAGTGAACTCTTGATGACATTTACGACACTTTGCGCGGTATGGCACAGAGTCAATCACCAGGTGTGCGCCCACAAGTTCTGGTATGGAACTCGCGATCATCTCAAATGAGAAGATCAGCGAGTCCGCGACCACACCGGTGGCCTCACCAACTTGAATATGCACACTGGTGACGTGCTCTATAGAATGTGCCTCAACGTGTGTCATCACCACCTGTACAATTTGTTCAGCAATCGCAAGTTCGTGCATGGTTACATTGATCGAATTTTCAGGTAGCGTTGAATATCAGGAAGTGTCTGGATAATTACGTAGCCTGCAGCAAGGACAAGAACCAAGAGAAATAGTCTGGCCATGATATTGTTCCTTTCTACTATATCAGTTGCTATATGTTATTCATAGAACTTCTCGACCAACGAGTCGATCATTTTTTCCGCCTCGTCTACGGCGGCCTGTACTGGCTCACTCAACCCCATTTGCATCTCTGAGTAGTCTTCACCATCGTTAGACGCAGTGGGTTCGCAGCCAACAAGCAGGGTGTGAATTGGTTGTGCTCCAATGGTCCTGGCAAAGGCAAGCACCTTCACAGGATCCATACTGTGCGCATCTAGCGCTACTCTGCCAGCTTCTGCTCCTTTCTCGGGGTTCATGTTCGTTAAATCTGGCTCAATCAGGTAGAGCGTTCCTGGTTGTCCACCTCGTGGGACTGCATCAACCAATACGAGCTCATCGTAATCATCGAGCAAGGTGTATGCCAGTTCTATACCCCGAATACCGAAATCGACGACCTTCACGCCTTCTGGATAATGCTTGTTCATAAGCCTTTTGGCTACCTCGACCCCGAAGCCGTCGTCCCCTAGAAAGATATTGCCGATACACGCGATAAGTATGCGCTTAGGCGTATGTTCAGATGACGGTGTAATGCTGATGGGTTCTTCCACTATGCATCCTCCAGTGGTTCTACCTCCTCTGGGAAGAAATAGAAAAGATGACCGGGCATAATACGACTCTGCAGCTGCATCTGTTCCAGCGCGGGATCATTGTCCGCCGTGATGACCAGGTAGATGCGATTCTCGAAATCCTGCTGGATGACCTCAATCGTCCCGGTCTTTCCATCGAGTAGCTCATCGAACGCGTCGGCACGCCTTTTTTTGGGACACATGCGTACACGAGTTCCTGCTCTCACTTCTTTACCAGCAATAGTTATAGATTCTGGCGGTAGATAATCCTCGCCTGGGAATCCTGGGAAATCCCATCCTCCACGACGTATCATGCCTTTTCTCCTTCACTGATCGGACGCAGATCACGGATTGCGCCATGCATCTTCATGAATTGTTCGGGTGTGAGGGCCTCCGTTCTCTCCAGTATCTCACGTGTGTGCTCGTCCTGCCGCATCTGCTCTTTCTCTTCATCGCTCAGTGTCATGATACGCAAACTAAGAATTTCATCGATCTCACCGCCATCGAAGAGTGCCCCTGGGCTTTCAGGAGCAATCTGCGGATAGTCGTACAAGATGATGGGTGACGATAACATCACGTCACGTTCTCCCTTGTTACCCACCAACACGGGCCAGGTGCGGATATTTTGACACCCTTTGACAGAAGTTTGCAACTCTTCAGGTGGCTCTAACAGAGAGATGAAGGAACCCTGGCGTACATGCAAAATAGTGTGAGTGGAGACGAAAGATTGTAGCAATACTACATCACGCCGACTCGTTACAGTGTCGGTTCCAGGGGTTGTATTTTCGATCTCAACACTCAACTTGAAAAGGTTTGTGTCCACTGGTTCCGCTGTGAGTATGAAGGCTCCAGAGAGTGCTTGCTGCTCTCGAATAATCTCTGTCCCTACCGCATTTGTCGGATATTCTACTGTGCGTGCAGCAGGAAATTCGATCGTCAGGCGCTGGGGGTGAGCCAGCAGATTCCTCAGCGAAAGGTCTAATGCACTCAGCTCACGTTCTATACCCTCTTGCAATGGCTCATCAGCAAAGCGACTTGCCAGGCTCCACTCACTGATATTCGCCTCTACACGGTCGTTCTTCACAGGCTCTGCCTGCACAAGTGTACGTACAAGTAAGTGCAGAAACCTTACGGTGACGTCGAGTGTTATGTCGTCTATCCGTCCCTCTACAAGGCATTCTGTATACATTGTCCACGGCTCCATACCGCCGTTCGCCTCGCTATACTCCCGTGGATATACCGCGCCGAATGTCCATCGTGTTCGATTTTTGAGCGCTGACTGCCGATATGGGTAAAGAAGATAGCCTTCGTAGAGGACAGCGTTGGCGATCTCCTTCACTTGCTCTAGTTTCATGACTGCACCTCCGCACCACTTGCCTGCAATAGACGCGTAAGAACATCTTCCCAGGTGATAAGGCCATGGGTGATCTTATACTGGTATAGTTGGTCGAAGACATCCTTGTGCAGGCGAATCCAGGCACTGTTGGGAAAGGCAGTTTCTATCGCCTCTTTCCAGAGCGCAACCGGGAGGCGGTAGTTTGCTTCCTTCGACCAGGAAACCTGCCCTATCTGTAAATTCCCAGTCTCGCCCTGGTAGAAGATGGTTCCACTGAACAGGAAGTTGAGGGGGATTTCGCCGTCCTCCAGAGCATTGAAGTACTTTGTGCTCACCACCTCAAAGTCGTAGCTGCATGGGACCGGCACTTCGACGATGGTGCTTCCTGAGAACCGTGGTACCACCGTTATGACATGCGTCCACAGGAAAGTGCGTAAGGTTTTCCCCCAGCGTTCCGGCTCACCAAAAAGGTCCTGCAGTTTGGCCTTTTCTTCGGCATTGTAGCGGCGTTGTAATGCTGAGAGCATAATCTGGCACTTCAAGCTGACGTTTTGGATCAACTCCTCCTCGTTCGCGTTGACGATGCGCATTTTGAAGATAAGCTGCGGGAGCACACTATAGGCTGCAACCTCGGCACCGATTATCTCAAAGCTCAGATCAGGCATTGGGTTCTCCCTTCATGCCGTTTGAACGCAGGTCAGGCATGCCTATATCGTTGGAGGCATGGCTTTCATCACCATTTTGTATGTCGTCTGAACGTGCGCTAGGCATGCTCCTGTCATCGAAGGTGTAACCCGTGCCAAAACCTTGCCAGGGTGTAGACCTGGTCCAGCTGTTGGCCTCATCCCGACTAACAGTGGTTGCTCTCGACCGTAAGCTCGTGAAGAAATTCGCAATGGCCTGCCAGACCTCTTCTCCGCCGCTTAGACCTCGCCACTTGAGTCGGATCAAGCCAACAAGCTCGTAGCAGATATCTATCGGGGCAATGTAGTGCTCACGATAGTTCTCACTACCTCTGTTCTGCACGCGGTTAATAAGGAGTGCCTCGACGTCAGGCTCCAGGTCGTTCAAGATAGGATTGCTACTGACAAGCTCATCCCAACCTTGCAAACTGAGCATGGACTCCATCGCACCTGCTGGGCTGGGATAGTAGGCCATGACCCGGTTTGTGCTTGTGCTATGAAACATATAGACCATGTTCACTGGGATCATCAGTTCGTCCCACTGCTCATCCGTCATTTGGAAATCCTGCAATTTCAGATAGCGCGCAGGCACAAGCCGATACTTTCCACCCCCAGCGACTGGGTCACCGAAGAGTATTGAGCAAGGACGACACACACAGATCAACGTACGATTGGAGATTTCCAGCAGGTGGCGGTGATTCGCCGCAATCTCTGCACTGCAGAGTTCGCATTGTTCTGCAGGTGGACGGGCTTCTCGCTTGCGTGCAAATTGACGTAGCACATCAAGTGGTGCCGCGGAACGATCATCATGATTATCTGTAAGTTCGGATGATGGCATAACTGCTCACCTTATCTAGCGTGTGTCGACAAAGTCACTTGAGATTGATCGCCTTTTGCCAATGCTGATAATGCCACTTTCACTTTGCCATTCTCTACCAGGAGTGGGACTGGTTCGAGGAACAGATTGGGAGCATCCAAGGACCGCCCGGCATGGCGGACGTCATATTGTCGTCCGCAAGAGGGACAGCTAAAGATAGTTTCCTCTAACCTGCCACCATCGAGAGGCGCATCGCAATTACTACAACGATTGTGATAAGCATAGTAGGTGTCTGCGATCTGGCAGAAGAGCAATGGTTCCTTCTGTATGGTCACTATCTTGAATGTACCATCAGAGAGAGATTGCAATCCCTCCACCACTCTCCATCCACTGTCTTGTTGCGTTGAATGTGTACTGTCCTTGCTCCGCTTTGTGGGAACAAACGTAACTGGTATGCCAGGTCGCGGTGGTGGATCTGTGACTCCTTCTACCTGGAGTTCACTCAGGTCTGGAGCCGCTTTATAGATGGCCTCCTCAATCGCCAATTTGAGGGTCATGCTTGAACCAGGGCAACCATGACAACTTCCCTCAAGACGTAGGTGAGCTATGCCATTTTCGACCTTGACTAAATCGACATTACCACCATGCGACTTGAGATAAGGCCGCACCTCGTCCAGTGCCTGGATAACCCGCGTCTCGATATCTATTGGATGCAGGCCGTGAAGCAAAAACAAGGAACTTAGCAGCTCGTCGTCTGCGAACGTATCAATCAATGCGAGGCCCGATGCTTCAGTCCCTGCAGTGAGTTCGAGCAGGCGATTCAGCCCTTCGCCATACATGTCAAGGAGTGCCTGGACGAGTTCCTCAGCTGTGGCACGCGCATGTGGGTCAGGGAACTTGGCAATCTCCTGGATCAGCGTCTCAATACGCGCTGCCAGATGGTGATGCTCTTGCACTTGGTGTGGCATTACCCATTCTGCCTTTCAAGATGTGTTCAAATATGTTAATTGCGGAGAAAACTTCCGCTGTGTTTTGCTTTTTAAATTCTACACCCAGGCCAGATGTAGTACCTGGCCTGGCGTATGGACTTGGGTCATACTGCCCAACCTGGGGTGTTAGGGTGTCGGCAAGTGCGGGCTTGCCGGGTCTATCGGGTTTTCTTTATCAGCATTGACTCCTGTGCTATCCCGGCCCGTTGTCTTACCAGTAGGGCGTTCTGCTTCACCTGTGGTACCGGTATCTTCGCGACCAGGATGTCTTCCCTCTGTCTTGACTTTTTCCTCACCACTACCTGTGCCCGGCGTGTGCGCAGGATTAGGTGGAGTCGGTGATTTCTGCTCTTCCATTGTATGTTCTCCTGTCTTGACTCCTCGCTGCCTGAGGTAGTTCGCAACCATTGAATGAGCGTGCCACCGCGGGCGGCATGGAACCCTGAATACGTACATTTCATTTTCATCAGGCGGACGGAGGAAGCACTGCTTCCTCCTCGAGCTAATACCCCTTTTGGGGAGGTGACGCTACTCGTGAACACCGAACGTCGGTGAAAGAACCTTCTGAAGCTCTTTCCCATCGCCCAGGTACATATGGACACCGCACGGCAGACAGGGATCAAAACTACGCACCGCTCGCATGATATCGATACCCTTGAAGGTGTCCGGGCCGTTCTCCTCGAAGATCGGTGTGTTCTGTACGGCATCCTCGTAAGGGCCGGGTGTGCCATAGATGTCTCGCACACTGCCATTCCATGGTGTAGGTGGATAAGGATGGTAGTTGGCGATCTTGCCGTTCTCGATGACCATGTGATGGGAAAGCACACCGCGCACGGCCTCGTGGAAACCGCAGCCAATGGCCTCCTTTGGTACCGTGAAATCGCTCCACGTCTTGGTGTGTCCAGCATGCAACTCAGCAATCGCCTTGTCTACACAGTGTAATGCGACAGCAGCAGCGTAGGCCTGGAAGTATGTCCGTGCACGGTTACGCTCAATAGCATTGCTATATTGCGGAATCTTCCACTCGAACTCTGCCGGTGGTTTTGTGGCACTCTTGGGCAGTCGAATCTTGACACTGTGCCCGGTCGACTCGACTAAACCTCCCAGGTTCACCAGCCCAGCCAGAGCCGTCGACCATAGGCGAGCGAGGGGACCACCGCCAGTATCCAGAGCAAGGTAATCGCCGGTCCGCTTGTCATACCAGCGTGGTGACATCGTCCAACTATATTTGTCACTGAAGTCGCGTTTCTGTGGCTTGGGGATCGTCGTCTGATTCCAGGGGTGGCGCTTGTCGACGGGATTGCCAAGTGGGTCGCGGTCAACGAACGTTCTTTCGTTCTGCCAGTCATCGTAGTAGGAACTGCCCAGCAGAATGCGAATGCCCAGATTGATGTCTACCAGGCTCGTCGTCACCAACTGCCCGTCCACGACCACGCCAGGTGTAACGAACATGGCACGTCCCCACTTGTCCATTGTGCGGTAATCGAAGTCGCACACATCTGGGTCTTGCCACGATCCCCAGCAGCCGAGCAGTGTCCGTCGGTAGCCGACCCGATCATAGCCTGGCAAGGCCTGTAACCAGAAGTCGAACAGGTCGTCGTGCATAGGAACGACCTTCTTCATCCATTCGACATACTTCATCAGTCGAACCAGGTAGTCCGTGAAGATTTGGATGGTAGCAGTGGTTCCTACTCCTCCTGGATAGAGGGTCGAGGGATGGACGTGGCGTCCCTCCATCAAACAGAATGCCTCGCGCGTATACCGACTTACATGGAGTGCCTCGCGGTAGAACTCGCCGACGAAGGGGTTGAGCGAGCGCATGATGTCGCCAATGGTGCGATATCCGTGCTCTTCCGCATGAGGAGCGGGAGTCTTATTTGCCAGCTCGAGCACGCGTGGATTCGTCTCTTTCACCATCTGTTCGCAGAAGTCAACACCGACCAGGTTCTCCTGGAAGATGTTGTGGTCGAACATGTACTCGGCCGCCTCACCCAGATTGATAATCCACTCACCCATTGCTGGCGGCTTGACCCCATAGGCCATGTTCTGAGTATAGACGGAGCAAGTCGCGTGGTTGTCACCGCAAATGCCACAGATGCGGCTAGTGATAAAATGAGCGTCGCGTGGGTCTTTGCCTTGCATAAAGAGGGAGTAGCCTCGGAAGATATGGGAGGTGCTAAAGGCTTCCGCTATCCTCCGGTTCTTGAAGTCAATCTTGGTATATATGCCCAGGCTGCCAACGATACGTGTCATTGGATCCCACGACATCTCTACAAGCTGTGGTGGCTGAGTTGGGGCCTGTTCTCGTCTCACTTCCGTAGACATAAAACTATCTCCTTACTTATTTGTTTGGGCGTCTTATCGCCTGACCATCATCTCCATGTTGGCTTATAGCCCGTCGTCAGTTGCCGACCCTTTTGCCGCCATTTCGGTTCCTTGTTGACCGTGTCGTTCGTTATCTTACGTAGACCCCGCAGGGCCCCACCCCAGGCTGATACGACCGTTGACGAGAGCTTCGCACCGGGTGGCTCATCCATAAACGGCATAAATTTGTCCGGAAATCCTGGCATCGTACAGCCAATGCAGATACCACCCACATTAGGACAGCCTCCGATACCGTTCATCCAGCCGCGCTTGGGAACATTGCAGTTCACTACTGGTCCCCAGCAACCAAGCTTCACGATGCACTGCGGCGATCCGTACTCTGTGGCGAACATACCCTGCTCGTAGTAGCTGCCGCGATCGCAGCCCTCATGGACGGTTTTGCCGAAGAGCCAGGTTGGTCGTAGTTCGGTGTCCAGCGGAATCATCGGGGCCATTCCTGCGACCTGGTAAAGCAGATAGAGGATGGTCTCCATGAAGTTGTCTGGCTGCACGGGGCAACCGGGGACGTTAATAATCGGGAGGCCCGCCTTGGATTTCCAGTCCCAGCCCAGGTAGTCTGCAACACCCATAGCACCAGTGGGATTGCCCTGCATGGCATGAATACCACCATACGTGGCACAGGTACCTATTGCTACTACTGCCAGGGCTTTGGGTGCTAGACGATCAATCCAATCGGAGACAGGAATGGGCTGACCCGTCGCGGAGTCCACGCCAAGAGCTGCCCAGTACCCTTCGGACTTGATCTTCTCGTTTGGGACTGAGCCTTCAAATACGAGAACAAAGGGGTCGAGTTCACCCCGCTCCGCTTTATACCACCATTCCATAAAGTCTTTGCCCCACTCGTAGGCAATGCACTTGTTGTGGATATGAACCCTGGGGAGACCGGGGATGGTCCCCAAAACAAGATCCTCGAGGCTGGGTTGGGTCGCGGCAGTGATTGAAATTGTGTCTCCCTCACATCCCAATCCTTCCACAATCCAGATGACGTGGACGTCTTCCACGCGCGTTTGGGTTGCCATGATGTACCTCCTACATTAAGAGCCATTCCTAAATTGTGTTTTTGCGTGACTGATGAGGTCCATGTACTCCTCAAGAAGAAGTGGTCACGCTCGCCTATCTTCTTGCTCTCTAGTTAACTCGATGTGCAAGTTTTGCAATCACGCTCAAAACAGTTCAATTTAGCATAAACACCCATCAAGTAATGTGTCAAATAGCGCTCAAGAAAAAACGCACACTGCAGTAGCTAACCATAAGTGGTACAGAATAACGTTTACCTCCTAAATATACACTGCTTTAACGAAATAAATATAGCACAAAAATGTTTCAATAATGTTTTGGGAAAAAGAGAATTTTTAGCATAAATTGCTGTGAAATGTTGAGAAAAATACAACCAAACACAACAAGAACTCGTAGTATATATAGTGGAAAGCTAAACGGTGTTAACGTGTGTTGTTTTACAACATTTCTCTACGAAAGAGATGCGTTTACAATAGAATAGGCGAGGATGCCAATGGAGAATTTACGTGTTTATCTCTTGGGAACTTTCCGCTTGTATCGCGACGGTGTGCTGCTCACTTCAAAGGATTGGCAGATACGTCATGCTCAACAACTCTTTAAACTCTTATTTACTGAGCGTGGTCGTACAGTGCCAGCCGATAGAGTAATTGATCTGCTGTGGCCTTATTCTGCTGAACACGCACATAAGACGTTGCGCAGCGCTGTCAGTATTTTACGCACCGTCCTTGAACCTACTCGTGAACCGCAGGCCCCTTCACGCTTTGTACCCAGAGGAAGTACAGGCTATACGCTACAACTTCCTGGTGATAACAGTGTTTGGATAGACACTATTGAGTTTGAACGTCTGCTTGATGAAGCAAACGTAAGACATGATAGTCCTAAGAAACGCAGGATATTGGAGTCTGCCCTACAATTGTTTACAGGTGATTACCTCGCGGATGAAGAACTGGAAGGTTGGGCTATTGCCGAACGTACTCGACTACGTGAACGATATTTTACGAATGTCCTTGCACTTCTGGAGTTACAGCGCAATCTTGGGTGCTATAACGAGGCAATCACTGTAGGACGAAAGGCACTCACGATTGATGTATGTCGTGAACCGCTCTATCCCATTATCATGCAGTGTCAGGCCATGTTGGGTGATACTGTGGGAGCACTGCAAACCTTTGAGCAGTGTCGTCAAGAACTGAGTCATCAACTGGGCGTTGATCCCTCTCCACAAACACTTGCACTCCATACTGAACTTTTGCAGGGAGAATTTCGTCCCACGTCTACACCATCTTCACAGGTGGTTGTCAAACAGCACACACGATTCGCATCCAGTAACCAATCCATTCCTGTACTATCCTTTGTTCAATACAAAGACGCGCCCGAACGATTTGTGCAAGAACCACACTTCGTCACTCATAAAGAACAGTTTACCTGGCTAACACGGCAACTACGTTTCTTCAAGGAAGAGCGCACACAGGTGCGGGGTCCACGCATTATTGCTTGTTTAGGTGAGATGGGGGTAGGCAAGAGCTTTCTCTTGCACAATATACTACATTATGCTCAGAAGCTACAACTATCAATACTGACGACGACATGTCAGGTAATTGAGCAGGGGGTAGCATTTGCTCTATTCACTGCAATGATGAAGGCATGGCTAAGCGAACTTCGCAATGAAGAATTGAATACGTTTCCTCGTCCCACGCTTGCAACACTTGCACATGTGCTTCCTGAACTCCTTACGCGTATTCCTGCACTTGTGCCCACATCATTTCTTTGTGCTGAACATATGTACAGCGCTCTCATTACTGCGTTTGTAGACGTGATTAGCACGTTAAGTACACAACGCCCTTTGATCATCACTATTGATGACTTACAATGGACTGATGAAGCATCATTAGTCGTCCTTCACCGCCTTGCTTCCCTTGTTGTATCGACAGGAGGCGAGGGTCGCTCGTTGCTTATGATCCTTGCATGCCGTCCTGAAGATATGCTAGAAAATGTGTCGCTCAATGCAATGCTGCACTCGCTTGGACGGAATGCTTCTTTTCACACACTGCACCTGGCTCGTTTTAGCTCTAGCGAGGTAGAAGCGTATTTGAATGTTCATGAAGCGGCACAGGCGCTCTCGGCTGATCAGTTGTATCAGGCAACGCGGGGGAATGCGCTCTTGCTTACTGAAGCAGTGCATACTCTTCTGGATCAGCAAGAAGAACACTGTGTGTGCATGCAAGGACTGCACAAGAACACTGTCATAGATGCACTACTACACTCACACAACATACGAGACATGGTACTTGCGCGTATTGCCCGCTTACCACAGCGAGCCGTTGAATTGCTAGAGTATGCCGCTGTAATTGGGCATCCATTCCCTCTGGATTTGCTGAGTCCTTGCCTTTCGACAGAGGATTACACAGCACTAGATATCTTGCTGGCACGTCAATTTTTATGCGAGAGCGATAGCGAAGAGCACGAAGTCTATCTCACATTTACATATGCTGTTGTGGCACGGATTGTATATACGCATTGTTCTGCCGTAAAACGTTCGCGGTTGCATCGCTACATTGCAGAGCAGTTGACACGCTATTATTTACATAGCAGCACCTATGCACATGCCGCTGAAATCGCCTCCCATTATCGCTGTGCTGGCTCACAGTATCAAACACAAGCTCTGCATTTTGAGGTTCAAGTTGAAAATCACTTGATACATGTTAATCAGCGAACATTGTGACGCGTACTGGCATTAGTATCTAATGAGGCAGTGTAAAAGCATCAGCACGGAATGCATCCATGAGTTATAATAAACGGGACTTCTACTGATGGTTTTATTGTGAGAAGTAACAACGCCCATTGGCTCTGCGGGAGATGTTAGCTCTCAGCCTTGCATAGATTGAAATGGAGTGTGCGTATGACTGACAAGATTTCACTTTTGCTCGTTGACGATCATGCTTTAAGGATTGGTTCACACAACTCCTGTCGCTCCTCTTCGCGTCACGCTGGTCTATGGCGGCACTAGGTTCATCAATTGGGCTGCATAGCGATAAGATAGGGGGCGATAAAATTTGGGGCGATGACTATATTTATCATGGAACCCTCTTCTCAACTTACAATTCGGCTGATGCTCTAAGTTACCTGCTGATTATGTGGGGTGCCCTGGCGGTAATGATTGTTCTTCTCACTTGCGTAATTGCAGTGTTTCTAAAGAGAAAAGATATCAGGGTGTAGAGATGCATTACTGAAGAGAGATTGCTAAAGGCTTTTTTGTTTCCCTCAACGAGAACGCCCCTTGCGACGTGATACACTAAGATGGTATCACGGGAATAACACGCCTCATTGAAAAGGAGCATTAAATATGGTTATTGACACGACTGCGCTCACACAGCGCACAACCTGGAAAGCGTTAGAAGATCATTTTCAGAAGGTGCGAGACATTCATCTGCGCACGCTCTTCGCCGAAGACTCTAAGCGTGGTGAGCGTTTTGCGCTTGAAGCCGAAGGTATCTATTTGGATTACTCGAAGAATCGTATCACAGATGAAACACTACAACTCTTGCTTGCGTTAGCCCAGTCATCGGGTTTGCGCAATCGCATTGATGCAATGTTCAGAGGCGAAAAGATCAACGTTACCGAGAACCGCGCCGTTTTACATGTGGCATTGCGTGCGCCCAAAGACGAAACGATTATGGTTGACGGTGAGAACGTTGTGCCAGCCGTACATGCGGTACTCGACAAAATGGCGAATTTCTCAAACCGTATCCGTAGTGGTGAATGGAAAGGTTATACGGGCAAGCGTATCCGCAATATTGTCAACATCGGTATTGGCGGCTCGGACCTCGGTCCACACATGGCCTACGCCGCGTTACGCTACTACAGCGACCGAGACATAACTGCACGTTTCGTCTCGAATGTTGATGGTACCGACTTCGTGGAAGCAACACGCGACCTCGACCCCGCTGAGACACTGTTTGTTGTTTCGTCAAAAACATTTACCACACTGGAAACGTTGACCAATGCACGCTCGGCACGCGAGTGGTGTGTCCGTGCGTTGGGAAGTGAAGATGCTGTTGCCAAACACTTTGTAGCCGTTTCAACGAACACAAAAGAGGTTGCCAAGTTCGGTATTGATACTGCTAACATGTTCGAGTTCTGGGATTGGGTTGGCGGTCGCTACTCCTATGACTCCGCTATCGGCCTCTCCCTGATGGTTGCGATTGGACCAGAGCAATTTGGCGAAATGCTGGCAGGCTGCCACTCGATGGACGAACATTTCCGTACAGCACCCTTCGAGCGCAATCTGCCCGTCTTATTAGGATTGATTGGTATTTGGTACAACAACTTCTTCGGTGCGCAAACGGTAGCTGTACTACCCTATGACCAGTACCTTGAGTACCTGAGTTCTTACCTGCAACAACTCGACATGGAGAGTGATGGCAAACATGTTGACCTGGACGGGAAAACGGTCAATTATCAGACTGGCCCTATCATCTGGGGACAGCCTGGCACGAACGGACAACACGCCTTCTACCAGCTTATCCATCAGGGAACAAAGCTTATTCCATGCGATTTCATTGGCTTCGAGCATTCGCTGAACAATCTGCCACCGCACCACGATCTCCTGATGGCGAACTTCTTTGCGCAGACCGAGGCTCTTGCATTCGGCAAAACGGCGGAGGAAGTCACAGCAGACGGCGTTGCCGCGTTCCAGGTGCCGCATCGCACCTTTGAGGGCAATCACCCAACCAACACTATTCTTGCTGACCATCTCACACCTGAACTGTTGGGCAAACTGATTGCGCTGTACGAGCATAAAGTCTTCGTGCAAGGCACCATCTGGCATATCAACTCGTTTGACCAGTGGGGGGTTGAACTTGGCAAGGTGCTTGCCACGCGCATCATTCCCGAATTACAAAATGCCGAGCAGCCGAAACTTACCCATGATAGCTCGACGAACACGCTGATCGACAAGTATCGCAAAGCAAACAACCGCTAGCTGTATAAATAGCAAGGGCAAGCCCTGTCGTGTGAGAAAGATAGAGGAACAATTATGGAGACAACTATTTCGCTCGAATTTATTTCTGATACAATAGAGCACCTCAAAACGCTTGAGCATCAACTCAAACATATTCATGGTGTGCAAGTTGAACTCGTGGAGCCTCGCGACTCCACTGCACCCGCTCTTGTTGGCATTGGTATCAATGAGAAAGTGCCCGAGGCAGCGCAAAACGTCGCACAAACGTTGTATAGTTTTCTACGTGAGGAGCAGAGTGTGCAAGGTCAAAAGAAAATCTACCTTGTCACGATAGAGGGCGACCGTGTAGATATAGAAGATTTACCCGTTGAGCAGATTCATACCATCATCGTGACTGCACAAGAAGGGCAATAAATGGAATTGCTTCCTGAGCTATACTGTTCTAGGATATAGAAAATATATTCGATAATATGGGCACGTGAGTATGTCAAAAGGATACATAGTATGGCTCAGGACTTCGGACTTCAAGAGGACGATGCGGGCAAACTCTACTTCTTAACTGAGCGAAAGCTGTATGAGCTTGTTTACAAATGGGTGAACATGCGCGATGAACTTGGCAACATCCAGCCGAAAGAGCAATGGATACCGCAATTTCTTGGGCCACTGCAAGAACTGTCTTTTAAAGGCACAGAACTGATGAAAGTGATAAAGGATGCAAGCTCAACTCGTGCTGTAGTCCTTTCTGTTGCATCCACAAGCGTGCAAGATGTTGAGGATGAGGAGACGCGTGTTCAGGTCAGTGGAGCAGAATTACCTATCTCGCTTGTGTTTGTTTTGCCATCAGATACATCATCTGAAACACCGCGCAAATCAACGGGACTACAAGATCGTTTGACAGGAAGTATTTCGCGTACTACACCATATACTATAGGCGCAATTGGACGTGAGCATGTCGAACGTTACGATGTGATTGAGGTCAATCGAACATGGGGCACCACTGTTGAATCAGAAACGCAGATTTCGTATAAGCAAGCTGTTGACCATGCCAAAACATTTGATGATGCCCTGATTTTTCGCTACTATGGTGAGGCAAGCCTACCTCCTGGAAAAAAACGGGATACACTTGAGTGGCTTAACCAGCAGTATCTGCCGTGGCGAGAAACGCTTGGTTTTTTCTTTCGAGGTCTCTATTTCGAGACCTCTAATGTGATAGAAGTGCCAGGAGAGCAAGGCTCCGAACAGGTACCAGCAGAGGTGTATCTCGCAACCACATTTCAAGTGCAACGCGATGGGCGCAGTGTGAACAGTTATCGTCCCTTCGGTCGGCGCGAGGATGCTATCGCTTGGATAAACAGCACGACGCATGTCAAGGCAAGTGTCACACGTTTAGTGCCTGACCCTGGCAGTACAAACTGGTTTGTATTGAGCGATCTACAAAACCTCAATCCTCTCGGCTTTCGACCACAAGGCGAGGTTGAATGGCTAAATTAGTTTACAGACAATAAATGCCCTGGTACCTTCAAGGAAGGTACCAGGGCATTTATTGTCTGTAAACTAATTTATGATTGTAACGCGGTCATAGGCGAGAAGCCCGAACCGTTATTGAGTAGTACAAAGTTCGCGCTTGTCTGACGGAAAAGGAGGTCGGTATCTCCCTGCACATGCACCAGGATATCTGGCTTTGAGTCGCCGTTTACGTCCTTGACTTCCAAGGTGACAACTGCTTTATTCGCGTTTGACCACAGCAGATGAGGGCCCGGAAAGACCTTTGCATGCGTTATGTCGCCTCCCGGTAGTTCAACAACACTAATTGTACCATGCAAATTCATCACTACAAAATGCGTCGGTGATGTTACCGTATCATGGTCTCCTACCACTGCTTCCAAGTGAGAAGTCCGTGTCGTAGCCCCATAAGCCCAATCGTTGTACAGTCCTCTGCCACTTGTCCACGCTCCATACAAGAGCAGGTAACAAGCAATAGTAATCATCAAGGTGATACCTGTTGGCACTAACCAGTGAAACTGTCTTTGTGGCTTTGGTCTTGTTGCGATCATTTGCTGACTGGGCCGCTTTGTCGAGACTCTTGGTTGCGTAGATTGTCTAATTGCTGTAGATTGTTGCATGGGCTGCTTTATTGCTTCCCTTTGCTGAGTAGATTGTTGCGTGGGCTGCTTTACTGGTGCTAAACGGTTACTGATCCGCCTTGCAGGAACGTTGCGGTTGCCTGGTTGCCTTGTCTTTGGTGCAAGATTAATAATGCCTTGCGTATCGTAGTCGATACGTGTTCGTGCTACAGCTTCGTCCGACATTTCATCCGTTGTTGGCGCTGGCCTTGGCGTGTTTGTAGGTGGTACACGTCTAAGTGCACCTGGATACTTTGTATCCACTTCGTCTGTTGTTTGTCTGAGATGGTCATGCCCATCTCTGCGCATTCGTGGTCGTTGTATGTGCATAAACGATGTACATCCTTTCTCACTTTGCAAGATAAAACAAATGTACAGACAAAAATATTTCTTTTTGTCTGTGAGATATAATCTGAGGGATGATTGTAAGGGTGTGATATATCGCGCCCGTTATGGCGGCGCATTCACCTGATGAATGTGTGCTCTATCTATCTATGAAAGAGGAACTGTATTTCATGCTCTTCCCTATCCCACAAAAAGACGACTACTATGTCCTCGATATTCTCGATGTGCCAGGTCGCTACCTGATGAACGCGGTTCGGACGGGACGCCGAAAATGAGTAAAGCATCTTTTTCGTCAAGTCGTTCCTTGCTGCGTCTCTTTTTACTGTGCGTCCTCCTCTGTATTTCGGTTGCACTCTATATTGTACTCGCAAGCCTTGCTCTGCCACAAGATGCGTTTATTAACCCTTTTTTACAGACATGGATGCTGTGCTTTCTTCCCTATTTGGCGGCATGTGGACTTGTGCTGTTCACGTCGCCTTCCATCGGATGGTGGCGTGTTGCTGAAATAGGTATTATTCTGCTTGGCGCATTACTCTTTCGCGTGCTCTTATTACCACAGGTGCCCTGGTTATCGCGTGACTCCTGGCGCTATTTATGGGATGCACGCGTTATTTTGCATGGCTATAGTCCGTATGTCTACGCGCCAGAGAATCCTATTCTCAAACCACTTCGTGATATGCTGATCTACGGCAACAGTGGTTTTCTCGATGTACCAACGGTATATCCACCAGTCGCTCAAGGCGTGTACGTGCTTAGCTATCTACTAGCACCAAGCAATTTGTTTGTGCTGAAAGCCATCTTTCTCAGTTTTGACATGCTGACGTGCATTGGGCTTGCTCTGCTCCTGCTACAGCGAGGCATTGATCCGCGTCGCATAATTATCTATGCATGGTGTCCGCTTCCAATTGTCGAGTTTGCCATCGAAGGGCATCTTGACACATTAACCGTTGCCTTTGTGGTGCTGACGCTGCTCTGTGCTAGAAAACGCGATAGCTCTGTTGGGTGGCGTGTCCTGCTCGGTATCCTTATCGCGCTGGCGACTCTGACCAAGATTTACCCTATTCTTTTGCTCGTTGTCGTCACACGGTGGCGAGACTGGGAAATTCCTCTGGCCTGCTTTGTAACAATTGTTCTTGCCTATATTCCCTTTATTGTGCTAGGACATGGGCAGGTATTCGGCTTTTTCTCAACCTACGTCAGTGAGCAACGCCAAAATGCGGGTTTGGTGCCGCTGACCCTTCACTGGCTTACCTACAACATCTTGCATCTGAACGACTTCACTACTGTGCTCGTGCAGTATGCTGTAGACGCACTCCTTGCTGGCTCTATCACTCTCCTGACATTCTTCTTGCGTGTGCGGAATCGCATCAGTATGGAAGTGGCAACATTGATTCTGATTGGCACGATCTACGCCGTATCGACGCACATTTTCCCCTGGTACACGCCCGTGTTACTGCTCTTTGTCCCTCTATTGGTTGGTCCACTATGGACATCAAAAGGATTGCATGGAAAAGGTATTGCCATCGCAGGAGTTTGGTATTTTGTCTGTACCTCGTTGCTTGCCTACTTTTTTCGCAGTACCCTGGATTGGACACTCTATTACCTCTTCGTCTACGGCGTAACGGTGCTGATGCTAACTGTAGGCATTGGATATATTATCAAGAACTACAGCTTTGCAAAAGAACGCACTACGTGACGTGTGAACCTTTGATAGATATACAGGGACATGTGTTTGCATCTAATTGATCGTCCAATGGGAAAGATCACGACACTCTTCTAGTCCATGCCACAAACGGCAAGGGAGAACTTCAGGAAGAAAAGAAGCAAGGAACGGGTTCTGGTGGTGCAAAAGGCTACGATATGGTGCAGGTACAAGCCATATAATGGTACACTAGAACAAGTGAATTTGTACGACCAAACATAGCAATGGTTCATTTCTATCCATTTGCGAAGGAACACGCGATGACGCATAACAATATAAAATTATATGGTGCGGATTGGTGCAGCGATTGCAAACGCAGCAAGAAATTTCTGGGCGAGCAACGTATTCGGTATGAATATATCAATATCGAGCATGACCAGGCAGGGCAGACATTTGTACAGGAGGTTCAGCATGGAGGGATGAGCATTCCCACGATTGTATTTGATGATGGGTCTGTGCTGATTGAGCCATCAAACTCACAACTTGCTGCGAAGCTTGACTTGAATATCAAGGCCAAGTGTGATTTTTATGATCTCATCGTCGTAGGCGGTGGCCCAACCGCCCTTACAACCGCGATATATGCTGCTCGTGATGGCTATGATGTGCTGGTCATCGAGCGTAGTGGTCTGGGTGGGCAGGCGGGCATCACCGAACGGCTCGACAACTACCCTGGTTTTCCAGAAGGCGTTACAGGCGCGGAGTTCGCGGAGCGTGTGATTGAGCAGGCGAAACGCTTTGGCGTTGAACTGCTCTCGGCGCAAAACGTTGTGCATATCGGTAGCGATTTGGATAAGCACTTTGTCGAGATCGACACAGGCATGAAATATCGCTGCAATGCCATTCTGCTCGCTACAGGGTCAGTGTATAAGCGGCTTGGCGTCCCAGGTGAAGAAGATTTTATTGGTGCCGGTGTCCATTTCTGTGCCACCTGCGACGGTCCTTTTTACAAGGGACGTGAGGTCATGGTGATCGGAAGCGGCAATAGCGCAGTGGAAGAGGCCGCATTCCTAACACGCTTTAGTCCCAAAGTGACAATACTGGCGCGTGGTGAGAAACTCTCCGCGAGCAAGGTAGCGACGGAAAAAGCATTGCACTCGCCAAATATGGAGGTACGTTTCAACACGGAGGTCGTCGAATTCAAAGGCGACAATAACCGCATGAACACGGTTGTTGTTCGAGACCGAAAAACCAACAAAACGGAAGAACTGCATCCCGCAGGTGTCTTCGTCTTCATTGGCCTCTCTCCCAATAGCTCATTCTTCAAGGACGTGGTGGCATGCGATGAACTTGGTTTCGTACTAACAGGCGTGGACCTTCAGACAAAGACGCCCGGCATCTTTGCCGCAGGTGATGTTCGTGCAGGTAGCACAAAACAATTAGTGAGCGCGGCTGGCGAGGGAGCAACCGCCTGGCATGGCATTCGCGAGCATCTGATTGGTCACGCCGAGGCATCAGCTATAGGTGCCTAGTCAAACTTCATGCGTCAGAAAAACCAGGGCATCCCCGAGCCGCATTCGGGCAATGGTGAAGGCCGCGGCTGCCCTGGTTTTTCTGACGCATGAACCTTACCCCTGTTGTAGAAGACTACAACAGATGCTTACTCTTCAAGTAGCCTTGTGCAACCTCTTTGACGGCTTCGGTAGCAGACAGGCCACCGTTTTTCTTCGCTGCGACTTGTGCACGCCACTGAATACTGTCCTGTGTGGTCAAGTAGGGAGCAAGTGGGTTTAGCGCGTCACGAATACCAGGATATTTCGACAATACCTCGTCACGGACGATAGGAGCAGGATTGAAAGCAGGAAAGCCATTTTTATCGTCCTTGAGGAAGACAAAGTCTTGCTGTTGCACACCGCCATCTGTGGTGTAACAGACGTTGACCTGCGCCTGATTGTTTTTTACCGCTGGAAAACCAAGCGTATAATCAACCCTCGTAACACTCTTGAAGCTGTTACTGCCAAAGCCATATGTTGACTGTAAATCATCTATATAAGGAATGCCATCGCTGGTTGCTGCTAGATTTAACTGCGATGCCTTCTTGGTCAGGTCTGCGAGCGACGTAATACCATACTTTTGTGAATCAGCCTTAGAGGTACAGAGGGCATACGTATCGTTCAAAGGCGAAGCGTCAAGCCAGGTGATTTTGAATTGTTTTTCAAAGCCGTCCTTGACTCTCTGATAATCCTTCTGCGGGTCGTGTGCTGATTTGAGCTTAAGCACGTTAAGGCCCGTGACGGTAAATTCGGGATAGAGATCAATCGCATTGCTCTTAAGCGCATTAAAAACAACGGGACTATCACCTAAAGCAAGTTTCTCAGTGACGGTAAATCCTGCTTTCGTGAGCAGCAAGGAATACAGCTTACTCAAGACTTGCGCCTCGATATCCTGCTTCCCACTCACAATAATGGGGCCACCCTTTGAAGCTGAACCTGAACCACCTCCACTGCCCGTACCTCCGTTGCTTGCAACACCACTACATGCCGACAAAATCAAAAGAGGAATGAACGCAAGCAATACGAGTGCTTTGGAAGAGGATAAATGGGTAAAGAAGCGCATTGTATTCTCCTACTAAACAAATAGACAAACTACATCAGTGTAACTGCCTATATAACACGAAGCTTGCCTGATAACAGTGACAAACAAGCAGTGTGAGAATCGTCATAAGCAGAAATGCTCCAAAGAGACCACGTGTAAGGACCTCATTCATGACGCCCAAGATGGGAAGGTGGGGCAATCTGTTGGCAGAGATGCTCTTTCCCAACGTTTTGTTCCGTCCCCACCTTATCTAAAGCTTCATGAATGAAGCTGACGCAAGGGCACCTGCAAGGGGATGCCTCAATATCGTTCAAAGAGATTGACAGAGAATTCCAACGGGCGACCCTTGTGGTCGCCCGTGAGTTTTTCTGTGTTACTCTTTATTCTCCTGAAATTGCGACACCAAAGACTTTTATTACAACAGTCCCTGGTCCTGCAAGAACTTTGTAGCAACTTCTTTAACAGCTTGTGTGCCAGAGGTGCTAGCCTTTTTCTTGTCCGCCACTTGTCCTTGTAGTTGGATACTTGCATCAGTGGTCAACTTTGGTGCCAACTTGTTGAGTATGTCCTTAATGTCAGGGTTACTTTGTAGCACGGAGTCGCGCACAATCGGTGCTGGATGAAATTCAGGGAAACCATGCTTGTCATCGGTGAGGAAGACGTTGCCCCCTGTCGTCACCGAACCATCGGTTGTGTAGCACTCTGTTACCGCAGCATCACCACTCTTGATCGCTGAGAAGCCAATCGCATAGTCTACCTTTTTTATCGACTTGAAATTGCCTGTCGTAAAACCATATTGTGTTTTCAAACCGTCAATAAAGGTTACGCCATCGCTCTGTGTTGCCAGAGTCAAATCTTTTACCTTTGGAGCGAGGTCCGAAAGCGTCTTAATGCCAAGCTTGCTTGACTGTGCCTGTGACGTACACAGAGCATAGCCATCGTTCAACGGAGAGTAGTCAAGCCAGGTAATTTTGAACTGTGACTCATACGCAGCCTTGACTTTATCGTAGTCCTTTTGCGGATCGTAAGACGATTGTGCTTTGATGGTGTTTAAGCCTGTTGCAGTAAACTCAGGATAGATATCAACTGCCCCACTCTTAATTGCAGCGTTAAGCGTAGGTGTCTGCCCAAGCGCCAGCTTTGTATTGACCTTATAACCAGCTTTGGTAAGCAATAAGTTATACATCTCACCGATCAGTTGCCCTTCTACATCAAGTTTACTTGCAACCGTGATCGGTCCCTTTGATGAACCACCGCCACTCGTTCCACCACCACTACTCCCAGATGACGGCCCATTTCCACAGGCGCCAAGCAGCAGAAGTGAAAGCAGGGCAAATAATGCCAGCGTTTTCGCTCGCAATGAACGCGTAAGAAAAGACATTGTTTTCTCCTAACTTGAACGGGTGGGGAGCATGACAGGGACAAGCCCTATCATTACGATACTCCCTCAATGCGTGGCAAAGCCACGCGAAATCGTCTATAGTAGTGACAGGGCTTGCCCCTGTCATGCTACTCGTAGAGCCATTTTACAAATTTGTTGGAACAACTGAATTCGGTGCGCCCTACGCCTTGAGAACCTCAACACCCTCCTGTAGCTTAAGACCAGCAGGAGTGACTCTACGTTGTAGCCAGCTCATAAACACTTCAACAAGGATAGCGAAGACTGCCACCGCAATTGCACCTGTGATGAGTTCTGGATAATTGAACACGGAAATGCCATCGACAATATAATCGCCGTAGCCACCTGCACCAATATACGCAGCAAGTGTTGCCGTCGCCACGATTTGCACCGCCGATGTGCGAATGCCTGCCGCGACAATTGGTGTGACAATTGGTGCCTGTATCTTGCTGGCAATTTGCCATGAAGTCATGCCCATGCCCTTTGCTGCGTCAATCATGGCAGGGTCAACACCACGAATACCTGTGTAGGTGTTCAATAGCACTGGTGGAATACCCAGCAGAATCAGAGCGATAAGTGTTGGTTTGAGGCCAAGGCCGAAAAACGGCACAAACACAATCAACGTTGCAATGATGGGAACCGCGCGTACTAGCCCACTCAAGTTAATTGCAATAAACGAAAGTATTGGGCTACTCGACACCGCGGCCCCAATCACAACACCCAGTAGAACTGCTCCCACGATGGCAATGCCGCAAATTTGCAGGTAGGTGAGAGTGTGTCCCAGAAAATCATTCTTTGGGTTAAGAATGAAGTTGATGATATCCATTGCATTATCCTCTCTACTTGCTTCTATGCGACTGATAAGGCGCTGCGTCCTCGATTGAGCGACACTTGCAACCCTAGCAGTAAGAGATCGGCAATGATGGCAAAGGCTGCCGTTAGGATCGCTCCTGCCACAATCGCATCAGTATCACCACTGGCAATATTCTGGAAGATCAGGTTGCCCAAACATTGCTGACCTACCAATGACGCCAGTGCCGCAATACCTATCGTTGTTACCGTTGCGATACGGATACCCGCCACAATCACAGGCAGTGCTAGTGGCAATGTGACTCGGAACAACAATTGGCTTGCAGTCATGCCCATTGACCTCCCCACTTCAAGTAAGAGTGGGTCCACACCGTCAATAGCCGTCACCGTGTTACGGATAAGCACAAGCTGGTTATAGATGACCAGCGGGATAACAGCCGTTGCCGTTGACAGACCCGTAATGGGGATCAACAATGCAAAGGCCGCGATACTTGGAATGGTATAGAGAAGTCCCGTTACTGTCACCGTCGGCAAGTAAAAACGCCGATAGCGTGCCAGCAATATCCCAACGGGAATGGCTATGACGAGCGAAATGAGCATCGTGATGCCGACAAGGTACAAATGTGCCAGGAACAGATTTGGAATACTATTCTGGTCCGACAAGTCGTAGTTGTACGGCTGGAATATATAGTGCATAAAATTCCCTCGTATATACGCTACGAAGCAAAATAGCTTCTTAGCCTATCGTGTCTCCGACTTTGGGCACAGCATTGTACTGCATTTTGTTCTTCTGGGCGTGCGTGATTTCGCGGTTAATGCTGTTGAGAGTGATGAAGCCGAGGCGGTCTGAACTGTCTTCTGAGTTTTGTACGGCGAGGGCGGGGGCATTGGTGGAGAGGAGTTTCAACATGGCGTCAAGCAAAGTAGCGTTGGCTGTACATGTTGGCACCTCGTTCCAATGCGCGGAAGAGACGCTCTCTGGCTCACGATCAAGCGCATCCATCACGGGTAGGTATTGCAGTTGACGTAGAATATCGTCAGACCCTGCAAGTTTACGCACAAAATCATTGGCGGGACTTAAGAGCAGGTCAACTGGTTTGCCCATTTGGAGCAGATCACCCTGATCCATGACGACAATCTGATCACCCAACTTGAACGCCTCACCCATATCATGCGAGACAAAAAGGATGGTTTTGTGCACGTCGCGCTGAATGCGCAACAACTCATTCTGCATACGTTCGCGTGTGATCGCGTCGAGTGCGCCGAATGGCTCGTCCATTAACAGAATAGCAGGATCAGTTGCGAGCGCGCGGGCAAGACCAACACGCTGCTGCTGTCCACCAGACAACTGACGTGGAAAGCGGTCACGATACTCGCTGGGTGCTAACCCTACGAGATCGAGCAACTCATCAACACGACTATTGAGTTTTTCCTTGCTCCAACCACCCGCAATATCAGCCGTGACACGAATATTTTCCGCGATATTCATGTGTGGAAAGAGGCCGACTTGCTGAATGACATAGCCGATGCGCCGCCGTAGCACAATGGGATTCTCTGTAAGAACGTTCTTTCCGTCAATCATAATCTCGCCAGAGGTCGGCTCGATGAGTCGATTGACCATACGTAACAGAGTTGTTTTGCCAGAGCCAGAGGTACCTACGAGCATACAGGTACTGCCCTCTGGCACGCCGAAGCTCACGCTATCAACGGCGGATTTACTCGCCCCTCGATAGCTCTTTGTGATACCGCGGAACGCGATCTTATCCATGCGTCTTCGCTCCCTTACTAGAATTACCTACACAAAGCATAATTATCATTATACGACATCACTCGTAGGTACACAGGGTAATGTATAATTGCTCTAGTGTTGAATGCTCTACTATACTACGTAGGAAGCGAAGGAAAAGTCTCGCAATTTCTCACATCATCAGAAAAAAACATATCATCTATTCCGTTACGAAATATATGTATAGACCGATGATGCTCTTTAATAAGTGAATTGTCAATCCTACAAACCTACCCTCTCCTACGCATGAGCATACCCCCGCTCATAGGAAACCAGCCTCCGTTCTCTGGCTCGTTTTCATCGGGGTTGGGTGGTAGCAGGTCGGCACTTACCATCTGCTCGCGTAACCTGTCCACTTGCTCGGTCATGACCTGCGCCATGGTGCCTTGCTGCGGCTTGGCGATCCAGCGCATCTTAGAGGAGACAAAGAGTTCTTTGAGATAGGCAAACGAGAAACCATCGGTCACGTCGCTTATCTTATTCATGTCGTCCTCGCTCAGGCGCAATGCGGGTTTGAGAGCTTCATTCCATAGCGCAATATAGGCTTTACGCTCGGTAAGTTCGGGCAGGCCAAAGGGATATTTGCGGTCAAAACGGCTGGGTCGTTCAAGAATAGCGGGGTCCAAGCGTTCAGGATGGTTCGTTGTGGCAAGCGTCACAATGCCGATATTGGCGGCGAAACCATCTAGCTCATTCAGGAAAAACGAACGATTTTGTGGTGTGATGAGCGAGTCGAGGTCTTCCAGCACAAGCACACAGGGCGAACTTCTGCGGGCGCGATCAAACACCTGCCGAATGTTCTCCTCGTCAGCCATGCCAGTATGTGGGGCGCGGAAGCTCTTGACATACAGACAGGGGTACCCAATGGTGTTGATGAGCGCCTTGAGCGTGTGTGTCTTACCATTGCCAGCCGGACCAACAAAGAGCAGGCCACGTTTCCAGGGAATATCGTGCTCCTCGTAGAGGTCTCGCGACTGAAAAAACTGCTCAACATCCTCACGTATCTCTTGTTTGAGGTCGCCGCGCAGAATGAGATTCTCAAAGGTCGAGTTCTTGATATCCTGAAACAGATGCTCGTCCTTATGCCAATGTCCGTTATCGAAGACCAGCACCTCAGAGCGAATTTCCATGCTCCATTTGCAGACGGCAGCGAAAAAGTCACGTGCCACCTTTTCTGTATCAGCAAGCAACCAGAAGTGATTTTTGTACATGCCATTCCCCTCGATGCTTATAATGAGCACCTCAAGGTTCTGTCCCTGCCACTCCACATCGAACCAAGCTTTGTTAATGCCATCCCCCGTGGAGCCTTCCTCCGTGCTTTCCTCTGATGCAGCGGATATGTCCATGCCACCGTAGACGAAACCTCCGCGTCCAGCGTGTATCATTCTATGTTGCATCATCATCTCTGGCTCTGGCCCGTGCCAGTAGATTGACATCTGGTTGTAGAGAAATGTCTTGCGCGTGAGAGTACAAAGCCCTGCCTTTGCATAGCTATCAATGTCGAACATGTGCATCTCACCCTCGACCAACGCCTTGTCGGGGAAAATGCTAAGCAAATGCTGGCTTGTATGATAGTCGATAGCGGTAATAGGTAACAACAACATTTCACTGATAAGCTGTTCTTTTAGCCGTTCTTTGTTCATCCGTGCTCCTCAATATATCGCTCACTCTTCGTACAACATTCCATTCTTTTCTATACAAACTCAGATGGCAACGCTGTACAGGTCTGATTTATCACACCCATGGACTATCTCTTGTTGAAACTAAACATAGCGTTGATGAAAATTACGAGTCCAGTGAACACGAGCATTCCAAGAATGAGCAGAGCAGAGACAACAATTGCCACCGCATGACCGCTAGAGAAGGCAGTTGCGACACCAAAGGTCACAAACACAAACATACCCATCCAGAGGATAAGCGAAATAATCGCCAATACGAGACGTTGCGTCGCTGAAGGCTTACTGCCCGGTATATTGCTTTGTGCAAACCCTGTCAACTTCTGTCCCGACGGACCACTGCTATACGTATTGTATAAAGGAGGGGGCACGCCCTGATAAGCAGGGGAAACAGGTGGCTCATCATGATAACCACCTTCGTAGTTCATCTCTTGCACGATGATTGAATCCTTTCATCCCTGATAATAGTGCAATTGCACGTCATAATTACTACGGATGAAGGCCACAAATGTTGTGGTGTGGAAACGCTGTATGGGTCTGATTTATCACACCCTTTTGCCAATAACAAATGGCGGCAAGGACACCCGCAAAGGGATGTCCCTTTGTGTTATCATTTGCTCTTATACAACCTTTTTGTAGATAGTTCGTATCGGCTCATAAGAAGAAAAAACGCGCATGCGTAGAAGGATACAATAATTATGAATGAGAAGAAACAACCGTCCGTCATCAAGACGCTAGCCTGGGTTTACGGCGTCGTCGGAACCTACACCGCCATTTCCATTATCGGCCCCGTGATCTGGGACAAGGTACTACAACGCGCCGAACGTAACAAAGCGCGGTAGGTGCCTCATTCATTACGCCCAAAGATGGGGGTGGCGGGGCAACGTCGGGATGTACGAATCGTGCCAACGCATTGCCCCTACCCCACCAGGGGTGTAATGAATGAGGCTCGTACAAACGGTGTCATACCATCTGATAGCTATGTGTTATCTTCGCCGTTTTTCCCAACATCGCCTCGACGCCACAATAGTGCTCTTCCGATAATGCAATCGCACGCTCAACCCACTTGACTTCTAGCAACTCGCCTGCGAAGACGTGTTCAACCGTTATATTTGTGAACACTCTTGGATGTTGCAGTGCTCGTATGCCATGCACCCGCACCTCGTAGCCCGTAATCTCTTGTTTCCGCTTGCGCAAAATCGAGAGGACACTGATACTCGTACAACCAGCAAGCGCAACCAGCAGCAACTCCATCGGGCTAAACCCCACACCCGTTGTACCCTGTGCCAGGTCATCAAGCATATTTACCGTCACCGAATGACCAGAACCCGCCTCGACATCAAAACGCATCTCTTCTTGTAAGCGTGCTACCACGTCCATCTCATCCATAAAAAAATTCCTTAATAAAACAATTTGTAGGGACCGATCATGCCTAAAGTGCATTATCACGTCCTCGTTGCGATTTGAAATGTCAACAACACATAAATAAGCGTTTCAACGGTCTTAAACGGACTAAGGAGCAGGCTAGTTAGTATCTCATAGGGGCTATGGGCTGTAAAGACGCGAATGGGTCTTTTGTCTCTATCTCGGAAGTTGTCATAAAAAAATACTCCTCTAAGAAAAATATGGCATACTACTACTAGTACTTATGTCATCCTCATAAGACATTTATATCACATAGAACTTGATACAAAAGCCGAATGAGGCATGACAGGGGCAAGCCACGGCGTGGCATCGCGGTGTATAGTAGTGACAGGGCTTGCCCCTGTCATGTCGCTTACATGTCCCTGTCATGCCAACACCGCACGCACATTTCAACAACTTTTGAATAGACCTGATACAAGTAGGAGCAACATGGACGTAACACCACACATCTCTGGTTGGGAAGAACGTTGGCATCCTCTCCGCGAAGAATGGATTATTTTAGCCGCCCATCGGCAGAATCGTCCCTGGATTGGTGCAATGGTTGCCGCAAAGAATGCCTCTATTCCAGCGTACCTACCAGATTGTTATTTGTGTCCTGGCAACAAACGTGTGAGTGGTGCAACGAATCCACAGTATCGTAGTACGTTTGTGTTTGACAACGATCATCCCTGTGTAGGGCAGGATGCTCCCTTTGAACTTGTGCAACCTGCTCGTCCTTATCGTGTGCGTCCGGCGCAAGGCTTTGCACGCGTGCTGTGCTATAGTCCCTATCATAATCTTACCCTTGCTGAGATGACACTTGAAAACATTGCGGAGATCATACAGGTGTGGCAGCAACAGACACGCGACCTCGGCAACCGCGCTGGTGTGAACTGTGTGTTGTGCTTCGAGAATAAGGGTGATGTTGTCGGTGTCTCTAATCCCCATCCACACAGCCAGATTTACGCGACAAATTTTGTGTTTAAAACTATCGAAACTGAAATTGCAGCATCGCAACGCTATTTTCAGGAACAGGGTCGGTATCTCTTCGAGGATATCATCGCGGCAGAACAGGCTGATGGGCGGCGCATCCTCTATGAAGATGAACATGCAATTGCCTTTGTCCCCTATTTTGCGCGTTATGCCTACGAGGTCTATGTTGCGCCCAAGCGCCATGTCGCGCATATGCATGCACTTTCTGATGCAGAGGTGGCATCACTAGCACAAGCACTTAAAAATGTGACTGTCCGTTTCGACAATCTATGGCGGATGTCTTTTCCCTACGTTATGCCTCTGCATCAGGCTCCTACCGATGGTGGAAATTATGATGCATTTCATTGCTTTTTTGCCTTTCACCCGCCATTTCGTCGCCCTAATGTGCTTAAATATTTAGCAGGACCAGAGATTGGTGGTGGCAATTTTGTGAGTGATACGCTGCCAGAGGCGAAAGCGGCAGAACTGCTTGCCCTGCCAACAATACATTATAGAGAGAGACAATAATGATTACTCATGCTTCTGCCTTGCTTGATCGTCTACGTCGTATTCATGCCGCTATTCGCGATGCAGTTGTTGCCATCTGTGAACAGAATGCTATTGAGCAACTTTCGACGATTGTAGCGGATCAGGCGGGCGACACAATATTCGCGATTGACCGCATCTCAGAGGATGTCTTGCTGAATCATTTCGCCGATCTGGGGCAAGAGCATTCGTTTGTGCTGATTGCGGAAGGGCTGCACGAGGATGGACAGACGACATTTCCACAAGGTATCGACCCTGCATCCGCCGAACTGCGTATCATTATTGACCCAATAGACGGCACGCGTGGACTGATGTATCAAAAGCGGTCGGCCTGGATATTAACGGGCATTGCGCCAAATTATGGTCCTGCTACCTCACTGGCAGACATTGAGCTTGCGTTGCAAACAGAAATTCCTCTTGTGAAGCAGCATCTCAGTGATAGCTTTTGGGTTATTGCTGGACAAGGAGTGCAGGGCGAGCGCTACAATCGTCTTACCGACGAGTGTCAGCCACTTAGCCCGCAACCATCGCGCGCAACGACAATCGCGCAAGGCTATGGAGGTATCTCGCGTTTCTTTCCAGGGGCGCGTTCCGAACTAGCGGCAATTGACGATGAGCTTGTCGCACAGGTGCTTGGGCCAGGAGAGCCAGGCAAGGCGCAGGCATTTGAGGACCAGTATATCTGTACAGGCGGGCAACTCTACGAATTGTTGATGGGTCATGACCGTTGGATCGCTGATATCCGCCCACTAATGGAGGAATGGATGCGTAAACGTGGGCAAGAACTGCGCTTGTGTTGTCATCCCTACGATCTATGTACTGAACTCATCGCACGTGAAGCTGGCATCGTTGTTACCGATGAGTATGGGCGTAGACTTGCAGCACCCCTCGACGTAACAACAAATATGTCGTGGCTTGGCTATGCCAATCAGCATATTTATCGTCAAGTGAACCCAACTTTGCACACCCTTTTTTCTGAACACAATCTTCTTATTGCAAAGGATGGAGCGAGCGATGTGGTACATTGAGTCCTCTGAACCTGCTGTGTTGCCTGATGTTGAGCGTTTTTTGGATGTGCTCAATGCACACCCAGATTTCTTCTCGCCAAACACACCACTTGTACTTGCACGTGCCCCTGGACGACTTGATGTGATGGGAGGCATCGCAGATTATTCTGGTTCGCTTGTGCTAGAGCTACCACTTGCAGCAGCAACATTTGTCGCGGTACAACCCACCTCTGAGCCGCGGGTCGTGCTGTGGAGTATGACCGAGGAGTATACAGACGCAGAGGCAGTCGTATCATTGTCTCTGGATACCCTTTTTCCCGCTGAAAAGCCCCTGGACTATAGCGAGGCGCACGACTTGCTGACCTCAGACTCCAAAAGTGCCTGGATAGCCTATGTTGCTGGTGTGTTGGTGCTGTTACACAAAGAACACGGAGTTGCGTTTGAGCATGGCTTACGTATCCTCATCGCCTCTGATGTGCCGATTGGCAAAGGCGTTAGCTCGTCTGCCGCATTGGAAGTAGCAACGATGCAGGCTATTTGTGCTGTGAGCGGACTAAACATTGAGAAGCGTGAGATAGCATTCCTATGTCAGCGCGTTGAAAACTACGTGGTTGGTGCTCCGTGTGGCATCATGGATCAAATGGCTGCCGCTTGTGGAGAGCAACAGAGCCTGATGGCCTTGCTCTGTCAACCTGCTGAATTGCAGCCAGCCGTAACACTACCAACAAATATTGAATTCTGGGGCATCGATTCGGGTATCCGTCATGCCGTGACAGGCGCAGATTATGGTTCAGTGCGTATTGGAGCCTTCATGGGCTATCGAATTATCGCTGAACAAGCAGGACTAGTGATAAGATTGCAAGAGCATGGACATGTGCTTATTGAAGACCCGCACTGGCATGGCTATCTAGCCAACATTTCTCCGTCACTATGGGAGACAACGTATCGGCAGCATGTCCCTGTCGTGCTTGATGGAGAGACATTCCTAGAACGTTACAGTGGCTCAACTGACTCTGTAACACGAGTTGATCCCCGACGAACCTATGCTGTACGCCAATCTACCGCGCATCCTATTTATGAGCATGCTCGTGTGCAGTTCTTCCGCACATTGCTTAGCGAAGAGAAGGCCAGCGAAGAGCAACTTTTGCGGCTCGGCGAGTTAATGTATCAGTCGCATGCAAGCTATAATGCCTGTAACTTAGGTTCGGAAGGAACAGACCAATTGGTTGAACTGGTGCGACAGGCAGGACCAGAGGCGCATCTCTATGGTGCAAAGATCACTGGTGGCGGTAGTGGAGGCACCGTTGCCATCCTTGCTCATCGGGGAGCATACGAGACAATACAACGTATCGCTGCACAGTACGAAGAGGCAACGGGGCACCGTGCGACTATCCTGGGTGGTTCCTCTCCTGGTGTTACAGCATGGCGCGTTGTGTCGTGATTTCTTATAGTGAAGGTGAACTACAGGAACGAAAGAAAGCGAAGCACGGATGAAAAGATGGAGCGTTATACTCTTGGGCGTATTGGTTCTCGGCATACTTGCCTTACTCTTCTGGGAACTAGAGTATCAGCATATAAGTCTCATTCTGTGGTTGCTTATCGCTCTTGCGTTGTTATGGGGTTGTGCGCAAGTAGCTGTTTCGCTGCAAGCATATCCGCGTTCCTTGCAGAGGCGCACACGTGCTGCTAGTGCAAAGAGTCCACGTGTAGGCAGGTGGGTAGTCCCGTTAGTAAGTGCAGTCGCTTTGGGGATACTTGGCGTGATTTTATGGACGTTGGGATTTGAAACTACAAGCCAACTCTTTGGGTTTCTTGTCATCGTTGCCTTCCTCTGGTGCTGTGTACAGGTCTCGTTCCTCCTACGGCCTCGTAGCCAGTTAAGCCAACAGCAGGAGGAATCTCAGATGCAGTGGTCTGAGCCACTGTTTCCCGGGTCATCGCTTCAAAGTGGCTTCTACAATGAAGGAAACCCAGAGGTCTGGGACAGCAACGAGAAACTTCCTCCACATTCGTCATATTAGTTTCACGAGAGAAAAGCGAACCTACACTGAGTGGTTTGATAAAAGTTCGAGTATAGTGAGTAAAGAAGAATGGTCACGTTCTCCATTGTTATGCTCGATGAGCGAGGTGAAGAGTTGATCGACTAGCGCGGTCATTGGCAAGGCTACACCATGCTTACGCGCCATCTCAAGAACGATACCGAGGTCTTTGCGCTGGAATTTTGCTTTGCCTCCTGGCTCGAAAGAATGTTGAATCATGGTCTGTCCACGCAGATCCATCACACGGTTCTGTGCCAAACCACCGCCAAGGACTTGTAGAATGATCTCAGGCTGGACGCCAGCCTTTGAACCAAAAACGAGTGCCTCAGAAATTGCCTCGATAATCAATGCCACGACGAGTTGATTACAGGCTTTGACAATCTGCCCAGCACCGCTTGCTCCACAATATGTGACTGTTTTTCCCATTGCCTGCAAAATGGGACGCGCTCGCTCAAAGATATCTGTGTCTCCGCCCACCATAATAGAGAGCGTACCTTCTACAGCACCTACTTCGCCGCCGCTTACGGGTGCATCAAGAAAATGGGCGTTGTGACGTTGCATCTCTGTATGCAACGCTATAGCAACCAATGGCGAGATTGTGCTCATGTCGATTATCAGAAGTCCTTCATGTGCTCCTTGTCGCACGCCCTCATCTCCTAGCACGACAGCCTCAACATCTGGCCCATCGGGGAGCATCGTAATCACGATATCACTTTGCATCGCAACCGTTCGTGGTGAGTCTGCCGCTATTGAACCTGCCGATACTAGCTCTTCAACAGCTTTTTTGCTACGATTGAACACTGTCAAAGCATAGCCAGCTTTAAGCAGATTGTGTACCATAGGTTTGCCCATGATCCCAAGCCCAATGAAACCAATACGTTGTTGCATAGAAGTGTTAGCCTCTGACATGGAGACCTCCTGTAGCATCAAAATTATACTCAATTATACCTCTGATTATGGTGATACTCACAGAGATGGCGGTTCCCTAATGGTTTCCTCGAAGCGAGAGGAGTCGTTTGCCTATCAAGCCACCAAGAATACCAAATATAGCCGCGAGCAGAGGTGCTTCCAGCAAGTGAGAGGAGGCACTGTCAAGTGTATTGAAGAAGGTGAACGTTCCTAGATCACTCATACCACTTCTAAGATAGTCCGAAGCAAGAATATGTTCGAGCCTCTGTTGAAAAAAGAAATTCACTACAACTCCAAAAAGAACCGTGATCAGGATTGCGAGGAAGGCACTCCAAACACTTGTTAGAACTCCCAGGAGCAGTTGTCCTGTTTGCATCACTGTTCGTGCGCTTGCAACTCCAAAGAGGAGAAAGAGAAGGGCCATGAAGCCAAGTGTTGAGAGAGTGCTTGCTTGACTGTTCATATCAAAAAAGTACTCCACCGCGATATTAATCACAAAGACACTTCCCATGAGTAAGCCGAAGCCAGTTCCTTGCCAGAGTGCCCGTGTGACTGCTTGATCGCTTAGAAGGGGGAGACCGACGCCAATACAACCATACACCAGGAGCAAGATTACACAGAAAATTGCAGTTGAAACGTACCGCGCCTCTAAGAGTGATGGGTGTAACAAGAGGCTCAAGCCAACCAATGCCAGATCAAGGAGAACTCCCCAGAGCATGATTTGCCAGAGGAGTCTCTTTCTTGTAATAAATATATTCATAACAACCCTTCTCCCTTTGGTGTTACAACCTTACCAGTAAAACAACTTCCAATACAAGAGACGACCTATCTTCCATAGTAAAGACACCGCAGCTCTAGTATTTGTGACAAAAGATGAGAAGATATGGGGCAAGTTTCCTCTTATATTCAAGAAGCTACGGGAAAACCATGATTTGACAGCGTGTTATGTATAGTGGCAAAATGGACCTTCAGAAGAGCAATGCATACATCAATTTCTAAGAATAAGATTCCTACTACACAGTCAAGGTTCATGCGGGTGCTCTTGCCCCCAACTACAAGGCACGTTTACTTGAAAGATTGAATAGTTACTTGAAAGCACATACATGTTCCCACGTAGTGTACTACGATTAAGAAAGTTACCGAGACCACTGCGGCGCAGGAACCCTACACTGGTTGCGCTTGTATTTTTCTTGCTACTAGTCGTATGTGGCTGTGGTGGATTGACTGCGTACTATAATGTGCATCAACCGCTTTCACAATTTATTCGGCAGGTTGATAGAGGCAGTGATGAGCCAAATATTTCTCAATATGATGGCTCTATTTCTGGGCGCTCCTGGAACATTTTGCTGATGGGCAGTGACAATGACGGCAAATATTCGTTTCCAGCCCTGCTGACACAGGTGATGATGGTTGTGCATGTGGATACTACAAATAATAGTGTATCCCTCGTCTCTATTCCTCGCGACTCCTGGGTAAACATTCCTGAACGGGGAGAGATGCATAAGCTCGATCAGGCATTCCTGCTTGGTGCAACTAAAGGTAATAGTTTTGATAATGGTGTACGCCTTGCGCGTCTAACTGTTGAGAAGGATTATGGAATTCCTATTGACCGTTATGCATGGGTCGGATTAGCAGGTTTTGCCCACGTCATTGATACACTTGGTGGCATTGACATCGATGTTACACATCCTGTTGTGGATGATAACTATCCAAATGATACGGGCAACGGCAGTAATCCTAACGACCCATATGCGCTGCAACGGCTTTTGCTTGCGCCAGGACCGCAGCATTTAACAGGTGAAGAGGCATTGAACTATGTACGTTCACGTCATGCAGACCTTGTGGGAGACATCGGGCGTACACAGCGGCAACAGCAAATACTGGGCGCACTCAAGAAAAAGCTAACCATCAACAGTATTCTAAATAATTTATCGCAGTTGTTCAAAGACCTCAAGGGTCAAGTTTATACCGACCTGAGCGAACAGGAGATGATTGCTTTTGCCAACTTTGGACGGGGTTTGTCCGATTCCGCGATACAGCGTATCACACTTGGACCAGGACAGGGCAATCACAACTTTGGGGATTACAAGAATGTTTATGACCCCTTGCTTCAGTCAAACCAAAGTGTGATTATACCCAACTGCAACACTATACAGCCCATGCTGAACAACATCTTTGGACTGAGCGGTCTGCAAACCTGCAATGTAAATGGGCCATAACTGGCTAACAGGGAGCCCCTTGTGGGCGTCCGTGGGGAACTGCCAAGAGATTGCACGTATTTGAACAGTATTGACCGCAAGGGTCTCCCCTACATGTCGGGTCCCAATGTGTAGGGGAGACCCTTGCGGTCTCCCCTACACAGGGACCTTGACAGACTACTACAATTAGATGGTGTCATCCCCAACGCTGTCGAATGCGCGGCAATATCTCTTTCGAGTAGAGTTGGAGGAAGCGCGACTGGTCATCGCCAGGAGCATGGAAGATCAGGTTGGTGAAGCCCAGTTCGATGTAGGGCCGAATCTGCTCGATATGCTCTTCTGGATCGCTTGCGACAAGCCAGCGTTTGTATGCTTGATCTGCAACGGTCTCAGCCTTACGCTCCATTTCGCGTGCGTCGTGAACATCAGCCTTGTCCTCGGCGGGAAGAGCAAGGGCGGCCCAGATACGCGTATCAGCCATCGCACGGTCCCGATCAGTGTCGAATGAGACTTTGATCTCGATGGTGCGCACGATAGACGATGGGTCCTTTCCTGCGGCTTTCGCACCCTCTTCCACGGCTGGAAGAAGCTGATCTCGGTAGAGTGCATCGCCTTTGCCTGATGTGCAGATAAAGCCATCTCCCGCTCTACCTGCAAATTTTGCTGCAACAGGGCCACCAGCACTAATGTAGATGGGAACAGGCTGTTTAGGCTTATCATAGATTGTGGCGTTGCGTGTATGGTAGTATTCACCATCAAAGGTGACAAGCTCTTCTGTCCACAGTTTCTTGATCAGCGTCACTGCCTCGCGCAGTTGTGCCAAACGGTCTTTTGCAGGCGGCCATTCTGCACCTGTAACGGCAACCTCGTTCAGCGATTCGCCAGAGCCAACACCCAGGATAACACGACCCGGGTTGAGGACACCCAGCGTGCCAAACGCCTGTGCAACCACTGCTGGCGGATAGCGAAATGTCGGCGTAAGAACGCTGGTGCCAAGTTCAATGCGTTGTGTGCGTTCGCCTACGGCTCCAAGCCATACAAGCGCGGAAGGTGCATGCCCGTTTGTATGTCGCCACGGTTGAAAGTGGTCACTAATCCACACGCTATCGAAACCACATGCCTCTGCCTCAACTGAGAAGTCAATCAGTTGACGTGGACCAAATTGCTCAGCCGAAGCCTTATATCCCAGCTTTAAGGGATGATTTGCCATGATAAAATCTCCTCTATCGTAATGGCGGTCTGTTTTTGTGAGGAAGGTATAACCAAGATGCGTTTTGACCTTTCTGCTCTATTCTATCATGCGAAGAGGTATCCATGTGGCGAAGGATTGTACACGTCTTTGAACTGTTCCTAAAAAAGAGGGTTGCTAACAGTTGCCAAATAATGTTAATTATCGTATACTATCAGTAATTCTTTTGCTAGGGAAGAGAGTCGCCAGCACGAGGACGACGATCCGTGTGCACATCCGCTAAACGCCGATCATTGGTGATTCGTTCGCCGCTGGCAGAGAAACAGTTCTCGCGCAGGGGAAAGGAGAGAGGCCATGGCTCATGCAGAATCAAGTATTACCATTGATCGACCAGTCGATACGGTCTTCGACTTTGTGCTGGATGGGACAAAGAGTCCCCTGTGGCGACCGGCGGTCGTTGAGGTGCAACGCGTGCCAGGCAAGCCATCAAGTGTGGGAGCTGTGTTCAAACAGCGCCTGAAAGGGCCAGGTGGCAGGCGCATTGACGGTGACTATGAGATCGTCGAGTGCCAGCCCCATGAAGTGATCACGTTTCAGGTGATCGCTGGTCCTGCAAGACCCACAGGGACCTACCGATTTGAAGCGGTTGGAAACGCGACCCGTGTGACGTTCCGGTTGCATTATGCATCCAGGGGCTTAGCCAGGCTCATCGATCCAATCATTACGCAGACGATGCGCAGTGAAGTCGCAACGCTTTCTCATCTCAAGGCATACCTGGAGAAGCAGCCGACGTAGAGCGGGTTGCGATCAGTTGCCCGCAGAACGTCAACGATCACATCCGATCCGTAATGCTTTTGATAGAAATGAGAGACGATGGCAAAGCAAGCACAGAAGTTGTTGCGGGTCGGAGCCGCCGCCCATGAGTTGGGGTTGCACCCGATGACGGTGCGACGTTGGATCAAAGCCGGGCGCATCCAGGTGGTGCAGATGGGTCGCGAGATGCGCGTTCCCCGCTCGGAAATCGAGCGTATGGTAGGTACGTCCGACGAACGGCTGCTGGTGCTCTATGGGCGGGTCAGCGGGCATGGGCAAAAAGCCGATCTGGAGACACAACTAGAGCGGCTGCAAGCCTGGGCCAAAGCCGAGCGGAAAGGCGTAGAAACGCTGGTGCTCTCCGATATTGGCAGTGGCCTGAAGGCGGGGCGCAGGCATCTCCAGCACTTACTCAAGCTGGTGTGTGAGGATAAAGTGACAGAAGTGGTCATCACCTCCGAAGATCGGTTAACCCGCTTTGGCCAGGAATTTTTAGAAACGTTATTTTCCTGCTTCGGGGTAATGCTCACCGTGTTAGAGCCAGGGGAAGAGAAGACGCCGGAGCAGGAATTGACCGATGATCTGCTCGCGCTGATCGCTTCGTTTTCTGGTCGCTTGTATGGCATGCGATCTCACAAGCAAAAGGAGTTGGTGCAATGCGCGACAGCCGTACTCACCAGCCCCTAACCTATGATGTGCGTTTGCCCGCTGAAGCCCAGGCGGACGCTCTGCGGTTACTCGATGCCTCGCGATCAGTGGTGAATACCGCCCTCATACTCCTCTGGCCCTCTCTCGACGAGTTTGCCACCGATCGGGTTGGACCTGCCTGGAAACAGGTCGGCAAGTACATGGGTTCCCCCCAGTATCACGGAGATCGGCAATGGCGTTGCGAAAGTGAAGTCATTGGTCGCGTGCTGCGCGCTCAAGCAGAGCGCAAACAAGCGTTTGACCTGGCGGTGCCCATTTTGACCGATGGCTTCATCCGTCCCAAAACCGAGAAGCGGCCCGCAGCAAAGCAGAGAGCCGCGATCAAGGAAGCCATTGCCACCTTGCAGAAGAGTCTGGAAGAGGATGAAACGAGCTTTGTCGCGCTGCAAAATGTGGTTGAGCAGTGTTGCAACTATTTTTTCGCCTATGATCGCTTTCCCACGACCTACGAGGAACTCCAACCCATCCCTCTCCTGAAAGTCGGCATGCTGACGTATGCAGGGGATGATGGTAGCGCCAAAGGCCAGGCATATCGACTGGCTCTTGATCTAGATGCGTGTGTGGCGCAGTTCAGGTTCCGGTATCCCGACGAGTCGGGAGTCTGGCAGTGGCGCAAAACGGACACTGTTATCCCGCTCCCGAAAATCGTTCAAGGGCGATTGGCAGCCGGAGAGTTGATGGCTCCCACTCTACGAGAAGAACGGAGTGCCGATGGGGAGCGTTTCGCCGTACTGGATTTTATCATCGAGGTAGAGAAAGCGGATTTGCCCACCTGGGAAAGCGTCGAGCGCGTGCTGGGAGCAGACTGGGGCGTGCATACGTTACTGACGGCAACCGCCGTGGACGAACACAACGAGCAAGTGGGCAGACCGTTCTTTTTGAACACTGGGGGCTTTGATGGGAGACAAGCCCGTACCCGCCAACAAATCGACAAGTTGAAAAAGAAGGTTGCCAGGTACGAAGAGCAGCGCGATACCTTGCCCGAAGATCACCCCAAACGCCTCTGGTTCAATCAGAAGCTTGCGACGTATTATGGAGAGATTGATCTCTGTTGGCGCAAATATGAACAGCGCAATCGCGCCCTGGCCCATCTGGCAAGCAATGTGTTGTTGCTCCTAGCCCGCGTGCATGGCTGCTCGCTGCTCTCGATGGAATCACTCAAGACCTTGAAATCTACCGGGCGTGGCAAAGGGGTTCGCGGACGCTGGCGCAACTATCGCAACAACTCAACTATCCGCGGCGAAATCTGGAGACTCCTTCGCTACAAATGCCATCTGCTTGGCCTGCGGTTCCACACCGAACAGCCCCGTGGCACGTCCCACACCTGCCCGCACTGTGGTCAGCCAGCGAAAACGTATCGCTCGCCATCTGATCGCAAAGAAGTAGTGAAGTGGGGACGGTGGATGTCCTGTGACGCGTGTTCTTACAATGGTGATCGAGATTATTGTGCCTCGGTCAATATCGCGCGGCTTGGTGTCGCTTACCTGGTGCAAATGAAACAGACGAGCAAGGCGCGCTCCTGCTCGATCTCTGACCCACGGGTCAAGTCTGTGTCCTATACGGGTGCAGGCTCGGCGTTGCTGTTGCCGCCGACGGGTTCCCATGCCCGCCCGAGTATTTCGGGAAAGATTTGTTACTATCCTGGTTGGCTTGGTTCTGCTTTCCTTCAATCGTCCCAGAAAAAGTTCGTTTTTCTGAGACTGTGTGGATAGCTCAACATTGCATAGGATAGTATCAGATTCTAGCAAAGGTAGAATAAATAAGGTTTAGAAATGTATCACAAAGTAAAAAAGAGGTTCAACATACAATGGCAGAGACACGACCACACCTGATTAAACCAGGGACATTTGGAGTAATTGTAGCCGCAGACTCGCGGCGCGGCGTTTTTGATGCACATAACGAAAGCCTTTTGGCAAAACATATTCCCGTTGACGCGGTCTTTATCGGAGACTCCATCACTGATATGTGGGCAATCGACGCCTATTTTCAAGGAACGCAGGGCATGCTCGTCAATCGTGGTATTGGAGGCGACACTACAACGTATGTACGACGGCGCTTTGAGGCCGATGTTGTACAGTTACACCCTGGACTGGTCGTTCTTAAGATTGGCGTCAACAACTTCTGGGACCTCGATACATGGTGGGATGCATCCCTTTTACGGACGCCACAGGAGATTGAGAAAGAGATCATAACTGACATTTTAGCAGTGGTGAAAGACGCACTGACACAGAATATACAGGTTGCGCTGTGTAGCATTCTCCCTACCAACATTCCATTTAATGGAAACACCGCTGTCCGTAACCAGACGATTAAGCAGGTAAACGAACGGTTAAAGCATATTGCGCAAGAGTTACAACATATTGTCTTCGTTGATTACCACAGTCATTTTGTCGCAGACGATGGCCTCACACTGCGCGATGGGTTAGCTGATGACGGGCTGCATCCGCATGCGCTTGGGTACGATATCATGGCAAAGGTGCTGCTGGATACGCTCAAGGAAGCGAACATTTCAATCATTGGTCCCTATAGCAGCTAATATCGCAGCAAGAATAGGGTTGCGATCTGCTCCTGCAGGCGATGCTGTCATTACAACAACCATGTCCATTTCAGGTATGAGGGCAATGGTCTGATCCCCATGCCTATTAATGTTCTTTGTATCATAGAGGATAATGGAAATGTCTCCACAGATATGAGTACAATGAGAGGGAACATAGCGACGTTTTATTCTTTTGACAGACAGAGAAGTAAAGGAGAGCACTAGTATGCTCCTGGTTGGTGATATCGGCGGTACAAAGACAGAGCTTGCAGTGTATGCATCTGTGACCGCGTTGACAACGCCTGTTGCAAACGAGATTTTTCCAAGCAAACATTATAATGGATTGGAAGAGATTGTTCGTGAATTTCTCGCAAAAAATGATGTGCAGGTAGACCGCGCCTCCTTTGGTGTTGCTGGTCCTGTTGTTGCTGGCAAGGCAACGATCACAAACCTGCCGTGGATCGTCGAGGCAGAACAACTCAAAGAAGACCTTAAGCTTAAATCAGTTCTTTTGATGAATGACTTAGAGTCTATTGCCTCTGCCGTACCATTCATCCCAAAATCTGACCTGGCAACGCTTAATAGCGGTCAATCTACTATCAATGGGCCTCTTGCCGTGATTGCTCCAGGCACAGGGCTAGGCGAGGCATTTTTGACCTGGGGTACTCAAAATTATATCGCGCATACCTCCGAGGGTGGACATGCCGATTTTGCCCCTACCGACGAATTGCAAATCGGTCTACTGCGTTACCTACAAACACGTTTGGGACACGTAAGCTACGAATGGGTCTGCTCTGGACGTGGAATGCCCAACATCTATGCCTATCTTAAAGAGAGTAACTATGCTCCAGAACCCTCCTGGCTAGCAGAGCAGTTAGTGCAGGCTAAAGACCCAAATGCTATAATCGCAGAGGCTGCACTCGACAAAGCAGCACCAGACCCCTTGTGTGTTGCAACCATCAAAACCTTTGTCTCAATTCTCGCTGCCGAGGCTGGCAATTTTGCCCTCAAAATACTCTCTACAGGTGGGCTCTATATTGCTGGTGGTATTCCACGTCATGTACTGCCATTTCTACAAGATGCATCGTTTATGCAAACATTTTTCGCGAAGGGGCGTTTAGTAGAAGCATTAAAGCCGATACCTGTGTATGTCATTCTCAACTCTAAGGTGGGTTTACAAGGGGCAGCCTATAGAGCTTTTGCTTTAGAGCGACGCGAGGATTAGGAATATATACTTTCGCTGAGGGAAGAGCATTCTCTCAGCGAAAGTGTATATTTTGAAACAACTAGTGCCACATCCCCTACTTCTTATAGCTGTCAAGCCAGCGTATCTCTATCTGCGCGCTTCCTAGCCCTTGTGCTTTGATGATTTGTGGATCGTTGGGTAAGAGATCAAGCATGTTGTCGCTCCACTGTATGCCATCTCCGGCAGACAACCAGACACCTTTAGCAGGTCGTTTGGCTTGAATGCGTAGAGTTTGTGCATCTAGCTTCTCAATGGTGATCTCCGGCTCAGCAAGCGAAAGGTACTTAAATGGTTCGGGCCACAATGCCGTTCGCGCTATTGTTAAGCCATCTTTCTGAAGGCGCGCACTCATTACATGTGTACCTTGCTGATGAATACGCCCTAGCTCTGTCCCTTGATTAGCGGCTAGCGTCACCACGTGATGCTCTTCTGCTACCAGCGTGCCATCAAGCGTCCAGGTGTATATCTCTACATTGACGTTAATAGGCATTGTGATACCGTTGAGCGCCCACACCTCTGCATGGTTATCTGTTGTGGGAGCTAGCCCCACGACGAACGGAGCGAGTTCGCGGCGTACTACATAATATGCGGCTTTGGGACGGAGTGCATAGTCAACGATGCCCCAACTTGTGACAGGCCAGCAATCGTTGAGCTGCCAGAGGAGTGCGCCACCCGTCTGCATGTCTGTATGTCCCCAGTGCCTGCGCCATCCTCGTATGCCCACACCCATTGCCTCAGCTTGAATAAATTGTGTAGCATAGATGTAGTCTGCTAGGTCGGAAGGCATACGGATATTATCAAAGATGTAGCCTGACAGTAGCCTTTGTCCACCTTCACTTTTATTGTGGTGATCGAGCGTGCGGCTCTGGGGGTAGCGCTCCTCTGGCGAAGCAAAGCTTTCTATGGTAGCGAGTTCTGGAAAGCTCTCCATTCCAAATTCACTCACAAAACGTGCTGTTATCTTAGGATAGTCTTGATATGGTATGGACTTCTGCCAGATATCCCATACATGCGTGTCGCCTCTCCATACAGTGTTGGCATCGGCACCGCTGTAAGGACTGCCAGGCCAATAGGGACGTGTAGGGTCAAGTTGTGCGCAAATATCTGGTAAGAGTCGTTCGTATAAGGCACGTGCGGGAAAAGCAGTCCTGGTGAAATCACCTGTGAAGGAATTATCATAGCTGCCCAGGCTTTGGGCGAGTAAATAGTCTTCGTTGTTACCACACCAGAGGGCGATGCTAGGATGGTGGCGTAAGCGACGAACTGTTATCTCTGCTTCGACTTGAACACTTTTTTGAAACCAATCAAGTGCGGGATATATTCCACAGCCGAACATAAAATCTTGCCATACAAGTATACCAAGTTCATCGCATGTATCATAGAATACATCCTCCTCGTAGATGCCACCGCCCCAAATACGTACCATCGTCATATGTGCATATGCGGCAAGTTGTAACCATGCGCGATAGCGTTCACTCGTGATTGTCGGCAGAAATGAGTCGGCGGGAATCCAGTTCGCACCACCGCAATATATCGCGGTGTTGTTGATCTCAAAGAAAAACGTCGTACCGTTTTCCTCGACAAGTGGTTGCTGGACAAGCTGTAAGCGGCGTAGTCCTAGACGTTGTTCTCGTCGATCAAGTTCTTCACCTGTATGAGTGCGTAATGTTGCCACCACGCGATATAAGGGTTGTTCCCCGTAACCGTGAGGCCACCACAATTGAGGTGTGGAGAGTTCAAAGGTATGCTGTATGGTGTCCCCTGTCATAGGGAGGGTATGCTCGTCTATTTGTTCTCCAGTTGGATTATAGAGCATCAGGTGTAAGGAAACATCGTTGGATTGAACTGTACCCCTCAGTTCACATGCTGCATTCACATGTATGCTAGCATGTTCGAGGTTGGATGTAACCTCCGTCGGACAATGTAGTTCCGAAAGACGCGCACGATAGATTTCTACACGAACGGGACGCCATGGACCAGTCGTAAGCAGAGTTGGCCCCCAATCCCACCCATAATGATACTGTGCCTTACGGACATACACACGACTCGCGTCCCCATTCCATACTGCCTGCCTCCCATATGTAGCTTCACGCTCTCTCCCACGGTACCACGCCGACTCAAAGAGGATAAGGAGTTCGTTCTTACCCACATGTAGCTGTGAGTCAATCTGCATACGGTAGGGAACAAACATATTGTCGCTCGTGTGTATATGCTGACCATTTAACCAGACGGTAGCGAAGGTATCTAAACCGTCAAAACACAATGTAATACAATCTTCTGCTGTAACCTCTGCGGAAAGCTCAAAGGTACATCGGTACATCCAATCACTTTCGCCAACCCACTGCACAAGCTTCTCGTTGAAACCATAAAAGGGATCCGGTATCTGATTCGTTGCCAGAAGTGCTTGATGAACAGTTCCAGGAACGCTAGCCGCTAACCAATCAGAGCTGTCGGTACTGTCCTCAATGACCGAACGCGTTGCGGTACGTTTTTTACATTGCCAGTCGCTTGAAAGCTGTATGTGTTGCATACGGTGGTGTTCCATCACTTTCTCTAGGGCCCTATATCCTTATTGATAATAAGGTAACATATCTGCATGTGCCGCCAGGCAAGCATCAATAGCTCTAATTCCTGCGTCTGTGTCAAGTATGGTTGGGTCTAGCTCTATCGTACGATGGACTAATGCTCGACTGGCGTGCAGTGCTGCCTGTACTATAGTATCTGTCACCAGTGCAGTACGTTGACAAAGCGGAAGTACTGCTTCTGGCAACACAACTGTCTGCGACGTAATACCTTCTTGTGTAACTATACATGGTGTTTCAACAAACACGGAGCGTGGTAGATGAGGAATTTGTCCTTCATTCATCATATTGAGTGAATGCAACACTGTAGTCGTATCAAAGGTGAGGGCTGCTATAACGTCGATAGGACGCTCCCAGGAGGGATTATGTAGAATAGGTTCATACCCTTCTTGACCTTGCGCGATACGCTGTAGTTGTGCAATGCGCTGTTGCCGCTCGGAGCGTGTTCCATGAAACGGCGGTATCGTCTCGACTGGTACACTCGGACGCAGGAAGTCACGCGTATGATCGTCAACTGGAACAAGTAGGTATCCTGTCTCACGCGCTAGGGTCTCACTTACTGGATTGCCGGAAGTACACCCCTCGGCTAATGCTTGTCGCAAACGTGGTAGCAGATCAGCGCCTGTTTCTTTCTCCTTAAAGTCTACCAGCCATGCAAAGTGATTGAGTCCTGCTGTTGTCATATTCCAACGCTTCCTTGCTTCTGTAAAGGGATAGTGTAACGCTTCCCCATACAAGATTTGCCATACCATACTGTAGACAAGTTGTGAGACAGAGCAGAAGCCTAATGTTTTAATACCCTGAGTGTGCGCTGCCTGGCAGACGCGTGGTAAAGGATTGGCAATGTCACATAGCCAGGCCTGTGGACAGTAACGATGCATATCGTCTGCGAGTTCAAGAATCATGGCGATTTGACGAAGCGAATTGCTGATGCCAGCGATGCCACCAAATTCTGTAATTTCATGTCCAGGAAGATACCGCTGAATAATCTGATAGTCCATTTCGTAGCGTTTGAAGCCTTGACGTGCAACTGCGCAAATCACAAAATCTGCTCCATCGAGTGCATCTGCACGTGAAGTGTGTGCCGAAATATGTATGTGTACATTAGACTGCCGTGCCATTTGACGCCCAACGCCTGCCATCAGTTCGACCATTTCAGCATCAACATCGACAAGTGCTAGCTCTACATCGTGCAATCGATGTTCAAGGATGGCCTGCTGTAACATACTTGGTCCGAAGACAAAACTTCCCACCCCAATGACCGCGATTTTTAGCCGTACCATAGCCTAAGATAATCCTTTCATACATGGTAGGCAACTGATCTTGTCCCTATGCTGCGAACACAGGAGAGTAGACACCTGCTACCCCTGCCATATTATATGCTCGTATTCTGTACCACACTTTGCCAGCAGGCTTAGATGTATCGGTCCAGGGCATTGTTGTGTCACTTGTACAGCGATCACATACTACTATCCAGGAGCCTTGCGTGCCATTAGTGGAGCGTTCTACGCTATAGGTAACCGCGATAGTCGTGCCGCGCCATGCTATCGCGTTTTTGGTGATACTCGTAATGAGTGGTTCACCTGGTGCAGCATACGCTGGTATACCTATACCGCGTATGTGATAGGCATGTGCACGGAGTGCCTGCACGCGGCTACGTCTATCTGCTGTATCACCAGGGAAGTGCAACGAATAGCCAGAGTCGTCCGCTACAAAACCATACGTGTCGTTGTGTGCAAACAAGGCCCAGTATAGGTCGCCAGCGATACCACTCCGTTCAACCTCTGCCAAGAAACTTTCAAGTGCGTCACCACCTTGCGTACCTGTCCAATCATACTCACCGACGATAAACACTTTCTGCCTGTTCTTTGCGACGGTAACATCAGCATCAAGTAGCCCTAGCGTGATTGGATAGTAGTGTTCAGTGAATATATCGACAGAGTTCAATGCTAAAGCCGCCCCATCAACGCCTCTTGTACCATCAATGGTGAGATGCTTGGGGTCAATACCTTTGATGAATTCTGTAATAGTTTTTGTCCATTTGGTCGTTGGGCTAATTTCATTGCCTGTTTCCCAAGCCATAATAGTAGGATCATTCTTGTAAGCCACTCCCGTGTAGCTGTTGACATGGTTAAGAAGGTGTCCAATGTACTGCTCAAAATCGCTAATGACGGTCGGATTGGCGAAAAAGAGATATGTCGCGGAAAGACCGCGCCACTCGGTAAATACATGAATGCCTCCATGATAATAGCGCCAGTTATCGATGAAGGGAATAATCAGCCGTATGCCATGATCGTGTGCCGACTTAATAGCATAGTCGATGTGTTGTATTGCCTCATCGTTGAAGACACCAAGAGATGGTTCAACGCATAATGAACAGCCAACCGAAATACCAAGTGTATGTGCTCGTACCACTGTCGCCCCCATAGCTTGTGCAGTAGCAAGTGCATCGTCCACACGAAAATGTGTTGGATAAGCAACACGGCCCAGATTTCCATCCAAACCGAGCCAGTAGATATTGGGACCCGCAAAACGAAAGGGCTGACCGTGCAACAACAATTGTGAGCCAGAGCGCGTCACAAATGCCGTTTGTACGTGCTGTGAAGGAGTACGATGCAAATAGACCCAGAGGCTTGTAAGAACAGTCGAAATCAATACAACAACAATAAGGCCAACGTATACAACATTTCTCGTTAGGAGTTTCTTCATCGAAAAAGCCTTCCTGCGATATACATTGTTATGGTTTCAATGAAATAGTGGTACCATTTTTCAGAAAGAATGTCAAGGAAAAGTATGCATACGAGTTTATTATGTGCAAAATGCTACCAGAGATAGTAACGTTTTGTACATAAGGTATTGACTTATGAGGGAAAATGTGTTAATTTCATTGAAAAGATAACAATTGTAATAAATGTGTCAGGAGAAAACTACGTGACGACAGGGACAATTACCGTCAAGGATGTCGCACGCGAAGCGGACGTGTCGGTCGGGACGGTGTCGCGTGTTTTTAATAACCACGCCAATGTTACAGAAGATGTGCGGCAGCGGGTACTCGAAGCGGCATCGAAGGTAGGCTATTTTGGGCCAAGAGGACAGGATACACGCTCACGTGAAAATAGTCGTGCTCTTAGAGAGATTGGTTTTCTTTTCTCCTCTAACGTAGATACTGCTATGACTGTTACCGCGAATCCCTTCTGGTCACATATCCTCTACGGTGTAGAGAGCGAAGCTCGTAAATCGAATATCAAGGTGACATACCGCACACTGGGTGAACTGGTGCAGACACCGCAGTTGCTACTAGCCGCTCTGTATGAGATGAAGTTGGGTGGAATTTTGTTGGTAGGGCCTGCCGAGGTAGAAACGATTCAGGTTATACAGAATATGAAACTTCCGCTTGTTTTAGTTGACAACTATGTGCCTGGCCTCTCCGTTGATGCCGTCCTGGGTGATAACTTCGAGGGTGCAAGGACAGCTGTGGACTATCTTATCAGCGCGGGACATCGCCGCATTGCTTTTATTGGCGGTCCTACGACTGTAGGCGGGCCGCGTCCGATCAATAAGGTATACACGATAGAGCGTAGAGCGTCAGGCTATCGTACAGCATTGCTCGATGCTGGTTTGCCTGTGAACTACGATTTATATGAAGCAACAAACCTCTCAACCGATGAGGCATATGAAGCGTGTAAGCGCTTGTTAGCACGCAATGGCGTTGATGGTTTCAGTGCCATCTTCTGTGCCAACGATGAAATTGCTATTGGAGCAATGAAAGCGTTGCGCGAGGCAGGCCGACGCATTCCCGAGGATGTCTCATTGGTTGGCTTTGATGATATTGCGCTGGTTGAACATCTTACGCCAGCCTTAACTACGGTGCGCATCAATAAGGAGGCGTTAGGATCTACTGCTGTTAAGAGCTTACTGACTCGTGCGGCTGACTTCGATGCAGTCAACGTGACAAGCATGTTAGAAGTGGAGCTTATCAAACGCGACTCGGTTACAGCATATAAGGCATAAATAGCCCTTCTTCGCGAATGCGCAATGGTGCGCTAGTAGTGGCTTGCAAAGATAGAAGAAAGGAGATGGAGTTAGCAGAGCATTCATCCCTATCTTTGTCTCTACATTCTTTTTACGTACGGTTGGTCATGTGTCATCCAACGGAGATGTTGGAAAAAGGAGCATCAGACTATGTTACACCGTTCTCTCTCGTTTTCAGGGGTCAAAGCTACGACCCAACGTTCCAAGACGCGGCAAGTGCTGCCGTTCTTATTTGCACTCCTCGTAGTTTTTTCTTTTGTGTTTGCTGCATGCGGTGGTAGTAATGCATCTACATCCTCTGGTCCTGTCACCCTGACGTATGGTTGGTGGAGTAACACGCCAGCAAAAGATAGTTCCATGAAGGCGTGGATTTCAAGCTTTGAGAGTACACATCCAAACATCAAAATCAAGCCCGAAATTATCCCTTGGGGCAACTACTGGGACAAGCTCAAAACTACAACTGCTGGCGGCAATGCCTACGATATTGTCGGACTGTGTTCTTGTATGGCTGCACCGTATTTTGATAGTGGGGCCGTTACCGACCTCACAACGTTCTCTGACTACAAGGATGCGACGAAAAACCTGACATCCCAAACCGTTACGCTCAACTCCTGGAACGGAAAAATCTATGGCATGCCTATTGGCACATCCGTCTCCTTGTTGGGTTATAACAAAACTTTGCTCTCTGCAGCCGGAATTTCTTTCCCAGACCCCGTAAAACCCATGACTTTTGATCAATTCAAGGCAATGGCACAGAAACTGTACAAATCACAGAATGGGAAAGGTACTCAATACGCAATCACCCCTACAGACATCTTGGATTACGACATGATGGTGCGTATGAATGGTGGTCAGGTGTTTGATAACCCTGTCAATCCTAAAAAGATCACGATCAATACTCCTGAAGGTATTCAGGGATTGACTGACTACCAGAGCCTTTTCACGCAGCACATGGCACCACCCTATGATGAGTTGACCAATGGTCCATGGTCCTATGACCTCGGTTCTCTTCAAACCGGGAAAATTGCCTTTGCACGCGTAGGTGCTTGGCTTTTCAGCGATATTCAGAAAAGTTCGCCTAATATTGGTGTCGCGCCCATCTTTACGATCAAGCAGCCTGTTATAACTGGTGGCGTGAACAGCCTTGCGATCTATGCAGGCAGCAAGAACAAGCAAGCCGCATGGGAGTTCCTCAAGTGGGCTTCACAAACACAGCCAGAAATCAGCTTTGCCAAGTTTAGCGATATTCCGGCGGACAAAGATGCAATATCACAGATGAACTCGTACATCCAACCATCGGCATTTGTGCCAACACTGCAAAGTGCGCTTACTACATTCCAGCCAAGTTTGATGACTACAAAGCAGAATCTCTCTACTACGTTTGGCGATATCATCGCTGACATGATGCATGGTAAGATCACTCCTACCAAAGCAGCCGCTGAGATGCAGCAACAAGGAAACGCTATTCTCTCAGGATCATAAACAGATCGTAGCATAGCAGGCATGGCATTCGTAAAGGCCCAAAAATCGCAAGTCGTTTGTCATGCCTGCTACCCCTGTTTTGCAAGATAACAGATGAACGAGAAAGAGACATGCTATGATTACATCTTCCAGTCAAGGAAAAGCTGGTGGCCTTGCTCTCGCGCCGAATACAAAAAAAAGTCCAGGGTCTTTCTCACGCCTGATCCGTAGTCAAAGTTTCAAAGGGTATCTCTTCATTAGCCCGTGGCTGATTGGCTTCCTTGTGTTCGGCCTCTACCCGCTCCTGAACACGTTTTACAATAGTTTTACTAAATATAATCTTTTCAGTGATCCACAGTGGATTGGTCTAAAAAACTATCAGGGTATTTTCACAAAAGACCCTGTATTCGTGACGACCAGTTGGCACATGGTGCTGTACGTGATTGTCTCGACAATTATCAGCATCTGCGGTGGAATGATACTTGCCCTGTTGCTCAATAAGAAGTTTCCGGGGAATCACATTTTTCGCACGATTTTCTACGTACCCAGCTTGCTGGTAGGTGTTGCGATTGGATTGCTCTTCAAACAACTCTTTGCATCAGGCGAAAACGGACTAGCAAATGAGTTCCTCGCTGTATTCCATATCGGACCTTTTAACTGGCTAGGAGACTCCGACCGTCCATATCTTGCTGTAATAGCACTTATCCTCGTGAACCTGTGGTTTATGGGTGGGACGATGCTCATTTTTCTGGCGGGTCTCAAGGGTATCTCCGCGACCTATTATGAGGCAGCTAGAATTGATGGAGCAGGGAAATGGAGTACCTATTGGGGCATCACGCTTCCTTTGCTCTCGCCTGTGGTTGTCTTCAATACCATTTTGACACTCATCGCGCACCTCAAGGTTTTTGAAACACCTCTCGTATTTGCAGCCGCACAGGGTTCGGTCGGAAGCAATCCCGCCAACCCACTTGGATTGCACAATGGCCTTTCGACCTATTTGCTGTACATGTATGTACGCGGCTTCGTCTACAATGAATTTGGCTATGCATCGGCCTTGGCTATCGTCTTCTTTGCGATTACCTTGTTGTTGACATTGGTTGTACTCACGGCATCGAAACGCTTCACGTACTATGCTGGCGAATCTAATGATTAGGGAGTGACACGTCTCTCTTTTTTAAGCAGGCCGTATGCATACAAGGAGGAATTATGGCTATCACTGAGGGGCGGCGCGGTACCGCTCGTACCACACGCATAGCAGCGCAAGGAACACAAGCAATAGACTATCGTGCACGCGGACGCTTCTACCAGCGTGTAAGTATGTTTTGGACCTACGCTGTCCTGGTTATATTGAGCCTCATCATTTTGTTTCCCTTCCTTTGGCTCATCACATCCTCACTAAAAAGTGAGTTTCAGTACTATGCAATACCCATTCAGTGGATTCCACGTCCCGTTTTGTGGTCGAACTATGTAGATGTCTTCACACAATATAATTTCTTCCACTACATTTTCAATAGCATCTGGTTAGCTGCGTATAGCGTTGTTGCAGTCACGTTTGTATCGGCACTTGTAGCGTATGGCTTTGCTCGCTTCCGCTTTCCAGGGCGCACGGCGCTTTTTATCGTCTTGCTCGCAACCATGATGATTCCAAGTCAGGTACTCATCATTTCGCTCTATAACATCTTTAGAAGCCTGGGTTGGATTGATACCTTTCTGCCGTTGCTCGTGCCTAAGCTCTTTGGTGATGCTTTTAGTATCTTCCTGTTCAGGCAGTTCTTCATGGGTCTGCCGCGTGAACTAGATGAAGCTGCACGCATCGACGGATGCGGTAGTTTTCGCATCTTTTGGAATATCATCTTGCCGCAAGCTAAGCCTGTGCTGGTTGTGGTAGCTGTGTTCTCATTCCTCGGCAGTTGGAGTAATGCATGGGATCCGCTCATTTATCTAAGTAGTGATAGCAACCGTACTGTTCCCCTGGGATTGCTTGCCTTCACGAATCCCTATAAGTCAGTGGACCCGCAACTCATGGCAGCAACGCTCATCGCACTTGTTGTTCCCGTTGTTCTTTACGCACTCGGACAACGCTACATTGATAGTGGTGTTGCTATTGCTGAAGCAAAATAGGAGCTACTCTAAAGCGAATGAGACCAGCATCCGCTTCGGATGCTGGTCTCATTCGCTTTAGAGTAGCTCCGTTACGACTCCCGTACTAACACCCCAAATGATATGAGCGCCAATCATCATGAGGTTGCGTCGTGTGGTCTCTCCTTGTGATGATTCGGAGAAACCAAGTAGAGGCAATAATGCTGGATAACTTGCTCCCCAAATGAGCAGACCGAATACTATGCCTTTTAAGCTAGACGTAAGTGGTAAGCGTCTCCCTAAAAGGTTGTAGAGTATACCCATTATCGCGCCATAGCCAAAGTGCGAAGCGGTGGTAGCGACTAGTATTTGCGCCTTGTTCATGTGCTGTTTCACCTGTGCTCGCTCTGCTAGCTCTTTCGTGATAATCTCCGGTGGCAAATCGTAGCGTTGTCCCTTGGGCAAAAATCGTTGCGTGCTGAACATAAAAATAGTCATTGGGACTGTTGCTATTAAACCCGCGATTGCGCCTTGTAACCAGGAACCTGTCTTCATTGTCCGCCCTCCTTAGAGCATACATTCATTAGCCTCATGCTAACGAAGATCGTATTGTATTATATACGTTCCTGCATTGGCTTTTGGACACTCATCATTATAGGCAACCTCAGCACAAACGTACTGCCCTGTTTGGGTATACTTTCTACTTCAATCCTTCCTTGATGTGCTTGGACAATGCTCTGCACAATCGCTAATCCCAATCCACTACCACCTGGATTACATGTACGGGCAGAATCAGCGCGATAAAAACGTTCAAAAACGTGCGGTATATCTTCAGGAAGAATACCAATACCTGTATCATGTACTCTTACAACTGCATACGTGTGCTCACAGGTAAGCGAAAGCGTGATACGTCCCTCGTGAGGTGTGTATCTGAGTGCGTTATCTACCAATGCCACGAGTGCTTGTTTTAGCGCATCGACGTCACCTCGGACTTGTACTGGTGTGATGTGTTGCAAAAGTAGGCGAGGTCCAGCTTGTCTCTCGTCCTGGTCAGAGGGACGATACTGGCGAAAAACCTCTAGCAACAGACTATCCAGGTCTATCGTCCGTACGTTCTTGGTTTCATATTTCATGAACATAGCTTGATGCTGAACTACATCTGTATGAGCTAAAATGAGGAGATCATTGACGAGCCGACCCATACGGGCGGTTTCGGTACGTGCATCAGTAAGTGCGTCTTGTATCTCATCGGCAGGAAGATCAGGAGCCTTTGCTAGCAGATCGAGGTTGCAACGAATAGAGGTAATGGGAGCGCGTAACTCATGAGAGGCGTCAGCGACGAAGCGCTGCTGTTGCTGATAAGCTTCTTCCAGGCTGGCTAACATCTGGTTCAATGTATCAGCAAGCGTTGTTAGCTCATCACGTCCATATGGGAGCGTACCGGACACGCGCTTACTGAAATCTTGTGAGACACGTATATTGTGGGCTGTTTGTGTCATACGGCGTACAACAGCCAGCACGCTCCTGGTCATAGCCCATCCACCTATGAGCGCAAAAGCTATTACCAGTGTTCCACCCTGTAGGAGGAGGAGGCGTAGATCGCTTAATGCTTGCTCGATGTCTTGCTCTGAGTGTGCTGTTTGAATGAAATGTTGGCTCCCAAAATCAGTATTGAGGAGTGTATAGACGCGTATCTGCTGACCTTGATAGTAAATGGTACTATATGTGCTATTTTGCCGCCCAGGATTATGCGCAATAGAGCGTATCGCCTGTGCATCCCAGGGAATGGGGCTAGGTGTGGAGCTATCGACATGCGATACCCCATTTTCTTGATTTCCCGTTGTCGTTGCTAGTAACTTGAACTGATTATCTTGTATATCCAGCACCTCTATTGCAACTCCGCCCGTACCCAATGCGTCAACACTATTGAGTGTACGAGGAACACCATTGCTATTTTCTGGATAACCCGCAAAAATATCTTTACCCAATCTTACACTGGCGGCGCGGCTACTCAATGTTGTATCAAGATCGTGATAGGCTCGCTGTTCTGCTTGCTGGTAAACAATGCAGCCAAAGAACCAGAGAGCTATACCTACTACGAGTGCATAAAAGAGCGTAAGACGTATTGCTAAGGGAATAGGCATTTGTTGCTCCTCACTCGGCAAGACGCAGCACATATCCAGTACCACGCACCGTTTGAATTAGTCTTTTGGCTCCATTGTGCTCTAGCTTTGTACGGAGATGACCAACATAAACTTCAAGTACATTTGGACCGCCCTCGAAGTCTTGACCCCAAATGCGATCCATCAAAGTACCTCGCGTCAGAACAATACGTGGATTGCGTAAGAATAACGCAAGCAATTCGTATTCAGTAGTACTCAGGTCAATGATATAGTCGCCCCGTTTCGCTTGACGCGCAGCCGTGTCTAATTCAAGGTCCGCGAAGCATAATACTTCGTGGTTCATGTCATCAGGAGGTCGCCGACGTAGTAAGGCTTTAATGCGGGCGAGTAGCTCTTCAAGGGCAAAAGGTTTTACGAGATAGTCGTCCGCTCCTGTCTCCAGTCCTTCTACCCTGTCTACAACTTTATCGCGTGCGGTGAGCATAAGTACCGCGACCTCATTGCCTGCCAGACGTAACCTGCGACACACCTCTAGCCCGTCTATACCTGGCAACATAAGGTCGAGGATGATGAGGTTAGGTGCTTTTGTGCGAGCAAGTACAAGCGCACCCTCACCATCTGCCGCTGTAAAGACGCTATAACCTTCATGCGCGAGTGTGCGCCTCAGTGCGCTTGTAATACGACTCTCATCATCGACAATGAGAATGCGCTCATTCATTCTTCCTAACCCATTCTATGCCCCAGGGGCTGCGTGCAGGACTCTGTGCTACCTGTTGTGTTTGTCCTGAGTTGGTATTGACCATCAGAATACCCTGAGTTGGATAGACAGCATACAGTGTTTTATTATCACTACTGAGTGCAATACTTGTGAATGCCTGCTGAGCGGCGTAAGGGGATTTTGCGGTAAGGCTATGTGTATCCAGCGACATTATACCATGCACTCCTGCAAAGTAGAGCGTGGAGTTATCAGAGGACAATACCGCCGCACTATGGAATGTGCTTTCTTGCGTAGTATTTCCATGTGTATTATCGGGAGTAAAATGGGCTGTTGCTTGTATGTTGTCTGAAAATGCCTGATCGTCGTTAACGCTGATAACAACAACAATACCCAGTGCAGCATTGGCAGCATACAGCAGAGAGCCGTCAGAGGATAATGCTAATGTATAGTAGCGCAGCAAATTTGCTGATTTGCCCGTTGGTAGTCCGATACAACGTGCTCCAATATAGCTGCTGGCAAGCGGCAGCGCGTGTACGAAAGCAATATTATGAGCAGTATCGGTGTAAAGCGTGTAGGCAGTGACTCCACCATTTGCCATTTTACGCGTCAAAGCCGAACCAACCATCTTAGGGTCGTTAAGCTCTGACTTATCCGCGATAATCGCGGGATCGAGTTGATCTGTATCTGTTCGATAGAGACGCACATAGTAATGTCCTGATGCGTCGTGTAGCCGCTCAAGTAGATATACTCTGCTTCCATCAGGTGATAGAGCATCAAGGTCAAAATCGCCTCGCAACTGAATGGTTTTGGTGAGCTTGCCATTCTGAGCGTTGACAACTACAAAGATACTTCTTGCTCCCGAAGTTCCTAGTTGCTTGAGAGCTAACCAGTGTCCATTCGAGGAGAGCACGGACTTCGTATAGTCTTGCTCTATGGTAGAGTAGTATCCAGGAATAATGAGACTCTGAACAACTGCACTTCCTTGTGTGTTTGTAACAGTAATTTTTGTTTGCCCATTTTGCGGGATCGCTGTGTAGATGTGTTGATGATCTTGCGAGAGCAATCCTGCTGGAAGAGATGTAAATGCACTGGCCCCAGGATGGAAGGAGACAATACGTTGTGCATTAGCAGAGGCGTATCCATCAAGAACATAGAGATTTTCACTCGCAGGTATTGTTAATGGTGCTACATGTGTATTGTTTGCCGATTGTGTTGATCCACATGCAGTAAGAGCAATAAGCAGGCCGCAGAGTAGCATTGTGAGTGAGATTCTTCGGTGCATAGCCACCACCTTTCGTGACTCTTACAAGCACATGTATATCTTTATGCATGTGCCTATAGTAACATATTCTGAGAATGTTATAGCTTGAAAGGCTGAATTACATCTGAAAGCAACAAGGGAAGCTTAATGCATTCATGGGCTTGTGAGTGCTATACTAGCATTCGTAGCACTTTCTGTTCTCACAAGTAGAGCAACCAGTGTTGTTTGCATAGACTGTCTCTGTAGAAAGAAGGGAACATTCATGAACGTAGCCGAACAATTAGAAAACGCCCATCTGCTGGTTATTCAAACCGTTGATAACCTGCCCGAATTAGAATGGGATACTCCTATAGCAGAAAATAGCTGGACGGTAAAAGATATTATTGCCCACCTGGCCTCGTATGAGCATATCCTGGTAGATGTGTTCAATACCTTTTTGGAAGAGTCACCAGCCACTCCATATTTAGCACAATATACTGAGCACCACGCTGATTTCAACCAGGTACAGGTTGGTGAGCGGAGCAACCATACTGCGCAGCAAGTAATCGACGAGTTTGAAGAGATGCAGGCTGAGGCTACATCGCTACTTGCACGTATTCCTGCTGAGAGAATCGAGCAAAAAGGAACCCTATCTTGGTACAAGGATCGCAGTTTGGGTGATTTTGTGAGTGCTTTGAGTGGGCATATACAGCGTCATTGTGATGAGATTACGGCATTTCGTAATCGCGAGAAGCAGTAGTAACACGGGAGGTCATCATGAAAGCGGTATTGTGCAAAGCGTATGGACCACCGGAGCAACTCGTGCTTGCGGATGTTGCGCCGCTTACTCCGGCAAAGGGACAGGTTGTGCTTGCCGTCAAAGCCTGCGGCGTGAACTTTCCTGATACACTTATCATTCAGGGCAAATATCAATTTAAGCCAGAGATGCCTTTTTCACCTGGAGGCGAGGTCGCGGGTGTTGTCAAGTCACTTGGCGAAGGGGTTGAGGGTGTGCGTGTAGGCAGCCGCGTAATCGCGTTTACTGGCTGGGGTGGTTTCGCGGAAGAGGTTGCCGCCGATGCCTCGAAGCTTATTCCGATTCCTGATGGCATGGATTTTCCTACGGCATCGGCCTTCGTCATGACCTATGGTACGTCGTATCATGCGCTCAAAGATCGAGCGCAGATTCAGCCAGGAGAAACGCTACTTGTACTAGGTGCGGCAGGTGGTGTTGGACTTGCTGCCATCGAGATTGCTAAGGTAATGGGAGCACGTGTAATCGCCGCCGCCTCCACCGATGAGAAGCTCGCTGTATGTAAAGAACATGGAGCCGATGAAGTCATCAACTATAGTACAGAAGACCTCAAAGAACGTTTGAAGGCATTGACGAAGGGCAACGGTGTCGATGTTGTCTATGATCCTGTTGGTGGCAATTATTCTGAAGTGGCGTTGCGCAATATGGCTTGGGAGGGCCGTTACCTCGTGATTGGCTTCGCCGCTGGTGATATTCCACGCATTCCGCTCAACCTGCCATTGCTCAAGGGCTGTTCAATTGTAGGTGTCTTCTGGGGTACCTTCACCGCACGCGCAGGCAAGCGCAATCAGCAAAACCTGCAAGAATTGCTCTCATGGTTTCAGGCTGGAAAAATTAAGCCACTGATCTCTGCAACATACCATCTCAACGATGCAGCACACGCGCTCAACGACATGATGCAGCGCAAGGTGAAAGGAAAAGTGGTACTCTTAACAGAGGAAGAATAAGAAGCGATGTGAAATAGTGGGAGGGGCATCCCCTTGCGGGTGCCCTTATTTCTAGGAGTTCAAATTAAAATGGCCCGTGTTGTGCTAATTTCAGCCCCGATTGACCAAGATTGGGTGGAGCGTTTGAAACATGTCTCGTCCGACCTGACTATTGAGCGGCAACCCTCATTGTCGTCACAGGATGCGTTGTGGCAAGAGGTCGAAATAATTTATGGGTTTCCCTGGAAATTGCCGAAACTAGAGCAGGCACCGCGCTTGCGCTGGATACAACTCTACTCGGCTGGTGCTGATCGGCTGACGGATAACCCTCTGTTTCAGACGGATATCATGATTACTACCGCAAGTGGTGTGCATGCCATCAACATCGCTGAGTACGTATTTACCATGACGCAGGCGTGGTATCGCAGGCTGCCACAGTTGTTCGCCTGGAAGCGGGGAAAAGAGTGGGGAAAAGACAAGGAGAGTACAGATTCTGCTATCGAAGAACTACACGGCAAAACAATTGGCATTGCTGGCTACGGTAGCATTGGGCGACAGATAGCGCGGTTGGCGCGAGCCTATGGTATGCGTGTTCTGGCAATGCAGCGTGGCAGCAATCATAAAGATACAGGCTTTCAGTTTCCAGGTGTGGGCGACCCAGAGGGTACACTGCCTGAGCAATACTACACCTTCGATCAGTTACACCAAATGCTGCAAGCGTGCGATATCGTGGTTGCGGCTGTTCCTCTGACGGCAGAGACGAAAGCGATGTTCAACGCAGAGGCGTTCCAAGCAATGAAGGACACTGCATTCTTCGTCAACATCGCGCGAGGTGATGTGTGTGACGAAGCCGCGCTAATTTCTGCACTTGAGCAAAAGCAGATAGCAGGTGCCGCGCTCGACGTATTTCAGCAAGAGCCACTTCCATCGACATCGCCATTATGGGATCTGCCGAATGTGCTGATGAGTCCCCACGATTCAGGTGTGACGCCGCACTATAATGAACGCGCCGCCACTATCTTCGAGGCAAACTTGCGCCGTTATCTTGCCGGTCAACCTTTGTACAATCTCGTAGACAAAAAGCGTGGCTATTGAGTCCTTTTTGTATAAGAGCAGACTGATACTATAGAGATCGAGCTTTTGAGGATGTGCGAGCTTACAAGCTTCGTACATCCTCTTTTTTAGGGTGTTTAGCTCAAAATTCAGACTCTTTTCCCATCTTAGAATACGATGCTGGTTGCTTGAATAACACCGCGCTTGCTCTCCTTGCCCGCAACGAAAAGTGCTGTTTCTGCTTGTACCGCTTCGATAGCGGCAATCTCCATCGATTCGCCTGTACGCTGATATATTTTTGTATCTGCTGTAACACGTACTGCCACGGGTTTCACATCGCCTGTACTCTGTTTACGGGCGTTGCCTGCGATAATATAAGTGTTACGCTTGTCAGGATTTTGCGTTACGCCTGTAACAGTAACTTCCTTACTCTGCTTGAGCAGTGTATCAATCTGCTCTCGTGGAACAGGTTGTTGTGTTTCATGCTTCTTGCCCTCATCGGATGTCTCAAACGTAGATTCTTTGTGGGTGTGGGGAGCGTTGGCAAACAGCGTGTTGTCATAGATGCAAGGAATTGCTACATGCAGCACTTGTTGTAGCATGTCGATACGATATGTCACCATGACATTTGCTCTATCTTCTACCTGCTTTAACGCTTCACGATCATCGTCATTCAGGCAATCCGAAAGTTCCAGTGCGCTTCCGTCCAATTGTAAATCTATCGCTGCAGGTAACGTGATAGTGAAATGTGAACCTTGCACATATGTTGTCGTCGCACTATCCGGTTTGTGATGCAGGACCAAAGACGTCACTTGTTGTAGTTTTGTAAATGGGCTGTTTGCCGTGATAATGCAGATATCGAGTAGTCCATCATCAATATAGGCATTTGGCGTTAAATCAATGGCATCGCCATACAAACGTGTGTTGCCGAGCACAATTTGCAGTGCTTCTCCTTGCCACAGTGTCTTTGAAGGTTGCTTATCATCAACTTCGCCTATCTCTATATGAAAGGGATGTTGCATTGGTAGTTCTTTCACGGCTGCGACATCGAACGCAAGACTACCAATACGCTCTTTGAGAGATTTAGAGGTGTGGCTAATAACCGAAGCGTCGATACCGAAACCAGCAGTAAGCAAGAAATAGTATTCTGGATTGGCTTCCTTTTTCTGTTTTTTGCCTTTTTCTTGTTTTTGTGACACTTGCTCAGCTTTAGTAGCGTTGGGAAGTGTAATGCCTTGTACGCTAATGCGTCCAACATCGACGTTACGCACATCGCTATTGATAAGTGTCAGGGCTGCTTGAATCGAGTCAATTGGCATGCTGATTTCGTGAGGCCATTGATTGGCGGTGCCACCAGGAAGAACGCCAACAATACTTTTACGCTCTTTACTTTGCATCACTGCATTTACAAGCTCGTTTGTCGTGCCATCGCCGCCGTGCCCAATAATCAAATCGTACTCTTGTTTCGCGGATTTCGCTGCCAACTCACGAGCATGACCACCATACTCGACCAGCGCATTATCAACATCCCAACCTGCTGCCGAGAAGATGGTAAAGACATCGGTCAGCTTTGTCATGTCCTGACCTGCTCTAGGATTGATGACCAAATATGCTTTTTCACAGTGCATACTACAACTCCTCATCAAAAAATATTATGTATCTCTTTCACAAGTACGCAAAATGATGAGGTAGAGTTTCATTGTTTTCTTTATCCTCCTGTTCCATCAGGGCTATTCAAAAGTCATTGAAGCCTGCGTGGAGAGGAGTGACAGGGCTTGTCCCTGTCATGCTCCCGCCTGACTTGTAAATCACCCTTCTGTTCCACAATAATATATTGCCTTGTTGCTAGATAGTTATATAATGAACCAGTTAAGCACCATGGCCCAATGAACAGGTTGTTTCTGTCCGTTAGAACAGGCCATAGCACAAATCACTCTTTGTAAATGTTTGTCACTCCATCCGTTGTAGGGGTACAATATCGCTATGCTATCTCTATTTAAAGTGATATTTCGAGGAGAACACGATGCCCTTGTTAGACCTGACATTGGATGAGTTATTAGCAACGACGCGTTCAGTGCGTAAACGTCTTGACCTTACACGGCCTGTTGAGCCAGAACTAATTCGCGAATGCCTGGAACTCGCACTACAGGCCCCAACAGGAAGTAACAGCCAGCGTTGGCATTTTGTGGTTGTGACTGATGCGGAGAAACGTTTTGCTCTTGCCGAGTTGTATCGTAAAGCGTTTGCCGCTTATCGGAATCAGCCCTCGCCAGTAAACAAGCTTGCGGAAGACTCTCCACGTGTGCAGACGCAGAAACGCGTCGTAGATTCAGCCGATTATCTTGCGGAACATCTGCATGAGGTCCCTGTCTTTGTCATTCCTTGCCTGGCAGGGAGGATCGAAAAATTATCGTTAGAAGGGCAAGCAGGTGCCTGGGGATCAATTTTGCCTGCTGCGTGGAGTTTTATGCTTGCTGCTCGCGCTCGTGGCCTGGGTTCTTCCTGGACAACACTACATTTACCATATGAAAAAGAGGCGGCTGAAGTCCTCGGTATTACATATGAGAAAATCACGCAGACATCACTGTTACCTGTCGCCTACACTCTCGGGACAGACTTTAAACCTGCTCCACGCGAACCGTTGGATACCGTACTACATTGGGACAAGTGGTAAGTAAATTGTTGTCTTGCTAAGCTTATGTAATCTGTCACACTTGCTCACGAGTATGACGAAAGAATACGATCAGAAAGCAGTCCAAGACAACTCAGGTTGGGAAAGCCAAGACCCTGAGAGACGCCTGCAAGCATTGGAAGATGAAGACGAGGTGCGAAATTGCCTATAGCCAAATCCTCTCCAATCGAACTCTCTAGTACATGCCTATCCATAGACTCTGACATAGTAGCAAGGCGTTCATGCGTGTGTGGATCAAAGAGCGGAGTAAACCATAATGGATCGAAGCCACGTGCAACAATTACATAGTCGTACTCGTCGCGTTGCACCGTGTCCCCGTACTTGATATCTACCGCTATACTGTCGTCTGAAGCTACTATCTTTTGTGCTGTACCGCCTACAGAGCGCACATTCTCTGCCCGGTTGATCTCCTGCATTGCGTGCAGTGAAAAGACACCTCGGTCCGTGCGACGGACAAATTCGCGTCGATCCTCTTCGCTCAAAAAAAGCCAGTTGGCGGCATGTCTATGCTTTCCATAGCGGCTTGCCGACCGCCCATCGGGGTCGGAAAAGAACCTATTTTCCTCAAAACCTTCATCACGCGAGTAGAGTACACCATAAGGGCTGATGACCTCAATAAATGCTTTGTCTTTGAGCGCATTGAGCAGCGCTAGAATGATCGCGGCTGCTGTTTCACCAATACCGATGATACCGATATTCAATGGCTTTTTGAGTGTCGGGCGCATTTGATCAAACTCTTCTACATGAGTCCAGAAAGAGCCACCATCCATGATGCGTGGATGGCGGTCTGGTTGCCCTGGAATAGTCAGTGCAACACCAGGACCAGTAATCACTAGTCCATCGCCTTCAAGTGTAAATGGTGTAGAAGTTGATGCATTGTGTCCTGTCGGCATACACGAGAACTGCCAACGGGAATGATGTTTTGTGCTACTGATACCGCGCACCTCGGCGATATGAATCTCTGGCTGTATTTTTGATGCAACCCATTGGATATAACGCGACCATTCGGCGTGTGTTGGACGCCCCCTGCCACGATCAACCCAGTCGGAGTATCTGCCACCACTGTCGATCAGGTAGCTATGCCAGGAAAGCAGGAGCATCTCTTTATTGACTTTCCTGTTCAATTCGCCCGTTTCCCAGCAGGTTGAGGCATAGGGATAGCCAATATCTTTCTCTGGACGTGTGCCAAGAAGCTGTCTACCATCAGTAAAACCAAACGCACCAGACCAGTGAGCCGCGATGCCTTGACGATCAACAATAACGACACGTGGCACGTTATAGCCCAACTTAGCAAGCATCGCTCGTTTCGCCGCGATAGCGATAGCCTTTGGCCCAGCCCCCAGCACAAGCAGTGTTTGCTGACGTTCAGAGTTGGTAGTAAAATCTTCGCTCACAAAAATATCCTTATATATCAACAGGGGGTCGCCCGTTTATCTATACACAAAACCTGCACAACTCTACAACGAATTGGCTCTCCATCCTTTGAGGGGAAACTGGGGGACCGCAAGGGTCTCCCCTACACGTCGGGGTTCATGAACATGCAGGGAGACCCTTGCGGTCTCCCTGCATGTTCACCACTTTCCCCCGCAAGGATACTGCTGGCGAATGCAATTTTCACGCTCAATACCCAATGGCTTCACGCTCAAAATGTGCATGGTTTTCGATTTCGCCAGCAGTAATTCATGCGCCACTGGCGCACCACTGCCCATGAAAAAGTGGTACACTTCTCTGGAGGGGGATAATGCCAGAGGTCGGTTTGATGCTAGTGCTACGAGCCTGTCCAACAGTATGATCCGGATGCCTCACAAGCACCACTGTCTGTCGCTCGCCGACATCGGCGAAGCACGTATGGGAGAATTTGACCCACGCTTGGCATCCCCTTGTCTTTCCTCCTAACCTAGGAGAGCAAGCTCATCCAATAACTGCTTGATGGTATTGGCTTCTCTTTTGTCCCTTTTTTGCCCTTTACACTTCTTTCCCATGCTTGTTCTTTCCTCCATCCTTTTTCATGGGAGTATCTTCTGAAAATAAAGGCAAAAACGGTAAAAAAGCTTCCCCTACACCACCCTCTCGTTGTGGTTTTCACTGCTGCTCGCTTTGATTGATCAACTCTGCTTAAGCGACTGGTTGCCGCAAGGTCACCTCATAGCCCATGCGCTCCAGACGCTGGACCAGCTGCCGCTCCACCTTGCCGCGATCCTTTCGCACAAAAAACTCTTCCCCTTTTTCTTGATACTCTTGTCCCGTTTTCATCATCTGGTAATAAATCACGAGAATACTATGACCGACCGCCAAGGCTGCCCGTTTACTGCCGCGCCGTTTTTTGAGCCGACGATACCGTTCCCCGAGATAGGAGTGCGACCGCCGTACCCCATGAGCGGCTTGCACCAGAGCTGCCCTTACATACCGATTCCCTTGTCGGCTGCGTCCACTTAGCCGCTTACCTGCACTTTCCTTCTGACCTGGGCAGACTCCTGCCCAGGAACTGATGTGCTCAGCATCGGAGAAACGCTGCAGATCGGTTCCTACTTCTGCCATCAACACATGCAAGACGTGCCGACTGACCCCGGTGATCTTTTCACACCGCTTCGCCTGCTCCTCAAAAGGACGCAGATGTCGTTCAATCTCTTCTTCCAAGTGCTGGATCGAACGCTCCAGCGCATCGATGAGGGAGAGCAATTCTCGTAGTAAAAAGCGATGGTGCTCTCGTACTTCGGCCGTCAGAGCCGCTTTCATCTGTTCCTGGGTCGCATGGATGCTGGGATGGACACGACTTGCGAGACGCTGCGGGTCGCTTTCTCCCGCGACTCCGAGCATCCAAGATCGCTCGTCCCGACAACCCCATAATATCGCTGAGGACGGTTGACAGTTTGATCCCAGCCTCTTCGAGTGTTTTATGCACTCGATTGACCAGACGCGAACGCTCCTGAACCAAGTTCACTCGCAGACGCGTCAGATCCCGCACGTCTTGTTGTTCTTGGCTGGGCACAAAGCTGGCCGTGACGAGCCCATGTTGTAACAAGTCGGCGATCCATTCCGCATCCTGTACGTCCGTTTTGCGGCCCGGTACTCCTTTGATATGTTGGGCATTGGCTACCACGAGTTCGAAGAAACCTTCCAGGCGTCGATAGACCGGCATCCAATACACTCCGGTGCTCTCCATGCCTACATGAGTGCACTTTTCTTGTACCAACCACGCACGTAAAGCCAACAGATCCGCCGTTTCATTGCGGAAGGTGCGGATCTCTTTGCGCCGTTGTCCTGCTTCGATGATGATCAGGCACACCACCAAAAAACGTAGATGGACATCAATACCTGCACACCGTTGATACATGACCTGCATGTTCATCGCTCCTTTCTCTTCAGGTCGCTTCCTTCTTTCCATCGGTGTGGCAATCTCCCAGGCGGTGTCTGCTGTTTTTCAGTATCTTCTTCGTGCTCTCACACACCCTGGAGCAGGTGAGGCAACATGCAGTGGTTCGTCCAGACACCCAAGTACAGTTTCAAAGGCACGTTTTTACACCGTATACCGCTGGTCGTCTTCTTCTGGGATCTTGCCACTTCGAGTATATCCTTTTTCATGCGCTGTGGTGCGCCTACGGCGCATGATGTTTCCCAAAGGATGGAGAGCCAACGAATTTTCCGTGTTGACAACTAGCCATTTGTGTAGGATGTTACGCAAGTTGCTTCAGCACAAAATCGGCGAAAGCGCGAATATGTTGTTCAGCAGGGATATAGATACCACCGTGTGCAAATGCTTTTGAGTGCATTCCCTGTTGAGTGAGCTCACATACCTCCCAATCCTGACGATTGACGAGATCAAATAACTCAACAGCATCCATCGGGTCGAAATCCGCCCGTGCCGCAACATTGGCATCGAACAACCATGAGCAGGTCACACGAGTACGCTCTGGTCCCTCTGGCACAACCGTATGGAAGACAACATGATCGGGCAGCAGATTGAGCAGGACATTGGGGTTTATCACGATGCCATAGTAGTGACGTTCATCACCAGGATGGAGACCTTTTAGAGGTGGGCGGCTGGCCTTGCCTGTTATGGTAAATGCCTGCGCGGAATCTGCAAGTGTAGCGGCTTCGTCGCCCTCATAAATCGCCCCGCTCCGAAAGCCCGGAAACAACTGGCAAAATTCGGGATGCATCGGGCCACAATGATAGCATTCCATGAAGTTCTCAAGAATGATTTTCCAATTTGCCTGCACCTCGTAGGTGAGCGTCTTGCCAATAACCAGACTGCCTAGATCATAGCCTGTGAACGGTGCATAGTCTCCAAAGCGCTCTATAATGGGTTCGCGTACCTGGAGTTCTAGGGGTGAGGGGTTGTCGGCAAGATTGAGCCAGATAAGGCCCTCCCATATTTGAAGTGCTACTGGAAGCAAGCCGTAGGCAGCACGATCAAATTGTGCGTTGGTAAGTATATTAGGTGCTCCAAGCAGCCGCCCATCCAGTCCATAGGTCCAAGCATGATAGCGACATTGAATTGAACCTTTCAGTCGCCCCGTTTCCTCAGTACAGAGGCGAGCACCTCTATGGCGACACACATTAAGATAGGCACGAAGCGTCCCATCGCTTTGACGCAGCACAATCACGCTCTCTTCGTCAATCGTTACCGTTTGATATGCCCCTGGTTCAGCAAGAGCAGCAGAGTGACCTACACAAACCCATAACTGTGAGAAAATGCACTTTTGCTCTTGTTCATACAATACCGGGTCATAGTAATAGTGACCAGGAAGCGTTGAGGTGAAAGGGAGTGATGCATGCGTCGTCATGATGAAAGTTGCTCCTCGTTACTAATCGATAGCGTTCGCAATTCTAGTATAACCTTTTTGAATTGTTGTTGTCAGCGGATAGTTTTAAGGTCTCCGTCCTTTAGGCGGATCAGGAAGACCGCAAGGGTCTCCCTACACGTAGGGCTGTGCAAAGATGTAGGGGAGACCCTTGCGGTCTCCCTGCTTTTTAACCAGTTTCCCCCCAAAGGATGGAGACCCTAGTTTTATACAGTCTATGACTTTGTGCTTGCATCGTGTATAGTAATAGAAAGGTAATGCTCTCTAAACGTTGGCCGCGGGCATGACAGGGGCGAGCCCTGTCACTACGATATTATCTGCCACGACGTGGCTTGTCACGCACTCGTGTATAGTAGTGACAGGGCTCGCCCCTGTCATGCCTCATGCCAGGTTTTTAAAATTTGTCATCAAAGGAATTGTTTGTGGCTGAGATATATCCCACTGACCGCGAATCGCTGGAGCGGGACAGTGACATAGAATTTTTTATTGCTGGTGGACCAGGGGGACAGCACCGTAACAAGGTGGAAACGGGAGTACGTCTGCACCATCGTCCTAGCGGCATCACTGTAACAGCGGTAGAGCGACGTTCGCAGCACGCCAACCGCGAAGCAGCCTTTGAACGTCTTGCGGAGCGTCTTGCGGAGATGCAGCGGGTCGAGACACCGCGTAGACCAACACGTCCAACGACTGCGAGCCGTGTTCGTCGCCTCGAAACGAAAAAACGCGCTGGATTGCGCAAAAAACTACGTTCTATTGGACCTGAATAAAGGGATGGATGTTCTTATGCAACCATCCCTTTATAGTGGAAGTTTATATTTGTGCAGGTGGTGATTGATATTGTCGCTGACGTAACGCACGTCTGTACATCACGGCAAGCACAATAATTCCAATCACGCTGAGTACGATAGTTGCTACCGGGATACGGATTCCTGGTGGAATGACAAAGGTGAGGAAGAATACAAGTGGTAAACCATCCCAGAGACCATGCAGTAGCGAGACGAACAGGTACGTCAAAATGACCAAACCTGTGATGCGAAAGCGCCTCTGGCTACTTTGTCGGAATAAGACGGCTCCAAGAATTGCGGTCCACACGCCGTGACCGAATGGAGCAAGCAGACCTCGTAGCACCGTTGAGACAATCGAGGCTGTGATAAGACCTCGACTTGCCACAAATGCTGTAAATGCATAACCTGTGCTCTCTAATGCCGCGAACCCCATGCCGACTGCTGCTCCTAACAAAAGGCCATCTATTGCCTCAGTATGACGCATACGTCGCGCTATAAACATGACAGCCGCGATCTTACATCCCTCCTCAATGAGTCCAACCCCTAGGGCACTACCCAAAGAAAGCCCCTGATTAGCACTGGATGGAGCAGGAAGTAACAGAGCTTCGAGTACAGATGCACCGAGCACGCCTAGAATTCCACCAACACCAAAGCTGCGTCCAATTGTCTCTGGGGTCAAGGTACTAAGATGCTGATGGTCATAGAGAAAGGCGACAAAGACTACTGGCACGAGAAAGTTGCCAATGAGAATGACGGTTGGATACAAATTGGCGTTGCCTGTCGAGAACAAAATAATTGTAGCGACAACAAATAAAACGAAACCAACCCATAATGTATGTAACCAACTTCTTCCTCCGCGTGGAGAGTTATGAACTGGTGGCACTCCAACATTCTGAAACATGCTCGTCTCCGTTCTATTATAGAGTAATCTCTTCTCTACTACTAAGACGAAATTGAGTATGCCAGTGTGTACAGAAAAAAGCTAGACAGAAGATGCTGATTAGTAACTTGCTCTAAAGCTTTTTAGCGTGTATTGTGTACATAACATATTTTTGCGAGAGCATGCGCAGACACCACCTACAGACTTGGGGGAGACTATGAACACAAGAGGGTGGCGTGAGAATACTTCTGCTGATCTTATGGCGGAAGAGCAGGGGAAACAGAATGCTACAACCGATTTCATCACAGAAGAGTTAAAAGAATTTGATGTTGCTCTCCCTCATACCGATTTTGAGGAGGAGGAGGAGGAATTTGATCCTACCTCTGCCTGTTCCTGGTGTGAGCGTGGCGATGTTTTGTGTTCGCTCGAACTCTTTGACTTTGCACTTGAAGCCTATGAGCAAGCCATTGAGCTTGAACCATCATACATTCAAGCACATACAAGTAAAGGAAATCTTCATGTACAGCTTGAACTGCATAAAGAGGCGATAGAGGCGTTTGAGCAAGTGTTGGTGCATGAATCGAATAATGTCTATGCCATGAACTGTAAAGCAACGGCATTGTATCGTTTGGGGCGTTACAAACAAGCACTGATGTATTACGAGAAAGCATCACTGCTTGCTCCCGATGAAGCAGCATTTCACTACAATAAAGCAGTTGCGCTAGCAGCCCTCGAACATCATAAAGAGGCGGTTATAGCATATCAGCGCTGTATTCGGCTGAACCCCGAGGATGCCAACGCGTATAACAATCAGGGCAACTCACTATATAAACTTCACTTCTATCAGAAAGCACTTGCTGTTTATGAGCAAGCTGCGCAACTTAATCCTACTGAACCTGTCTTTTTCGAGAATAAAGCGGCTGTACTGATGTTTCTTGATCGCTATGAAGAAGCGCTTGTTGCCTACGAACAGGTGCTGGCATTTGATGCCAAAAATGCGCATATCCAGATGCGTAAAGGAAATGTGCTGGTCTTTCTTAAGCGTTATGAGGAAGCTATTGCTATCTATGAGCAAGCACTAGAACACGCAGAAGATGTTGCTATTTACAATGCGCTGGGGCGCACATTGAGTGAGCAGGAACGCTATGAAGATGCGTGTGCTATCTATGACAAGGCAATTGCATATGATGCTGACGATCCAGGAACGTACTGGGCGAAGGGAACGCTTCTCTGGAGACTGCTTCGTTACGATGAAGCAATGATTGCATGTGGAGCTGCGATAGAACGTGCGCCACAATACAAAGACCTGCTGCGCTTCCTGACCATTGAACAGCTTGATGATACAAGCTCCCAGGTATAAATAAGCTATTAAAGGTCGCTCGTATTTGCTTCTGCGTTACTGACAAAGTGGATTGACATTAGAAAGTGCGAAGTAATGTATTTCAAGCGCGAATGTTCGTTAAAGAGAAAGGCACTGAAACATGGTGCAATCATTAAACATAGTGTTTCCTGGACAGGATCGTGTGGAGGTACATACGAAAGATGTGCCAGAGCTGAATCCGAACGAGGTGCTGGTACAGGCGAGCAAAACACTTATTAGTGCAGGTACTGAAAGCATCTGCTTGCATCGGCTGTTCGAGCCTGGTTCACACTGGGATAAGTGGGTAAAGTATCCCTTCTCCCCAGGGTACAGCATGGTTGGTCGGGTGGTAGCAGTGGGAAGCGATGTGACCAGCGTGCGGGAAGGGGAGCGTGTGGCCGTACGTCAGCCGCATCAGCAGTATGTAGTTGTTCCAGTTGAGGCACTCTATCGTGTGCCTGACGGTGTGTCCGATGAGGATGCTACATGGTTTGGTTTGGCGACGATTGTGCAGAACGGAGTACGACGTGCGGAACACCATCTTGGTGAGGATGTTGTTGTGATCGGCTTAGGGCCATTAGGTCAACTCGTCACACAATATGTCCGTTTAACAGGAGCCCGACAGTTGATTGCGATTGATCCGGTGGAACAACGGTTATACCTGGCACGGAGTCATGGCGCAACCGCAACGCTTGCAATGAATGCAGGAGATGCCACAAGCGAGGTATTTCAGCTTACTAATGGGAGTGGAGCAAATATCGTCTATGATGTCACAGGTGCCGCTCCGGTCTTTAGCTCTGCACTGCAACTCCTGCGCCGTTTTGGTCGCCTGGTCCTGCTTGGCGATACGGGAATACCTTCAGCACAACATCTTACTGGTGATGTAGTCACGAAGGGGCTGACAATTGTTGGCGCTCACGATAGTAATCCGCCCATTAACTCAAGCGATCATGCCTATTGGAGCCGAAAACAGATGGCAGATCTCTTTTTTACCTATCTTGAGCGCGGTGACATGCGCGTCTCTGATCTCATTACGCATCGCTATACACCTCAAGAAGCTCCTCATGCCTACGAGGTGTTACATACGGAACGCACCTCGACAATGGGTGTACTGTTTGACTGGACAAATCTTTAAGCGAGAGACATTACCACATTTAAGAAGGAGCAGCAGTATATGGGACATATCAAACAAGCGCTTGCCTGGTGGTGTTTCGCTCGTGGCGGGATCACGCCAGAACGCCTCATGCGTGCGGCGGCAGAGATCGGCTATGCGGCACTCGAACTTGTAGATCAACAGTATTGGCCTCTGGCAAAAGAGCATGGGCTAAAGATCGCCTCCATCGTGGGGCATCAGTCGATTGAGCAAGGACTGAACCGGCGAGAGAATCACGAGCGCATTGAAAAGGAGATACGAGCCAACCTTGCGCTAGCACAAGATTGGAATATTCCTACCTTGATTGTCTTTAGTGGCAATCGCGCGGGACTTGATGACACTAAAGGGGCAGAGATGACCGCAGAAGGGTTGCGGCGTGTTGTGGGAGCCGCCGAAGCAGCAGGTGTCACGCTTGCTCTCGAACTACTCAACAGTAAAGTCGATCACAAAGATTATCAGGCAGATCACAGCGCTTGGGGAGTAGAGGTATGCAAGAGAGTCAATTCGCCACGCGTAAAGTTGCTCTACGACATCTATCATATGCAGATCATGGAAGGAGATATTATCCGTACCATTCGTGACTATTCCAACTTCTTCAGTCACTATCATACAGCAGGCAACCCCGGCCGCCATGAGCTTGACGACCGGCAAGAGTTAAACTACGCAGCGATTATGCGTACTCTCCGCGATGTTGGATATGAAGGCTACGTGGGTCAGGAGTTTATTCCAACAGGAGAGCCAATTGCTGGCCTCAAACAAGCCTTTACCCTGTGCAATCAAGAATTTTAAAACCGACTGCATGTAACACCTACTCGTATTCCCAATGTATTGCTTGTAGCAACCTTTGGAATGATTGCGAGGCATGACGAAAACGTTCGGGGTCGCTAAATCCTTGAAACTGTCCAGCGAGTGCGAGATGTGGTTCAAGCGAAAAGAAGCCATCATAACCACTTTTATGCAGACGTTGCAGCAGGTCCGACCAATGGCTCTCGCCTTCACCTGCTGCTACGACAGTTCCATCGGCGAGAGCATCCTTCACATGCACATAACGTAGCCAGGGACGGAGAGCTTCATAGGCATCTGGGAATGGAATTTGGCTACATTGAATAAAGTTCGCTGGATCAAATGCAGCTTGAAAATGGCTATCATTGATACGCTTAAGCAAATCAACGCACCGTGTAATAGTATCACCATAAATGTCTTTTTCGTTCTCGTGCAGTAACATGATATTAGCAGCACCTGCTTGTTCTGTCATACTTTTAAGTCGTTTATACACTTCATCGCGCCATTCGGTAGGATCAACAAACTCTCCACTTTCCGCATCTTCTTCTGATAGGACTGGAGGATAGAAAGAAAAGATGCGAATGAATGGCGTCTGAAAGGTATGAGCTAGCTCTATCGCACGTGCAAGCTTTTTCAGATGCGTGTCAAACGGACTCCCAATTGAGACTTTGCCAAGAGGTGAGGCGATGCATGCAACTCCGATATTGTGCTTGTTCAAAGTCTGTTGAATAGTCATTACTTGTTGGTCAGTCAGGTCGAGTACATTAGTTCCACCTACACTACGCAAGTCAAGATGCTGAATATTTTCACTCTGGAGGACCGCAACCTGTTCATCCAGGTCGGCAGAAATCTCATCTGCAAAGGCTGAAAGGCGAATCATGATAGAAATATCTCCTTGTGTGTGCGAGCCGACTCATAGATGCTCAAAATGATGTCAACCGACTGGCGTGCTGCATTGCCGTCAACAAGCGGTGTCCCGTTTTCTCTGATGGCACGCATCATGTCCGCGATCTGTAACGCATGACTGTTCGCTGAAAGGGCCGCTGGATTTTGTGCTGTAGAGGTATCTACCTGAATTTTTTGCGCTGTTTTCGGATGAGAGCCATAATCACCTGCCGCCTCTTGTTCATCGCGTGCAAGATGCAGATAGCTTAACTTGTCATTTTCGATAATGGCGGACCCTTTATCGCCAAATAACTCAATGCGTGTTGTCACTCCTGGATACGCCCCTGTTGTCGCCGCAATCGTGCCAACCGCTCCGTTAACGAAACGTAGTACTGCAACACCCACATCCTCCGTCTCCATACGATGTGCCAGCGTATCAGTGTAGGCGTACAGGCTTTTGACGGGACCCATAAGCCATTGTAGCAGATCAATCGAGTGAATGGATTGGTTCATCAGCACACCTCCACCATCAAATTGCCACGTCCCGCGCCATGCGCCACTGTCATAGTATGCCTGTGAACGCCACCAGGGAATGAGCACATTGCTCAGGACAAGCCGACCAAAGGCATGTTCTTGCACGAGCGCGTGTATCTGCTGCGTGGCAGCATCAAAGCGATGTTGACTGATGACGGAAAGCTTTACGCCCATCTCCTGTTGAGTGCGCAACATCTCGTCAATTGCAGCCCGCGTGATTTCCATTGGTTTCTCTACGATAACATGGCGTCCTGTACGCATTGCCTGACATGCATGTTTACCATGCTCACCGCTTGGTGTACAAATCGTGACAACATCGAGTTGCTCGCGGTCCAGCATTTCCTGGATATCTGTATAAGGCGTGACACCGTATGTGTCCGCCAGCTTTTGCGCTCGGCCTGTTACAGGGTCGGCAACGGCGACAAGCTGTGCATCTGGTAAGCTGTCGATGGCTTCCGCGTGTGTGGGACCAATTACGCCACATCCAATAATGCCAAAACGTAATTTCTCTGTCATACGTATGATATCTCCTTTATCATGCTTTTAAGACATTTTCTACCCCTTCAAAAAAGCTTACCAGCAAGCCAACCGCTTCATCATTACCTCCTTCAATCACCAAAAGATAACAGTTTCTCCCTTGTTCAATCATTGCTTGCCATGTACTGACCGCTTGCGCACATAAAAATAGATCGGTATAGGTACCAAGCAGGCTCGTTTCGTGTACGCGCATAAGCATGCGCAGGCTGACAAGATGTGGAGGTCCATCCATCTCACTTTGCTCCGTCGAATGATAATCTGCTGGTGCCTGTCGTATCTTCACAGGGACACCTAACAGCTTGTTACCGAACATCGGTATATGCTTGTCAAGTATCACCTGTACATCTGGCAACGCGACACCATTGAAGGTGCAGTCGAGGTAGTCCAACCTTTTCTGCTGTATAAGAGCCGACGCGAAAAGAGCGGATGGCGCATGCGTTTCATGAACAGCACGAGGTGCGAATAGTGTCAATGAACCGTGTACGGCTTTGGCTTGCCAATTTGTAAGCACCTCCAAAGGGTCATGTTGAGTACGCAAAGCACGTGCTCGCGCTTTATAGTTTTCTACGGCTGGCTGACCTGTGAATGTAATATCATGAAGATATCCATAAAGGGCCATACTCAATTGCCAGCCGAGAAAGCTTGCGGTAAGGGCCGCGAGTCGCTCTTGGAGTTCCTGGCGAGCAAGATATGGTTGATATAAGGAAAACGAGGCGTCATGCGCGGATGTAGGGCTTTCAGTTACTGCCTGTACTGCTAGTGTGCCATCTGCTCTATAGCCAGGTGCCTGTGTATTGAGGAGTTGCTTGTCAAAAACGATAACGCCTTTGCCACCTTTGCCAAGACTCTCCTCCATGAGTTGCTCAACCCATTGTACCAGTGGATGCCATCCTTCCGGCATAGTAAGAAGTAGACGACAGGCATCATCTACACTTGCTTCACTCAATGCTGCTGCTAGTTGTACAAATGGAGCTTCTTCGGCTGCCCGTGTTGTTGCGGAATCGTGATATTGCCATGCCTGTTGCAGAACGCTCCGTAGTAGTCCTGTTGTAGGCGAAAGGCGTGTGAGATAGAGCGCAGCAGGGAGCAGAAAAACCCGTGTCGTTGGTGCGCTCATGCGTCCACCTGTCCCTGTCCCTCCATCAAGTTGCAGAGGACGTGTAGGCACTTGATACTGTTTTGCGAAGATATCGAGATAGGAGCCGGGCAGCGTCATGATGAGAAGATGTTGGGAAGGCTGTAGTTGTGCTTGTTTCAATAGCGAGGTAAACCATTCAAGATGCGTGATCGGCTCTTCCGAAGTCATGCCCATTGAGACACCGATCATCATGACATCTTTTAGAAGGGTGTGTAAAAATATTTCATCAGGGAAGGATGCTGGTAAGACAAGATTTTTGCGTTGTGCAAGAGTACGAACAATCACGTTAAGTGCGGCAGGGTCAGTGCTATCTAAGGGGTGAATGGTGATAAATTGCTCATTCTGTCCTCCACCAAAACCCATCTCGACCAGGACACGTACTGTGATAATGGAGCCACCCATACCTGCCCAGAGAATATGACGCATCCCTTGTTCCCAGATAGTATGCGCCTCTGCCTCTACCATCTCTAACCATGTAGGATTATTCAGCAAACGTGCAACGCCCTCTACCCAATCGAGTTTGAGGACACCATCTTCGCTGCCTAGCTCCGCCATCCGTCCTTCACGCCTGCGTAGCTGACCAATTGCATCTTCTGCAACGAGACGTTGAAGAGCGAACAAGTCTCGCGAAGGTTTCTCTTCTGATCGCATGAGCTTCCCTTTCTATGTGTAGGGACCGATTTATCACGTCCTTGTGGCATTGTGATTGTCGATAAGGACGTGATGATGCCCTTTAACTAATTAATCAAGATACATCGGTCCCTACAGATATCCATATTATTTTGTTAAACAGCATAATCGGTCCCTACACATTGCCCCCTGCAACATCCGTCCATTGTTGCTTTACGGTTTCAATTGCTGGCCCTACCTCTTTGCTGAAATCTTGCCAACGACATTCTATCGAGATGCGCTGGTCGTAGTCGCCTTTGTGCAGTGCTGAAAAATAGGGGCGCAAGTCTTCACCATAGCGTCCGGGAGATGCGCGGTCTCGTTTTTCGGCAACATGCACATGGAAAATCAACGGTGTCCACGGTAGAATATCTGTGGCTGCTTCTCCGTTACAGGCCATATGATAGGTGTCGATAAGCAAGCTAGCACCGGAGACAATATGCTTTGTGACGAGTGCACCGCCTTCTGTGACGGTATTCAGCATATTTGTTTCCTCATAGCGCAGTGGTTCAAGCGCGATGTGTACGCCGTGTTCTCGTGCCCACTCACTCAATGTCGCAAGATGCATACCAAGCTGTTCTACCGCGTCGTTGGAGTCGTATCCAGGAGGATATGCACGCGCTTGTCCACTGCCAAAGACGATGACACGAATGCCTACCTGTTCAGCACGCCGGAGCATGGTTTTGACATAACGCTCTAGCCGAACCGTATCTACTCGCTGAACAGGAGTTGCTATAAGCGACATATCAGCAGGAAGCATACTGTTACATGCCTCAATAGGTAATGCCTGTGAGCAAGCATCATGCCACGTTTCCTCAAAACGTTCCTGTGGCTGTTCTGGCATGAGAAAGCGCTGTACATTTTCTTCGATATAATCAAATGCTCTTTCCTCTAGTGTTGCTACCTCGCGATAGGAAGCGCAGACGCCAAACTTCATATTCTACCCCCAGGATTTTCTAGCCTGTCGTTTTGCTAACTTGTCGTAAAGAGCGATTGCGCACGATACAGCATTTCACCTGCATGTGGCACCAGCAATATCCCTTCTTGTTCACGATGTTGCCATTCTTCCACATGAATTTTCTTATAGTCTAAATACCCAAGGTTGACCTGTTTGCAGCGTTCTTCTGGAATGCCTGTTGCCAACGTGACCTGAATACGTGGTGTCTCAATAGCATTCTCAAACGTACCTGAACCTTTTACATGCGTACTATGGGCCAGAATGCTACCAGGGACATCTTTGAAACGGTCCCACTGCTTGGTGAAGTAGTCACGCACATGGTAGCCGACTTTGTCAATGAGTTTGCCGTGTGTGTAGGATATCTCAGTAATATGGGGAGCATAGATAATGACTTCGCCACCATCGGCAATGGCTGGCTCTGTCTTATACATTGCCTTTGCCGCCGTCCAGAGATCGTCGTAGATGTGCGATGGCATAGAGAGTACACGTTGAAAGGGTGTGTCAACAGTAATAATATTGAGTTGCGCCGACAGGTCAGCCGCCGCACTCCACGCTTCAAGATACGAACCTATATACAAGCCGTGCAATTCCTCGCCTTTAAGGACAAGCGCCATACACAGCAGGGGACGGTTCACAAATTCCGCTGCACGGTGAATGATGCGACGAACAGGCGTGTCCTTGACACCGATAGTGTGCATACTTGTAACCAGTGCGCCGAGCCAATGTGTAAAGTTGATAATGTCGGGGCCAGCAATGCCTGGAAAAAGATACTTGGCACCACCAGAAAAGCCTACAACCTCATGAGGAAATACTGGACCACAGATAATCAGTTGGTCATAGTCACAAATTATACGGTTGAGCGTGACCGGCACCTCCTCTGCCAGGAGTCCATTAGTAATCTGTTGTGCCTCCTTCCGCGAGATGGTGCCGACTGTGGAAAGCATATCCGGCTGTGACCAGTGGTGATTGATAATGGAGACGTTAGGATAGTGTTTGGCTCGCTCTTGTGCCGAAATCCCCACGAGCCGATCTATCGCCTCCTCTTCCATCGCGGGATGTGTGCCAAGAGCAATCAGGTAGTCAAGACGTGCGACACGCCGCCCAGTGTGTTCATACAACAAGCGGAAGAAAAGAGGGATTGGAGCGGTACGAGTGCTATCAGGAATGATAACCAGAACGCGCTTTCCATCCAATGCTAGTGAGTCGAATGCTTGTGTGACATAGTGTTGCACGTCATTGTCTGTAAGCGTCTCAGTAGTTGAACCTTTGCCGTAAAGCATGTGTGTGTGCCTCTCGTTTCTACTCGAAGATAAGTATGCTACACGCCGCTAAAGGACGAGAAACCGCCATCGACGGGAACAACAATGCCAGTAACGAATGCGGATGCTGGACTGGCAAGCCAAAGTAACGTACCAACCAGATCATCAGGTGTGCCGAGCCGAGCCATAGGAGTGTGACTGATAATGGTATGACCGCGTGAAGTAAGTTCGCCGCTTTGTGCATCAGTCAGCAGAAAGCGGTTCTGTTCTGTAAGAAAAAAGCCTGGCGCAATTGCATTGACGCGAATTTGTGGGCCATACTCCTGTGCCATATGTACCGCCAACCACTGTGTAAAATTTGCGGTGGCAGCCTTTGCCGCGCTATAGGCAGGAATACGTGTCAAGGGACGTAGCGCACTCATTGAGGTAATGTTGATGATGTTCCCTTGTTTACGTTCTGCCATACCGCGTCCAAACGCACGACAGCTTTGCATTGTTCCCATGACATTTAAATTAAATACCGCGTTCGACGCTTCCGCGCCTATATCGAAAAACGAACGTGTATCTGTGGCTGTCGCTAATGGATTGTTGCCGCCAGCGGCATTGACCAGGATATCAACGGGACCAAAAGTATTTGTAATGTGTTCTACCGCACGTTCGAGAGCGGCATCATCATTGACGCTGCTCGCAATGCTGATTGCTTGCCCACCTTCGGCACGAATGGCCTCTACAACTCTTGTGCCAGTCTCAGCACGTAGGCTAATGATAGCGACGCGAGCACCAGCACTTGCCAATCCGCGAGCCATCGCGCTGCCCAATGCGCCACTGCCGCCTGTAATTACAGCGGTCAAGCCTTGCAAGCTAAAGAGAGTTTGTACATCTGTCATGCTACCTCCTTATTTGTACTCTTGCACGATTTCTTGTGCTGCACGTTTTCCCTCGCTTGCACCGCCCTCCATATAGCCTTGCCAATTGGTAGAACAATGTTCACCCGCAAAATGAATTGGTCCTTGACGCTCACCCTCATACCCGCCAAAGAGCGTGTACTGTCCAACGCGCCAGCAGGAATAGCTGCCCAACTGATACGGATCGCCTGTAGGATAACTCAGTGCAGCCCTTCCAGTGTAATGTTCACTGATGCCAGGCAAGACATGCTCTAATTGCTGTAAGCAACTCTGGGCATATTGTCGAATTTGCTCGGAGTCCGCAGTGGTGGAGTACGGCGTCGATGGCGAGTAAGCTGCTCCCCAGGCACCACCTGTATAATCGACGAGCAAGCCACTTGAGCCCTTTTGCCCAAGTGAGGTATCCCAAAGTACCTGGATATCCAGGTCTGTCATAATGAAACCGTTGCTCACACCAGGCCATGAGCCATCTTGATACCAGTAGCGCGTATCGAATTGCAAAAAAAGCTTAGAGATGGTGCCATAGCCCAGTTGTTCAATGGCAGTTTGCTTTAGTGTGTCAAAGCCTGCTTGTTGGTAGTCAACAGATCGCAAGGTACTAAAAGGCAGGGTAAGAATAACAGAATCGCAAGGTACTTCCTTGAACCCATCGGCTGTTTTGAAAGACAAAGTAATCGAGTCATCACTCTCTTTTCTTATCGCAACTAACGTAGAGTTCAAGTGAATACATTCCTTTGGTAAGCTAGCAGCAATGGCGTGCGGAAGTTGCTGATTTCCACCTACAATTTTAGAACTTCCTCGCAGCGGCCCTGCCGTTGCAAAAGTGCCACTAGCGGCTTGTGGACCAAACATGTAGATAAGATTGAGCGCACTTTGTTTCCGTGTATCGAGTCCATAAAAACCTGTACAGCCGCGATTTAACATATGTCCTAATTGAGCCTCGTGTCCACCCTCTACGTACTGCTCAATCCAGTCATATACACTCAGGTGGTCAAGTTCATATCCTGTTTCTGTAAAATGCGTATGCGTCGTAGGAAAACCTATCGCTTGCAATTGCTGTCGTAGAGTAGGAGCAAGGGCTTGAAAGTCTCGTGCCAATTCTTGTGCGCTATAATAGCGATTGCAGTAGTACATGAGCGTCTGTGCCTTGTTCGCTACATACTTCCCTAGATCAATACGTTGAAGTCCAAAGCGTGTAATAAGTTGCCGTATCGTTTCATGATTGCTGTCGATAAACTCACCGCACCATTCACTGATCATGCCATCAGCCCACGTCGTTGTGTCTGAATGCATACGACCACCAATATAATCAGCAGCCTCATAAATGCTGCATGGAAGACCTGCGTCCTGTAGAGTGAGTGCCGCGTTCAGTCCAGCAATGCCTGCGCCAACGATGACAATGCGAGGGAGTTGTGAACGATTCATGGTTCTCGCCTCTTATCCTTCTTGCTGTACGCGTGCTTGCCCTGCTTTACTCAGCAGTGGGAGATATTCTGTATGCTCTCGAATGTATGACGCGACAAACGGGCATCGAGGTGTAACACTTAGTCTCTCTTTGCGTGCATCCTCAAGCGCAGTATGTGCTAACATACTCGCAACACCGTGGCCTTCCAGTGCCGATGGTACACCTGTATGGATATAAGTAATATGATTCCCTTTGCGCTCGTATTCCAGCACGGCAAGTTGGTCGTCAATATTCACTTCGTAGCGTTGTTCATCCTCGTTGTTCCTGACTTCGGCATGTTTGTAGTCAGCGTTCATCACAGTGTCTCCTACTATATAAAAGAAGATGAGGCGTATGTAGGGACCGATGTATCACGTCCTCGTCGGCGTATGATTATTACTAGGACGCGATCAATCGGTCCCTACATGTACGTCTATGTTTGACCAATGCAATAAAGGTGTCTTCTATGGACTATATCATATTTGCTGATGCTCTCGAATATCTCATAGTGGAAAACTACCCAGCAAGCAAGATACAATAGGGAGAGCAGAAGCTTGCTGTGATGCGCGAAGTCGGACGTACTACTATCAGGAGTAATTGCCATGAGAAGGACGCTGTTTACTGAGGAACACACCTTGTTCCGCGACACATTTCGGCACTTTGTAGAAAAGGAAATTGTTCCCTACAATGAACAGTGGGAGAAAGATGGAATTGTTTCCCGCGAACTATGGCTAAAAGCAGGACTGCAAGGCTTTTTGGGTCTCGCTGTGCCGGAAGAGTATGGTGGCGCGGGAGTAGACGATTTTAGCTATAGCGCCATCATCGCGGAGGAAACAGCTCGCGTTGGTGCATCCAGCGCGGGAGCTGGTATAGGTCTGCATAATGATATCGTCTTGCCATACCTACTCGCGTATACCACTGAGGAGCAAAAGCAGCGCTGGCTACCCAGGATGTGTGCAGGCGAATTAATCACAGCAATCGCAATGACAGAGCCAAACACAGGTAGTGATCTCGCGGCTGTAAAAACAACGGCTATTCGCAAGGGTGACTCATATATTCTGAACGGACAAAAGACATTTATCACAAACGGGATTTTGAGCGATGTGGTCATCGTTGTGGCGAAAACTGATCCTGCCAAGCGACACAAGGGTATCAGCTTACTGGTGGCGGAACGAGGCATGGAAGGCTTTAAGCGTGGGCGCAAGCTCGAAAAAATGGGCTTCAAGGCACAGGATACGGCGGAACTGTTCTTTGAGGATGTAGAGGTACCCGTAACCAATCTCCTTGGCGAGGAAGGGCAAGGCTTCTACTATCTCATGCGTCAACTTGCCCAGGAGCGTTTAAATGTTGCGATCAGTGCTGTCGCGGCCTGCGAGACAGCGTTAGAGATAACGCTTGAGTACTGCAAAGAGCGTACAGCCTTCGGCCAACCCATTGGTAGTTTCCAAAACTCGCGCTTCAAGCTTGCCGAGATGAAGACAGAGATCGAGATCGCTCGTGTCTTTGTTGATCGCTGCATCGAGGAGTTGAATGCCAGGACCCTTAGTGCGGAAACGGCGGCGATGGCGAAGTGGTGGACTTCTGATCTACAGAAAAAAGTGTTAGACCAATGCGTACAGTTGTTCGGTGGTTATGGATATATGACCGAATACCCCATCGCCCGTGCCTACTTAGATGCGCGTGTGCAGAGTATCTACGCTGGCACGAATGAAATCATGAAAGAGATCATCGGACGCTCAATGGGCGTATAGAATAAACAAAGGTCAATTTGGAGCTACTCACGGACGACCCTCGTGGTCGTTCGTCCGTCCGTCTTGCTTTTGTATAACATCAGAGAACGTGGTACAATTCTGCTATTCTAGCGTGTTCCATTGTACAACGATGTATTGCAGACAGGGAGACGACGCTCTATGACCACCTCTGAAAACTCTGTAAATGTAGCTCCAACAAAACCACCCAATTATCTTGATGTACATGCTCGTATTCGACCTAACAAAACTGCACTCATCTGTGGCGAACGCTCGCTTACCTATGCCGAATTTAATGCTCGTGCTGGGTGTATTGCTAATGCCTTGAGTTCTCTTGGTGTGAAAGCAGGAGACCGCGTTGCGGTGATGGCGTATAACTCCATTGAAGCACTTGAAATTGCTGCTGGTCTCTCGAAGCTATCGGCAGTTGGGGTGCTACTCAATTATCGCTTGCGTGAACACGAAGTGGCCTATATCATCAATGACTGTCAAGCAAAAGTGATGATAGCTGGGGCCGGACTTGTAGGCGTCGTTGAGCAAGCTCGCGCTGAAGTGACAGGCGAAGTAGTCTATGTTGCTATCGGTACTGACGTGCCAAAGGGATGGCAAGCATATGAAGACTTGCTAGCCAAAGCCAGCGTAGATGTGCCAATAAGCGAGGGTGGACTTGGCTCTACCATGAGCTATACATCTGGCACAACAGGTAAGCTCAAAGGAGCTTATCGTCCGCAGGGGGTTGCTGTAGATGTTGTGCTGGGAATTGTGCAAGCATTTGATCTGTCAGAATCAGATGTGCATTTGCTGACAGGTCCATATTATCATAGTGCACCCAACTTTTTTGCGGCGGTTAACATGTTATTAGGTGCGACGATTGTGATTCAACCAAAGTATGATCCGGTAGATGCACTGCGCCTGATTGACCAACACAAGGTCACAACGACCTTTATGGCTCCCACTCTCCTACAACGTTTGTGCGACGTTCCTGAAGATGTCTTTTCGCGGTATGATACCAGTTCTTTACGCACTATCATTCTCGGTGGTGCACCCTGTCCCTATGTGTTGAAGGTACGCGCTATAGAACGGTTTGGCGAACACATATGGGAATTCTACGGTGCGACGGAAACAGGCTTTGTGGCTATTCTGAGGCCAGAGGACCAGCTGCGTAAGCCAGGTTCATGTGGTCAGGTCGGTCCAGGGCAAGAGATACGCTTGCTGGACGCGGCTGGCAACGAAGTCCCTGATGGCATGGCGGGTGAGATGTGGGCGCGTAACGCCTCATTAGCTGAGTATTTCAATAAGCCAGAGGCAACGGCGAAAAACACACGTGATGGCTTTTTCTCTGTTGGTGATATCGCCTATCGTGACGCTGAGGGCTACTACTACATTTGTGATCGTAAAATTGATATGATTATTTCAGGTGGCGTCAACATTTATCCTGCAGAGATCGAGGCAGTGCTGACTGCCCATCCAGCGGTAGCAGACGTAGCTGTGATTGGCGTGCCTGACTCGCTCTGGGGGGAGTCGGTAAAGGCCGTAGTCGAACCTCGACAGGGAGTCAGCGTCACCGCGGATGAATTGATAGACTTCTGCACGCAGCGAATTGCAGACTACAAGCGGCCACGTTCAGTAGATTTTGTGACAGAACTCCCACGTAATCCAGCAGGAAAGCTACTCAAGAAGACGATTCGCGAACCCTACTGGCAAGATTCGCAACGGAAAATCTAGCTTTTGCCATGTAGCGAAATGAACTTGGAGATCAAACTGCTCTCCACAACTCATTTCGCTACATAAAGAATTACTGTACAGTCAGTCCGCCATCAAGAACCAGTACAGCACCCGTGGTAAAGGATGACTCGTCGCTGGCAAGGAAAAGGCTTGCGTTTGCGATCTCTTCTGGTGTGCCGAGCCGTCCAAGTGGAATGATGCTACCCAGTTTTTGCAGTGCACGTTCGGGGTCACTGTGAGTCGAGACCATTGAGTCTACCATTGGTGTTGCGGTAAATGCAGGGGCAAGAGCATTCACGCGAATATTATAACGTGCTAGTTCAAGTGCTGCTGTTCGAGTTATATGAATGCAAGCAGCTTTTGAGGATGCATAGGCCACATAGCCAGGGTTGCCGACAATTCCTGCGACGCTTGCTGTATTGATGATCGAGCCACCCTTGCCTGCCTTTATCATAGCTGCTGCACCATATTTGATGCCTAAAAATACACCCTTGCTGTTGATGGAAAAGACCCGTTCCCATTCACTCTCTTCCAGGTCAGTAATTGCTGTACGTTGCTCACCCACTCCAGCATTATTGCAGAGGACATTCAATGCGCCAAAGTGGTCGAGCGTGGCCTGTACCGCCGCCTCAACGTCCTTTGCTATGGTGACGTTGAGGCGTACCACGAACGCTTTTCCACCTTGCTCTTCAATCATAGAGACGGTTTCGGCATTACCATCGGCGCTAATGTCACCAGCAACTATATGTGCTCCCTCTCGTGCGAATAGCAGGGCCATAGCTCGTCCAATACCGCTGCCAGCACCAGTAATCAAGGCTACTTTGCCTGCAAGTCTGTCTGCCATCTTCAACTACCTTTCTTGAGGTTTCAAATAGTGCAACTCCTACGTCACTGTTGGCGTCTCGTTACTATACTTTTCGTAGAGCTTTTCGACAACGATTTGCCGTAAGCGCATAACTGTCGTGTGAATATCACTGAACGATGTATAAAGCGGGGCGATGCCTAGACGAATGTTATCTGGTGCGCGGAAGTCTGGAAGTACATTCATATCGTTCAGCAGCGTGAGGTCGATACGCAGCCCTTCGGCATGACCAAGTGAGATATGGGAGCCACGTTGCTGTACGTCGCGCGGCGAGTTCAGGCTAAAGCCTAACGGTTCTAGCATAGCTTCCCACAGAGCAATCAAATATTCGCTTTGCTGCTCTGATTTCACACGAAGGTTGTCTAAGCCAGCTTCTAGCAGCAAATCAACCCCCGACTCAATCAAGGAGAGTGAGACAATAGGAGCAGTGCCTGTCAAAAAGCTGCGTAAGCCTATCGCTGGTTGGTACTCCGACGCAAACTGAAACAGGTTTTTTTGTCCCATCCAGCCAGTAATGGGGTTAGTCAAGCGTTCCTGCAAATCACGTCGAATATAAAGGAACGCAGGTGCGCCAGGGCCGCCATTTAGATATTTATACGTACAGCCAATCGCCAGATCGACTTGAGCCGCATTCACGTTCATTGGTACTGAGCCTACAGAGTGACTCAGATCCCAGAGAACGAGTGTACCTACTTTATGTGCCGCCTCACTCAAAGTGGACATGTCATAGGTATACCCACTCTTGAAAACAGTATGCGACAGGGTGAGCAACGCTGTCTGAGTGGCAAGATGAGCCTCTAGTTCGGCTGTAGGGCCATAAATACCATCACGAGAAGCTACAATTTCTAGCTGGTGTTGCTTATCCAGTAAGTCGATTGCGCCCTGTAGAACATAGAGGTCTGAAGGAAAGTTGAGGTTGTCAGTAAGAATACGTGACCGCCCATGTTGCATCCGTAGAGCAGCGACAACAAGCTTGAAAAGGTTGACCGATGTGGAATCGGCGACAAGTACCTCTTCTGGTTGTGCGCCAATCAACGCTGCAATCTTCGCACCGACGCGCTCAGGTGCTGTAAACCACCCCTCGTTCCAACTCCGAATTAAGCGTGTTCCCCACTGTCGATGGAGGAGGTCTTCTGCGAGCGCTATTGTCGCTTTAGGCAAACGACCAAGAGAGTTCCCATCCATATAAATAAGGTCGGGGTCAGTGATAACGAAGCGTTCCCGAAAAGAGGCTAACGGGTCTTGTGCATCAAGCATTGAGGCGTATGCTGCATCTGTAGGTACAATCATGAATTCTCTTCCTTAAAGCACTTGATTATATTGGGTAAGTAGTGTCCTTTCATTATGGCATATTAATGGGCGGCACACAATAATAAAAATAAAGGACCAACATTCAGAGCTTTCCAAAAGCCGCAAGCAGAGGTGACGAGAACAGATGGGCGACCACAAGGATGCGCCCCTACTATACAACCATGGCGCGTTGCACCTATAGTAGGGGCGCACCCTTGTGGTCGCCCATTCCTTGCTACTTGGTTACACCTCCCAAACCAAAGCGAGTACTCGTTGCACTCGTCGCACCATTTGCCCAATCGACTTCAAGCAACATTCGTGAGTTTTGAAGGGCAGGTAACGTTTTCACTACCTTTGATGTACCGGTATCTATCACATCTCCACTATCGCCAACGTAGACATAGCGACCGGAGAGATCATTCAAGACCCATCCTTCTCGTTCACAATTGGTCTGGCAACTGCTCTGATAGCCATTTAAGGAGGAAAGCGGCACACTTGTAACGAGAGTCGGAGCCGCATTAGGCAAATTGCTCACATCATAGACCTTAAGCTGATCTAACGGTGCATCTATGATGTAGGCACGCTTCTCGTCTGGTGAGAGTGAGATGCCATGGCTGGGTGCAGTGCTTGCTGACCATGAACAAGAGCCACCAAACGGAACCGTATAGAGTACTTTTCCAGTGGTGAGGCTGAGCACTTGGAAGCCACAGGTGTTGGAGGATGTGGTGAATGCAAATGTATGCTTGCCATTGATCGTGAAAGGACGTACTCCGTTGGTAACAGGGCCAGCATTGAGTATCACCTTATTTGTGGCTGTATCTACAACATGCAGATAGTTGTAGTTGCTACCCGTATAGCCTCCCAGGTATGCTTGAGTGCTATCCAGCGATACGATTGTGTTGTGTCCATTCGTACCCGTCGTAATCGAACCAGTAACCTTCCCATTACTTGCATCAAGGATAGAGTGAACACCATCTGTAGCGTCTACACCATGAGGCATGTAAATGGTGGATCCATCAGGAGTCACAGCAAACTGATCTACGCCAAAAGCATAGTTGGCAATCCATGCTACTACATCATGGACAAGATCATAGGCCAATAGACTGCCATTTTTGCCAACGCAACTGTTCATCCCACACTCACTCACATACAGCAGATGCCGAGTAGGCGACACCGACACGCCACGCTTTCCTGCTTCAGGAATAGGGAATTGTTTCACCAATGCATGATTATTGTCAATGTCGTAGACATATACCTCACCGTCCTCTACCACATAGAGCCAATGCGCTGTCGTGCTACCGCTTGGATTTGATGTAACCATGACAGGTGTTGCAGTGCCGCTAACTTGGTAACTTTCCGCCTGGAAGGTATGGCTAGCGGTATCTTCATTGCTAAACTGCACGCCTACCATCCCTGCCATCTGCTCAGCACCATTCTTATCGGTAGTATTGAGAAGCCATGTTGAGGGTTCAGTCGTTCCGTTTAGCCAGGCGCGGGCACGTACAATTGTCGGATTTACACCCAGGAACTCGATGTGTTGCAAGACAACTGCCCCGTTTGTTGCAGGAAGGCCAGTGTCAAGGTCACTGCTAAGACTAGTTCCATCACTACGTTGAGCACGCAGGAGGATATTTCCTTTGTTATTTCCTTGTACCACTCCTACGCGATAGTAGGTAGGGTTATAGGCAGGAACATAGCGACCTAGCACATAGGCATCGCTGTTGCCACCACCACGCGGGAGAACTACCTTCTGCGTGATGTCTACATTCTGAGTGGTGAAGCCAGACAGATAAGCCCGCTCTTGACTGCTTGCCCCTACTATTACGTTGCCAGCACCTGACGAGACGGACCAATTCCATGGAGAACCTACAACTGTCCACCAACCACCTCGATCTGCATTGCCCCAACCACTTGAAGTGGTGCGCTGGAAACTATCGGCGGCAGCATTTCCACCAGGGCTGGGTGTTGGTGTATTTGTGCTTGTCGAGGTTGGTGTTGGTGTATTTGTGCTTGTCGAGGTTGGTGTTGGCGTTGGCGTACCACTACTAGAGAGTCTTGTAGCCTGATAACTCTCATATTGGAACGTGTGACTTTTCGTAGTATCTTCATTGCGTACGCGCACGCCTACTACACCAGCAGCCTGCTCAGCACTACTGCTGTCAGTAATATTCAGCAGCCAGGTTGCAGGCTCAGCCGTACCGTCCTTCCAACTACGTGCGCGAATAGTGGTAGGATGAGTGCCCTGAAACTCAACACGTACCCAAAGAACCACGCCATTAGCAGCCGCGATCCCTGTATTGAGATCTTTACTAAGATTTGTCCCATCGCTGCGTTGTGTGCGCAGGGACACTGTATTATTGCCTTTACTTTGCAAAGCACCGACGCGGTAGTAGGATGGCGTACTTCCGCCAGTATAACGCCCAAGTACATAGGCAAAGCAGTTGGTGCCATTGTCGCTACAGCGAGGTAGCACGATTTTCGTGAGGAGGTCCACATCCTGCACTGTCACGCCACCGAGTACAGCACGCGCTTGCGTATTACTAGCGATAGTAACACTGCCTACTCCTGGCGCAACACTCCAGGCACTAGGAGTATCGAGAACGCTCCAAGGGCCGCCTTGATCGGCCGTTCCCCATCCATTACTCACCTTACGATTAAATGTATCCGAGGCAATTCCACCACTTGCCCCTGCATGAGCAGTCGAAAGTGCTCCCTCTAAAAGAGCAACTAACAAAAGGCTCATAATTACAACGGTTCCTAGTATTCCCAGCCATTTTTTATTGATGATAGTGGGTATAGACAAATATCGAGACCAAATCCTCATATGCATTCCCTTCAACTACATAAGATTCACATAGTAATATCAGTTTATAGAAAATAATGTATCTGACGGTTGAGATTGAGTTAAGATGTAGTTGTAAAATGGCATAATAGGTTCAATTTATGTAACTCTTCTAATAACTTTCACTATATAGCAAAGAGAGCACGTACTATAATACATGCCCTCTTTGCTATATAATGAAAGTTATACATCTCTCTATTTACTTGTCGCTGATGGGCTTGCCACTCTCATGATAATAATGCTTAAAACTTCCCTGTTAGTGGCGTGGGATCAATCCTCTCAGGCACATCAGTAATCAAGACCTCGGTCGTCAGTATCATCGCGGCAATGCTTGTGGCATATTGCAAGGCAAAGCGAGTTACTTTGGCTGAGTCTATGATGCCACTTTCAACCATATCCTCATAGTGATTGGTGAGCACATTGTAGCCATAATGCTTGCTGTTGTGCTCTTTCTGTGCACGACGAACATTATCAACAGCTACCGAACCATTTTGTCCTCCGTTGATAGCAATTTGGCGTAGTGGCTCTTCGAGTGCTTGACGGAGAATAGCTAGAGCGGTTGCGGCGTCACCAGTAAGCTTCAAATGGTCTAGAGACTCAGATGCATTCAGAAGCGCAACACCACCACCGGGAACGATACCCTCTTCTACAGCAGAGCGAGTAGCAGCCAGGGCATCCTCAACACGAGTCTTACGATACTTGAGTTCAAGTTCCGTGCCAGCACCAACCTTGATTATTGCTACGACACCTGCTAATCTTGCCAGGCGTTCTTGGAGCTTCTCGCGGTCGAAGTCGCTAGTAGTACTGTTGAGTTGCGTCCTGAGCTGACGCATACGTTCCTGGATTTCGTCAGTTTTACCTCCACCCTCAATGATCGTTATATCGTTCTTGTGAGCTACAACAAGACGGGCAGAGCCAAGGTCAGCCAGTGACGCATGCTCAATACGGCGTCCCCTTTCTTCGCTGATCACCTGCCCTCCGGTCAAGGTGGCAATATCGAGAAGTGTCTCTTTGCGGCGATCACCAAAGCTAGGTGCTCTCACCGCCAGTACGTTGAGAATGCCACGCAGTTTATTGGTGACTAACGTCGTCAGTGCATCTCCGTCAATATCTTCGGCGATAATCACGACATCTCGATGGCCCTGCTGCGTTATTTTTTCCAGGATGGGCAAAATATCCTGTAGTGTACTGATCTTCTTATCGGTGATCAAGATAGAAGGATTTTCAATCGCAGCTTCCATCTTTTCTGTGTTGGTGACGAAATAAGGGGAGATGTATCCTCTATCTATCTGCATGCCTTCAACATATTCGGTCTCGTAGCTAGTGCCTTGAGACTCCTCAACGGTAATAATACCATCTCTACCAACTCTATCTATGACTTCAGCGATGAGTTGACCAATGGTTTCATCTGCTGCGGATATAGTAGCAAGCTGAACAATCTCTTTTTTCCCTGCAACGGGAGTTGCCATGTTATGAAGATATGCGACAACCGCTTCAGTACCTTTCTCGAAGCCTTTTTTAAGCTGCATAGGATTAGCACCCGCAGCCAAGTTTTTTAGACCTATAGTCACAATCGCTTGTGCTAACACTGTAGCGGTAGTTGTACCATCGCCTGCGCTATTGTTTGTCTTACTGGCTGCCTCTTTTATCAGGTAAGCACCCATGTTTTCAAATGGGTCGTTGAGTTCAATCTCTTTAGCAATAGTTACACCGTCATGAGTTACAGTGGGAGGACTAAATCTGTTTTCGATTGCGATGTTGCGCCCTTTAGGCCCAAGTGTGTATTTGACAGCTCCCGCTACAGTATCGATACCCTTCTTTAATGAGTGCTGAGCCTTGTCATGAAATAAGATTTGTTTTACCATCGTGAGCTTCCCTCCCTATGAAATGGCGGGGACAAGCCCCGCCATTTCGCTGTAACTTTGCTACACTTCCACTATGCACATTAGGGGATGAGAATACCTCGACCACGCAACCTGCCGCTGTCCAATTCGTGGATAGCGTCGTTAGCGGCTTCGAGAGGAAAGGTTGCTGTGTGCAGAGTCACTTTACCTTGCGCGGTGAGTGTCATCAGTTCGGCTAGATCGTTGTAGGTTCCGACAAGGTTGCCGATAAAGTTGATTTCGGTAAAGATGATGTCGATGGTTGGGATGTTAAGCTTGCCGCCATAGCCAATAACATAGTAACTTCCCGCCTGCCGCAGCATGCCAATGCCATCTTCAATAGCACTACCTTCACCAACGAAATCAATGATCGCCTCGGCACCAACACCATCGGTGATGTCTCGCACTTTGGCAACCTGGCTGCCATCAGCTAACACAGTATGATTGGCACCCCAATTCAGCGTCAATTCAAGCGCTTCACGAGAGCGGTCAACAACGATAATTTCCGCAGGCGTGAGTGCTTTGAGGCACTGGATACCAATGTGACCTAAGCCGCCTGCTCCTATAACCACTGCTTTGGTTCCAGGATAGAGGAGCGCAGCCGCCTTTTTAACAGCATGATAGGCTGTTAGACCTGCATCAGCCAGGGCCGCGATATCTTTGGGAGCAAGGCTGGGATTCAATTTGACGACTGCACGCGCTGTTGTCTTTAAGAAGTTTGCCATACCACCATCGACAGAGATGCCCGGAAATGATTGGTTGATGCAATGCATATCATCGCCCGCACGACAGGCGCGGCAGAGACCACAGGTGATAAGAGGGTGGACGATGACTGTATCGCCGACTGCTACATTGCTGACTGCTGATCCAATTTCCTGAACCCAGCCAGCGTTCTCATGGCCCAATGTGTATGGCAGAGTTACGTTAGATTTCTGTGCCCATTGGCCCTCAATAATGTGAAGGTCTGTGCGGCACAGGCCCGCGCCTCCAATGCGCACAATCACATCGTGTGGTCCGGTAATCTTCGGTTCGGCTATCTCTTCGACCACCGGATGCTCTTCATAATGATGCAAACGTACTGCTTTCATATGAACTCCTCTATGTTCAGGTCGTCTATACCTTCAAAGCGCGAACCGGGTAAGCCCCAACCGCGGAAGAAATTCCCTGTCGCCATGCAGAGTTCGACGTTTGCATCGCTTCCTGCTCGGATTAATGACTTGCTGCGTTGCCGAGCACGGGTCACACTGGAACTCGTTGCCTTTGAGATAAGTGGCATATCGAGATCAAGAGGTTGTCCTGTGGCAACACGCTGCTTGAAAGAAGTGAGCAACGCCTGGCGAGCTTGATACGTTAAGAACGTGATACGCTCGATCGGTTTTCCGCGACGGGGAGTAAACTGCACGGCTAATGGGTCCGCCTCAGGGTCAGGAAGAAGACGACCCTCGGGGTCTAGTGAGCCAACGTCTCTTAGACGAAGGCGCAGTAATTCGGCAAGCTGTAGACCACTACCTATCATTGCTAATAGGATGAACTGCTCCTCCCCCTGCTGGTCAATTGCACGCAACACGGAGTGAGCATCTCTGTCTAACAGTGGTCGCCAGGGTACAGCCACGCCATTCAAGCGAAACCAAATCTTCGCCCCCATTGCGAGGGCCGAGACCTGGATATCTGTGTATCCAGCTAAAGCAGAGGCAAAGGAAGCGAGGGCTTGTTCAGCTATGATGGGCTGTGCCCTCGCTTGTTCACATAGTGCTTCGAGGTCCACGTGATCTGTGAGGACACGGAACCGCTCCAAACTGGCAACGGACGTTCGCACCCATGATTGCTCACGGCAGCGGGTGGTAAGGATATCGGCCATGTGGCGCACTGAGGGGAAGGCGAGTAGCTCACCCTCCCGTCGCCCACTAAGAATACGCGTTGCATTCATGCGTGACCTCTAGCATTGATACGTTCCTGTAGTTTCTCGCGTAGGAAGTGGTCACGTAGCACCACTTCACACGAGGTGACGCCAGCAACGGCCTCTACGCGTCGTCGAATCTCCTGCCCAATGCTGGTTGCGAATTTGGCTGGACAGAGTGGACTGGTCAGGTGAAAATGCACCGTCACCTGACCTTCGACCACTAGTACATCGTCCAGAAGGCCCAATTCACCAAGAGACCGACGAATCTCAGGGTCTTTGGTTGACCCAGCCGCTGCGCGTACTGCATCAACATCAATGCTCATCGAGACACCGTCCCTGCTACACCTGTCTCCGTTGCCTCGGCCTGAGGTGTATAGGCTCGTTTACGCTGAGCAATCTCATCGTTTTCAATGGCCTTCAGTTTGCTGTCTATATCGATATTGTAGAGACGAGCAATGTTGCCGCCGATAATCTTTTGCTTGGTCTCCATCGTTAAATCAACGCCATACTCTTGCTTGAGGTCCTCTGGTAGCTCGAATTCCATAAACTCGTTAAGCTGCCAGTGAGGATACCAGATGGGGAAGTCTGTCCCATAGATGATGCGATCAGGGCCAATCCAGAACAACAGGTTTGCCATCATTTCCGCGAAGTAGCGTGGTCGGTTGTGTATAAAGGCGAGCGCAACCGCTAGTGAGCCGTAGACATTGGGGCAGCGTGTTGCGATCCAGCAGAAATCATCAAGGCGCGGCAGGCCAATGTGATCAATGATGAAGTTCAATTCGGGATAGAGCCATGCTGGCTCGTCAATATCGCGTACATCAAATTTTGCCAGCGAGAGTGGCTCGACAGCCGGACCTTTATGGAAATGCATGTTCTTCACGCCAAGTTCAATGCACTTCTCATACAGTGGAAAGACTGCGGGATCGTTGGCGCTCCAGCCTCGTGATTGGCCGCGCCACTCGGCGGTATACCACTTGAAGCCGCTCATGCCACATTCCTTGACCTGGCGTTCTACCTCTTGCAGCGCGTTGGGCATACGAGGATCAACACCACCGAGGCCAATGATGCGCCCAGGTGCGCGCTCAATCATCTTGGCATTGCGGTCAGCATTGGTGAAGCCTGTGTGGTAAAAGTCCATAAGCACCTGTGTGGAGAGGATGCTCATGTCGGCATCACCTTTGATGAACATCTCTTCAAGATACCAGTCGGGGTCTACCTTACGAAACTGAGTTTCGTAGTCCATTGTCCATTTCTTGTCGGGGGGATTGAAACCAGTTTGAAACGCGTAAAAGGTCTCGATGAAGGCGTCTCCAAACCGATTCTTGCAGTTCTCCTTGCTTGCATCCCAAAAGCCGGTGTGTGCATCGAAGACAAACGAACCGTTCTTCATTGATTGAT